>Ga0210022_1002191_pt1 | contig 12278 bp, 8 predicted proteins | sample CryGeymeta201520_FD_183984 | JGI IMG/M metagenome (GOLD analysis project Ga0210022, IMG submission 183984) | Groundwater microbial communities from Crystal Geyser aquifers in Utah, USA - Crystal Geyser metaG 2015-20 (SPAdes) (version 2) | ecosystem: Environmental > Aquatic > Deep subsurface >... | reverse complement strand
AGGTTTATCTTTAATGGTTTGGTATATGCTAAAATATAAATTTGGCCTATTCGATGGTGGTAAAGAAGCCTTAGGAGCCTTAAAAGCCGACTGGTGGTTTGGAATTTCTCCCGAAGGTTTTGGTACGGTTGCTATGGTTGCTAACTTTTTTGTAGCTTTAATTGTAAATAAATTTACAAAAGAGCCCCCATTACATGTTCAAGAAATTGTTGAACACATTAGAATACCATCTGGTGCTGGTGAAGCCCAAAATCACTAATAAATAGTTAGTCAAAAAACAGCACTATTTTTTTTATAGTGCTGTTTTTATTATTTTTAGTCCTAATTTTAAACAAAATGAAACTAAGACACCAACAAAAGTTAATTGTGTTATCAATCTTACTATTGAGTTTGTTTAACATTCCCGTTTTGTTAATTTTTAATACAAACACAACTTTTTTTGGATTTCCCTTAATTTACTTTTACATCTTCTTTGTTTGGTTTGTTGGAATTATTGTCTCTTATATAATCCTCAAAAAATATTATGAGTAGCTTTTTAGTCATATTAGTAATTGTTGCTTACTTGGCAACCATTTTTTATGTGGCTTACTGGGCTGAAAAAAATTCTAAGAGCAATTGGGTTAACAACCCTTATGTTTACACACTTTCGTTAGCAGTTTATTGTACAGCTTGGACCTATTATGGCAGTGTTGGTTTAGCAGCAACTTCTGGATTAAAGTTCTTAACCATTTATTTAGGTCCCGTTATTATCATTCCTGCGTGGATTATTTTAATGAAAAAAATCCTTAGAATTGCCAAAGGAAACAAAATATCTTCATTAGCCGATTTTATTTCACTGCGCTATGGAAACGACCGTTTTTTAGGCGCTTTAGTTACTGTTATATGTGTTTTTGCCATTGTGCCTTACATCTCTTTACAGTTAAAAGCCATTTCCGAAACGTTTAATGTGATTACCAATCATAAGTTGCCTGGAAATACTGTTTTTAATGATACGACCTTATATATTGCTATTTTATTAGCCATTTTTGCCGCCTTTTTTGGCACTCAAAATACCGATGCAACCGAGCGCCACAAAGGGATTATTACAGCAGTGGCTTTAGAATCTACCATCAAATTGTTTTTCTTTTTAGTGATTGGCGTTTATGTAACATTCTTTTTATTTAATGGACCAATCGATATTTATAATCAAGCTTCTATCTTGTCAAATTTTGAAATTCAACAAAAAATAAATGGTGTTGAAGGTGGAATTAACTGGTTTTTATTAAGCATCCTTTCTATGATAGCCATTATGTTATTGCCACGCCAATTTCAAGTAACTGTTGTTGAAAATGAACGAGAAAAATATTTAAAAAAAGTGATATGGCTTTTTCCCCTCTATTTAATGCTTTTTAATGTTTTTGTAATTTTAATAGCCTGGGCTGGTAATATTTACTTTCAAAATCAGCATGTTAATGCCGATCATTTTACCTTATTACTACCGCTTTTTAATAACAATCACACCTTAGCGCTTTTAGGATTTTTGGGTGGATTTTCGGCCGCTATGTCAATGGTTGTGGTTTCAACATTGGCTTTGTCAACCATGTTGAGCAATAACTTAATTATCCCTTACGGATTTTTGACAAGGTTTAGCAAAGGCGAATCTCACAAAAATAATGAATCAATTAAAAACATTAGGCGTATAGCCATTTTTACATTGGTTATTATAGCCTATTTTTTCTATAAAAGTTTTACACTAGATAAATCGTTGGTTTCTATCGGATTAATATCATTTGTAATCATTGCCCAATTGGCTCCTGCTTTTTTTGGGGGGCTGTTTTGGAGAAGGGGTTCATCAAAAGGTGCAAAGTATGGAATCATTGTAGGCTTTTTAGTTTGTATTTATACCTTGGTAATTCCTTTTACAATTGAATCTAAGATAATTGCTTCAACTTTTTTAAATGAGGGCTTATTTGGAATTGAGGTTTTAAAACCTTACCAACTTTTTGGGTTACAAATATTAGATCCAGTAACGCACGCCTTTTTTTGGAGTTTGTTTTTTAACATCATTACTTATGCCATTGTTTCGGTTAACATTATTGGCAATTATCGAGAGCGTAATTTTGCCGAAATGTTTGTTGATAGCACTAAATACGCTATGTTACACGAAGATGCTTATGTGTGGAAAGGCGAAGCTTATGTTCGTGATATTAGAAAAGTGTTGTCCCGATTTTTGGGTGAAAGAAGAACCGATCGCGCTATGAATCTGTTTTTTATGAAGTATAATTTGGATAAAAATACCCAATTTGCCGATGCGCGCTTGGTCAATTTTTCTGAAAAACTTTTAACCGGAAGCATTGGTAGTGCTTCGGCAAGAATTTTAATTTCATCAGTGGTTAAAGAAGAAGAAATAAGTTTAACCGAGGTGTTAAATATTTTAGATGAAACTCAAAAAGCTAAAGAATCTAACAAGGAATTAAAAGAACGCGACAAACAAAAAGATGAATTCTTAGATACCGTAGCCCACGAGTTAAAAACGCCAATTACATCCATAAGAGCGCTTTCCGAAATTTTATTAGATCATGATGACGTTGATAATGCCACCAAAACAAAATTTTTAAACAGTATTTTAAAAGAAAGTGAACGCGTGAGTCGCTTAATTAACAATATCTTAGATTTAGAAAAATTAGCTTCAGGAAGGCAAAAGCTCAATCTGACCAAAAATTCAATTAAAAATACCGTCCAAAAATCAATTGATGCGGTAAAACAATTAGCCATCAATAATAATATTGAAATAACAAATGAAGTCATTGAGGATAAAATATTCCTATTTGACGATGATCGCATTGAACAAGTCATTATTAACCTGCTCTCTAACGCTATTAAATTTTCAAATGATGAAAAAGGTCAAGTATCTGTTCACGCAAAAATTTATCAAAATTCAATAGAAGTTTCAGTTGAAGATAATGGTAAAGGTATTGGAACAGATGAACTTGTCTCGATTTTTAACAAATTTTATCAATCAAAAAATCAAACCCTTTTAAAACCCGTTGGCAGTGGTTTAGGATTGGCCATTAGCAAACAAATTATCGAAAGTCATAACGGTAAAATTTGGGCTGATAATATAAATCCACAAGGAGCTAGAATTACGTTTACATTACCTTTAAATATAAATAAATATGAAGAAGCTGCTGATAGTTGATGACGAACCCAACATTGTGATGTCATTAGAATACCTATTTCAAAAAGAAAATTTTGAAGTATTTATTGCCCGTGATGGCGCTGAAGCCATCGAAATTACTGAAAAAGTTTTGCCCGATATCATCTTGCTCGATATTATGATGCCAAAAGTTGATGGTTATCAAGTGCTAAATTATTTAAAATCGGTTGAAGAATTAAGCCAAATAAAAGTCATCATTTTATCGGCTAAAACCAAAATTTCGGATGTAGAATTAGGACTTCAATTAGGGGCTGATAAATATGTTACAAAACCTTTTTCAACCAAAAAATTGGTTGCAGATGTTGTTGAACTCTTAAATAAAAACACCAAAAAATGAAATTTAAATTAGGGAAAATCACCTCCGATATCTTTATAGCCGTTTATATACTTAGCACATTATATTTTAGGTTCTACATAGAGCCACTTTTTAATGGTAATTTTTTTGCCTCAATTTTTATAGGATTATTTTCCCTATTAATCATTTGGGTATTGGTAAAAATCAAATTTCTAAACCCAGGTTGGTTTGGATTATATAAAAACAAATAAATTAAACACAATGAGTTATCAAAAAAATTTCGATCAAAGTATTGCTAACCCAAAAGCATTTTGGGCAGAACAAGCAAATAACTTAAAATGGTTTAAAAAACCTACAAACATCCTTTCAAAAGATGAAAACGGATTTGACCGTTGGTTCGCCGACGGAACCTTAAATATGTGTTATCTGGCTGTTGATAAACATGTTGAAGCAGGTTATGGCGAACAAACTGCCATAATTTATGACTCTCCCGTAACCCAACAAAAAATAATGTATTCATTCAATGAGGTGCAAAAACGCGTTTCTTGTTTGGCTGGTGGTTTAAGAGATTTGGGTGTTAAAAAAGGAGATACTGTTATTATTTATATGCCCATGATTCCGCACGCTGCATTTAGCATGTTGGCTTGTGCCAGAATTGGCGCAATTCATTCCGTAGTTTTTGGCGGATTTGCACCTAATGAGTTGGCTATTAGAATTGACGACTGTAAACCAAAAGTGATTATTACGGCTACTTCTGGTATGGAAGTCGATCGCCTTATTGCCTACAAACCATTAGTAGATGAAGCCATTTCAATTGCTAAACACAAACCCGAAAAAGTGATTGTTTATCAACGAAATTTAGGGGCAATCAATAATAAAGATGAAATTTATGTCAGCTATAAAAAGCTCGTAAAAAGGTCAGACCCTGTTCCTTGTGTCGAAATGCGCTCAACAGACCCCCTTTACATTCTTTACACCTCTGGTACAACCGGAAAACCAAAAGGAATTTTACGTGATACGGGTGGCTATGCCGTGGCATTAAAATATTCAATGAAATCAATTTATGGCGTTAACGAAGGTGATACTTATTGGGCCGCATCAGATGTGGGCTGGGTTGTTGGTCATAGTTATATTGTTTATGGTCCTTTGTTAAACCGCAACACAACCATTATTTATGAGGGTAAACCAATAAAAACGCCCGATGCAGGTTCTTTTTGGCGTGTTATTAGCGAGCATAAAGTAAATGTGATGTTTACCGCTCCAACCGCTATAAGAGCTATTAAAAAGGAAGACCCCGAAGGTAAATTTATAAAACAATTCGATTTGAGTAGTTTAAAATATCAATTCCTCGCCGGCGAACGTTGTGATGTTGCTACTTTACATTGGCTGGAAGAAAATTTAGGCATCCCCGTAGTTGACCATTGGTGGCAAACAGAATCGGGTTGGCCGATGGTTTCTAATATGATGGGAATTGAGGCATTACCAGTAAAACCAGGCTCTGCATCAAAACCTGTATGTGGTTATAATGTTCAAATATTGGATAAAGATGGCAAACGGTTAGGCGCAAATCAAGAAGGTTTGGTGGTGGTAAAACTTCCATTACCTCCCGGAAATATTTATGATATTTGGGGAAATACCCAGCGCTTTATCGATGGCTATTTAAAACGATTTGATGGTTATTATTTGTCGGGAGATGGCGGTTATATTGACCAAGATGGCTATGTGTTCATTACGGGTCGCGTAGATGATGTTATAAATGTTGCCGGTCACCGCTTATCAACTGCCGAAATGGAAGAAGTGGTTGCGGCTAATAAATCGGTTGCCGAATGCGCCGTTTTTGGCATTGCCGATTCCTTAAAAGGACAGGTTCCTCTAGCTTTAGTAGTTTTAAAATCGGGCGATTATGTTTCGAGTTTTGAATTGGAATTTAACATCGTTCAAGAAGTTAAAAAAGCCATTGGCGCAGTAGCTTCCTTAAAAAAGGTAATGATTGTAGCCCGATTGCCAAAAACACGTTCGGGTAAAATTCTTCGAAAGTTATTGCGAAATATTGCCGATGGTGTTGAATACGTTATTCCTTCAACCATTGATGACCCCGAAATTATCAACGAAATTATTCACGAATATAAATTGAACCAAATTGGGGTATTTGCAAATCTTGAGGAAAAAGAAAAACAAACGCTCGAAGATTTAAGAATTAGCTCCTTTATAAAATATTACAAATCATATCAACATAGTGTGAATGACCCAGAAGGTTATTGGGCACAGATTGCCGACACGTTTAATTGGCGAAAAAAATGGGATAAAGTGGTTGAATATAATTGGGAAGATGCTAAATTTGAATGGTTTAAAGGTGCAAAATTAAATATTACCGAAAACTGTATTGACCGTCATTTAGCAAAGCGCGGAAATGAAAGAGCCATTATTTGGGAACCCAATGATCCCAACGAAGCCAATAGAATTTTAACTTATAACGAACTCGCTGTTGAAGTTAATAAATTCGCCAATGTATTGAAAAGTAAAGGTGTCGTTAAAGGCGACCGGGTTTGCTTGTATATGCAAATGGTTCCTGAACTTGCCATTGCTGTTTTAGCTTGCGCCAGAATTGGCGCGATACATTCGGTTGTTTTTGCTGGATTTTCGTCGGTGGCATTGTCAACTAGAATTAATGATTCAAATTGTAAAGTGTTGTTAACGGCCGATGGCGTTTATAGAGGTAATAAAGCAGTTGATTTAAAAGAAATTGCCGATGAAGCACTCGAAACTTGTCCGTCAATTGAAACATCTATCGTATTAAAACGTATTGATTCTAAAGTAACGATGAAAGCCGGACGTGATGTTTGGTGGCATGAAGAGTTGGCGAAGGTAAACGCTAATTGTACCGCCGAAATTATGGATGCCGAAGATGTTTTATTTATTTTATACACTTCAGGCTCAACCGGAAAACCAAAAGGCATGGTTCATACCTGCGGTGGTTATATGGTTCAAACAACACACAGCTTTAAAAATGTTTTTCAATACCAACAAGGGGATGTGTTTTTCTGTACGGCTGATATTGGTTGGATTACAGGCCATTCTTACATTGTTTATGGTCCTTTAGCCGCAGGTGCTACCACCTTAATGTTTGAAGGCATTCCTTCTTATCCCGATTTTAGTCGTTTTTGGCAAATAGTTGAAAAATATAAAGTCAACCAATTCTATACTGCTCCAACAGCTATTAGAGCATTGGCCGCACAAGGAAATGAATTTACCGAGCAAAACGATTTGAGTTCAATTAAAATACTAGGTACCGTTGGAGAACCAATTAACGAAGAGGCTTGGCACTGGTATGACGAAAAAATCGGCAAACAAAAATCGCCGATTGTTGATACTTGGTGGCAAACCGAAACAGGTAGCATTATGATTTCGCCACTGGGAGGTGTAACCCCAACACGACCAACTTTTGCAACGCGTCCCATGCCGGGGGTTCAACCTTGTTTGATAAATAATGAAGGCATAGAACAAAATATGAATCCCGCCGAAGGAAGTTTGTGTATAAAATATCCATGGCCTTCAATGGCTCGAACCATTTATGGCGATCACGAACGTTATAAAAAAACCTATTTTTCAGCTTTTCCAGGTAAATATTTTACTGGCGATGGCGCTTTGCGCGATTTAGAAGGAAATTATAGAATTACGGGTCGTGTGGATGATGTGGTTATTGTTTCTGGTCACAATTTAGGTACAGCGCCAATTGAAAATATTATTAATGAGCACAATAATGTGGTAGAATCGGCTATTGTTGGTTATCCACATGCCATTAAAGGCAATGCATTATACGCCTATGTTATTGTTTATCAACTTCCCGAAAAACCAGATACCTTGCGCAAAGAAATCAATGATTTAATTGGTCGAACCATTGGACATATTGCAAAATTAGATCAAATTCAGTTTGTGCCTGGTTTGCCAAAAACGCGCTCCGGAAAAATAATGAGGCGAATTTTGCGCAAGGTAGCCGAAAATGACACTTCAAATTTAGGTGACATTTCTACTTTGTTAAATCCTGAAGTGGTTCAATCCATTATGGAAGGTTCATTAGTAAAATAATTTTACCCCCTCCTGCAATAAAAACGTCCTCAATACTTGAGGACGTTTTTTATATCAAACCGTTTTTTTTGGAGTTTCTAAATAAGTCGGAATAATGAACGGTGCGTTCTTTTTTTAATTTTGAGAGAATTTTTAAAAACAATTGGGCGGTAATGAAAGCATCGCCTGAAGCGGTATGGCGGTCGTTTTGTGGTATTCTAAATTCTTCACTTAAAATATCTAATGAAAATTGCGCGTTGGCTTTGCCATTTAATTTTTTATAGAGCACCCCAGTGTCAATACTTTTATTTTGAAGCTTTTTTAATCCTAGTTTTTTTAAAGATACATTAATCATTTCAATGTCAAAACCAGCGTGGTGGGCAACTAAAACCGAATTTTTAATATAATTTAAAAAGCGTTCTAAAGCTTCTGTTTCATTCATTTTAACGAGTGTTCCGCCCTTTAAAATGCCGTGTATTTTAACACTATCGGCATTAAAGGTTTCTTGTTTTAAATAAATTTCAAGGCTATCGGCAACATCAATAACATTGTTAATAATTGCAATAGCACCTATTGATAACAGGCGGTCTGTTTTAGTATTTAGTCCGGTAGTTTCGGTATCAAAAACCACAAAGCGCGTATTTTCAATGCCTTTTGGATGTGGCAATTTAAATTTTTCTAAATAAGATCTAAAAAAAGGAGGGTAATTTTTATGTTTAAACCAAGAAAACATCACATCATTTGAGCTAAATTATACTTTACCTTTAGTAAATCTTGAATGGCTTTTATAGGCACAAAACAACCTTTCAATTTTAATTTTTCAGTTTTACTTAAATCATTTAAAACAACATATCTGCCTGTGTCATTATTTTTTAAGCCTTGCTTTGTGCGGTGTCTCAACAAAATTTTAAATGAATCTATACACGATAAGTATAATTCTTTGTTTTTTGAATCGACTTCAATTAATTTTTGATAACGCGTAATGGTGTTGTTGGCATCTTTAATATTGTAGGATAAAATGAGCACCCTCGCCGCATCGGTTAATGGCATCAACGCCCGACTTTTAATATCGAATTGGTCTTTATTTTCACCATTTTGTTCTACTAAGAATTGTCTAAAAAACCCAAGAGGTGGTGGATTTAATAGGGCATTTTTAGCTAAAAAATTTAAAAAAACCTCAAATTTCGAAATAGACTTAAAGATGCTTTCGGTCATGCTATTCACCAGATTACTATCGCCATAAACTAAGGAATAATCAAAAAAGATGGTACACATCATGACGGCTTTTTCGGTGGGTTCGGTTATCCAAGTGTCGAATTGTTTTTTCCATTCAGATAGCGATAAACACCATTGCGAATTGCTTGCCATCATATTTGCCGGGCAATAATCATATCCGATAAGGTGCAAATTATGGGTTATTTTTTTTGCTAATTTTATAAAATAAGTCTTTGTGGCTTTGTGTTTTTCGGCTGGAACATCCTCAAAAACCAGCGCATTATCTTGATCTGTAATCAAAAGTTGCTCCCTTCTACCTTGACTTCCAATGGCCAACCATCCAAATTTTACGGGTGCCACAATTCCCATTTCGGCAACAGCTATTTCAATGGCTTTTAAGGTTATAACATCATTAATTTCGGAAATAATATTTGATATAAAAATAATGGGAACGCTTTGTTCAATGTAGCCTTTAAGCAAATCGGCGGTTTTTTCTCGAATAAATTTTAAGTCGGCAATAGTGTTTGCTCTTATGATTTCTTTTATTAAAACCGAAGGATTATTGCCGTTTAAAACAACAATATCGTGTTCGGATAAAACCCCAATAAGTTCGGTATTTGGCGTGCCATCTTTGGTGATGCATAAATGGGTAATTTTGTGTTTTAGCATGGCAATTTGCGCTTCGGCACTCGTAATATTTTCTGTGGTAGTAATTACGGGAGCTGACATAATTTCAGTAACCTTTTCGGAGATTGAAACCAAACCAGTGGCTATTTTTACACGCAAATCTTTATCGGTAATGATGCCAATTGGTTTTTTATTTTCAACAATTAAAATAGACCCCACTTTTTTGGCGCACATTATTTGAGCAGCTTCTTTTATGCTCGTATTTTTTAAGCAACTTATTGGATGTTTGCTAAATTTTGCAGTTTGTATTTCGGTTAAATTTGATTTACTGGGCCTAACGCTATCGTCATAAGCAATTAATTTTGTTTTATTTTCTGGTTCAAAAGGCGCTTTGATATTGGTAGCGTAGGTGGCAATCAAAAATTCATTTGCTTTTTCATTTGTGCCGATAATCTCTTTTAAAAGTTCAACCGAAATGGCATATAAAATAGTTTCTTCACTTGCAATGGCATTGAGCAAATATTGATTGTTATGTATTAAAGCTCTGAGTCCAAAAACATCACCTTCGTCGCAAATATCAACCAGTATTTGTTCATTTTCAACAAACCGCGTTAAACCAATGGCGCCATCTTTTACCACATAAAAATTTTGACCCGGATCTTCTTCTTGCCTAAAAACGTAGGTATCTTTTTCAAGGTATTGCACTTTTACTTGCGATGCAATTTTTAAAAGTTGTTCTTTTTCTAGAATATCAAAAGGAGGAAAGTTTTTTAAAAAATCAAAAATACGTTCAGCAATGGTGTTTTTCATGATTTCAATAAGTGCTAATTATCGCTCATAAAGTTATGAAAAATAACGGACTTACAAGTGATAAAAATTTAAAATATTTTAAATAAAACAACAATTTTTGAGGGTAAATTGATGATTAATTAAAGCAGAATGATGGGTTTAATCTAACTATTTTTTAGTTTAGTAGTACCCTCGCCAAGAATCGAACTTGGATCTAAAGTTTAGGAAACTTCTATTCTATCCGTTGAACTACGAGGGCTAAAATGCGTCGCAAAAGTACCACATTTTATAAGGATATTAAAATATTGAATGACTCACTATTTAAAGCTTAAATTGTATATTTGAAAAACCGATATTTAATTCATCAGCGCATGATTTTTGCTAAATTTATAAAATATGATTTGCAATTTAAACAACCAAGTGGCACTTCTCGGGGAATTTTGCATCAAAAAGCGACTTATTTTTTAAAGCTAATTCGAGGAGCTGATTTCGGTATTGGTGAATGTGCGTTGTTTAAAGGACTCAGTGCCGACGATGTGCCCAATTACGAACAAAAATTAGATTGGCTTTGTCATAATATCAATAGCAGTCAAGCTGATTTAAGTTGTGCTTTGAATGAATTTCCATCTATTCAATTTGGCTTAGAACAAGCCTTTTTATCACTTAACAACAAAGTTAAATTTGAACTATTTCCGTCGCAATTTACCAAAGGAAAAGCGGGAATTCCCATCAACGGTTTGATTTGGATGGGTTCAAAAGAGTTTATGAATCAGCAAATTAAAGAAAAATTGAAAGCGGGGTTTACTACCATAAAATTAAAAATTGGCGCAATTGATTTTGACGCTGAATTGGCCTTAATCAATGCCATACGCAACGAATTTTCGGCTAATGAAATTGAAATTCGCGTAGATGCTAATGGCGGATTTTCGCCCGAAGAAGCACTCGAAAAATTAAAACGCTTATCCGATTTTGATTTACATTCAATTGAGCAACCCATCAAAGCAAAACAGTGGCAAAAAATGGCGCAACTTTGTGCGCAAACCCCTTTGCCCATTGCTCTTGACGAAGAGCTGATTGGCGTTTTTGATGAGAAAAATAAAGAACGATTGTTGCAAACTATTAATCCACAGTTCATCATTTTAAAACCCAGTTTAATTGGAGGCATTGAAGGTTCAAAAAAGTGGATTGATTTAGCAAAAAAACAAAATATTGCCTGGTGGATTACCTCGGCTTTAGAAAGCAATATCGGCTTAAATGCCATAGCGCAATTTGCATTTACTTTGGCAAATAATTTACCGCAAGGTCTTGGTACCGGGGGTTTGTTTACTAATAATATTAAATCACCTTTAGAAATAAAAAGCGGTTATCTGTATTACAATACCGTTCAAAAATGGCACTTTTCAAATTTAATTTTTAATTAACCACTATGGATTTTATAGCGCAAGCCTTTACGGGAAAAGTTAAATGGCATCATTATTTTTTTGGCACCTTACTTTCTTTTTTTATCATGCAATTTGGAGCATTTCCCTTGCTGTTTATTCGCGATTATGCCAATAGCTCAAAGGCAAATACGGCAACGTTAAATCCGGGAATTGACAATAATTTATTTCTATTTTTAATGATAATTCCATTTGCCCTTGGATTATTTGGCTTAATTATCGCCATCAAAAAAATTCATAATTTACCCTTTTTAAAAGTGTTAACCGCCCGTAAACAATTTGATTGGCGACGCACCTTAATTGCTTTTATTGCTTGGTTTGCAATTTCTTATACAATGATTATGATAGATTATTTCATTTTCCCTGAGCATTATATTCTAAATTTTAAATTAATTCCGTTTACTATTTTAGTTTTGGTTTCGGTATTATTTTTACCATTTCAAACCAGTTTTGAAGAGGTTTATTTTAGGGGCTATCTCATGCAAGGTTTTGGCGTGATAACCAAATATCGGGTTGTGGCTTTGATAATAACTTCAACGGCTTTTGGTTTGTTGCACGGTGCAAATCCCGAAGTTGCAAAACTCGGAAACCTACTCTTAATTTACTATGTGATTATTGGATTTTTCTTTGGCATCATTACCTTAATGGATGA
>Ga0210022_1002186_pt1 | contig 12286 bp, 14 predicted proteins | sample CryGeymeta201520_FD_183984 | JGI IMG/M metagenome (GOLD analysis project Ga0210022, IMG submission 183984) | Groundwater microbial communities from Crystal Geyser aquifers in Utah, USA - Crystal Geyser metaG 2015-20 (SPAdes) (version 2) | ecosystem: Environmental > Aquatic > Deep subsurface >... | reverse complement strand
TCTTGCTTTTTGGAAGACTGTCCTGTTGTCTCTTGTTGCATAAAATGTCTCGTAGTTTATCTTGTTGTTCTTGAATGCCGCAAAGAGGCTGTAGACGCCGTTGGCAGACAGCTCATTTGCATAGTTGTTGGCGGATATTTTGGCGAAACCCAAATCAACAAAGGCATATGAAAGTACCGGAACAGCCATGAATACCAGGCCGCTCTTTATTCTCTGCTTTAGGCTGCTCTTTGCCGATATAGACAAATCAAGCAGTTTCCTGAGAGACATAAAGGCCGTCAGTGATATAACTGCGATTGCGGTCAATATAGCGGGCATGGGATAAGATTCCCTAATATTTTTTACGACTTCCCTTGTATAGATGAGATAGTCCACAGCAATGAAATTGAACCTTACGCCGAATTCATCAAAGAAAAAGTATTCTGAAACGCCGTTGAAAAAAAGCAGATACAGAATAACGAAAGATGAAAAATAGATAAAAGGCTTATGAAGCCTGCTTTGATAAATTTTGTCGGGGACAACAATAAGGTAAAGAACCAGAGGAAGTGAAAAATAGGCTGCCGCAACAATATCAAAGAAGAGGCCTACACCATAAATCTTAATTAAAAGCAAAGGGGTCAAATCAATAATAGGCAGCGATTTAACAAGCAGAATCGTCCTCGTTATAAAGGACAGCGCTGTGAATACAGCAAAGAACAAATACACGCAGGCAAAGCGGCTCTTAGAAAAAAATTGCTTTAAAAATATAGCGTTCAAAACTTACTTAACCTTCATTTTTCTTGCTTGTTAAAGTTTAACTGAAATATAAGAAATCTGTCCACCTTATAATGGAGATTAAGTTCCAACCACCAGCACAGGGCAGGGGGCATTGTGGATGACCTTTTCAATTGTATTGCCGCCGAAGATTTTTAACAGGGGATTTTTCTTCTTCCGAGAACCGAGAATAATGAGGTAGCATCTTTCCTCTTCAGCAACTTCAATTATCTTCTCATGAGTCTTGCCTTCTTCAAGCCTCGTTTTAATGAGCATTCTTTCAGCCTTTGCAATATTCTGAAACTCTGATATCGCTCTCTCCCCTCCGCTGTCAAGGACATCTCCGATATTCTTGATGCAAGTAAGGTTAAGCTCTCCCTCGCCCCCTCTTAATAACCCCACCCAGCCTCCCCTTAATTTAAGGGGAGGTGTGGAGGGGTTAAGGGGGAGTTATTTTATTTCACCACAAGCACAGGACATTTGGCATTCATAATAACCCTCTCTGTTGTGCTCCCCATAATCGCCTTGTTCACCCCGCGCCAGCCGTATGTTCCGATGACAATGAGGTCGTTTTTCAGGCCTGATGATACCTTGACTATCTCTTCCGAAGGGCTGCCCTCTCTAATTTCTGTTTTGACTGTAATACCCTGCTCAGATGCGAAAGACTTAGCGGCGTCAAGTATCTTTTCCGCTTCCTGCATCATGCTCTTTCGTATTGATGAGGTCATGAAGAACTCCACCATCTCCTCATACCTGGGCATTGAATAGAGAACTGTAACCTCAGAAGAGTCTATTTTTGACAACTGACAGGCTCTTTTAAGCGCGTTCTTGCTGAATGCGGAGCCGTCAAAAGGGACGAGAATAGATTTATAGCTGCCTGTGCATTCCGTGCATGGTTTCTTCACCACTAAGACATCAATCTTTGAATTTACTATCACACGGGAGGTCACACTGCCCATAAGCAGCCTGTTGAGTCCGCGCCTGCCGTAGGTCCCCATGACGATGAGGTCTGCGTTCTTCCCTTCAGCAACATCCAGAATAACCTCAGGCGGTTCTCCTTCGCAGAGGAGAGAAGTAACTTCTATACCGAACTCCGAGACTATTTTCTCTTTTGTCTCCTGACAGAGTTTTCCGCCGATTTTCAGACGCTTCTCCTGCTGTTCCGGAGCAATGCCGAATTCCTCGGTATCAAAGAAGACCGCGTGGGCCAGGAATAGTTTGCCGCCGTGACTCCTAACCCAATTGGCAGCCTCAATCAGCGCTGCCTTGCTGTATTTAGAATCGTCATAGCCGACTAATAATGTTTTATACATGATTAATGCGCGCCTCCCTTTCTGAATATCATACCCACGCCAAAACCCGCAGCCAGCGCCACAATTATGGATATGATTCCGTACAATGCTCCTTTGTTTTTTGCCATATCGGCGAGGAACTTTATACCACCTACTTGTTCTACTCTTACCTGGGTCATTGCTGTTTCAATAACCCTTTTATCCTTGACTGCATACACCGTAACCGTATAATCTCCGGGAACCGCCTGATACGGCCAGCTTAAGCTTATATGATAATTCTGTTTCCCATCCTTTTCGGCTACTGAAATATCTCCGTGAGAAATGGAATAAAGCCTTGAGGACTCTTTGAATCTTACAAACTCGTCAAACCACCTCGCCTTTTCTTCAGGATTTGAGACAGGCGCTATCTCCGCATGCCTCTCCAGAGCAGAATATCCAAGAAGATACCTGCCCATTTCTTCCTCATCAAGAAGGCCCTCCAGCTTCTTTGTACTGCGCATGAAATAAAGCGCCGGGGTATTTTCAAATTTTAATTCTCCTACATTCATCCACAAAAACCCTGCCGCCTTTCCCTTTTTTCTTAAGGACTGACGCCCTTCCGGAGAGGCTATTTTAATAATGAGGTCTGCGCCTGCGGCTGAGACGCCGCTTACAGCGACCTCGCTTCCGTGATAGGAGAAGTCTATTGAGATATGGTCGTGATTTGTGTTAATCGTAAGCTCTGCAGATGAAGAAGAGCAGAAGAGCAGCAGTGCGGCAGTGCAGCAGAGTGAAAGGAACCCCGCAATTTTGAATCTTGAATCTTGAATTTTGAATTTTTTCATCAGTGTCCTCCTGCCTGCGATAAAAGCAGCGACGGCGTCATAGTAAGTTCAAAGATTATCTTTACGGTAACAACAAGCACGATAACCGCAAGGAGAATCTTTAATTGTTCGCCTTTTAATTTCCTTCCAAAAACTGTTCCAATCTGTGCGCCTATTGTAGAACCTAAAAGCAGCAGCACAGCAAGCGTGAAATCCACTGTGTGGTTTGTGTAGGCCTGAAGAAATGTAACCTCAATACAGTTGAAGAGAATCTGGAAAAGACTCGTGCCTACGACAACGTGCATCGGCATCCTAAGAATATAGACCATGACCGGCACCATCAGGAAGCCGCCGCCCACACCCATGATAGCTGCAAGGACCCCGACAAAGCCGCCAAAGATAATCGGTATTAAGGCAGAATGGGTAACTCCTGATTTTTCGTAATGTGTCTGAAGCGGCAGAGACTTGAGTAAACGGGCAATTGCAGATTCTCTTGAGGGGGATTCCGTAAGGGGGACATCGTCCCCCTTACGAGCTTTCTTCATGCTCTGAATGCTCTCAATAAACATATATGCTCCCACAATCCCAAGCATCAGCACATAGGTCATTTTTATAACAAAGTCGGCATTCCCCATCGCCCTGAGAATTTTTATGCCTTGAACGCCGAAGAGACCGCCGATGAAACCGCCGATGAGTAAGTGAAACCCCATTTTAAAATCCACGTTGCCGACCTTCCAGTGGGCATACGTTCCCGAAGTGGAAGCAGCGACAATCTGGTTAGAGTCAGTTGCAGCTGCAACTGTTGCAGGAATGCCTAACATAATAAGGAGCGGGGTCATCAGAAAGCCGCCGCCAACTCCAAACAGCCCTGATAGCAGGCCTACCACCAATCCAAGCCCGATAGGGATGATAATGTTAATACTTGTTAATGCTACGGGTAAATACAGATACATTCAGACAACCTCCCTTTATTAAATTTATGCGTGCTGCAATTCCTGTTTTGCTATAGTCACTACAGGCCGTAAGGCGGTTTTTACAAGTCTCTGCAGTTCTCTTGCAGACATCTTTCCGTTTTTCGTGATGCTCGGGCTTAAAAGCACCATGTCAACAGCAGTTTTATTCTTAAGAAAACCGCTTATAGCCCCGACAATGCCGTCTTGTGCTGTTTGCAGATTCGCCTCAATGCCCGATGTTTTACACTGTTCAATCATGCGGTTTGATTGTCCTTCCGGATTTTCTCTCCGCATAACTTCCCTTGCAGTCTCATACTCGCCTTCCTCTGCAAAGGCTACGGCAGTCATGATGTCTTCAAACCTTTCTTCAAGTTTCTCCTTGTTAACCAGCAGTATCGTAATGCCTTCCTCAAGGGTCTTTGCGAGGTCAATTGCATAGGTCAAACCCTCATCACGATCCTCGTTTTGATAGGTAACGAATAAAAGCTGTTTTTTCACCGCGGCTCCCTCCTTCCATTGATTCTCAGGGATTATTAAGCATAAGGGATGCCAGATGTAACACCTTGATAAATAAGGCTAAATTAACGAGTCAGGGGATTGTGTTTAGAATATGAACTGTTGGGACGATGCAGAGACTAAAAGATAACTCCTTGAATTAAAAAGATATTCCTGACAAAAATGGAAATGCGACTATGCGTTTAGAATATGAACAGTGTAAACACTATTCTTCCTTTAATATCTTCCAGAGGCTCGTTCTTGATATGCCAAGCGCTTCAGCAGCCTTTGAGCGGTTACCTCCGAGCATCTTCACGACCTTTTCAACATACTCTTTGACAAGCTCGTCAATAGTCAGAACCTGGTCTGGATCAATAGTGTCAATCTGGAGAACACGGATTGCTCGCGGCAGGCTTTCAGGCGTGATAAGTCCGCTTTTTTCAAGTATGATTGCCCTCTCGATTATATTTTCAAGCTCCCTGGCATTGCCGGGGAAACTGTAGTTCATGAGAATATGTATTGCATCATCAGTAAGTCCGGCAATCTTTTTGCTGGACTTCGGAAGGTGTTTTTTGAGAAAGAAAGAACTGAGAGGCTTGATGTCGTCTATTCTCTCCCTCAACGGAGGAATATATATTTCCATTATGTTGAGCCGGTAATAAAGGTCTTCCCTGAATCTGCCTTCCGAGATAAGCCTTTTAACATTCTGGTTCGTGGCGGCAATAAACCGCACATCCACCTTGATAGGCCTTGTGCCTCCAACCCGATAGAACTCGCCCTCTTCAACGACTTTGAGAAGTTTTGCCTGAAGGTTGGTGGGCAGTTCCGCGATTTCGTCAAGAAACAGCGTGCCTGTGTCCGCAATCTCAACAAGCCCCTGCTTTGTTGATACCGCGCCTGTAAAAGCTCCTTTTTCGTAACCAAATAGTTCGCTTGCAAGCAGTTCTTCCGTGAAAGTCGCGCAGTTGATAGACAGAAAGGGCATATTTTGCCGCTTGCCGGTAAAGTGGATTGCTTTTGCGATGAGGCTTTTGCCCACGCCTGTCTCACCGGTCAGGAGAATATTGACATCCGAACCTTTCAGTTCATCCACGGTCTCAAGGATGCGCCTCATACCTTCGCTCTTGGCGATGATGGAAATCTTCTTATCCATGCCGACAAAGGTGCGTAAGGCGATGTTTTCCTTCTTCATGGTTCTCTGCTGGAATATCTTCCCGGCTTTCAGCAGCAGTTCATCAAGGTCAAAGGGCTTGGTAATATAATCAACAGCGCCTTTTTTCATAGCTTCAACCGCTGAACTGATACTGCCGAACCCGGTAATGATAATCACTTCTGTTTCAGGATGATGGGCTCTTACTTTATCAAGCAGTTCTATCCCGCTCATGCCCGGCATTTTAATGTCGGTGATAAGGGCGTCAAAATGGTCTTTCTCTATCATCCGAAGGGCCTCGGTTCCGTTTCTGGAAGAAGCAACCTTATAACCCTCTTCCTGAAGGGTGTCAACAATATTGTTGAGCGTAATCTCTTCGTCTTCAGCTACGAGTATTTTAAACGCCATAATAATAATTCCTTTCATGCCGCAAAACGCTGTCAATCATACGCTGCCTGCTGACCTGGGCAGTGTGATGATGAATGTCGTCCCGCGCCCTTCTGCACTTTCAACTGTTATCTCACCGTTGTGTTTCTGAATTATATTAAATACTACTGCAAGTCCTAATCCGGTGCCTTTGTCTTTTGTTGTATAGAAGGGCTCAAAGATTTTCTCTGCCGCCTCTCTTAAAATGCCTCTGCCGGTATCGGACACCCTAATCGTAACCTTAGCGCCATCTTCACCAGCCCTTACAGTAATATCTCCCTCTTCTGAAACAGCATCTATGGCATTGGAGATGAGATTGATGAAAACCCTCTCCATCTGCTCCTGGTCTGCGTAGATGACAATTTCTTCTGGATGGAACTCAAGATGAAACCTGATACTGTCAACAGGCATTGAAAGTCCGATATGTTTATAGACCCCGTTTACAAGGCTGCGCAATTCAATCGGCCTGAAATTGGGCTCTCTTCCCCGTGCAAATTCCAGGAGGTCGCTCACAATGCTTTTAACCCGCATGGTCTGCCCGAATATATCATCAAGCCCCTTTTTTATAAATACAGGGCGCTCACCTTCTGATTTTTTCAACAGCCTCTGCGCAGTCGTATAGATATTATTCAGGGGGTTGTTGAGCTCATGCGCAACGCCGGATGCAAGAGTGCCAATCGCCGCAAGCTTTTTACTCTGTATCAACTCCTTTTCCCTCTGGGCAAGCTGTTCTTCCATTGTATTGAACTTTTCTATAAGTGTCTCAACCTCGTCATGGGAAGCCCATTTTCTGGCCGGGACAGGCATTTTCAAGAAGTTGCCTGCTCCAGTTTTTTCCACAACATTTGTCAATAACTGCAAACGCCTTACAACATTTCTTGTTATAAACAAAATTGTCCCAACCCCGACAGCAACAAAGAGCAGGAAAAAAATCAGTATGCCGATGCGGGACAAACGAATAAAGTTGTCCACATTCTCTCTGGCCTTTTTATCCAGTTCCTTTGAAACCATAAGGATGTTTTCGCCTGTCTTTCTGAGGGAATTTATTTCCGTATCAAGCTCATTCAGCCAGATTATAAGTCTGTGGTCGGATTTTAACGAAAAGTTCTTTTGCAAATAATTTACATCGTCCAAAGGCTTATCCAGGAAATTGGATTCTATTAACCCGCTTACCTCTTGATAAGAAGAGAATTTATTTTTCAATTGCGAGGATTCGCCCGATATATTTTTGACCAATAACTCAATCCTGCTAAACTGCCCGCGATATTCCCTGATAAGATTCTTAAGAGAAAGCGTCCATCCCGTCTTGTTTGTCTGAACACCGTCAAGTATCCTATCCATTTCGCCAAGGTATTCATGAATAGCTTTTGATTCGTCTGTTGCCTTTGTCGGCGCATAGAGAAAATAATTTTTCTCATGCCGTCTGATCTGCAGGGATTTGCTCCTTATCGTGTCTGTCAGCTCAAGAAAGGTTGTCTCTTTTTTTATCTCAACAAAATTAAGATACAAAAAGACTGAAAGCAGCGCAATTATAAATGCGCTCATAAGGAAACTTAGAACAATCTTTTTCTGGAGCGACATATAAGGCTATATTATCACCAACAGATTGAAAAATGAAAATGCCCTCTTCGGACAGGCGTGCATATAAGTATTCTTTCGGAAAATCGGGGAAACTGGAAACACTACAGAAAGATTAAGGGAGCGGTTGCGCTTTACGGCATTTTTTCGTATGATATTTTTAATTGATTCAAAGAAAAAAGGATGGATAGAAAATGGAATATCTCCTTGTAAAATTTCAGGAGTCACGAGGGGTTATTATCGACGGCGCCAGCGAAGGCATGACCAATGAGGCGCTGGAGCTTGAGACTGGGTTCCACTCCGTGACGCTTGAACCGCCCCCGGACTTCACCCCTGAACTGCATGAGTTTATATTAAGAAAAACCTCTGTCATCTCTCCGAGAGTAATCAGCTTTGAAAAAATATAGGCTGAATAAGTATTTCTTCCCTGCGCTTATCGCTGCGCTTTTCTTCCTCAGTTCCTGCGCGCATTATCAGAAAAACCTGCCGCTGGCAGACATACATCAGAACGAACCCTACTCCTTTGACGCCTTCAACCAGCCATCAGATGCGGACGAGACCTTTGTAATCCTCGCATTTTCAGGAGGCGGAACCCGCGCAGCAGCCTTTTCCTACGGCGTGCTTGAAGAAATGAAGAATACCCGCCTTCCGGGATTGAACAAGACCCTTCTTGATGAAGCGGATATCGTCTCTACAGTTTCGGGCGGTTCTTTTACCGGAGCATATTATGCGCTTTTCGGTCCAAGGATATTTGACGACTTTAAAGAAAAGTTCCTCTACCGCAATATCCAGAAGGAACTCGCGCTCGCACTCATGAATCCCGTAAACTGGCTGCGCCTTTCATCTCCTTATTTCAGCCGCATTGACCTTGCCGCGGAACTTTATGACAGAACAATATTTGAAGCCGGCGCCTTCAAGTCATTGGCTGACAGGAAAAAACGGCCGTTCCTCATTATAAATGCAACTAACCTTTATCAGGGCAGCCGCTTTGAATTCACAGGAGCCCAGTTCAACTATATCGGTTCTGATATTCTTTCCTATCCGATAGCCAGAGCCGTAGCTGCCTCCTCGGCATTTCCCTTTCTCCTGTCTCCAATCACCCTTGTTAATTACCCGTATCCTGATGGATACAAAATGACTGACGCTGATAAGATGGCGCTCAAAGACTACTGGAACAACAAAAGCAGATATTACAATGCCCTCAACAACACCATGTATGCCGATAAAAAGGGGCATCCATATCTTCATCTCATGGACGGCGGGCTTGCGGACAATATAGGGCTGAGGGCTGTCAATGACCTCTATTTAAGAGGCGGCATCAGGAAAAAGATAAACAACGGAGAGATTAAAAGGCTTCTCGTGATTGTCGTAAACGCAAAGAACGAACCGCAGGAGTCGCTTGATAAAAATGAAAGCCCTCCCGGACTGGCCACCGTCGCCTTAAAGACGGCCACAGTCTCTATGGACAATTATTCCTTTGAGACGGTTGAATCCATAAAGAGGATGATTGCGGACAGGATAGAGGCGCAGATGAATCTTGACGGCTGTCAGCAGAAACTTGATGAGCACTGCAAAGACGGATATAAACTTCCTCCGCTCGCAGGCGGGAAGATGAAGTTATATGTCGTGGACATCTCTTTTGACAACCTGCCGGACAATGATGAGAAAAACTTTCTGAAACACCTGCCCACTACATTTCACCTTGAAAAAAACAAGGTGGAAAGGCTGATAAGCGCAGGCAGGCTCCTTTTCAAAAACCATCCGGAATTTAAGGCATTCATGGATGAGTTCAAATAAAGGTTATTCCCGATCAAGTGGAGCCGCTTGTTCGAATCTCAATATTTATTGATTGTTTCATGTCGGCCACGATCTCCCTTGGTGCGATAACAAACAGAAGCATCTCCAAGTAGTAGGGCATATTCTTACGTTCTGCATCATTCCAAATTCGTGATGACAATTCCTTCAGTAAATTGCAATATTCAAAATAGGCAACAGAAGGCTTAAGAAAGAGATTATTATTGTCGCCGTATTTTAGTCTTATTACTGTCTCTATGTCATACTTTGTTATCGCTGTATTTTGACCGGCGGGAACGGGGAAAAAGCCCGCCGTTAAACCAGCTTTTAAGAGTAACCAATTAAGACTAAAGGTAGCTCGTGCGTCATATATTGCATATTTGTCTGGATTATAAAATGAAGCAATTTTTGAGAATGACGAAATACAGCTGCTGATATCACGCGAAAGCCTGCCAGAATCCAACTGTCTATATAACGCGTTGATTCTCTCGTCATTTTTCTTATCTTTCTTGAATCGCCGTATGCCTCCCCATTGCTTGATAATCCAATATTCCATTTCTTTACTCTTATCAGGCAAATGGCGTTGCAGGGCCTTTTTTAGCGAAATGTTCTTCATGAAACAATTCTCCGGTGGCAAATCTGCAATTACGGCAGTAGGTAGGCCGTCCGGTGAAAAGTCCCAATCAAATCTCACATCGAGATGGATATTGGAGAATTCATTGATTATTTTTATTAATTTATCTTTCATTTATAATTCGAACATTCTTTTTTATGTTACGTCAGCATTTTCATGGAAATCATAAAAGCCATCGGGCACAATGCCAATCGTTTTATATAAAAAGACCCTGAATCTTATAATTTTGCAGTATAACATTGTTATAGGCGTTATTATACCGCATCGGTATAATTTTCAAAAAAGGGCATACCGGGTGATTTCAGTCCCCTCCCCCTCCCTTAAGATAATCTCCAAGCAGCCCTCTGCTGTGCTCGTCGTCATGGCAATAGGCGCAAAAGTCTGAAATGCAGGGCGACTCTTCGCTGACACTGCGAGAAGCACGCAAAATCAGAAGTGAACTCCAATGATTTTTCAACTTTACTTTATAGCACTAATGCTATATACTAAATTATGCCATGGGCGATTGAGTATTATGCTACCGTTGATGGTAAAAGACCGGTAGAGAAATTTATTGATTCCCTATCTCCGGAGGGCAGAGCCAACTATGTCTTTATTGCAGACCTGTTAGAGGAATACGGACTAAATGTAAAAGAACCTTATGTGAAGCCGATTACCGGCTACAAGAAGCTATTTGAAATAAGAATTAAAGACAGGTCAAATAGCCACAGAATATTTTATTTTGCTTCTACAGGTAAAAAATTTATTCTATTGCATGGCTTCACAAAAAAGACAAAAAAAGCGCCGCGAAAAGAAATAGAAATAGCCGTTAAAAGAATGCAAGACTATATCTCAAGAAAGAGGTGACATTTATGAGTTACACTTACAGGGAACATAGGAAAAAACTGTTAAGGAACAAAGAAGTTAGAGAAGAATATGAAAAGCTACTTCCTGAATATGAACTTGCTAAAAGCATCATAGATCAGAGATTAAGAAGGAAAATGACACAGGAGGATATTGCAGCTAAAGCAGGGATTCCCCAATCTACTGTATCAAGGATAGAAAGACTTACACATGGCCTGCCGAAATTATCCACGCTTAAAAAGATAGCTGATGCCCTTGACGCTAAAATAATCATCAGGTTCGAGGCAAAGAAAACACCGAGACAGTATATCATTGACACAAAGCATGAAACGCTGCTTACAATCAGCGAGGCAAAAAAGCATTACGGCAAGAGAACTCGCGGTTGATGTTAATTTTCCTGATTACTTATCCTCACCTCTTTCCCCCTCCCTTAAGATAATCTCCAAGCAGCCCTCTGCTGTGCTCGTCGTCATGGCAATAGGCACAGAGGTTCTCCCAGTTGGAGCCGTTAGGAGGATTGTTCTGGTGGTTGCCGTCTTTATGATGCACTGTGAGGAGGCGCCGGTCTTTGAAATCGAACTCCCTCCCGCATTTAGCGCATATCAGGCCGTGGATTTTCAGGGATTGCTCCCTGTAATCGGAGACAGGGGCATTGCCCTCTTTTAATTCCCTGACGATTTCAGCGGCGGTCTTGTCTGCCGCGGGCTTTTGCGGCAGTGGTTTTCTGAATTTCATTCGTTGTCTGCTTCCCAAAAACTCACCTCCTGTCCCGATAAGATCGGGATTAAAACATAAAAATCTCCGCTCATGCTATTGCCCATGAAGGGCTTACCGTAATGCCCTCACTAAAAGCTCTATCGCAACCCCGATATATCTCTGCACATCGAGCGAGGGGCCGAGCAGCTGTACCTGACCCGCCCTTGTGGTAAGCCGGTCGTCAAAGCGCGCCTGAGGAGCGCAGCGGCGCAGTCCGGCAAGCAGCGCAGTGAAATTGGCTGTCCGTGAAGGCTGAAGAGCCGGCCCGAGGGAACTATAGTCCAGCGCCCCTTCTCTAAACACGAGCGGCAGGCACCCTTCGGCATAGACGAAAAGAAATCCCTCCCGTTCTTCCGTTATCTTCTGCTCGGTGGTCTTCACGGTTTTGGATATTATCAGCCCGCCTGAGAGAACAGCTTTTCCAAGATTGAATTTCCGCTCCTTCGTGGTCTCGGTAGATATTTCCTGTTTTATGCCCATGCCCCGGATTATCAGAAAAATCTTCTGATAATCAACCGCAAGCGTCTCTTTCTGCCGTGACTCCGCCTGGAGCGTATGTTCATTGAATCTGAACGTCCGCGCAGAAAATCCCTTTTGGCTGCTCGCGGCCTCTTCGTCTGAGAGCATGACCGTAGAGAGTCTTGAGGCTTTGAGTTTGCGGTTAGCCTCATCGGCTGCAGCCCGCTCTCCGAAGGTGGCGATTACGAATGGCCCGCTCCCTGAAACCCGCAGGCGAATGCTTGCCTCATAGGAGGTGATTCCCAGAGCGGACGCCAGCGCCGGTGCGAAAGCTGCCCTGTCTTCAGGGA
>Ga0210022_1002163_pt1 | contig 12349 bp, 12 predicted proteins | sample CryGeymeta201520_FD_183984 | JGI IMG/M metagenome (GOLD analysis project Ga0210022, IMG submission 183984) | Groundwater microbial communities from Crystal Geyser aquifers in Utah, USA - Crystal Geyser metaG 2015-20 (SPAdes) (version 2) | ecosystem: Environmental > Aquatic > Deep subsurface >... | reverse complement strand
GGGTCGGCGATCTCTTTGAGCAGAGGCGGATAGTCGGGGTGCGTGAAGGAGAGCGCGGCTATACCCTGTCGCTCAATTGATTCCGCGAGCGTTGCCGGATCCCTTTCGCCCCGTCCCGCAACGATTACCTCAACCGCCGTTTCGCGCAGACCGCACCTCATCAATTCCGCATACGACGCATGCCACGCGCGTTCCATTTTGCCGAAGTAGGCATGAAGTGCGAGGAGATGTTTTGAGGTGATGCCTTCCAGATGATTGAAGGCTATCCAATAAGCAATATCGTGCATAGTATGGTAAGTATAGCATGTGCAAAAATATGCAAAAGATTGTGTTTTCCCCACGAGGTGCTATACTGGATTCGTTCTTAAAATTTCTTTTTTAAGGAGGATACCATGCACAGTTCCTATACGCATTTTCTTCCCCGTGTCCGCTTGCGCAACATTGCTCTTTTTATTTTCTTTCTCACCTTGTGGTACATCGGTGATGCCGTCTGCTTCTATACGGAACAAGCGTATACTATGTTGTACGCCGCTTGCAAACGCTTGGTACGCATTTGCCAAGCAAGAAGGTATTGTGTGTGGCATCTGCGGCGCATGTTTCCATCCGACAACCCTTAATGCTTCTTGTTTACGGATTTACGTATGCGCCATAATGAGCGGAATTTTCACTAAAGGAATTATCATGGATGCAAACGATCAAGAGATCGAGCTGGTGCGGAAATGGGCTGCTTCACCGGAAGGGAAGAAAACTATGCAACGCGCGCTTGCGCGATCGCTACGATTGACCGCTAGACTGCAAGAAGCGCGCCGTGTGCACCAAAAAAGTTTATACAAACCGTTCACCATCTGAACGTCCCTACTTCCAAGATCTCGCGAGAGATCTTTTTTATTAACGGATGTTGGAAGTCAGAAATCAGCAGTATGAGGTTGGAAAAAAAGCAGAGGTTATTCTTTGTCAAGCGTTGTTTTGGATGCTATAGTGGTACAACATGCAAGCTTCATGTGTTAAGCTTCACGTTTCAAGGTTGGTATGTTACTCAAAGATTTAAACAAAGAACAACTCAAAGCCGTAACGCACCAGGATGGCCCGTTGTTGATTGTGGCGGGAGCGGGAACGGGAAAAACTGCGGTTATCACCCAGCGTATCGGCTGGCTGATAGAGCAGGAACTCGCAAAGCCGGATGAGCTGTTGGCGTTGACGTTTACCGATAAAGCGGCGGGCGAGATGGAGGAGCGGGTGGATCGGCTTTTACCCTACGGCTACGTGGATCTGTGGATTATGACGTTTCATAGTTTTTGCCAGCGCGTCTTGGAGCGGTATGGACTGGATATCGGGCTATCCAATGAAGGGCGCGTGTTGGATGAAACAGAGCAACAGCTGCTGATCCGGAAAAATTTTGAGCGGTTCCATCTCTCCTACTACAAGCCGCTTGGCAACCCAACCCAGTTTATCGGAGTACTGCTGCGCCATTTTTCCCGATGCAAAGACGAAGCGATCACGAGTGTACAGTATGCGGCGTATGCGGCGGCTCTTCGGGAGAGCGACGAGCTGGATGCGGAGGAAATTGCGCGCGTTCGGGAAGTTGCAGGCGCGTATCAGGCGTATGAAAAGCTTCTTTTGGAAAACGGCTCCTATGATTTTGGCGATCTGCTGGTGCACGCGTTGCGACTCTTTACCGAACGAGCGAAAATTTTGGAAATCTATCGCAAACAATTCAAATATATTTTGGTGGATGAGTTTCAGGATACCAACTTTGCGCAGTATGCACTGGTCAAACTTTTGGCGGGGAGTGTGGGTAAGGTGACAGTGGTGGGGGATGACGACCAAAGCATTTATAAATTCCGCGGGGCCTCGGTCAGCAACATTCTGCAATTTCAAAAAGACTTTCCCCAAGCGGCACGCATATTTTTGCAGACCAATTATCGCTCAAAACAGGAAATCTTGGACAAAGCGTACGAGTTTATCCAGCTCAATAATCCTGACCGGCTAGAGTATCAAATCCAACAAACGCATAAGCCCCAGGAAGATAGTGCATTCACCAAGCGTCTTACGGCGCATCAGGGAAAGGGCGCGGAGCTTATCCACCTGCACGCGCGGGATGCGCAGGAAGAAGCGTTGCTTGCGGTAAAAAAAATTCGTGAACTTGTTCGAGCGGGTGCTTCATACGGCGCGTGCGCGATTTTGGTGCGCGCCAATGCGCATGCCGACCGGTTTACGGCGGAACTGGATGCGGCAGGCATTCCGTATCACTACTTGGCCGCAAAAGGACTCTATCGCAAACCGGTGATTCGTGACTTATTCGCCTACGCGCAAATTTTGGATGCGTACCACGAATCTCCCGCGCTCTACCACATTGCCACTTTATCGGTGTTTCCCGTGTTGCGGCAGAACATAGCACACCTCACCTCGTTCGCGCATAAAAAAGGGCTGTCGCTCTTTGAAGCATGTACGCGCGCCACAAGCGCGGAGGGTGTGGGGGAGGATACGCTTGCGGATATCGCGACACTCTTGCGGCTCATGGAAAAACATCGGGGAGTGGCGAACAGTCAAGCGGTGCGCGAAGTGTTTTTAGCGTTTTTGGAAGACTTCGGTTACCTGACCGCTTTGGGTGAATTGAGCAGCGTGCAGCCAAAAACGCCGGCAAAGGTTTTGTCCGGCTGGGTATGGAATGAAGCGGAACGCCAGGAGCGCGCGCACACGCTCGCGGAATTTTTTCGCGAGGTAGCACAGTTTACGGAACAGCAGGACAATCCAACGCTGAAAAATTTTTTGGACTACTGGAAACTGAAAATGGAAACGGGAGACGCGGGTACCCTGCGGCAGAATCCGGAGGAAGCAAGCCCGGATCGGGTCGCGGTCATGACGGTGCACGCGGCGAAAGGATTGGAATTTGACCACGTGTTCATCGGGAGTTTGGTAGACAAGCATTTTCCATCTATCCGCAAGAGCGAAGCGATACCCGTTCCCGATGCGCTCATCAAAGAACAGCTTCCGAATGCGGATATGCATTTGCAAGAAGAGCGGCGGCTCATGTACGTTGCCATGACGCGGGCGAAGAAAGGATTGTATTTTCTCTCGGCGGACGACTACGGAGGGAAGACGAAAAAAAAGCTCTCACGTTTTTTGGTGGAGCTGGGATATGGAGATAACGGGAAACCAACCTCGCAGGATAGCGTTACGGCGCATTCCACGGATAGCTCGCAAAAAAAGGAATATGTACCCTTATCGGAGATGCCATGGTCAATGCCGCAGTATTTCAGCTTTACGCAGTTGCGCGCGTACCAAAAATGTCCCCTGCAATATAAGTACGCGCATATTTTACAGGTGCCGGTGCGGGGAAAACCAGCGTTTAGTTTTGGCAAGAGCATGCACGCAGTGCTCCAAAAGTTCTTTCAAGAACGCATGGACGGCACATACCCTGACGAAACCGCATTACTTCGCATGCTGGACGACGTATGGGTTGATGACTGGTATGCGCATGCGCGCGAGCAGGAGCGAGCAAAGGAAAAAGCGCGTAAGGAGTTGCGGGAATTTTACAACAAGCATGATGGTCTTTGGCCCGACACGCAAAGCGTAGAAAAGGGGTTTCATCTCAAGTTCGCAGGCGTGACCTTTAAGGGTTCCATTGACCGCATTGACCTCCTGCCCGAAGGCAAGGTACGCATCATTGACTACAAAACCGGCAAACCGAAAGACAAGCTCAAACCCGAAGACAAAGAGCAGTTGTTCTTATACCAGCTTGCCGCGCAAGATGTACTCAACGAACAGGTAGCGGAGTTGGCGTTCGTCTATTTGGAGGATGTCAGCGAACAAAGTTTCATTGGTGGAGCAGAGGATTTTGAAAAATTAGAAAAGAGCGTTTCCGAGGTTGTAGGAAAGATACAGGAAGGGTCATTCGTACCCACACCGTCCCCATTCACCTGCGCCTCATGTGATTATAAAGACATTTGTCCGTATAGGAAGTAACGTACTTCTATAAAAAATACTACAGAAAATAGGTAATAAATGTACTCTTGCGAAGAGTTATTCGAAAAATTCAAAGCTATCCCATGCTCTCTGGTGATTACTCTCGTTATTGTAAAAATTTGTCCAAATTTGGAAGAGAATGCCATCTTTCATAAAAACAGTTTTTTTAGCGTAAGGAAAGGTAATTCTTTATAAGGTGGTACGCCTCCTTTGGGGTAGGTAACCAACGCCTCTTGTTCATCAATAAGAACCTTTTTTTCCAGCACTTGCGTTTCTCTCAATTTGATCTTGTTATTTACAAATGCGAGCCAATCCTCGGCGAAGGTACAGGATGTGTTGGTGTATATTTTGACACCCATCACCCCAGGTCCCCAACTTGCAAAACTTACCCATCCATTTTCATTAAATTCTCCATCAATAATAGATGGAGAAGAAATATTTACAGGAGTAGGAATTACTCGCAAACCAGAAGGATACCGAATGGCATAATGAAACTAACTGTCAGTGTATGTTAACCACTCTCTTTCACTATAAGGTATGAATTTTTGCTTCTCGGTATTTTCTGTGACTGGTTGCGGGACTTCTTTTTGTGGTTGTGGATGTGCTTCAGGAGCTACTTTAAAAAAATAGAGGTGCAACAAAACACAATAATCCCACCAAAAACTATTCTGGTGGCGAAACCAAGAAGAAGTTTTGATCACTGATATCGATGCATATTTTTATAATGCGACCAACAAAAGGAGATGGGTGGCAAGCAAGCGACAAAGCAGATTATTTATTCCAAAAAGCGGAAACTTTTTAATACTCTCTCACGATCTTCTTTCGGTAAATACCATATGTAGAGTTGCACTAACATGCCGTCGTGGAGCATGTATATTTCATCAGGTAACTGTTCGTCTTCGTATTGACCCTCAAAAGACGGGATACGGCGAATAAACAATGCTTCTTGGTTTGCTGCTCTTATGATGCGAAAATCCCATAACTCATTATGCTCCAAATAATCAGGTTGCGATGCAAGAAATTGAATACGCCATTCTTCGAGCGAAGAAATATGTGCGGGTTGCATACTCACGCCAATACGTGCTGAATCGCCGTCAGAAAAACTAACAGTGTATGCAACGTCTCCTGCTACCAGCTCGCCTTCAAAAGACTTACGAATACGACTTGTTGTTCGAGATTTGAGAATACCATACGCGAACTCGCGACTCGGGTATTCCAGTTGAAATTTTAACACTGTATCGGTGTATGCTTTCCAGCCATTCTCTAAGTAAACAGACGTGCCGTCGATATTTTGAGTGGGATCAATATGAGACAATAGTGTTTCTTGTTGTATATTCGCTGGTGTCCGCATTGTTTTTTTACTAAAAAAGAATATAGCTGCACCGATACTACTGACGACTGCAACAAGAAGTACAATTACGAATAATTTATTTTTTGGTTTCATGGTAGTAGTATACACTGACATTTACTTTTGGGAAAAAGTTGCGTATGGGAGAAAAAGCTCTCCCATACGCGGAGGTTGTATTACAATACTTCGTAAATGGTAAAGCAACTTACCTGGTCGTAGAAGTCATCAAAATTGACATACCGTACATGAATTTCATGGCAGGGCTTGCACCAGTTGCTTTCTATGAAAGTGACACCATACGGGCTGATGCCGAGTACGATTGCAGTGTGTGGTCCACCGCTGCTCAACTCCATTTGTACGATTTCCCCAGGAACTACATCTTCAATGTAGCCGGACCTAGGGGACACGTACGCACCGTAGTTCCAGTAGCAATCGTTACTAGAATTGGTTGGGATCAACCATGAGCCGGAAGCATCGTTTACTACATTCTGTACCCAGACCTTGCATTCGCCGCCGTCATCACCTTCGTTGTAGTTTGCCGTTTCATCAACGATGGCCTGATTCCTGGAGTTTTGACTCCACTCGTGCCATCCTGCGTATGCTTGGTCGGTGTTTACCGCCATGAATAATGCGGCAAATAAAAAGAGCGTACATACTGACATGCTTGTCTTCATTTCATCGCTCCTTCGTGAATGATGAGGCTGTAACTTGCGGTTACACAACCGCATAATGCTGTTTTGTGTAGAAACCTCCTTTCTCAAAGAACAAAAAAGAACCAATGCGTGCGCTTACTTTTCCTACATAATCTGCACTATCATCTCCTTTCCCGTCATGTTTCAAAAAAGCGACGCACGAGTGAGTGTAGCGTAAAAAAAACAACTGTCAATTGTGTATAACGTGGCTTATATGATATGCTAGAGCCGTGCGTAAACAAGTTTCAAGATTTGTATGTCTTTCCAAACCCTCAAAAAAACACTCTTAACATCATCACTCATCACCAAGCATGGGTTGCGAAAGCAGATAGAGGCGGCGGTAGTGGTGGAAGAAGCGCAAAAAACTTTGGCCAAAGTATGTGATGATGCTGTTGCCGAACGAGTTCGGGCGCACTCCGTGCGCGCAGGCATACTTGTATATGTGACCGCGAGTTCTCCCGCCGCATCTGAAGTGCGCGCCCGCGCGGGAGAAATAGTGCGACATCTTGCAAAAGTTCTTGGCACAACGGTAGTCAAAACAATCATCGTGCGGATTTCGTAAAAAGTGTGGTACAATATAGCACATCACACAAACTCTCTTCAAGAGTGCGTATAGGGTAAGAGTGTTTCATGTGATGCGTTAGAATTTTCATGCAATTATGTCACTCCGCTTTTTCATCATATCCATTCTCTTGTGTACGGTATTGTGCTGGCTTGCCTGGGTGCTCATACTCTTGCGCATCAATCCGTATGACGCAGGGGTAATAGGATTTGTGTTATTCTATACGAGTTTGTTTTTAGCGCTCGTTGGGACTTTTTCGTTGGCAGGTCTTGGCATGCGTCGTATATGCAAGCGGCATGAATTGCAGTTCCGACAGGTGCCGGTGTCGTTTCGCCAGGGCGTGTGGTTTGCGCTGTTTCTCGTTATCATGCTTTTCTTGCAATCCCAAGACATGCTAACCGCGGTGAATGTTTTTTTGTTTATCATGGCGCATACGGTTATAGAGCTTTTCTTTTTGTCCCGCAACGGCAAAGCGCCAAAAATTTGACAAAGGAACCATACAGGATTAAAGTCAAAAAAACGATCTTTCCAAAACACGGTGAGCTTTCCGACCAACCATAAGGAGGTAGCCCATGAACCGTATATCCGAAATATCCCGCCGTTTCGTGACGGTACGTAGCTACGCAGACGTATGCGAATTCTTTTTTGGCTGCATTACCGACACAACACTATATCCTCTGGATCCCGCGATACAACTATATCTGGCGCAACTCTTGGCGCACTTTAGTCACATGAAGCCGGTACAGATGATGCAAGAGGCCGAATCGCCAAACATTTCATGGCCATACCTAAGAGATGCGGCGCGCAAGATATACGCGTATCAAGATCAGCCGATTGAAGCAACCTACAGTCCATTTAAAGCAGATGTGCCTTTGAAGGCAATTGGCGATTACGCGCTGTTTGTTGTCGGCATATTTCCGGAGTTTGCCGACAAACGATCCACGATCAGCTATTTCATGACCATGGGAAGCATCGCGTATCGTATACACGCGCACGACCAAAGTGTGATAAGTGATGAGCAGGCAAAAGTATATTTTGCGCTAAGCTCCAAGTTTGCGTCGTGTGTGCATGCGTTATGGGATGTGCGCGATAGGTGGGACAACGCGCAAATTTTGCCCATTTCATCGTAGTGATGTACGGAGTGATAGCGTTGAGCGCAATCACTCTTTTTTATTTGTCTTGGCAGCCTGACTGCCAAGTTTACCATATACATTTGCGAGAAAATTGGCTTCGTGTACGCAGAGTGTATGTACGATGCCTGCGCCAAAGCGCTATGCGCTGTCCAACATCCATTTTTTTTGACCAACCTCGATATAAAACACATGTTGTTTTTTTACTACTGATCGCTTACGCCTGTCAACAGCTTTGTGGTTGACAAAACGGCAGGGGGGGTATGCTTGAAGAAAGATTTACTTTTTAAGCCATATTTTTATGACCCCAAGAGAACGAGAGCAGATGCCATCACCTGAAGAATTTATAGAAAGCCGCACGCTTTCCGATAGCAAGTAAAGTGTAAGGCGGACTGCCTGTCAAGACAGTATTTTAGCTTCAATTGGATGGATTTGATTTTTAAAAATTACTTTAGATATCTATGATAAATTATAAAAGATTAAGCGATTTAGAACGGGAAGATATCAGCTGGATGTTCTCGTAAGGATTTTCGGTTCGTAGTATTACCAAGTATCTAGATAGGCATGCAAGCACCATCAGTCGGGAAATCGGATTTGGCGGTTGCGATAAGCGCACCTATCGAGCAGTTACGGCGCAGCATCGGGCCAAACGGAATTCGTCCAAGAGGAAGACCAACAAATACAAGCTGAACGACAACCCGGCATTGTGGAAATATATTCTGAAAAAACTGAGAAAAAAGAAATGGTCGCCACGGCAGATTGCAGAAGAACTGGAAAAAGATTATCCTCTAGATATGACTATGCGCATCTCGCCGGAAGCGATTTACACCTACGTCTATGTTCTTCCCCGTGGCTCTCTTAAAAAAGAGCTGACAGCCTGTTTGCGGCAGAACCACAAGAGAAGACATAAGCAGTCCAGGAGCGTCAAAATGGAGCGGAGAATAGAAGATATGCTCTCGATCGAGGAACGGCCGAAAGAGGTGGAAGACAGGATTATCCCCGGGCACTGTGAAGGCGATTTGATTATCAGAAAGAACAATCGTTTGGCTCTTGGCACTCTGGTAGAGCGCGCGACCCGCACGACTATCCTCGTTCCGGTAAAAAGCAGAGGGGCTGAAATTGTAGCTAAGGCATTTGCCAAAGAAGTAAAAAAACTGCCTCGACAAATGAAATTGACCATGACCTATGACCAGGTGCGGGAAATGGCTCGGCATAAACTGTTCACTAAAATCAGCGGCATTAAAGTTTACTTTGCCCATCCGCGCAGTCCGTGGGAACGAGGCACGAATGAAAATACCAACGGATTGATCAGACAATTCTTTCCTAAGGGCACGGATTTCAACAAGATATCCAGTTAAGAAGAAGGTGCAGGATTTACTTAATGACCGCCCAAGGGCGGCGCTGGACTTCCAAAAGCCTTACGAAGTCTTTAATCAATTACTCGATAACGCTGTTGCGTTAAATTCTAGAAACTAAGATAGTTAATTTGCGGAAAAAATTAGTGGTAAAAAATATGCTTGAGCAAACAAAAAAAACATCCCAATAATTTTCTGTACACAACCCCGCCTTTCGGCGGGGTTGTGTACATACAGCAAGCTACCAGCTATACAATCTGCAAGCTATGTGTGGTTGACCACATAGAGCATTCTTTGCTACACTGGAGAAATCATTCCTTTACCTTTCCCCGTATGACGATACAAGAACAACTTAGGCAATTACAAAAAGAGGCAGATCAAGCGATCGCCAGCGCAAGGACACTGGATGATTTGGATGCCATAGACCAAAACTTTTTTGGCAGGAAAAACGGCAAATTGACGTTGTTCATACAAGGTGTTTCGGCATTGCCAAAAGACGAGCGTCCCGCGGCAGGTAAGGAAGCCAATGCAATAAAACGGCACATTGCAGCGGTATTTGCGGATAAGCGATCAGCGCTTGAAGCGGCGGCAATTGAGGGGAGTTTGCAGAAAGAAAGGATTGAGGTGACCCAACCCATCTTGGAGCGGCTGCTCATGGAAGAAGGGCACCTCCACCCCATTACCCGTGTTCGGGAGGAGTTAGAAGATATTTTTGTTGCCATGGGATTTGACGTATGGGAAGGGCCGGAAGTGGAATCCGAGTACTATAATTTTGAAGCGCTGAATATTCCGGCGGATCATCCGGCGCGCGACACGCAGGATACTTTTTGGCTGCATGAAACTGCCGGATCTGAACGGCTGCTTTTGCGCACGCATACCTCGCCCATGCAAATTCGCGCCATGCGCGCGATTGGGGCTCCCTTAAAAATTATTGTTCCCGGTCGCGTGTATCGGTACGAGGCAACTGACGCATCGCACGAGACCACCTTTGACCAAGTGGAAGGGTTGCTCATTGATGAGCATATCTCTATGAGTGATCTTATTGGCGTTTTCCGCACTTTTTTACGTGAACTGTTTCAAAAAGATGTGGACGTGCGCCTCCGCCCCGGATATTTTCCGTTTGTAGAGCCTGGGGTGGAGCTTGATCTCTCGTGCGTACTCTGCGAGGGGAAGGGGTGTTCCGTATGCAAAAAAACCGGCTGGGTGGAATTTATGGGTGCGGGATTGGTGCATCCTCATGTCTTGAAAGCGGGAAATATTGATGCAAAAAAATACCAGGGTTTTGCGTTCGGTTTTGGCTTAACTCGGCTGGTTATGATGAAATACAGAATCACCGATATTCGGCTGCTGCTTTCCGGTGATTTGCGGTTGCTCCAACAATTTTAGAAACATCTTCGCTACCTCCACATACAAGATCATACGCCGCTTTTGACGCATCCACGCTCATACGGATCTTGCGTATGGTGTAGCTTACCTACCATGCTTATTCCTTACCTTTTACCTTTGTGTTAGTGAGTCGTTCCTGGCTTGAAGCATACGTCCCCTTATCAAAGAAACTCACCTCTCAACAGTTGAGTGTCTTGATGACCACGCGCATGGTAGAAGTGGAGGGCGTGAGGGAACTTGCACCGCAGCCGCTGGATAAGGTGGTCGTTGGAGAGGTTGTGCGCGTGCTGCCACACCCTAATGCCGACAAACTGCGCGTGGGGGAAACGAACATCGGCAAAGAAACCGTACGCATCGTATGCGGAGGGGTCAATCTTCAGGAAGGCATGCGCGTGGCGGTCGCTTTGCCGGGCGCGAAAGTGAGGTGGCACGGTGAAGGAAATTTGGTGGAACTCAACGAAACGGAAATACGCGGGGAAAAAAGTTTTGGCATGATTTGTGCCGCCGCCGAATTGGGATTGGAGTCATTCTTTCCCGCCGATGATCACCATATTTTGGATATTACCTGTGACACGAAAGCGCGCGCCGGAACGCCGCTGGCGGATGCGCTTGATCTGATAGACAGTATTTTTGACATTGACAACAAGTCGCTGACGCATCGGCCGGATCTGTGGGGGCATTATGGTATGGCGCGGGATTTGGCTGCGGTTGCGCATGCAAAATTTATCGAGAGGGATTTTACGAAAGGTGTGTTTACCAAAGTGCCAAAAGAAAAATTATCAGTGAACGTTACCGATTCTCTTGACTGTCCGCGCTATACGGCGGTGCGCATGGAGGGCATACACATCGCACCGTCTCCCTATTGGTTGCGCAAGCGCCTCGTTGCGGGAGGGGTGCGGCCAATCAATAACATGGTTGATATTACCAATTACGTGCTGTTGGAACTGGGGCAGCCCATGCACGCATTTGATGCCGCGCGCGTGCGAGAAATTGGCGTGCGCCGCGCAAAAATAGGTGAAACGCTCACTACACTGGATGAGGCAGAACGCACGCTGGATGATATGATGCTCGTGATCACCGATGGCGTACAACCCATAGCGCTTGCGGGAATTATGGGTGGCGGATCGTCAGGCATTACCGGCGCAACAACAAGTATAATTTTTGAATCGGCAAACTTTGACGCCGTAACCGTTCGTACCACTTCCATGCGTCTCGGCCTGCGGAGTGAATCATCAGCGCGCTTTGAAAAAGGGCTGGATCCGGAACTTGCGCCACAAGGTTTGGCTCGCGCGGTAGCATTGGCACTGCAGCTTTTGCCGGACGCAAAAATCACCTCCGCGGTGAGCGACATCCATTCCAAGAAAAGGAAACTTGCAACCATTACACTGCCGCATGTGCTCGTGGAACAAAAATTGGGTACAACGCTGAAACCTCGCGACATCAAGGGCGTGCTCGCACGATTCGGCTTTTTGGTTGAGGAAAAGAAAAAAGGTGTCTTTACGGTTGTGGCGCCGCATTGGCGCGCCGGAAGAGACATCACCCTACCCGAAGATGTGATAGAGGAGATTGGCAGGGGATTAGGCTACGGCATGCTCAAACCCACCTTGCCCCTGCAGCGCATGAGCGTGCGGCATTACAACCCTCAATTGCGGTTGCAGCATACTATCAGAAAGTCCGCTGCGGCGCTTGGTATGACCGAGGTGCTCAATTATGGTTTTTCCGGAGGCGATGATCTGTTGTTGGTTGGGATGCCCCGGAAAAGCGCGTTGCATCTTGCAAATCCTATCAGTGAGGATGCGACGACATTGCGCACGAGCTTGCTTCCGGGACTCTTGCGCAATGTAGCAACCAATGAACGGCAGTTTCCGCGGGGGAGAATATTTGAAATAGGGAGAGTATTTTTTAATGCA
>Ga0210022_1002103_pt1 | contig 12595 bp, 10 predicted proteins | sample CryGeymeta201520_FD_183984 | JGI IMG/M metagenome (GOLD analysis project Ga0210022, IMG submission 183984) | Groundwater microbial communities from Crystal Geyser aquifers in Utah, USA - Crystal Geyser metaG 2015-20 (SPAdes) (version 2) | ecosystem: Environmental > Aquatic > Deep subsurface >... | reverse complement strand
CCGGGACCTGGCTGCGGCTCCTGGTGTGATGATAGCTGCGAGGGTGTGCTGCCCCGATTGCCCGCGAGCATAACGCAAGCCAAGAGCCAACGCAAGAGGAATCTAGAAAACGTGACCGGGAGGCACTAAAATAGCGTCCGAACTTGAACCGCATGAACCGGCGCTTGGGCGCGAATGCGGGCAAGGTGAGTAGTTACTCGAGGTGGAACGGCAGGTTTGCCTCGGCGCCGGGAGGACACCCGGTTCTATGAGCTCAAGCAAGGGAGGTGAGGACAGCAGGGAATCTCCGGGGCAGGGCGCAAGATGTCAGCCCCCATCGTGCAAGCCCAAAGGAGGACTCCAATGAGAAGGCAAAGAGGATTCACGCTTATCGAGTTGCTTGTCGTGATCGCGATCATTGCGATTCTGGCAGCCATCCTGTTCCCGGTGTTCGCGAAGGCGAGAGAGAAGGCTCGCACCGCAAGCTGTCTGAGCAATCTCAAGCAGCTCGCGTTGGCGAACGGCATGTACACGCAGGACTACGACGAACGCACAGTCTTTGGTAGCGGCTACCTGGGGAACGACCAGAACTGGCAGTTGAAGATCGATCCTTACACGAAGAATCAGCAAGTGCTGCGTTGCCCAAGCAGCCCGTACAACACGATGCAGTACGGCGGCAGCGGCCCTTTCGGGACGGTTACGCTGTACCAGGCGTACTCCCGGCCGACCCTGTCGGCCGTGGCAGAGGCGGACATCCAGATGCCCTCCGAGACGGTGCTGCAGGCCGATGGCAGCCACCCGGCGGTTGAGCTTCCGCGGGGCATGGTGCCCAAGTACTGCGCCGCCGGCAACCCCGCTTCGAGCTGCGGCAACGTCGTCCGATTCTCGGTGCAGGGCGCTGACGAGTCGTACTGGCTCCACAGCGGCGGCGACAACTGCGCGTTCTACGATGGCCACGCCAAGTGGCTGGGCATGGGTCCACTACGCGGCGCTGCGGTATGGCACTACCGACCGGCTGTAGACAGGCAGAACACCGCCATCTCGCGGCCGGGTGTCTACTTCAGATCGAACCCGTTCGCATAGGATCGCGTTGCGACACGGTGAGGACGAGCCGCCTGCTTTGGCAGGCGGCTCGTTGTTTGTGTAGCCGCCGAGTGGGAGGGTTGCGTGGGTGACGCTACAATCGCGGCGTCGCCGCATTGGAGGTATTGCCATGACCCGCACTCCGCCACTCTCCTGGATCATTGCCGCCATAGTGCTGCCTCTCGCCTTCGCTGCGGCAGAACAGCCGCCGCCCGGTCAGGATGCCACCGACAGAGAGCGCACCCACGTCGAGACGATCACCGGGAGCCGGTATGGCTACGCCGTGTCGATGGGTGGGTTGTTTGATGGCGCCATGACCCGCGACCCGATTGGGTATGCGGCGTTCAACCAGTACTTCGAGCCGAACCGGTCGGTGCTGTTGGAGAACATCGGGGACGTCCCTGTGAAGAACCCGTGGGTCCTCGTCAACGGGAAGCGCGACTGGCGTACCGTTCAGCGGATCATCGAAAGCGCGCTCAGGCCGGGCATGACCGACGGGGACAAGGCGGTGGCGCTCTGGTGGCAGGAGGTCAACAGCCGGTTCCACGCGACCACCGAGGACGACGAGTGCAACGACCCGGTGAAGGTCCACAACGTGTACGGCTACACGCTGTGCGGGAACGACGCCATCAATCTGTTCGGGCTTTGGAGCGTCGCCGGGCTGCAGGTGCGGGCATGTCGGATCCAGGGGCACTGCATCACCGAAGTGTTTGCCGACGGCCGGTGGAACCTGCTGGACGGCGACGAGCACGGCCTCTACCTGCTCCGAGACAACCGCACGATTGCGTCTCAGACCGACCTCGCGCGCGACCACGACCTCATCAAGCGACACCACACGTACGGAGTTCTCGCGGGGGACTCCCGGACGACCGACGAGTTCTCCGCCTCCCTCTTCTGCTATGAGGAGCCGGGCGGCAAGTACAACCCAAGTTTGACGCACAGCATGGAGTTGACCCTCCGCCCGGGCGAAGCAATCGAGTGGGGCTGGGGGCACGAGCAACTCAAGTTCCACGGGCGCGGCAGTATCGAGAGCGGGTGGGGTCCCACCGCTGCCGGTCGCGTCTGCAACGGTCGGTGGCGGTACGCAGTCGACTTCACGAAGCCGGGATGGCGGTACGCAACCGATCAACCTCACGGCGTGGCAGCCGACCCAGCCGGTCTGCGCGCGACCGCCGACCGGGGGGCGATTGTCATCCCCATGCGCAGCCCATACGTGTTCGTGGGCGGGGAGGTGACGGTGGCAGGAAACGCCACGCTGTCGCTGTCCTGGGACGGGAAGGAGTGGCAGGCGCTTGTGGCTGAGGGTGGGCGAATCGACCTGGACCCGCTCTTCCCGCACGACGGAGAACCGCGGTACCAGTACTTCTTGCGCTTGGAGCCGGGACAAGAACCGGTGCGCTCCCTGACCATTGAGAACGACCTCCAGATGGCGCAGCTTTCGCTTCCCGCGCTGGAGCTTGGGAAAAACGCCATCGCGTACACGGACGACACGACTGAACCTCATCGAGTGCGCCTCACGCACCGCTGGATCGAGCGGTCGTCCACCCATCCGCCGGCAGCCGTCGCCGGAGCCCTCTCTCCTCCCGACGGGGGGACAGTGCGCGGCACGAAGCTCCAGTTTCATTGGGAACCGGCGACGGATCCGGACGGCGACGCCATCGCCGACTATGAGTTCCTGCTCAGCGACCGGGCGGACATGGCGTGGCCGCTCTCGTCGAACTTGCACCGACTCGTTTCGCACACACCGGACAGAGGCAAGGCGCAGTTCGGTCTGCCGTACCTCGGACTGCTCAACTCAGACACGACTTACTACTGGAAGGTCCGCCCAAGGGACGCCAACAGGGTGTGGGGACCGTGGAGCAAGGTGTTCACCTTTCGGACCAAGACGCCCCACCCGCCTGTGGGTCTGAAGCTGGAGACCGACCAGAACGCGCGCACCGTCACCGTGCACTGGGAACCGGCCAGCGAGGGCACGCGACCCACCAAGTACAAAGTGTACGGCTCAAGCGAGAAGGGATTCACCGTGAGCGATGTTGCGTACGAAGTCAACGTCGGCAACCAGGGCGAGGCGAACACGCTGAAGAGTCCGTTCCCCGCCAATCTGATGTGCGAGACGGCTGCGACCTCCTGCCAGGTCGTCGGCGCCGCCCTCAGAGCGCCGAATGTGAACCAAGCATTCTACCGGGTCGTTGCTGTGGACGGAGACGGCCTTGAGAGCGGCCCCTCGGACTACGTGGAACTGCCACGCCCGTTCCTCTTCACCCAGCCCGTGACCGCAATCGAGGTTCGGACTGAGTGGGAGTACCCCGTCCGGACGCTGGCGTCCTTGGGGGACCTCCGCAGTCGCACGAAGGACCCGACCAGCGTCTACAACGCCACCTACTGGGACATCGAGCGGCCCAGGTATTCCCTTGTCCACGGGCCGGAGTGGATGGCGATGGAGGAGCAAACCGGTCTGCTTACCGGCAGGCCGCCAGTGCCCGGCAAGTACGACGTGCGGGTCGCAGCGAAGATCGGTAAGAAGACCGACACGCAGGCGTTCGTGCTGGAGGTTGCGTTCCGGTAGGGCGGCGGGGTCAAGAGCCCCTCGCCGAGCGGACCCCACGGCGAGACGGCTTGTTAGGCGTGCCCCCCCCAGTCGGCCGGTCTCGGCTTGCCCCGGAAGTGATGCAGCAACACCTCGGCGATTCGGTGCGAGGCGCGGCCGTCGCCGTAGGGGTTCGCCGCCTGGCTCATGGACTCGTAGGCGGCCGGGTCGCCCAACAGCTCCGCTGCCGACTGCACGATGGCTGCGCGGTCAGGCCCCACAAGCTTGGCCGTGCCGGCGGTGACCCCTTCGGGCCGTTCGGTGGTGGTGCGCAGGACCAGCACCGGCTTGCCCAGCGCTGGCGCCTCTTCCTGGACGCCGCCGGAATCGGTCAGGATCAGGTGCGCTCGAGCCATGAGGGCGACGAACTCGTCGTAGTCGGGCGGCTCGATCAGGTCCACTCGCTCGTGTCCGCCGAGCACGTCGCGGACGGCCTCCCGGACCTTTGGGTTGAGGTGCATGGCGAAGACGACATGGACATCACTGAACTGGTGGACGAGATCAGAGACGCCCAGGCAGATCTCTCGCATCGGCTCGCCCAGATTCTCCCGCCGGTGCGCCGTAACCAGAAGCATCCTGCCGGTCGGTTGCGCCACCGGCTTGATCCGGTCCTTGGCCGTCAGCAGGGCGTCTATCACCGTGTTGCCCGTCAGGTAGACACGCTCAGCAGGAACGCCTTCGCGGAACAGGTTGTCGCGCGCCTGGGGCGTGGGCGCGAAGTGGAGGTCCGTCAGCGCCGTCGTGAGCCGGCGGTTCATTTCCTCGGGGAACGGGTTGTACTTGTTGCTGGTGCGCAGGCCGGCTTCTACGTGACCGACAGCAACCTGGCAGTAGAATGCCGCCAGCGCGCCGGCGAAGACCGTGGTGGTGTCGCCCTGGACGAGGACGACCTCGGGCTGGCACTGCTCGATGAGCGCCTGGACGCCCTCAAGGGCGCGCGACGTAACCTGCGCCAGGGTCTGCCCGTGCTGCATGAGGTTGAGGTCGTGAGCCGGCTCAATCTCAAAGACCTTCAGCACCTGGTCCAGCATGCTCCGGTGCTGAGCCGTGACGACGACCACAGTCTCGAACTCGTCCGGGCGACTTCTCAACTCCCGGATGACAGGCGCCAGCTTGACCGCCTCGGGACGCGTGCCGAAGACGGGCATGACGCGGAGAGGGGCGTTTGTGATTTGTGATTTGGGATTTCGGATTTGGGAATCCCCCCGCTGCAGCCGTGGGTTACGCGTAGTGAGAGACAGCGAGCGCCAGCATGCAGAGCACGGCGGTGACGCCGTACAGCACCAGCACGACTTGCTTTTGGCTCAGCCCTCGGTCCAGCAAACGGTGATGGAGGTGCTCTCTGTCGGCGCTGAAGATCGACTCGCGTCGCCACGACCGCCGGATCACCGCCAGCAGCGTATCGGTGACGGGCACGCCGAGAATGAGCACGGGCACGAGAATCGCGATCACCGCCGGCTTCTTGACCGTGCCGGCTACCGCGATGGCGGCGAGAAGGAAGCCCAGCATCTGGCTGCCGGTGTCACCCATGAAGATCCGCGCCGGGTTGAAGTTGTGCCGGAGGAACCCGAGACAGCCGCCGCTCACGGCAGCGGCCAGGATCGCCACTTCACCGTAGCCCTGCTGCAACGCCAGCACCGAGAGCGTGCCAGCCGAGAGGCATGAGACGCCGGCCGCCAGTCCGTCCAGTCCATCGATGAGGTTGAGGGTGTTGGTGATACAGACCACCCAGAGGATGGTAGCGAGCCAAGTTTGCCACGCGGCAAGCGACAGGTAGTCGCCGGTCAACGGGTGGGTGAAGCCCCTGATGCCGACCCCGAAGCCGAGCAGCACCAGCGCCGCGCCGATCTGGCACACAAGCTTCTGAACGGCCCGCATGTCGAACCTGTCGTCCACCAGCCCAGTGAGCACCAACAGCGCGCTGCCCAAGAGGATCCCCACCAGACCTTTGTCCACCGGGCAGAACACCAGCGCCGCCACCACAATCCCGCCAAACAGGCCGAGTCCGCCCCAAGTGGGAATGGGCTGCAGGTGCACCTTCCGCTGTTGCGGGCGGTCAAGCGCACCGCACCGGTGCGCCAGGCGACGCACTGCGAAGGTCAGACAGAAGGCAGCCATCGCCGCCAACAGGAAGGACAGAAAGCACTCGGTCAAGTCGGCGGAGCCTCCTGAAGCCGCGTGGGCTTAGCTGTAGAGCGGGAAGCGATCGCAGAGCGCGCGGACGCGCGTCCGTAGTTCCTGCCGCACCCGATCGTCGTACCGGTCGGAGAGTGCCTGGTCGATGATCTCGGCGATCTGCGCCATCTCGGCCGGTGCCATCCCGCGCGTGGACACCGCCGGCGTGCCGATCCGCATCCCACTGGTGACCATCGGTGACCGCTCGTCGAAGGGCACCATGTTCTTGTTCACGGTGATCTCGACTTCGCCCAGCCGCGTTTCGGCCTCCTTGCCGGTCAGGTTGCGGTTGTTCAGGTTTACGAGCATCAGGTGGTTGTCGGTGCCGCCGCTGACCAACTCGAACCCCCGCGCCGTGAGCCCCTGGGCGAGCGCTTGCGCATTGTCCACGATTCGCTGCTGGTACGCCTTGAACTCCGGCGCCATCGCCTCTTTGAGGCAGACCGCTTTGGCGGCGATGATGTGCATCAGCGGGCCGCCCTGGATACCGGGCATGATCGTCTTGTCGAGCACCGCCGCGTACTCCTGCTTGCACAGAATCATGCCGGCGCGCGGGCCGCGTAGCGTCTTGTGGGTAGTGGTCGTCACGAAATCGGAGTGCGGCACAGGCGACGGGTGTAGCCCGGTCGCCACCAGTCCGGCGATGTGCGCCATGTCCACCATCAGCAGCGCACCGACACTATCGGCCACCTGTCGGAACCGTGGAAAGTCGATCACGCGGGGGTAGGCGCTGGCGCCGGCCACAATCATCTTCGGCCGATGCTCCTTGGCCAATCGCGCCAACTCGTCGTAGTCGATCGTGCCCGTCTCTCGTTTGACGCCGTAAGGGACGATGTTGTAGAACTTGCCGGAGAAGCTCACCGGGCTGCCGTGGGTCAGGTGCCCGCCGTGGGCGAGCTTCATCCCGAGGATCGTGTCGCCGATCTCGAGCATCGCGAAGTAAACGCCCATGTTCGCAGAAGAGCCGCAGTGGGGCTGGACGTTGGCGTGTTCGGCGCCGAAGAGCTGCTTGGCGCGGTCGATCGCCAGCAACTCGGCCTTGTCCACCTCCTGGCACCCGCCGTAGTACCGCTTGTTCGGGTAGCCCTCGGCGTACTTGTTGGTCATGATGCAGCCCTGCGCCTGCAAGACGGCGCGGCTGACGAAGTTCTCCGAGGCGATGAGTTCCAGCCCGTTCCGCTCCCGGTTCAGCTCTGCTTGGATCGCCTCGTAGATCTCGGGGTCAAGCTGCTGCAGCTCCGTTTGGCAACAATCGCTCACGCGTTCATTCCCTCCTGCTCCGCTTCATGGATCTTGTCGATTCGCCGTTGGTGACGCGCGTCGCCGCTGAACTCCGTCGCCAGCCACGTGGCAACGATTGCCTCTGCCAGCCCGGGCCCGACGATCCGCTCACCGAGGGTCATGACGTTTGCGTCGTTGTGGCTGCGCGTGTAGGTGGCGGCGTACAAGTCGTTGCACAGCGTGGCGCGGATTCCCTGGATCTTGTTGGCGGCGATGCACGTGCCCTGCCCCGATCCGCAGACCAGGATCCCGCGGTCGAACCGGCCGGCGGCCACCGAGCGCGCTACGGCGAGGGAGACGTCCGGGTAGTCCACGCTCTCACAGGAGTAGCACCCAAAGTCGTCCACCTCGTGCCCCAAGCTAGACACAAGCGCTCGCAGGTGCTCCTTGAGTACAAAGCCGGCGTGGTCTGATCCTATGGCAATCTTCATCAGCGGGATCCGCGCAATCCTGGAACAAGGGGAATCGCCCCGACGGGGAGCCGAGACAGCGGGCGCAAACGGCGCTCCCCGGACGAACCGATCAGCTCAGGCGCTTCCGCCGCCGCCGCCGGCCCGTTTGGGTTCGACGGGGATGGAGAAGGTGAACGTCGAGCCGTTGCCGACCTCGCTCTCAACCCCGATCGTGCCGCCGTGCGCCTCGATCATGTGCTTGACGAGGAACAGGCCGATCCCCGCTCCACCGGCTTCGCGCGTGTCCCGGGTGTCGACGCGCTCGAACCGCTCGAAGATCTTTGTCTGCTTGTCTTTCGGGACCCCAATCCCCTGGTCGCGAACCGCGACCACAATCGAGTCGCCTTCCCGAACGGCTCGCACCACAACTTCGCCGCCGTGGGGCGAGTACTTGGTGGCGTTGTTCATCAGGTTGGTCAGAATCCTCTCGAGCTTTTCTTCGTCGGCCATGATGCGCGGCAGCCGTTCGGGGATCTCCACCCGCAGCTCGTGCTTGTCCGTGTAGGACCGCTGGATGCTCACCGTCTTCTCGATGAGCGAGGTCGGGTCGACCGGCGTGTAGTTGACCTCCAGAGCCCGGCCGGACTCGATGGCTGAGACGTTCAGCAGATCGCTGATCAAGCGAGTGAGTCGGTCACACTCCTGGTCGATGATGGTGTAGAACTCGCGTCGCGACTCGTCGTCGAAGAACCCCTCGGTGTCGGAGAGCAGAGTGGAGATGAACCCCTTGATGCCGGTTAGCGGAGTGCGCAACTCGTGCGAGACGGTGGCGACGAAAGCCGACTTCATCCGTTCGACATTCCGGATCTCCGAGATGTCGTTGAAAATGGCGACGACGCCGGTCGGCTGGCCGGTTTCGTCGCGGATGAGCGTGGTCTGTCCCTGGTAGACGCGCTCCGCAGGCTTCTTGACCTCGATCTCCGCTGCGGATTCCTTCTGCGAAGTCATGCTGCGCTTGACCAGCTCGCGGATCCGCTCATCGGGGATCACCTCGTCGAGCGGGGCGCTGATCTCGCCTTCTTGGGTGAGCCCCAGCATCCGGCGGCCTGCCTGGTTGACCAGCGTTACCTTGCCCTTCATGTCCACTACCATGACGCCGGCCAGGATGCTCTCCAGGGTGGCTTCGAGCTTGTCCTTCTCCTGCTTCAGCTCGATGTAGAGCTGCGCGCTGGCGATGACCGCCGCCGCCTGCCGCGCCATGATCGTCAGCAGACGGACGTCTTCGTCTGAAAACATGCCGCCGAAGCGCTTGTTGAACACATGGAGGACGCCGATGGTCTTCTTCTCGACGACTCGCTCTTGCTCGTCGCGCGTCTCCATGACCAGCGGAACGGTGGCGATGTTGCGGATGTTCAGGAGGGCGACGTTTTCCTTGACGGTCCGCGGGTCACCCACTGCGTCGTCCAGAACCACGGGCTTAGCGTCGCGGAAGGCTTCCCCCGAGGCGCCATGCGTCGCCCGAACCCGAAACACTTTCACCTGCTCGTCCGACAGCCCGACCGCCGGCCGCTGCGCGACGAGTTCGCCCGCTTCCGGGTCGTGCAACATGAAGACGCACTTCTCGGCCTGCAGGATCATCGCGATCCGCTTGACCAGCCGACCCAATGTCTGCTCGAGATCGGGGGTGGGGGAGATGGGTGGCGTCGACTCGATGACTTGCCGCTCCGCGCGCTCGGCGGAGAGCTGCTTGTCCAAGTCGCCAGCTCGCCCTTTGTACTGCTCGAGCTCCGCCTCCAGCTCTTGCACGCGTGCCTTCAGTCGCGCAAGCTCCTGCTCCGGCGGCTGGCGGTCTTGCGGCAAAGTCATCACTCCTGCTCGAGGCTGCTGTCCGCCGCGCTCCGGGCGGATCTCTGAGAACAAAACAAAGGCGGCGTGTTATCTGCCGCCTTCTGCCTGGGGACTTGCGCTGCGTGCATTATAGCACAGGGCTTGGCCGGTGTAAACGTGGGCATTTCCACCCCATTCCCGGCTTCAATCAAAGGCGGCCGGCGGACAACCGGCCGGCCGCTAAGCGACTTAGCCCGTCTCGCACTTGCCCTTGAGGGCGTCCAACATATTCTGGCAGTTCTGCCGAACGAGCTTGAGTAAGACGCCTTGGATGATCTTGCCGACCAGGGGCACGTCGTACTCGTAGTCGATAGACAGGAGCGCCTTGGTGCCGGGACCAGTGGGCTCGAAGCGCCAGACGCCGCTGTAGGCGGTGAAGTCGCCCTCGGTCTGCTCGAACCGGCACGTCTTCGCGGCGTCGTCCCACCAGTCTTCTTCGGTCCACTTGATCGCGCGGTTGAACTGCTTGATCCGGCCCTGCCACTGGCTGACGGTGTGACCGCCGTCGCGCTCCAGGATCGTCACCGCCTCCAGGTCGGGCATGAACTCGGGGAACTGCTCCACGTCCTTGGCCAGAGCGTAGACCGGCTCGATGTTTGCAGCGATCTCGATGGCGCAGTCGATATGGGGCATGGCTATTCCTCAAGGTCAACGCCTTGCAAAAGTTCTGCCGTCTGCTCCATCGATTCGCGGAATGCGGCAGCCGCGCGCTGGATCTGGGCGTCCGAGATGGTCAGGGGTGGCTCGAACCGGATGACCGAGGGATTGTTGAGCGTGTACGCCGCGATCACGTGCCGCTGCGCCATGCCGGCGATGACCAGTCCGCCTACGTCTTCGTGCCTGAACTCGACGCCGATCATGAGTCCCTTGCCGCGGACGGCCAGAATCCACTCGCTGTGATCCTCGGCCACTTCCCGCAGCGCGGCCAGCAGCTTCTCTCCCTGCTCGGCGGCGCGGGCAGCCAGGTTCTCTTCGTGCAGCACTCCGAAGGCGGCGCAACCTGCGGCGCACGCGAGCGGATTGCCCCCGAACGTCGACGAGTGGAGCAACGGGTTCTCCACCAACGGCTCGAAGACCCGCGCCGTTCCCACAATGGCGCCAACGGGCATCACCCCGCCGCCCAACGCCTTGGCCAGCGTCATAATGTCGGGCTCGACGCCATAGTGGTCCACCGCCCAGGTCCTGCCCGTGCGCCCCATGCCGGTCTGCACTTCGTCGGCAATCAGCAGCACGCCGTTGGCGCGGCAGAGCTCCTGAACTCGGGGTAGGAAGTCGGCTGGCGGCACGATCACGCCAGCCTCCCCCTGAATCGGCTCCACGACCACCGCCGCTGTGTCCTCGCCGATCGCCGCAGCCACCGCGTCGGCGTCGCCGAAGGGAACGTGGGTGAAGCCTGGCACCAGCGGCGCGAACTTCTGCCGGTAGATCTCCCGCCCTCCGGCGCTGAGCGAGCCCAAAGACTTGCCGTGAAACGCGTTGTCGAAGGCGATGAAGCCGGTCTTGCCCGTCGCCAACCGCGCCAGCTTGAGCGCTCCCTCGATGGACTCGGTGCCGCTGTTGGTGAAGAACGAGAACTGGAGGTCGCCGGGCGCATGCTGAGCAATCAGCTCCGCCAGTCGTCCCTGCTGCTCACTGAACAGCAGGCGGCTGGACAGCGGCTGACGGTCAAGCTGTTCCCGGACGGCGGCGACGATCTTCGGGTGCCGATGCCCGAAGCTGAAGACGCCGAAGCCGCCCAGGCAGTCGAGGTACTCGTTGCCGTGGGCATCCCGCACGAGGCACCCCTCCGCCTCCACCTCGACAGACTCGAACCCCATGAACCTGACCAGACTGGCCAGTCCGGGGTTGAGGTACTTCTCGTAGCGTGCAATGGTCTGCTCGACCAATTGGTCAGGTGTCATGCAAAGCTCCTTCGGAGACGCCTCGTAGCCGTCGCCGCGGAGGCGACGGACGACGGCGCAGTCTACGCCATGCACCTCGACGTGTCAAGGCGACGGCTACCGGCCGCTGCCTCCCGGCCGATGGTGTAGAATGGAGTCGCCAACGGCCGCAGAGGTAACCCGACCAGATGCCGGGCGCTTGCGCGCGGGCGCCCCTGGGGCCCCAAGCCGGAGGGGAAGACCTGCGTGTCTGCCCCTTCGTCTGCCCCCTGTGTCTGCCCCCCCCTGTGTCTATCCTCGGCGAGACGGGCACGCAGGCGCCGCCCCTACGCCGTTCCGTCCGCGTCGTTGAAGGAGCTGCAAATGGCCGCCCTCGCCCTCTCCGGCAACGAACTCATTCACCAGATCAGCGCCACGGAAGTGCCGCCCGGCACCCTCGCCTTCTGGTGGCTCGGGCAGAACGGCTTCGCCTTCAAGGGCGGAGACACGGTCGTTTACACCGACCTGTACCTCTCCGACCCCGGCGGCGGGAAACGGCAGACTCCGCGGCCGTTGACGCCGGAGCAGGTCACGAATGCGACGGTCGTCACCTGCTCCCACGATCACAGCGACCATCTCGATCCAGGCGCGATCCCCGGCCTCGTCGCGGCCTCCCCCAAGGCGAAGTTCGTGGTCCCGCGCACCGCCACGCAGCGAATGCTCGACTTGGGGGTCGCGCAGAACCGGCTCGTTCCCGTCAGCCATGGTGAGTCCGTGGAGCTGGGCGCGCTCACCCTCACTGCGCTGAAGTCCAAGCACGAGTTCTTCGACGAAGACCCGGAGTTGGGATTCCCCTATCTGGGCTTCGTCTTCTCCCTCAACGGCGTCACCTGGTACCACGCCGGCGACACCGTGCCGTGGGACGGCCTGGTCGCCGCACTGCGGGCGTTCTCGCCGGACGTGCTCTTCCTGCCCATCAACGGCCGCGATGCCGAGCGCTACCGCCGCGGCTGCCTCGGCAACTGCACGTTCCAGGAGTCGGTTGATATCGCCGGCGAAGTCCGCCCGCGCCTGGCCGTCCCCATGCACTGGGACATGTTCGCCGCCAACTCGGAAGACCCGCAGAAGTTCGTGGACTACCTGCAGGCCAAGTACCCCGGCATCGGGACTTGGGTGGGAAGAGTCGGCGAACGGGTGACCCTGGCTGCGAGGTGAAACCGTCCCACCCGCCCGGTCACCCCCTCCCCCCTTCACCAATTCCTCCGGAACCTTGACAACGCCCCCCCCCGGTGTAGAATGAGTGCTCAATCCCGGTCAGTCATCTCGACCGGGCGAACAACAGGACCTGGCAA
>Ga0210022_1002101_pt1 | contig 12599 bp, 13 predicted proteins | sample CryGeymeta201520_FD_183984 | JGI IMG/M metagenome (GOLD analysis project Ga0210022, IMG submission 183984) | Groundwater microbial communities from Crystal Geyser aquifers in Utah, USA - Crystal Geyser metaG 2015-20 (SPAdes) (version 2) | ecosystem: Environmental > Aquatic > Deep subsurface >... | reverse complement strand
AAGGAGCCGAAACCACGGTGGCCAAAACCACAGTTTCCCCATATGAAGCCAAAACCGCTCCCGAGGCTTGACCGGCTAAGACGCCTGTTTGGAGAGTCAATTTCCTTCCTCCCAGATCAATCGATTTTTCTATCTTTTTTCTGGCAGAGCCAGATCCCGCTCTGCGGGACATTTTTTCTTCCATGTTACTTTTCAAGTTTCAATTGTGAGATAAGCTTTTTGTAGCGAACTTCATCTCTTTTTCTTAAGTATGACAGAAGTCTCCTTCTTTTAGCCACCATACCCAAAAGCCCGCGGCGCGAATGAACATCTTGGCCATGTTCTTTTAAGTGTTTTACCAACTTGTCAATTTTGACCGAAAGAAGCGCAATTTGGACTTCCGGAGAACCGGTGTCGGTTTTCTCTCGGGCAAATTTTTTGATTACCGTCTTTTTCTCGTCAGTTGTTAGAGCCATATCGTCGTGTGATACAAAGTAAGACTATTCCAAGTCTAACCTTGTAAACATCTGTTGAATAGTATCACACACCAGTTCCTTTGTAAATCTTGGGTTCAAACCAGTCTTTGGGAACCGCGGGCGGGGCTGCAATGTCGGCGGCTTTGGTCGGCTGGACAAAAACCTTCTTTTCCAACCGCTGGCCACCCGCTCGTAAAAGCTGGGCAAACACATCGAACGTGTCCGCCGTCACTTCTGGTCCGCGGAGGTGACCACTTGCCTCCTCGATCCCGGCAATTAAATTGGTAGCGATATCCGCATCCAGCAAAAAGCCGCTGCCTTTAATAAGAACGGCGGCCACTTCCGAAACCGAAGACGCAGGCTGGACCAAAGAAAAAATTACCCTTTCCGGCACCGGAGCCAAAGGCTCGACCCCAATATGAACCAGCTTTGCTCCGGCTAAACCTGAACTTGCAAGGGCCGAAAACTGTGACAGGTCCTTACCGCCTATCATGGTTACTAAATCAACCGCTACTCCCGAAAAACCCAAAAGCACCTGATTTTTAGCCGGAGGAGTAAAACCGACTTTAGGAATCACGGTCAGTTTAAACTCCGCCCCGTCAACGTCGGCGCTCACTCTTTCGATATTTTCGGCCGGATATTTATCAAAGGTGATGGTTAGGTTCTTATTACCCATTTCCCCTGAAATTTTATCAACCCCAATAAGCCGGTTAAATTCAACGACCATCGGGGACGAGCAGAAAATATTCGTCTCTTTAGCCGCCTTAAGGCTTAAGTAAAAAGCAAGGCCAGCTGCCACCTCATCAAAAGATGGTTTATCAGGCAGGGTTATCAGAATTGAATTGGCAGACGCCACTAAAGAAGCCAGATCGTTATTCATTTACCAAATTTACTTTCCGAAGGATATTACCACATCGCCGATTTGAAAATCAAGTTGAGGTTCAAATAAAACCCCAAAGTTTTCCCCAGCCAAAGCCTGAACAACTTCGGATTTTTGTTTTTTCAAAGAAACGGCTCTGGTTTTACCGATTTCCTTTTCGCCGCGCATCAGGGTTAAACTTACGCCCTTTGAAATCTTATCCTGCAGCACCTTGCAGCCGGCAATTTTCTTGTCGTCAAAAGGGAAGGTAGCAATAATCTCGGCCCGGCCCAAAATCTCCTTCTGGCCACCTTTTAAAATTTCCGTGATTTTATCAACCAGTTCATAGACAACCGCGAATTTGCTGATTTTTACTTCCTCCGCTTCGGCCAATTTCAAAACAGTGGCCGGGACACTTGTTTCAAAGGCAAAAATCCAAGCCCCGGTTGATTTGGCCAGCAAAACATCGCTTTCTAAAACCTCTCCGACTGAGGCATCCACCACCACCGCTTTGGGAGGCAACATCCCTTGCAGGGCCTCCAAAGCGCCGATACTCTTAGCTTTTAAAATCACCGGCAGCTCGTCTTTTTGAATCTTTTTATATTTATCTCTAGTCTTAAATATTGTTCCCCCTCCCTTCGCCGAATCCCGATTTGAGCCGATAACGGCGCCGACGGCCGGCAGCTCGGAAAAACCTAAGATTTGCCCGGGATTGCCGGGTAAAACCTCCTTAACTGAATTTCCTTGAGAATCAAAAATTCCTTTTACCTTGCATCCGGTCTTATCTGTATAAAAGGTCTCACCTACCTTTAGGGTTCCGGATCTTACCACTACTGATACCAAAAATCCGGCTTTTTCTTTGGAGGTCTCGATCACCACCGCCTCAAGTGGCGCTTTCGGGTCGGCTTTGATTTCCGACACTTGGGCTAAAAGGGAGATTGTTTCCAGAAGCTCGGTTATACCTTGGCCTGTTTTAGCCGAAACCCTAACCAGGGGAGTGTTTCCGCCTTTACCCTCAAACGAAACCCCTTCTTTAGCCAGTTCGGCCAAAACACCCTCGATATCTGCCGCGGGCAAATCGATTTTGGTTATTGCCACCACAAAAGGAATTTTGGCTTCTTTAATCAGTTGAAGCGACTCTTTGGTTTGAGGTTTAACCCCGTCGGAGGCATCAACGACTAAGATAGCAATATCGGCCACTTTCGCCCCTCTGGAACGCATTTGCGAAAAAGCGGCATGGCCGGGCGTGTCTATAAAAGTAAGGCCGTTAACAACCGAAGCTCCGATGCTCTGGGTAATTCCGCCTGCCTCTTTACCGGCCACATCGGTCTTTCGAATTTTATCTAGTAAGGTTGTTTTACCGTGGTCAACGTGGCCTAAAACGGTCACTATTGGAGACCGGGATTGTAAATTTGTCATATAACATGGCTACTCTTTTTTAACTTTGGTTTTAATTTCGGTCGGTAGCGCCTCGACCTCTATTCGAAATCCTGTCAGTTTAGCAGTCAATCTCACGTTTTGGCCGTCTTTGCCAATGACCAAAGACAACTGATCTTCAGGGGCTTTAACCTTAGCAACTTTATTCTTTTTATCAAGCTTAACAACCAACCCTTCCGCCGGAGAAAGAGCGGCGGCGATAAGCTCGGAAAGGTCTTCGGTATGTGGAATTAGATCCACCCTCTCTCCGCCCAATTCACTGGTAACTGCCTGGACTCTGACTCCTTTTTGGCCAACACAACTGCCGACCGGATCAACTCCGGATTGTGAAGAAGCGACCACGACTTTAGTCCTAACTCCCGGTTCTCGGGCAATAATTTTAATCTCCACACTGCCCGAGGCAATCTCCGGCACCTCGCGGGCAAAGAGCTTTTCCACAAAAACAGGATCAGCCCGGGAGAGAATAATATCCCGGCCGCGGGGTCCTTCCACAATATTTTTAAGCAAAAATGAAAGTCTTTGATTTAAATTCAATCTTTCGTTGGAAATCCGCTCGAGAGCCGGCATTATCGCTTCGGTTCGGCCAATATCAACCCGGACGTCCGGTCCATCAAAACGCAATATCATTCCGGAAATTAAGGTTCCGACCCGATCCGAGAACTCATCCATAATTGCTCCCTTTTCCGCCTCCCGAATTTTTTGGTGAATTACCTGTTTGGCAGTCTGGGCCGCGATCCGGCCGAAACCGGGTGGAGTGACATCTTTTTTCTCGAAAAATATCCTGGCCTCCCCGTTCTTGGAATTCAACTCAACTTCAAAGACTGCTTCTTCAACATCCTCACCTTGTTCCCGGGCATCTCTTTTATAAGCTGCCACAATTGCCTCTTTAATCGTTTCCAAAATCACAGCCGGATCAAGGCCACGCTCATTCGCGATGGCCTTCAAAGCCTGGGCAAATTCTGTTCTTGGTGTTTGCATAATTTAAAGATTAATGGTTAAAGATTAATGGTTAAATTAGCTTTTAACACTTAGCCGTTAACCATTAACAAAACGGGTGGGCCTTCCCACCATTCGAATATGAAGTTTACTCTAGAGGCCAAAAGAAGTCAATGAATCAATAATTCTTTTCTGTTCCCTGGTCGGCTTTTCGGGAACTAAGATATTTAATTTAACGTACTCATCTCCTTTGCCCCTACCATGAAGGTGGGCAACACCACGTTCGCGAAGGCGAACTGTGGTCCCCGACTGGGTTCCTGGCCGGACACGGACTTTAACCTGCCCGTCAATTGTCGGCACCTCGACTTGGCCTCCCAAAACCGCTAAAGAATAGGGGATTCTAACCTTAACGTAAATGTCATCTTCCTCCCGTTCAAAAATTTCATGGGGTTTGATATTTACCGACAAGCTAAAATCACCAAAGTTTATTCTGGCTCCTTCGTAAATTCCGGCCGGAATTTTGATGTGCCTTCTTTTACCGCCAATGTTGACTGTTTTTTCAACCCCTCCAACTGCTTCCAGGAAGTCAATGTTTAAACTATAACGGGGAATCCGTCTGGTCCGTCTTCCGAAAGGTGAATCCGTACCAAAGAATTGCTCAAATATGTCGAAGGGGTCACCAAAATCAAAGTTGCCAAATGGATTCCCCCCATCGCCACCGGATGTGGTGTAGGTATATGTAAATGGTCCGTATTGACCACTTTGTCCACCCTGGGAAAAAGGCATCCCTTGTCCGCCGAAACCCCCTCCGGGGGTGAAGGCGGAATGTCCAAACTGATCATAAGCAGATTTTTTCTCCCGATCAGAAAGAACCTGATAGGCCTCGTTTATTTCTTTAAACCTTTTTTCCGCCGCTTCTTTATCATCTTTATGCCTGTCCGGGTGCCACTCCAAAGCCTGTTTACGGTAAGCTTTTTTAATCTCCTCTGCCGAAGCACCTTTAGAAACTCCCAATATATCGTAATAATCGGACTTGGCGGCCATGAAGTTATTCTACCACTTCGCCCTCTTCCACTTTTTCTCCCTTTTTCTCTTCTTTCTTATCTTTCTTCCCTTCGGCGGGCTCAGGGCCTTCGGTCTTCTGGCTTTGACCTTGTGGTGAGCTTGTCGAACCATACATGGCTTGGCCTATTTGGGAAAGGGTTTCAGAAAGATCCTTGGTAGCTGCCTCAATATCCTCTTTGGTTGCCCCTTCTTTGTCTTTGACTTCTTTAACTTTTTTGATTTTCTCTTCCACTTTTTCTTTAACCTCTTTAGGCGCTTTGTCTCCGGCATCCTTGAGTGCTTTTTCAGCCTGGAAAACCAGACTGTCCGCCATGTTTTTGGCGGTAATGATTTCGGCTTTCTTCTCGTCCTCAACTTTGTGCTTCTCCGCCTCCTCTTGCATCCTTTGTACCTCGTCTTTGGAAAGCCCGATTGCTCCGGAAATGGTTATATTTTGGGTTTTCCCGGTTGCTTTATCTTTAGCGGTTACTTTCAAGATTCCCGAAGCGTCAATATCGAAAGTCACTTCAATCTGGGGCACGCCACGGGGGGCCGGCGGAATTCCGTCTAAGATAAACCGGCCCAGGGATTTATTGTCCGCGCTCATCGGTCGCTCACCCTGGGTCACATGAATCTCAACTTGAGTTTGGTTGTCAGCCGCGGTTGAGAAAACTTCGGTTTTGGAAGTCGGCACGGTCGTGTTGCGGGGAATCATCGGCGTCGCCACTGAACCCAAAGTTTCGATGGCCAAAGTCAGGGGAGTCACATCCAAAAGCAAGATGTCTTTAACCTCTCCCCCTAAAACCCCTGCCTGAATTGCGGCGCCAATGGCCACAACTTCATCCGGGTTCACCGACTGGTTGGGGGTTTTGCCGAAGAAATTCTTTACGGTTTCCACCACCTTCGGCATTCTGGTCATTCCTCCTACCAAAATCACTTCATCTATATCATGAGCATCAAGCTTGGCGTCTTTCAAACAAGCCTCAACCGGCCCCATTGTTTTTTCAATCAAATCTCCGACCAAACTCTCCAACTTAGCCCGGGTTAACTTCAGGGTTAAATGCAAAGGCTGACCGTCTTTCTGGGTAATGTAGGGTTGGTTAATTTCAGCCTCAGCCGAGGCAGAAAGCTCAATTTTGGCTTTTTCCGCTGTATCCCTGACTCGCTGCAGGGCCTGCTTGTCGGCCTTTAAATCAAGCGCATTTTCCTTTTTAAATTCGGCGGTAATCCAATCAACCACGACTTCATCAAAATCATCTCCGCCCAGGTGGGTGTCGCCGTTTGTCGCTTTAACTTCAAAAACCCCATCGCCTAATTCCAAAATCGAAATATCAAAAGTCCCTCCCCCTAAATCATAAACCGCAATTTTTTCCGCTTTTTTCTTGTCCATTCCGTAGGCTAAGGCCGAAGCCGTCGGTTCGTTAATAATCCTCTCAACTTTCAGTCCCGCAATCTCCCCCGCTTGTTTGGTCGCCTGTCTTTGGGCATCGTCAAAATAAGCCGGTACTGTAATCACCGCCCGGTCAACTGCCTCACCAAGATAAGCCTCAGCGTCTTTTTTAAGCTTCATCAAAATTCTGGCCGAGATCTCCTGTGGGGTATAAGTTTTGCCTTCAACCTCCACCACCGCTCCTCCTTCTTTTCCGGCTTTAATCCCGTAAGGCACCATCTCTTGAGTCCTTTTAACTTCTTTGTCTTCGGAGCGCCTACCCATCAATCTTTTAATTGAATAGATTGTGTTTTTAGGATTTAAAATTACTTGGCGCTTGGCCACATCGCCCACCAGGTTCTTAACCGGCTCAACCACCGAAGGGGTCAGATTCCGACCGGTATCTACTGCCGGAATCACTTTCGGTCGGCCGCCTTCCATCACGGCCACTACCGAATTTGTCGTACCTAAATCAATACCGACTATTTTTGACATACTTTTACCTTTACGTGCCTGATAACCTGCCCGTCCGTAAATTTCCAACCCGAAAGTAACACCTCTATTATTTTATTGCCTTGGCCAGCGTTTTCAACTACCTCTATTGCTTCACAAAATTCGGGGTTAAATACATCCCCCTTTTTTACCTTTATCTCCTCGATTCCCTCGTCTTTCAAAATATTTTCCAACTCTGTTAGGGTTATTGCAAGCCCCGGATCTTTTAGATGAACCAACGCCTGGCGCAAACTGTCTACGATGGGCAAAAGTCTAAATATCAATCTTAGATTTGACTTAAACTCCAACTCGCCTTTTCCCCGTTCAACTCTTTTGACAAGATTATCATAATCTGCCAACGCTCTGGCCAATTGTTCTTTTAGGCTCGGTTTTTTCATTTGGAAATCTCCTCAATCATATTGGAAAAATATCTCAAAGTGGGAATAATTGTGGCGTAGCTCAAACGGATTGGGCCCACCACTCCCAAAGCTCCTCGTTTACCCGCTGCCTTAAAATGGGTGGCTACGATCCCAATCGGAGAAAGCTCGAACCAGTTTAACTCTTCTCCGAAAAAAACATCAATCGGGCTTAAAGACTCCTGGTGGCCAAAGAAAAGTTCGTGAATTCTATCCGTCTCTTCCAAAAAGGAGAAAAGCCTAGAACAGATATTTAAGTCAGCAAACTCGGGGTTGGCAAAAATATTGGCATAGCCCGAATGCCAAAGTTTACCCTCATCGGTGGCGGCCAAAGTCAAATTCCGGGTTCTCTGGGCCAAGGCGTGGGTTGCCTCTGCCAAAAGTTTGTCCAAATCCCCCCTTGCCCCCCTCATTTCCTCCTTAGCCTTAACTTCATCAGCCAAGCTCATCTGTTTTTCTTCCATCAACTGGCTAATGTAAAATTTCATGGCCACCGGCGTCGGAACTCTTCCGGAAGAGGTGTGGGGCTGGTGCAAATAGCCCGCCCGGGTAAGGGCTGCCATCTCATTGCGGATAGTGGCCGGAGAAACCCCCAAATTATATTTCTTGTCTAGGTTTTCCGAGCCAACCGGATCGGCGGTTTCGATATACTCATCAATTAAAGCCTTTAAAATTTGCGTTTGTCTGGCTGAAAGTCCGTCTGTCATGGTTGGCACTAGAGTAGCACGAGTGCTAAAGGCTTGTCAACCCCTACTTCACCCTTGGGGCTTCGCGGGAGGGTTTAATTTCCCCCGTCCGGGGGCAGAGAAACAATTTCGGTTTGTCTGGCCGAAACTATCCCCAATTTTCTGGAGATAAACGTCTTTTTGACAAAATTCAGGAAATATTTAAGCTCATTGGACTTAAACAGCAAAGATAAAACTAGGTAGACCAGCCCGCCGACCAAGATCACAAAGGCCGTCAGAATCAAAAGATTAATCGTGTAGTGGGTATCCAAAACAAATTTTTCAAAAGAAGCTGGTCTGATTCCGCGCCAAACCGAACGGTCAAAAAATTTCAAGGTAAAAAACATCACCGCCCCTGCCCCAACTGAGGCAACTCCCGATTTCACAAAAGGGACAAGCAGTTTTAAAGAAACGCGTTCAAAAATTCTTGAGGAAATTAAGGCAAAAAGCACCCCCACCTGCAGTAAATAGGCAAAAGAAAACGCCGCCGCTAATCCCCAAACCGGTAACTTAAAAACTTTAATCAGAATAAAGTCCAGAACAATGTTCAGGGTGATAGCGGAAATAGAAATCACCACGGGAGTTTTGGTGTCATGCAGAGCATAAAACGCCCTGGCTAAAATCGAGGCCGCAATTTGAAAAACCACCCCGACTCCGAAAGCGGATAAAACCAAACTTGTCTGGACCGTTGATTCCCAACTGAAAATATCGGTACCGTAAACTAACCTCACCAAAGGAATTCTTAAAACAATTAAAACAACCGCCACCGGCAGAGCCAAAAATACAGACTGGTAAAGGGCGTTAAAGAGCGTTTTTTTGAACTGACCCCGGGAATCGGCTTGCCGGGAAAGTATGGGCAAAGCTGCTTTGGCAATTGAGGTGCCGAAAAGCCCAACAGGAAGAAGCTGGAGAGAGTTGCCGAAAGTAAAGTAAGTATAGGAGGCGGTGGTAATCAGGGAAGCCAAAAAAAGCTCAACAGACTTGGCCAGTTGCATAAAAGAAACTTCAATTATCCTGGGCAGGGCCAATTTGCCGATTTTTTTGACTTCGTCGTTGATCCTAATTTTCCCAGAAAATCTAAAACCAAGCTTAACTGCCAGAGGCAGTTGGATTAAAGCATGACTGGCTGCGCCGATAACGACACCTATAGTCGGACCCAACAATCCCAGACGGGGAGAAAGCAACCAGGTGCCTAAAATAATGCCCAGATTGTAAAAAAGAGGCGCCACGGCCGGAACCAAAAACCGGCGGGAAGACTCCAAAATCGCGGTTAAAACATAACTGAACACAAAAAAACCCTGAGCCGCAAAAAGAATCCGGGAAAGAAGAACAATTATATCCCGCCTCTCCGGACCGAAACCCGGAGCAATAAACCCGTAAAGCTGATTAGCAAAAATAATCACCAGGCAGGCAAGAGCAAGAAAGATTAAAAGGCCTAAATTGGCTACCGAGCTGGCAATTTCCCAGACCTCTTTACCATCTTTCTTGAGGGCTTTGCTGAAAACCGGGATGAAAGCCGAAGCAAAAGTCCCGAAAACCAAAACTTCAAAAATAAGATCGGGAAGTCTAAAGGCGGCAAAGAAAAGTGATAGGTCGGAGGCGGGAAAAAAGTTGGCCAGGACTCTTTGCCTAACCAGGCCTAAAATCCGGGAGGCAACAACCATTATCATAATTATCCCGGCCGCGGAAAAGATGGAGGTCTGGGGCGAAACGAAAATGCGTTTAATTGATTTCATGCTAACCTTCGATTATACTCGTACCATGCCGGTTACGAAAACAGCCAAAAGAGCCTTACGTGCTTCGCGGAAAAAAGCCAGCGTTAATAATCTAATTCTTGCCAATCTGGAAATTGCCGTCCGCCTGGCCAAGAAAACCGCCACTTTAAAAAATATCCTCAAGGCCGTTTCTTTAGCTGATAAGGCCGCCAAAAAACACGCGGTTCACAAAAACAAAGCCGCGAGGATTAAATCTGCACTTTCACACCTTCGTATATGATAATATTAGATCATGGCCGCTGCCAAAAGGGATCTCAAAATAAATTTGCTGCCCCAGAAAGAATTTGAAAAAGGAACTTTGGGCAGAACCGTTAAGTGGCTGCTTTCGTCTTTTCGGGTAATTGTAATTTTCACGGAGATGCTGGTAATGGCTGCTTTTCTTTCCCGGTTCTGGCTGGATGCGCAAAACTCGGATTTAAATGAAAGCCTGGCCCAAAAAACGATGGTCATTACTTCCTTTGCCGAGGTTGAAAAAAACTTTAAAGACGCCCAAAAAAGATTAAGTGTTTTTGCTAAAGCAATTCCCCAGCCTCAGGTTTCAGATTTTGTCAAAACAGTCGTCTCATACCTCCCTACCGGCGTGACCTTAAAATCCGTTTCCGAAAGCGAAAAAGTTTTGCAAATTACAGGCACTTCGGGAGACGAACAACAAATTGCCCAGTTTGTCGCCAACCTAGAATCCATCAAACCCTTTAAAGATGTGGTTTTAACCCAAATCAACTCGGACCAAGAAAATCAATCCCTGACCGCGTTTACCGTTAAAATAAATCTTTAAAAAAATATGGCACTCGGGTGGAAAAAAGAATATTTAAGGTACACGGCTTATTTTTTGAGCGTTCAAAACGCTTATAAAGGCCGGGCTGACCTTAAAATGTTTCTGGAAATCTTACTTTCCCTGGTCACCATTTCTATTTTCGGGGTTTTTGCCTTAAGGCCGACTATTTTAACCATTGCCGGGCTTTATCAAGAAATCAAAACCAAAAAAGAAACCTTATCCCAGATGGACAGCAAAATAACCAGTTTGCAGTCAGCCCAAAACACTTTAAACGAACAAAATGCTATCTTGCCGATTTTGGAAACCTCTATTCCCACCGACCCTAAGCCGGAGGATTTCATCCGTCAAATCCGGGGCCTGGCTAACAAAGATTCTGTTAGCATCTCGGGGTTTTCAATTGAGAAGATTACCTTGAAAGGCGAAGCTACTTCCGAAGGCACCGGGGCGATGAGTTTTTCCGGAGCAGTCGCCGGAAATTATACCAATCTCCTTACCTTCCTCCAAGATCTGGAGAACCTAAGAATGCCGGTTAGTATTTCTTTGTTTAACTTAAGTCTTGCCAAAGATAAAGAGGCGGTGGGTCTGGGCCTGGCAATTTCCGGGTCAGTTCCTTACTTAAATGCAAAAAACTAAAATTCCCAGTTTGGTAATCATTGCTGTTTTTACGACCATTACCGTAATTTGTTGGATTGCCTTTGGCGTCATCAGAATTCTTACTACCAAACCTACAGTTAATGTTCCTGCCCAAATCCTGTCTCCAATTAGCCCCACTTTCGACAAAAACGCAGTTGATAAAATCCGCCAAACCGTCTATTTTGACAAAGAGCAGGAGTTCGAGGTGCTGCCGGCGCCCTCGGCCAGCCCGGAGGCCAGTCCTACCCCCAGTCCGGAAGTCAGTCCGGTTGCCAGCCCGTCGGCAACACCGGGAGAAATAGTGATATGAGAAAAAATAAAAAAATCCCAACTATCATCGGCGTCCTGGTTTTGGTTTTAAGCCTGGCAGCCGGCGTAATCGCGGTCCAAAGCAAATTATTTTTAAGGCTCGGGGCAACCCAGCAAGCCACTCCCCAAAACGTCCGGATTGCCGATATTTCCACCAACTCTTTTTCGGTTTCCTGGACAACCGAGAACCAATTTACCGGATTTGTAAAATACGGGGAAGGCCAAAACAGTCTCTCCCAAACTCAACCGGAACAAGCAACCGCTCCTGGCTTCACCCATCTGGCAAAAATAACAAATCTTAAATCACAAACTCCATATTATTTTAAAATAAATTCAGGGGGAAACGAGTATGACAATAACGGTATTGTTTGGCAAACTCAAACCGCTCCTGAAAATGCTTCCCCAAAAAAAACGACACTTGTCTCCGGCAGTGTTTTAACTGCTGCCAGCGCCCCGGCTAAGGATGCTCTGGTTTATGTTTCTTTTGGAGAAAATGTTTTTTCCGGCCAAACTTCCCAAAACGGCAGTTTTATAATTCCTGTCAATGCCAACTTAGACGAATCAACCGTCCTGGAAATTTCAGTTCAGGCCGGACCGGACGGGATGGCCTCCGCCCAAGTCTTTCCGGCCGATGCCAATCCTATCCCCACCATAGTCTTGGGGCAAACATATGATTTTAAAAACCTGCCTTCCGGCCAAGAGTCAGTAAATCCAGAAGCGCAAATCACCGCCCCCGAAGAAACATCGTCGGTTTCGGGTTTTGAAATACCGGCCGGGACCGCGAGCCCCTCTTCCCAAATCGTTACTTTAGACAGCATTAAAGACGGAGAAACGGTTAATACCACCCAACCGGAACTTTTGGGAAATGCGCCCCCGGCAACAATCTTAACCATTACCGTAGAATCGGAGCTAATTAGTGAAGAGATTACCACACCGGCCTCCGGCCAGTGGAGCTGGGCAGTCCCCAATTTTCTAACCCCAGGAAATCATAAGATTACCATCACCTGGAAAGACGCGGCCGGAGTTACCAGAACTTTAATAAGAAACTTTGTCGTTTCGGCGGCCGAAGGTCCGGCTTTTGAGGCAACGCCATCTGCCACTTTAACCCCAACTCCGTCTGCCACTCCTAGTCGGACATTATCTCCGACACCAACATCCTCTTCATCGGCCACCCCTATTCCCCAGCCGGTTTCCGGCAGCTTGACACCCACGATAATTCTTTCTATCATGGGAGTAGGCCTGATAACCTTTGGCTTTGTTTTTTGGAAACAATCATATGCCTGACCAAAATCTACCCAACACCCCGCCTCTCTC
>Ga0210022_1002094_pt1 | contig 12617 bp, 15 predicted proteins | sample CryGeymeta201520_FD_183984 | JGI IMG/M metagenome (GOLD analysis project Ga0210022, IMG submission 183984) | Groundwater microbial communities from Crystal Geyser aquifers in Utah, USA - Crystal Geyser metaG 2015-20 (SPAdes) (version 2) | ecosystem: Environmental > Aquatic > Deep subsurface >... | reverse complement strand
AACCCCCTAACATGATAAATTTCTGTCGGATTAGCAAAAAAAATATCCAATAGTTTAACCCGAACTTTTGAAATAACTAAATCTTCCAGCATTTTTAGGGGCAGGCTTCGTCCCGTCGATAGCGGGAGATTAGTAGTTAACTTTACCGGTAGTCGGTAAAATTTCTATCCATATCGGGCCGCGATTAAATTTAACTTCTTGGCCCTTGGCATCATAAAATAAAGTTCTGTCTGTTCTCGACTTTTTAGTCCATTTGCCGTCAATAACCAGCCCGTCTTGAAATATGAGTGCCCGCCCGGTGTCGACGGTGGTATATAACAAATGTTTATGTTCATCCAAGGGACCTTTTTCCTGGGTAAATTGTATCACTACATTTTTGGCAGCCAACTGTTCCTTGGTATTAAAGTCGATGTGAGGCTCACCGCCGTTTAACCGTTTATAGGAATTTGTTGACGAGTCATAATCCCATCTAACTCGATAGTCCTTGTAATCTCTCCAAAAATCAAATTCCGGAGAAACAGAGCCGGAAGATCGAGAGTCTTCTTTAAATAACCAAGATCGAAAAGCCGTATTCCAAGCCTGGTTTTTATAATTTAAATTGGTTAATTTCCTCGCCTCTGCCTTGGCCCAAAGAGTGTAGCTACTACAGTACATTTGGTGTTCGGTGGCCACTTCATGACCAACTCGGGTCTCTTCACGGCGGCACTCACGAATTCCTAAGGCCCACTGATCTAAATCGCTCCAAGTATCTTTATTTTTCCATCCATATTTTTCTATCTGACAAAGAGCTTTAGCGCGCGGATCAACTGTCGGGTCGTTACACTGACCAGCTCCGCCAACATGAACATAAAGCGGATAGTCTCCGTATTCGGAAGCCCAATCCAAGAAATAGGTTCGCGCGCTTCTCACTGGCCCCAAATCATAATCGTCTTTAAGAGAATAGGCGGCATCGGCACAATAAAAGACAGCGGCGAAACGGGTAATCGCTCCTTCAGCAACTGCTTCGTAGACAACATCTGCCTTACTCAATCCTGACTGTGGCCGGGAGTCGCTGTGATTCTCAATCATCACCACCAAAGGTCGACGTTTTTCCCAAAGATCTTTTTCTGTTTGAGTAAACTTTGCTCCATTAAGAGGACAAACCTGATCTTTCGGTCCGGTAAGAATAGGAAAACGAGATTGTTGTCCGGGTACTCCTGAAGGAACTGGAGATTCTAAAGTTGTTTTTCCTTTTTTAGTAAAATTGAAAACTGCATATGAGATCCCCGTAGACAGTAAACATACTCCCAAGAGTAAAAAGATAAAGTTTCTCTTTTTAGTCATCGTAGAAATTATATTTTTAATAAAAATAACAAGATTAGTATACAACAAAACTCCCAATGAGTGTTAGTTAGTTTTTAGAAGGTCTTCTTTTCTTTGATTCAACTATTGCCGAGATTTCTTCTTTAGAAAATTCGAAACCGGCTTCTTTCCCTTCTTTTACTGGTTTTGCAAAAACACGAGTTGCTTCCCGGCTGTGAAGGCTGGTAATTACAAAGCCGCTGTCCTTGCCATCTAAAATCGCCAAGGCAAAACTTTGATTCCCTCCTGTCTCCGAGAAAGGATTATAACGAATAAAGCCAATCTTTTGGGTATGGTTAAGGCCGTCAAGACGCAGACTCTCCAATTTTTTCTCAAGATCGGCGCTTATTTCTTTTTCTTTTTTTACTTCGCTCAAAAGCTCCTCAAGGATCTGTCTTAGGTCCTTATCGTCTACTCCTTTAGTCAAATGACCAAATGTTTTTAGAACTTTTGTCAGCAAAAAAGTTATTGTACCTAACCACACAAAAACAACCAAAATCACAATCAGAAATGGCACTTCGGAAAAATTAGATATCACTTCGTTCTCATTTTAAGCAGTAGGCTAGCTTGATGTCAACAGACGCTTGTGCTATTGTATCTACGGTGAGTAAAAAAACTAAACGACAAAAAATTATTGCTGACCTGCGAAGATCTACTTTTTCTTCTTTTCCGGTTCAAAAACTTAGTCCTGTTGAAACTCTTTCTCCTGTTCAAACTTCGACTTTGTATTCTTCGCCTTCTATTAGTCAAAATGAATCTTTATATATCTATCCAGTTCATTTGATTAGGAAAGACTTGACAAAGACACTTCTCTTGTCCATACTGGCAATCAGCCTCGAGGTAGCCTTGTTTTTACTACTCGAGAAGCATTTTGTTCTGCCTTTCAGAATTTAGTTTTGAAGGGAGGTGAAAAGAAATTATGGCAACAATGTATTGTGTAAAATGCCGCGCTAAAAAAGAGGTATCGAATCCGGAAAGGGTGACAATGAAAAATGGAAAGCCAGCAATGAAAGGGACTTGTCCTGATTGCGGCACTAAAATGTTCAAAATCGGTGGGTAAATTAAAGAATTTAAAAGATTTCTAAACCCCCTAAGGCCTTTTTGCTAAAGGGGGTTTTGGGTGACAACGAGAGTTTTGGCTTGTTTTTTAGTCAATGATTTTCCTTGTGCCCGATAAAAGGTAATTAATCCTTCGACTAGAGCATTTTTTGTCTCGGCTTTCGGGTGATTACAAACATACTGCCTTAAAAAGCGGGCTCTTTCACCTGTTTTCAGCGGATCCGGTTTCTTTATTATTCTAATTAGAGCCCAATTTGTTTTTGGTATGGGACAAAACGACTTCCGAGAAACTTTTTTAATAATCATAATGTCAAAATAAGCAGTAAAAACCGGCTGATTGATAAGTTTGTAAGCAAATTTTAAAGGGATCAAAAAGACCGCCATTTTAAAGTCCGCTCCTATCAAAACAGGTATCAGTGGTTCAACTATTGAAGAGGGCAAACTGCCAATAATTTTGTTAAATTTTAACGAATACTTCTTTCTGTCTTTAAGAACTTTTAGAGCATCAGCAAAAATAAGCTTAATATTCCCTGGTATTTGTTTTAAATCTTTGGCAAAAGTTTTATCGATTTCAACGGCAATAACTTTTCCTGCTTTTTTAGTAATCTCTCTTGTTATAATTCCACTCCCAGCCCCAATTTCAAATATAATATCTTTCTTTTTAATGGCAAGGGTTTCTACTAAAAGTCCAATTATTTCCTCATCCTTTAAGAAAAATTGGTCCAATAAATTTTGATTTTTCATCTTTTATCTTTAAAATGAACTAATGGAAAAAGTATCTTTTGTTGATTTTATCTCTTTTTTAAAATCAGTTCCAGAAATTCTTGAAAAAGAATGTCTCTCCAAACTTATCAAAAATCAGAAGAAAATTATTTTGAAACCCAACCTGACTACCAATCTTCCTCCGCCATGCACTACTCCGGTCGAATTGGTTGAGGAAGTCATTAAATTTCTCCGGAAATTCTCAAAGGCAGAAATTGCCGTTGCTGAAGGTTCGGGCGGTTGTGATACCTTAACTGCTTTTAAAGATTTAGGTTATGAAAGACTGGTAGAAGACTATAAAATCAAATTGGTTGATCTAAATCGGGAAGAAAGAGTCGAAAAAGAAAATCGCCAGGCAAAAGTCCTGAAAAAGGTTAAATTGCCAAAGATTTTGCTTGAAGGATTTTTTATCAACCTGCCGGTTCTTAAACAGCACGATGAAGGAATTTTAACCTGTGCTACCAAGAATTTGTTTGGTATTTATCTGAATCAGGGATTAATTAAACATTTTCTCCCCCGCTGGTGGAATAAAAGCGAATTACATTACAAATACGGAGTTCAAGAATCCGTTTATGATCTTAATCTTTACCGGCCCTCGGATTTTGTTTTAGTCGATGCCTCCATTGGACAGCTAGGCAACGAAATTCACGGCTCACCTTGCCGCCCGCCTATCAAAAAACTTTTTACCGGTTTTGATAATCTCGAAGTGGATCGATTCTGCGCCCCTTTTTTGCATCTTGATCCAAACTCAATTCCTTATTTAAATTTTTAAACTACAAATCAACCTCTTTTGGTCTGTATTGTAAAGCCTCGGCAAGATGACTCGGAGAAATTTCTTTTTCTCCCGCCAGATCGGCGATTGTCCGGGATACTTTAATCAGGCGATAGTATGATCGGGCAGAAAGTTGGAAAGTGGTCACGGCTTGACGTAAAAGATTGAGGCATTCTTGAGAAAGTGAACAAAATTCTTTAACATCACGAGTACCCATCTCCGCATTGCAAACAATTTTTGTTCCTTTAAATCGTTTCGTCTGAAAATTGCGCGCTTTCTGTACCTCTTTTTTAATTTCCTTAGAATTTTTAGTTTTTTCTTTGACATCAGCCGTGAGTTTTTCTACTTTCACCGCTGGCACTTCGATATGTAAATCAATTCTGTCTAAAATCGGACCGGATACCCGCTTCCGATACCTCTCAATTTGCCCGGGCAAACAACGACATTTTTTGTCGCTGCTACCATAATAACCGCAAGGGCAAGGATTGCTGGCAGCTACCAAAATAAATTTTGCCGGGAAAAGTAATGTTCCGGCAGCGCGAGAAATTGAAATAATTCCGTCTTCCATTGGCTGGCGTAAGGCTTCCAAGACATGACGAGGGAACTCGGGAAATTCGTCCAGGAAAAGAACCCCTCGATGAGCGAGAGAGATTTCTCCCGGTGTTGGATGACTCCCACCACCAATCAAACCAATTCTACTTACCGTGTGATGGGGTGCACGAAAAGGACGAAATTTAATAACCGAATCACCCGGCGGTAAATTACCGGTGATGGAATAAATTTTGGTCACTTGCAAAGCTTCTTCCTCGGTTAAATCCGGCAGGATTCCCGGTAAAGCTCGGGCAACCATTGTTTTCCCGGCGCCCGGAACTCCACGAAGAAAAATATTATGACCTCCCGCAGCAACAATCGTCATTGCCCGTTTTGTTTGTTCTTGGCCAGCAATATCGGAAAAATCAAATTCCGCGTCCACCTTGCTTTGAATTTGGGAAAAATCCAAATGCTCAGCCGTTTTAATTAACTCCACACCACTTAGGTGTTTGAACAAATCAAGAAGAGAAGAAACGGGGTATATTTCCACTTTTTTTATCACCGAAGCTTCTTTGGCATTTACAGCCGGCAAAAAGATTTTTTTGAAACCTTTTTCTTTAGCTAACATTGCCATCGCCAAAACTCCATTGGTATGGCGCAAGGAACCATCAAGTGATAGTTCTCCCAGCAATAAAGAATCTTTTAAATCAGCCCTAACCTGCTCCCAACCCAAAAGAATCCCTACGGCAATTGGCAAATCAAAAGAAGGCCCGGTTTTCGGCAAATCTGCTGGAGATAAATTAACTGTTATTCGACGATCAGGAAAATCCAAGCCAGAATTTTTAATCGCACTTCTTACTCTTTCTTTTGCTTCTTCAATCGCTTTATCAGGAAGACCAACAATAGTCAAAGAAGGTAATCCGCCAGAAGCCACATCCACTTCCACTTCAATCGGTACTGATTCCAGTCCTAGGGTTGCACCGGAAAACACTCGGGCAAGCATTATATTTCCTTAGTAAACTTTTCAATAATTAATTTACAAATATCCTTCGTTTGCTCGCTGCTTAAGTCCTTTGAGAAGACAGCAACTGAGACTGCCCAGTTATACACGTCCTTATCGCTCAGGATAAAATCAATCCCATGTAGTAAGAGAAAAACATGAGTGAATAAAACAGCAAGCCTTTTATTGCCGTTTTGGAAAGGGTGTCCCCGAATAATCTGATTAAAATATGCGGCGGCGGCATCAAGAACAGTGGAATTAAGGGGTTCTTCCTGAAAAGTTTGTTTTATTGAATCTAAAATACCTTCCAACTTCCCTGGAAATCTTGTTTCGAAACCCGGGATGGGTTCATCAAATTGAATCAGGTGTTTAAACTTGTTGAAAATAACTTCTGATTCTTCCGTCGTCAGCCAAAAAAGGGGTTTTTGATCCAGTTTTCCCATATTTTTCAAGAAGTTTATATGCCTCTTGATATTTATTAACACTACGTCTTACTGCCTCATCGGTAGAAAAATGCCTTTGTTTTCCTTGTACACACCTCAAAACAGTAGAAAATATTTTTCTCATATTCCTATTAAACTCCATAAACAAAAAAATTTCAACTTTAGGAAAACACTCGGGCAAGCATAAACTGATTATTTCACAAAACAGAAATTATGTCATTCAGAAACTCGGATTATGAAGGCAGAATCTACCCAACCTTTAAGTTGTGGAACTCTTCAATATCAGAAGGGTCCAATAACGCCGGAGGGGTATCGGCCAAAATTTGTCTGATTCTCTCTCTAATGTCTTGAGGATTTTGCGGGAATATCATTTCGACAAAGTTCGCCCTTGCCGCTCGGGAGGTGGGAACATCAACCACTGTTCTGCCTTGAGGAACAACATAAATAAATTTCACCTCCTGGGGAACTTCCAGGAGAGGAATATTCATATCAAAACACTCTCCCAAAATTTCCTTATTTCTCGCTGCACTGCCACAACGTAGCAGAGCAAGAAGATTCTCGAAACCATCGAACTGATATTGCAGTCCCCTCATGTTTCTAGGGTCGGAGACTTTGTATTCGACAATCGCCTTTATCCGTAAACCACCCTCAGCCTCCGTTCTTTCAAATAAAATCCCGTCCGGGAAACATGGTTGCCACCTTTCCAGCTCGCCCTCTGTCAGAAAATTTTTTAAAAAGGATGTCTTCGGGGGCGCAGTTAAGATAAACTTTGGGGGCGGGTAACTCTCGGAGACAAGAGCATAACCTAAAAACTCAAAAGTTCTCCCTAAAAGAAAAAATTCCCCCCTTCCTTGGTGAAGGATAATAGTTTCTTTAATCCCGGTAGCCAAGGCGTTTTGCCAGTATTGTTCAGCAGGAGAAACTCCAACTAATTCATGTACCATACTTAAAGGCTCAAATTTGTCTTGTGGCCGTATTATACACCCTTTGTGAAAATCTTCAGTTTGAAAAGACAATGAAGCGCGAATTGTTGATTTACGTCATCAAAAAAAATTATTAACCTTCTTCTACGGGGAAAAATGTATGGGGCCTGTTGCTCCGTTCTCGAAGCTTTTCTAGAGCTTCTTCCGCAATTTGTCTGATTCGCTCTCGGGTTATGGTTGTATGTACTCTCTTCCCCCAATATCCATTGTCTTCTCCCTCTGGGTCCTGTTCAACACTGAAAGCGCGAGCTATTTCTTCAGTCATTTCCATTCTCTCGGCAATTTCCTCAATTGTTGGTTCCTTTCCTAGTTCCTGCTGAAGTTCATCCCGGGCACGGAGAACTTCAACTAGTTTCCCGTGTACATGAACTGGTAAACGGATGTCTTTCGCCTTATCACACAATGCACGCAAAATCGTTTGTCTAATCCACCAAGTGGCATATGTCGAAAACTTACATCCTCTCTTAAGGTCAAATTTTTCTATCGCCCTTATTAAGCCTATAACTCCCTCTTCAAAAAGATCATCAAAAGGAAACCCGCGACCCACATAGCGACCAGCGATCCTAGCGGCCAAACGACTGTTGTATAGAACTAAAACTGCCTTGCAGTGTTCGCCGATTTCCTTTTCGTCTTGGCAGACGGTTTCTCTTCCTCTCCCATACCATTCAAAAAGCAAAAAAGTAACCTCGTCTTTAATCAGTGGCAAACGCAACAGACTCGTAGTCGAACTTCCTTGAATGTCTTCCTATTGCTCTTATGCTTCCTTTTCTTTGGGGTCTTTCAGAAGTTCGGGGTCAAGGCGGAGGCTCTCTAATGATTGAAGGATTTCTAGAATTTTTTTTTACCTTCTGAATCTCCTTCTGAAGTAGTCGGTGTTCCTGTTTGTTCTTCTTCAATAAGCCCAGATTCTCGGGCAACTGCTTCAAGCCCCTCAATCGGATGACAGCTAATATTATCTTTGCCAGGGGCTTGGGATTCAAATGTTTGAACTTTTTCAGGACTTTGCCCAGTAATTTCCTTGGGTACCGGTTTAAGAATTTCTTTTGCCATTTAGCCTGAGGCAGGAGATAAAAACACTTTATCACTGGCCTTAATAGTTGTCAACCACACCGAAAAATTGCAATTAATGAAAAGACCTACTAATCTAGATATTAAAGATGAAACTTGTCTATTTAAAAGATAAAAAGCCGATAAAAGATAAGTTTGGAAGAACACTTTTCTTTCACGCCCCGGAGTTAACCTATAAATTTTCCTCAGATTTTTGGCAAAACAAAAACAAAGAGATAAATCAACGGATTAAAAAAAGAAACAATGCCCAAGTTGTGGTTTTAACCCCCCACCAAAATGATGTTACTCATGAAGTTTATAAATCATTAAAACATCATTCCTTGGGAAAATATCCAGTGGCCACTACTGTTGAACAGGGATTTCCTGATGGAGAACTAAAAATATTAATAGACAACGAAGCAATCAAGGCTCAATCAATTTATATCGTGGCTTCGATTCTGAATGAAAGAGATTTCAGCCGAGTCAAAAAAGTTGCTGACCATTACAAAAACACCTTAAACGCTAAATTTATTACTTTAATTTGTCCTTATCTTGGCTCCACCAGAGAAGATAAAAATATTACACCACAAGATGGATATGAACCCAGTGTCACCAGTGTGAGAGCGGAAATAGGCGGACTCTCACCGTTTATTGACCGGATGATGGTGATTGAGCCTCATTCAAGCGCTGCTCAAGCTTGCGCCGCTCAATTCGGAATACCCTTAGCCCCCATTTCTCCCTGGAAACTAGTGATTGAGGAACTGCTAAAAAGAATTAAAGTAAACCCGGAAAATGCTGTTGTTGTCCGGCCGGACAAAGGACGTAATTTGGCCGCTGTTCATATCGGCGGATTCTTAAAAATACCCTTTGTTTCTTTCGATAAAGTTAGGGTTTCTGGCCAAGCAGTTTCTCTCTACGAATTATCTGACGAAGAAAAGAATCTCGTCAAAGCGAAAACTTGTCTCCTTTACGACGACGAGGCTTCAACTATGGGAACCATCTACGCTTTAGCTGAAGCATTAAAGGGATATGGGGCAAAATCACTTGCAATCTCCCTGGTTCATTGTAAATTTACCCCCGGTTGGGAAAACAAGATTAAACATCCCCTCTTTTCTTTAGTTTTAGGAACCGACTCTCGCCAACCCATTGGCAATATTAATATTGCAGATAATATTGAGCTTATTTCTCTGGCCCCACTGGTTCGAGAGCTGATTGAAGCAGATATCAAAGGAGTAAATTTTTGGAAAGATAAGAAATTCAAAGACCTGATTCTCCAAGAAGAAGACTGAGAATATTTTCTTACAAACGAAACTTTGAATTTTTGTTACTCCAAGACACTAAGAATTTGTTTTTGAAAATTCTCGAAATTTTCATAAACAAAACTCTTCATTCCCAACGACTGGGCAATGTTTACATAATTTTCTTTTCTGCCTACAAAAATACATTCCTGGGGAGACACCCCTAATCTTTCACAAGCCAAAAGGAAGATTTTTGGGTCCGGTTTTGCCAGTTTCTCCTTAGAAGAAATAATCATTACATCAAAGACTTCTCCCAACTTCCATTCTCCCGCAATTTTTTCTGTTAATTTACTCAAACCATTGTTGATAAAACCGAATTTCATTTGCGGCTTTTTACTTTTCAGAAATTCTATCAAGGCGGCATTTAATCCCCTTTCTTCAAAAAGCATCTGTATGATCTCGTCGACAGTCTTATGGTAATATTCCTCTAGTTTCTTCCAAAAGTCCTCCTCGGGAATTTCCCCGTCTTCTGCCTGGTGCCACATTTCCGCATCCGGAAAAATTGGCACATAATACAATCCTTTTTGCAAAGCAACCACACCGCCGAAGTCAAAAATAATTGCTTTCATTGGAATCAGTATATACTTATCCTGCTAGAATTTACAATTTACAAACAACCGTCTTTCAAAAAGACAACAATTCCTAAAATCAAACAGTAAAATCCAAACAAATAGAGTTTGTCAGACTTTAAAATTTTCTCAAGAAATTTCAAAGAAAAATAACCGACTAATCCGGCAATGAGCATAGCAATAACTCCTGTCCAAAGATTGGTTCCCTCAACACTTCCATCTGCCAATTTAAGAAAAACTGCTCCTAAAATTGCCGGTATAGACAATAGAAACGAAAAATAGAAAGCGGTTTCTTTAGAAAATTTCCGCCAAAGTCCGCCAATAATTGTCGAGCCAGAGCGAGAAACACCCGGAAATAAAGCCAGTGCCTGGAACAACCCAACTACAAAAGCATCCTTCCAGACAACTTTCTCTGAGTTTCGTGTTTCCTCTTTTACCTTCAACACCTTTGTTGCCAAAAGCAAAATTCCAAAACCAACCCACATAACGCTGACTAACTTTAAAGAATCAAAGATCGCCACAATTTTATGATTTAACAAAAAACCAAAAAATGCAGCAGGGATTGACCCTATTATCAAAAACATCCACTGATTTTTTCTGCTTTTCCATTCTTTAACCAATAAACACAGTTCTTTTCTAAAAAAAACCAATATCGCCATCAGAGTTCCTAGATGCAACAGGACATCAAAAAGCACCGGGGGTTCAGTAAGTCGGAAAAGTTTTTGGAAAAGCACCAGATGGCCCGAAGAAGAAATTGGTAAAAATTCCGTCACCCCTTGAACTATGGCTAAAAAAATCGCCTGAAAAAAGGTCATTTCCCTTGATTTTAAGCTTGTTTTAGAGTATAATCAAGCTCGGTTGAAAGCCGGGAAATTACTTTCTCTTTACTGAGTTAGGCGGGCTTGTCCCTCCGAAGCTTTAGCGAAGGGGGAGAGGAAAGTCCGGACAGTCGAGAGCAAGGTGTCAGGCGAAAGCCTGAGACCCCGCCGTAAGGCGGGGGCCAGTAAGAGCAACAGTGACGAATCGGGTGGCGCCGAATGAAACGACCAAGCGTCTGGGTATCCCGCCTTTGGCGGGAGGGCAATCCTCCCTACTGCAATCTGCGACCAGTTCGCCTGAGGATGCTTTCCCGAGAACTGAAGACCAGAGCACTACCCTCCTACGCATAAAGCTACGGAGGGTGAAAGATAGATATTTCTTAAACAGAATCCGGCTTACGAGCTTTCAACCACTAAATTTCTTTGAAGGAAAAACCTCGCCGACAATCACCTGAATTGCGATAAACGCCGGGATTGCCAGTAGTGCCCCGCCTATACCTGCCAACTTAAATCCCACTGCCAAGGAAAGTATTGAAACCAAAGGATTTATCCCCACAATTTTTTTCATCACCCTGGGAACAAAGATTGAGTTTTCAAGCTGCTGGACCAAAAAACACCAACCAGCGATAGCTAGGGCATGAAGAGGAGAAACCGTCAAAGCAATTACAATTGCAGGGAAAGCTGCCAGAGTTGGACCAATATTAGGAATAATCTCGAGAAGGAAGGCTAATATCGCCAAAGGAAGGGCAAATTCAAGTCCAATTATACGGAAACCAACATAATTAAAAACTCCAACGATTAACATCAATAGCAGTTCACCTCTAACCCATCCTCCCAACCGTCTTTCTATTTTATTTATCACTTCCTCGACTTGCTTCTCTTTATCTTCTCCGACAAGAACCGTTAAATAGCGGTCAAGGTTTTTTCTCTCTAAAAGAAGATAAAAAGTCATTACCATTAAAGCAAGAATTTCAACAATATTTGAAAAAACACTTATTATAAATTTGACTAAATTTACCGGAAGTGCAGAGAGTTGACTAAGCTGAGCCGAAATTACTTTCTCATCTACTCCCCAAACCTTAAACTGTCGAAAGAATTCAGGAATTTTACTTATCAAAGTAGAAGTCTGGTCAATCAAAGGAGGAACTACGCCAGCCAACCCGACACCCAAAACTAATAAAACAACCAAATAAATTATTAAGATTGCCAACCAGCGAGGAAGCTTCAATCTTTCTAACTTCTTTACCGAGGGATTAAGCGCCGACATTAAAATAATCGCGATAAACAAACCCAAAATTATTTGCCGAATTTGGAAGAGGATCCAAAAAGAAACTACAAAAATTGCAATTAAAATAATTGTCCGGGGTGAAATTTCTACTTTCCTGGGCATGGTTCAACTATACCAGCTTTCTACTAACTTTTCTATCTCTTTGGTATAACTTTTCTTTAAAATGTCGTACCAATTAATTTTTTGATTCTTTTTAAACCACGTCTTCTGTCGACGAGCATAATCATGTTCATCGAATTTCCATTTCTTGATTACCTCTTCTTCCGTCTCTTCTCCTTCAAAATATCCCTGCCACTCCTGATAAGCCAATGTTGTCCCTAGTGCTGAGTTCTCCCAGTTGTATCCCTTCACCAAAAGTCCACGAATTTCCTCCTCAATTCCTCCTCGCACCCTTTCATCTACCCTTTGATCAATCCTTTGATACAAAATCTCGTTAGACACTGTTAAACCGACAAATAAAATAGATGTGGGAAGCTGGAAATGAGAGGCTGGATATTGAGGTGAGAGGTGAGATTTTTTGTTCCCACTTCTCATTTCTGTGTCTAGCTTCCCATTTCTCACTTCACACTTCCATTTAGCTACTTCGATTGCCCTTATTAATCTGCGCGGGTTCCTTCTATCACTCTCGTTCATTCGCTCCAATTTTTTGGGGTCTAATTTCCTCAAACAATCCAACAATGAATCAATGGAACAATGAGACAATTCT
>Ga0210022_1002065_pt1 | contig 12754 bp, 13 predicted proteins | sample CryGeymeta201520_FD_183984 | JGI IMG/M metagenome (GOLD analysis project Ga0210022, IMG submission 183984) | Groundwater microbial communities from Crystal Geyser aquifers in Utah, USA - Crystal Geyser metaG 2015-20 (SPAdes) (version 2) | ecosystem: Environmental > Aquatic > Deep subsurface >... | reverse complement strand
GACCAGATATACCTTACCGTTCAATCTATTCACCTTTATTTTAAGATCCAGCCCAGAGTTCCCTACCTGTCATTCTGAACCCTTGCCCGTCATTCTGAACCCTTGCCTGTCATTCTGAACCCTTGCCTGTCATTCTGAACGAAGTGAAGAATCTAGAGAGCACTTCTCTTCTCTGTCACTTACTCTGTCTAAGCTTTGATTTACCTTAGTAAGAAGTAGCTATCAAGCATTTATAAACCATCTATTTCACTCTGTTATCTAAGCCTAAACCCTCTTACTTCAAACAAAGTTTCCGCACCCGAGATTCTTCGCTATCGCTCAGAATGACAGCTTCCCTGCTCGACCGCCCTGTTGATGGGCGGTCCATGGTTTCCGCACCCGAGATTCTTCGCTATCGCTCAGAATGACAGCAACCAATCCTTTGCCCTTAAGCAGATATCCTTATCCACCTATTCACCGATTTTATCCATTCGTATGAATCGGCTTCGGGACTTCGGTAATCTCGGCCGGGACTTCGGTAATCTCGGCCCTGACTTCGGCGAGGATTTCGTCCGCGCCCTGCTTTTTCAATTTATCTGCAAGTCGCACGCCAAGCTCATCGGCCTCTTCGGGGGCACCGGTGATGCTGTCCCTGATGAGACGTGAGCCATCGAGGCCCGCGACCATTCCGTCGAGTTTTAATACGCCATCCTCAAGAACGCCCAGGGCGCCTATCGGTATCTGGCAGCCGCCTTCAAGTTCGCGCAAAAGCGCCCGCTCGGCGGTAACAGCGGCCCTCGTTGCCGGGTCTTCGAGATAGGTCATGAGTTCGCGCATATCCTCATCACCTTCGCGAACCTCAACGGCGATTGCGCCCTGGCCAACGGCCGAGAGCATAACGTCTGACGGAATGCGCTCGGTAATCCCTTCAGCCCAGCCCATCCTATCAAGGCCCGCTGCGGCAAGCACGATGGCGTCGAACAATCCGTCATCCATCTTGCGAAGCCTCGTATCGAGGTTGCCCCTCACGTCCTCGATTTTTAAATCGGGGCGGCGGTGCAGTATCTGCGCTATCCTGCGCAGTGAACTCGTGCCGATGACCGAACCGGCGGGCAATGCGTCAAGTCCCTGCCCGCTCTTTGATATCAATACATCCCTGGGATCGACCCGTTTTAGAAAAGCGCCGAGCGTTAAGCCCTCGGGAATCTGCGTCGGCACATCCTTGCTGCTGTGCACGGCCAGATCGGCCTCGCATTCAAGCAAAGCGGTCTCGATTTCTTTTACAAAAAGCCCTTTGTCCCCGATGCGCGACAGCGCCACGTCGAGGATTTTATCCCCCTGGGTTTTGATGATCTTTAACTCGACCTCAACCCCGGCTTTTTCTTGTAAGATCGAAGCCACGTGCTCCGATTGCCAGAGCGCCAGTTTGCTCCCGCGGGTTCCAAGAATGAATTTCTTTTTTGTCATCTAATCACCTATTAATCTTAAATGAAGCCTCGGGCTTTGAGACAAAGGCTGAGGCGCCCTCCGGCTCTTCATCTTCTTCTTCGTCTTCGATGTTAAACAGCACTTTCAGGGACTCGATATAGAGATAGCCGTCTTTTCGGGTCGAGTACTCCTTGGCTTTGACAATCGGCTGGTGGAGCAGCTTGTTTATGATTGCGCTCGTAAGCGCGTTGACCGTATTTAATTCGGCCTCCGAGAGGTTCGGGAGCTTGCGCAGGTGCTTCTCCAGCTCTTTTTGCCGTATCTCCTCAGCCATGCGCCTGAGACTTGCGATTGTCGGCGCCACTTCGAGGGTGGCCAGCCAGGAGCTAAAGCTTAGTACCTCGTGCTCGACTATCTCCTCGGCTATTGTAGCAGCCTTTTTCCTCTCCTCAAGGTTGGTCTGAACGACGGAGTCCAGATCGTCGATGTCGTAAGCGAAGACGTTGTAAATCTTAGCGGCCGACGGGTCGATGTCCCGAGGCACCGCGATATCGATAAAGAAGATCGGTTTGTTCTTCCTCTTTTGCATCACGAAGCTTACATGGTCTTTGGTTACGACATAGTGGGGGGCGCCCGTCGAGCTGATTACGATGTCGGCGTGGACCATCTGGTCGACGAAGTCGTTAAACCGCACGGCAACCCCGTTATATTTCCGGGCAAGGCTCTCGGCGCGCTCATAGGTGCGGTTGGTTACAATGACGTTGCTTACGCCGTTGCTGAGCAAGTGCGTTGCCGTAAGCTCGATCATCTCGCCGGCACCGATTAACATAACCGTCCTGCCGCTTAAGGATTCGAATACCTTCTTGGCAAGCTCGACCGCGGCGTAGCTGATGGAGACCGCGCTCTCGCCGATTTCCGTCTCGGTCCGCACCCGCTTGCCCGCTGAAAACCCGTGGCGGAAGAGGCGGTTCATGACCGTAGAAGTCGCCTCGGCCTCAAATGCCGCGTTATACGCGGTCTTTACCTGGCCGAGGATCTGCGCCTCGCCTATCACCATAGAATCAAGGCTTGAAGCAACCCTGAACAAATGCAGAATTGCATTTTTGCCCTCCCGGAAGTACAGGTACTTCTCGAGCTTATCGCGCTCCAGCGAGTGGTAATCACTGATAAAGCGGATTACGTCGTCCTTGCCCTTATCCGGGTCGTTGGCAACCACGTAGATTTCCATGCGGTTGCACGTAGATAGAATGACCGCCTCGTTGATGCTGGGGTAACCAGTCAACATGTGCAGGGCATCCGATAAAATTTGTTCGGGGAACGTCACTGTTTCCCTGACCTCAACTGGGGCCGTCTTATGACTTAGACCGGCAACAATTATATGCATGACCGTACTCTTTCCTCTACTTCGCCATCCTTACCTTCCTTGATCAAATCGAGTACATCCGACTTGAGTAACCTGTTTAAGGCTTGTTTTCTTTCTTCGGGCTCATCATATCTACCGGCGATTTGCGCACGAAACTCCTTCAAGACTTCACAGTACCGCGCGTATTCGCTCCCGAACGCGTGTTGCAACCGTTTGCGAATGTGTTTTGCTAGGGCTGGACAGCTTCCACTGGTAGAGATACTTATAACAAGGTCGCCTCTGCGAACTGTCGAGGATACGATGAAGGAACAAAGCTCTGGTACATCCGCTACATTAACCGGTATGTTTTTTTCAGTCGCTTCTTGATGAACCTGCCTGTTTAGCTCGTTGTTATCGGTTGCCACTATCGCGAGCGTCGCCCCATCTATATCACCCGGCTCGTAGCCCCGCCCGGTTGCCGTTATGCGGCCTTCTTCTGCCAGGCGGGCAAGCCCCGGGGTAAATTGCGGGCTTACGACCGTAACATCGGCCCCGCACTCGATGAGTGACATAACCTTTCTCTCAGCAACATCTCCTCCGCCGATTACGACGCATTTCTTACTTTCCAAGTCTATATATAACGGGTAAAAAGCCATTACTTAACCGAGACCCCCACCATATCTGTGTATGCTCGGCAAGATCTCGGTGATAAAACCGATATTGCCGATGAGATACGTGGCGATCGCCACGGCAAACCCGAGGATCGCAAAGGTGTTCGCCCTCTTGCCACGCCACCCCAATGCGGCGCGTACAACGAGGTACGATCCGTAAACGACCCAGGTGGCTATCGCCATAAGGATCTTCGGGTCCATGTACCACATCGACCACTCGGGCAACATCTCCGCCCTCATGATACCGGTTGCTATGACCAATGTTAAAAACGTAAAGCTGAATGCGATGGATTTATGGCACAGGTCGTCTGATATCTCAAGCGACGGGAGTTTGCGAAAAATCTTGCCGGGTTTTTTGGTCCGCATATTTTTTAGTTGCTTTTCCTGCAAGATGTAGGCAACCGCCAGCGCAAGCGCCACGGTCATCGATGCGTAGGCCAGCACCGCGAAGGTCACGTGCATGCCGACCCAGTAGCTCCTGAGCTGCTGGGTTAACTGCTCGCTGAGGCCATATGCATGCCAGGCCAAAAACTGCAGGATAACCGCAACCGGCATGACGACCGTACCGAGCGCCTTAACCTTGGTGCTTTTTCCCGCGTAAATCGACTCAATTAAAAGAAAAACGCCGATGATGAACGCCGCAAAAATAATCCTCACCGTAAAGGGCCCGGCCGTTTGCGAGATGCCCAGCGCCTGAGCCCTTAAAAATATAACAAGCAGCAAAAGCGCGAACGAACCTAACGCCGCTCCAAGCGCCGTATATACATGCACCCGGCGCTCGGCCCTTGCTGCGAAGTTACCTATGTAAGCAAGACTGCTGACGACACCCGATACGAGCGCCAGCCAAAAGAGTATAATAGTTAACTTTTCCAAATAATTCGCTCCAAACCCGTTAAAAGTTTCTTGGGAGTCATTATTTGTTCTTCTTTTCGACGGCCTTACTCAGGGCGCCGAGTTCTTTTTTTAACCCCGAAAGTTTGTTGTTGACTATGAATACGTATCCGAGAAGCACCACCCAGATACCCATATAGACGCCAACTACGTATGGCAATTGGTCCTTCATAGCACTAACCTCCAATTTGGTTCTTCAAAATATCAAGTTCCTCGCTTACCCCAAACATCTGATACCGCGTTAGAAGAAGCGATACGTAAAAGAACGTCATCCCGAACATCGAGACCAGAAACGCCACGAGAAGCGGCCCTTCCAGGCCTGCCCCCGACGAATCAAAAAGTATCGGATGTATCGAGGGGATAAGCCTGATCGCGAAAAACGTCAGCGGGACGTTGACCGCGGCGATGATTGCGTAGACCGCGCCAAAGCGGGCCTTGGTGCTGTCCTCGCCGATCGACGAGCGCATGACAAAGTATCCTGAATACATGAGCATCAGGATGAGGTATGTTGTAAGCCTCGGCTCCCACTGCCACCATACGCCCCAGGCCGCCTTATCCCACATCATACCGGTCATCTCAACGAGTAGACCATACATAAAGCCAAGCTCGACCGCCGCAAGGCTTAAGAAATCGTATTTGCGCTCCCTTTTGTAAAGAAAGAGCGCGCCGAAGACCGCCGCAAGAATAAACGATACGAGCGATGTCTCGGCGACCGGCACGTGGAAGTACAGTATCTTCTGGTGAAATACCTCTTTACCGGTATTAGGATCGACGGCGATGGGCGCGACAAGAAATGCGTATGCGATGCCGGTAAGTAACAGGACGCTTCCGATGCCTAACAGTATAGTAATCGCCTTTTTCATAATCATTCCCCTATAACAAAATCGTAAAGAGCATATGCTACCAGCAAGAACATTATATCATACGCCGCTAGTATTTTCATTGCGCTTATCACGGGGGCGAACTTTTCACCCGTTACGCCGCCCATTATCCCGTTGGTTGAAGTCACGGCGCAGATAAGAATCGGCGAGCTAATCGGCAGGTAAATAAGCGGCAGCAGCATATCCCTCATTTTCGTATTAATCGATATCGTCGAAAGAAGCGTCCCGACGACGCATATCCCGATGTTACTTAAGACGATTGCCAGGATAAACATCGGAACAGACCCCCGTATTGAGAGGTTAAGCATCACCAGATAGAGCGGCACCGCGATGATCTCGACGATCGTTAAGAATATGAAGTTGCCGATCATCTTACCAAAGAAAATATTCGGCCTGTCTACCGGCGAGAGGAGCAACCCCTCAAGGCACCCCTCATCCTTTTCGTGGACGAAGGAGCGGTTTAAGCCCAGCAGCGACGTAAACAAAAACGCGATCCATATCAGGCCGCCGGCAAACGGGCTAAAATCGGTCGTCGTGCCAAACCCGTAATGAAACGCTACCATGATAAGCAGCACAAACAGGAACATGGAGACGACCATCTCTTTAGTTCTAAGCTCGGCGATGATATCCTTTTTGACGATTGCGCCGATCTGGCGACCGCCCGACATTACGAGTCACCCCTTACGCGCTGGTGGTAGATGCTTTTAAACTTATCGATATCAAGCTCGTTTTTATCCTGGTAGAAAACGATCTGCCCGTTATACAGAATCATCGCCTTAGAGCAAAGAGAGATGCCCCGGTCGATGTTGTGCGTGATCATAATAAACGTGTGGTTCTTGCGGATGCTGTCGATGAGACTCTCAAGAATATCGACGGCATGCGGGTCGAGACCGGTGTGCGGCTCATCCAGGAAAAGCACCGACGGTTTGTGAAGAAGGGCACGTGCAATCGCAAGACGTTGGGTCATACCCTTGGAAAAGGTGCGCACCAAATCGTAGCGCCGGTGCCCCAGTTCAACCTGGTCCAAAAGTTCGTCGATTCGCGCATCCACGTTTTCGACGCCGTACATCGCACCGTAAAAGTGCAGGTTTTCCTCGGCGCTTAAGTCGAGGTACAGCAATGGGCTATGCGAGATAAGCCCGATTTTAGCCCTTATGGCCGCCGAGTTTTTCGTGGGGTCCATGCCTGAGAGGCGAACCTCCCCGCTGCTCGGCGCGATAAGTGTTGAGATTATCTTGATAAGCGTAGTTTTACCCGCGCCGTTTGGTCCAAACAGCGAGAGAAATCCGCCCCTTTCAAGCTCAAAGGATATGTCATCGAGAACTTTTCGTTTCCCGAATACTTTTGAGAGGTTCTTTACTTCGACCTCGGGGGACATGCCCGAAGCATCCCCTTCTTTTTCTTTTTCCAAAGGCTCCACTACTTGTTTCATAAACAGCTTATTCGGCCCCCGCCAACGCTTCTTTACGCTTGCCCGCTTTAACTTTTTTCTTCGGCTCGGTTGCATCCGCTTCGTCCTCGGCCTCCTCGGTTACGGCAACCGCCTTGGGCCACATTGAAACCATGGCACCCAGCGCCAGGATAAAGCTTCCGATCCAGACGAATGATATCAGCGGATTTACCTTTATATTAAGCGAAAGGTTGCCCTGCGGGTCGATGCTGTTTAAAACGACGAATATGTCTCTGAACGGCTCGTAATAGATGGCCGCTTTTGTTGTTTGCTGCTGCTGGGCTTCATGAAAGATAAGCTGGGGGCTGATCCGCCGCAGGAACTTGCCGGTGGTACGGTCCAGCATATCAAAGTTGGCATTAACCACATATTCTTCCGGCTTTTGGGACTCTTTAGTCCCAGCATACTTCAAGGTGTAATTGCTGACCTGGATGGTTTGGCCCGGCTGGTTCTTAATCGTTGCCGGAATATCCTGCACGTAAAGCTGAGAGCCGGCGATTCCTATCATCATAACAGCCATGCCGAGGTGACCTACAAATCCCCCGGCCGTGCTGCGATTGAACTTAAAGAGCGCAACGAGCCCCGAGAAGAACCCGACGCCACGGCCCTTGGCCCTCGTGCTTGCGGTGATATAGAAGAGTTCGAGAACGGCGATGATGGCAAATATCGGTACTACGAGAAGAACGAAGTTAAATGCTTGCGTAACAATATTTCCCGAGCCGGCGTTTAAGGTCTGGGCGAAATTGAAGATGTTCCCTCCGAAAAGATACAGCGGAACCGCCAGCACGACGGCCGATACCGCCGGTACGGCAAGGTGTTTAAGCAGCTTACCCGGGTCCGTCTTGGTCCAGCCGAGGAACGGACAGGTGACGACGAGCAACAGGTAAAGCGCTCCAAGAGGTTTGGCCAGGGCATTGTAAAAGTCCGGGCCGACCGAGGTCTTAAAGAACGGCGGGATGACCGTCGCGCCAAGGATGATAAAGGTAAAGGTCACAAGCGCCACGTTGTTTAAGTAATAGGTGAAGTGGCGGGAGAGGAAGTCCTTGAAGAACTCCTGGGTCTCGAACTCCTTGCTCCTGCTACGCGACAAATATGCCGTTAAGCCGAGAACAAAGAGCATGAGGCCGCCAAATAACAAGGTGAGGTCTACCCTGATATCGGGAAACGCGTGGACCGAGCTGATAAGGCCCGAGCGCGTAATAAACGTCGCCATAACGACCATGATAAACGAGAGCGACGCAAGCCATATCGCCCATAGCTTCATGCCGCCCCTGCGGCGATACATGGTAAAGGTATGTAAAAGTGCGGTGCCGGTAAGCCATGGCAGGATCGATGCGTTCTCCACCGGGTCCCAGCCCCAGTAGCCGCCCCAGCCGAGAACAACGTAGGCCCAAAGCGCACCTAAGAATATCCCGACGGTCAAAAAGAGCCACGCAAAGAGCGTCCATTTATGAGCGCGGTCGATCCACGCGCGCGTGGCGTCTCTGTCTATAAGCGCCGAAATCGCAAAGGCAAACGGTATGGTCATGCCCGCATATCCCATGAAAAGCGTCGGCGGATGAAGAACCATCGCCCAGTGCATCAAGAGCGGGTTAAGACCGGCGCCCACCCCATTCATCTCGGGGATCGGGCCTTTAAATGGGTTGGTCGCGGCAATAATCGTGATGACCAGGAAGAGCTGGACGTAGTTGGAGATATATAACGCCATCGATTTTAGACGGTCGTTGCTTTTTAAATTGGACAGCGCCAGAACCGCAGTGTACCCGGTCAGCATCCAGAGCCATAGCAACAACGAGCCCTCATGACCGGCCCAGAACGCGGATATCTTATAGAACACGCTCATCGTCTGGGAGGAGTGCTCGGCGACATAGCCGAACGTAAAGTCATTGTTAATAAAAGCAAGAACCAGGGTGAGACTTGCAAAGGTCACGCTTATGAACTGCCAGACCATGCCCCAACTGGCCAGTTTTTGTTGCTGCTCCCCTTTTCGCGGTTTAGCTTTGTTGCCCAGATAGAAGCTGTAAGCTGAAAAAACGGATATCGCTATCGCCACGAGAAGGGCGAGCAAGCCAATCATACGCATAAGCTATTTTCCTCCTGATTTCTTCTTCGAATCGTATTTCGAAGGGCACTTAGTGACGATGCTATCGGCGACTACCTTGCCTTTCGAAACCAGCTTGCCCTCCGCTACGACATCGATGCCGTCGCCGAAGGTCGATGGCAGCTGCTTCGAATACTCAACCGCTAATTGTTGAGTATTGTCCTTCTGATCAACAATCGTAAACGTGCAGGTGTGGCCCTTATTTATAACAGAGCCTTTTTTAACCTGGCCGCCGACATTTACGTTTTTTCCGACAAAAGACGAATCGCGCGTTACTTCAGCTATTTTTTTATAGTAAGATACCGATGCGCCCGAGCCCAGCGACTGCCAGATCATGACGCCGATGACAACAAGAAGGATGCCGGTAACGATAAGCAACCTTGTCTTGCTTTTGCTATCAACCATCTAAGTCTCCCTCCAAATTCTATCTCCGTGCCCCGCCGGCAACCGGCCTACGGGGCATTCCAAACCTTTTTTTTGCTATGTCTACTATGCTTTGTAGCATATATATAAAAGCTGGTCGGGTCAATCGTAAACCCTGGCCTCTTTATCCTTGAACCCGGCGATAAATAGCCGCGTGACGTTGATTGCTACAACGATAAATACCAGCGTAATAAGGCCGACAAACAGCTTTATCTGGAATGAATCCGACCTGGCAAAGGCGTTATTGGGATGCACTAGCTTACCTGTCTTTGTAAGCAGCAACACCGATATAACGGGCAACCCAAGGTTTATACCGGCCCGCACCGGTGCGCTCTGCACTATCAACCTGAGAATAAACGCGACAATCGCCATTAACAGAATAATGACCGCAACCCGCAGGCGCGGCTCGGTCCACCATCTCCCGCCCCAGGTAAGCGAGGCGGCATATGAGCCCATAATAACGCTGGCGGTCCAGAACAGAATCGCTGTCGATTGGCTGGCCGATGATAAGTGGAGGACGTTGGTGGTCTTCTTGGCAAGCGGTCCGCTTCGGGTGATAAGGCCGGCAAAATAAAAAAGGCTGAGTAAACCCGAGATTGCAAACATAGCCATGCCGACCCAGGTTACTGCCGCGTGTATGTAGATTAGTCTGATGTAGTTTCCTAGAGTTTTTTCTTCCGGGGCAACCAGAGCGAGGACTATTGCTAATATAATCAGCCCGAAGGTTATCAATAAAGCTGTTTTTCGCCTTCCAGGATTAAGCTCCATAATAGAACTTGCAACTCTCCATATCCGTGACGTTACAACCGTCTTTTTCAAAATGGGGCACCCCCGTCAGGAAGCGCAATTTTGGTGTTTAGGCAAGCAAACCTGACAGGGGTGATGAATAACCTCTGCGTTAACGCCTTTTTAGCCTGCCTAAACAAGTCCAGATTAACAGAAACAGAGCACTTTAGCAAGGAAAATAGCCCGCGCTTTACCTGTTTTGCAAGATAAAAATACGACGTCATACCGTGTGGGGTATTCGTAATGCAACCCGTGTGGCCCCACTAAAAGCAGAAAGGCGGCCGCTTTAAGGGGCCGCCCCTAAACAATCTAGTTGCTTATATAATGTTTATATATAATGTTAGAGTTCTGACTGGCGGAACAGTAATAATTTGATGCATTGTAAAGGCCCGCTTTCATAGCGGGCCTTTACTAAGGTTAAGCTTTTAAACACTAAAACGGGGCACTGGTTAGCCATGGATCGGCATCCACATCATATACTCTAACACCGGTTACGGAATCAGTATGGTAACTAATTGCGTCCCCGCTACCGATCGGACTCGGGCCGTTTGCCGTACCCCACCAATTGTTCTCTGCAGCCACCACGGAGCTACCAGCTGCATTTCTTATGCCCATAACGTTTTTGGTTATGCTGCTATTTGTAATCGATACCGTCGCGCTGGCAGCCTCTATGGCGTTAGTCGCATACATGATCTTTGCTCCGGTTACGGTGCCTTTGCTTTCAGATTCGAATTTAAGACCCCACCAGTCTCCCGAGCTAGGAGTAGATGCACCTCCGATAGTGTTTTCCGCCATAAGAGCTGTCACGGTACGACGTAAATATAATCGGACTCTGGCCGGTGCCCTGCGCCGATAGCGAACCTTGAACCACAATTGCACCGGGCTGACCTTTAACTACCGTGCCCGGCTCAATTGTTAGATTTGTGCCTTGAGAGACCCAGGTAGTCCCATATAAAACATAAACGGTGTTACCGTAAAGTGTCGCGTCCGCCCCGGTTTGGGAGAATTGATTGGGCGCATCAGTCGGTCTTGTTGCATAATCCCATATCCACACCGCATTTTGTGTGTTATTACTTAGCGTATTGCCTTTGAAGTTTGGCAGTGACTTGGGGTCAATCTCTACCACCTTACTATTAACGTCTGTAGTTCCATTGCCTGTTATGTTGTTGTTTTGGATACTTGAAAAATCGCAATGGACGATCATCATGCCGAATGTGCTATTATTTTTAATTTGGCAGCTTTTTACAGTTGCCTGTTGAATGCCCAAGATGTAGATGCCCTTGTTGTTGTACGATAACTCTGAATTTGTTAGCGATAAGTTTTTTGCAAAGCAGGCACTATCATACGGATGATCTGGCCGGGCATCAAAAGTCATGCCCGAAGCTGCGTATTTTACGACTATCTGATCAAGGTTTACAATACTACCGGCTTGCAGCTTGAAACCGGACCAGTCACTTGGTTTGGGCGAAGTTGCTGTACCATCACCATTGGTATCACCACCAACACCATCGTCACGGTAAGAGGTAAATGTGATTCGACTACTAGATGTACCCGGAGCGCTTACCGTCCCGTTGATAATAAAGTTTATCCCATTAACAAACTTTACTATCGTCCCAGGCTGGATATTTAGCGTTGCACCCGCCATAACAGTAAGGTCGCCGTTTACAACGTAGATTTTACTACTTTGCCAGGTTACCGTGCCTGTTATTGAGCCGGAAACTTTTTCTACAGTACCCCCAGTGGAGCCGCTGGGCGTGACCGCCGCCTCCGAAGATGGATTACTCTCGTTATTGCTCTCATCAACCGCAGTGACCCGGTAATAGCATGTCTTTTCATTTGTTAAGCCTGTATGGGTAAATTGGGTTGTTCTCTTTGGAATAAGAGATGTATTGACCTTGGTCCCTTGAACTCCAGATGTTTCGGAATAATAAACGTTGTAACCGGCCAAATCAGATTCAGAGTTAGCATTCCAGGTTATAGTTACCTGAACATCTCCTGGAGTACCGCTCAAACCGGTTGGAGCTGCCGGAGCTGTAGTGTCAGGCGGTGGGGTTGTGCTTGCACCATACACCTCAAACTCCCAGAGCGAGTAGCCCCATGAAGTCCCCCGTGCGGTGCCGTACATGCGAACGTAACGGCCTTTGGTTCCCTGCGGCAGGGTAATATCATCTACAGCACCATCACCGGCGGTTGTGGAATAGACGGTATTCCAGGTCTGTGCATCGTCAGAGACCTGGATACTGTAGGATTTGCCATAGGCAGTCTCCCATTTGAGGACTACTCTACTCAAGTCCTTGGAAGAACCGAGGTCGACATAGATCCACTGGGGATCAGAGAAGGCTGAACTCCAGCGGGTGCTCGTATTTGCGTCAATTGCATTTGTTGCAGGATACGAGCTGCCTTGCAGAGATGAAGCTTTTGCGGCTGTTGGCGTTAGTTGCGAATAAACCACATCTGCACGACTTTCCGATGCCATACAGAGTACTATGCAGAGTGCAAGCATTACCGTGGCTACTATATAAAGCACTGCACCTCTAGATATCCATGCTCTTCTTACTACATTCAAGTTTCCACCCCCGGTTAATCCCTAATTGGTTTAAATGACATAGTCATTGGATTACCCATTAATAAGGGTTTAAAACTACGCTACATATAGGCGTTACTCTTTCCTTAGTTGGCAGTATTTTGTTCTAGCAGATAATTAGTTCCCCCTGAAAAATACCTTTACAAGGGAACCATACCCTATGTCGCTTGGCGTCAATTTTTACTCAAGCGACACAATTTCTACCTTGTTTTATCCAT
>Ga0210022_1002063_pt1 | contig 12758 bp, 6 predicted proteins | sample CryGeymeta201520_FD_183984 | JGI IMG/M metagenome (GOLD analysis project Ga0210022, IMG submission 183984) | Groundwater microbial communities from Crystal Geyser aquifers in Utah, USA - Crystal Geyser metaG 2015-20 (SPAdes) (version 2) | ecosystem: Environmental > Aquatic > Deep subsurface >... | reverse complement strand
AAGTTGAATACCTGATCGCTCGATTGCAAAAAAGGGCTGCCGCCGCGCAGAAGAAAGGGGAGAATAGAAAGTGGAGCAAGTTGAGCACACACGTCACCGAATTGGAACGGTGGCGGGATGGCGGCATGAAGGGCGCGTGTCCTGTGGATTACAAAAGCCTGGGAATCAAACTTCCCAAGGTTGGGGCGGCGCGCAAGCCAGATGCTTCGAAGACTCCTAAAGAGAAAGCGAAGAGCATGGAGCAGAAAAAACCAAAGGCCAGCGAAGGCAGGCCGGCGGCTAAATTGGGAGAAACGCCTGACGAGGCTGAGGCAATCACGGCGGAAGATGAGATGCAGGTATCCGCTCTCAGGGAAAATTTATCCCACGCAGAAGAATTACTTGGCAAAGACGAATTCGCTTCCGCGATTTCCCTGGCCGAAACCATACTAGAGAATGAAAAAACTCCCGAGGATGTCCGCCAACGGGCGCAACAAGTGGCAAATGAAGCCAGAAGCAAGCGCGAAGCGCAAATTCAGTCCCTGCTTGATCTGGCAAAGAAAGCATTCGATGATAAAGTCTGGGACGCCGCGGAGAAAAACTACCGTCAGGCGCTAGAACTCGATGAAGAAGACCAGCGCGCATTGGAAGGTTTGAATGCCCTTTTGAGTTCGAAGTCAGAGGCCGAGCAGAAGGTACACCTAGAAGAGATTAAGATCAATCTGCAGGCGTTTAATAAGATTGATCTGCTCGCGAATGCCGTCCGTGAAGCAGAGCAATTGATCGCCCGTAAAAAAGCGGACGATGAACTTGTTCAGTTGTATCAGGCGGGTAAAGACCGTTGGGACGAATTGCGCGAAAAACAGGGACAAACCACCACCAAGGCCCGCGTCGGGAATCTGGAGTCAAGGGCTGAGGCGGTGCATGAGTACGAGCAATATATTATTCATAACCAGATGACGGTTTGGGATGCCACCCTAAACACATTTATTCCTACAGATGAGGCCTTAAAGGAAGCGCGCAGGAACTGGAAAGATTTCTCGGACCAGGAAACCCAAAAGCGGCTGAATGAAGTGGAGAGGAACCTGCCCCATAATTTGGACTGGGCGAAGCAAAGGTTGATGAATGCCGTCAACCAGCAATACTATGATTCCGAGGATACTGAGAAGAAGAATCCGCTGGGCTTCTCTTTCTTCGAACATGACCGCGCCGATTTACAGGCCCGCCTTGCAGAAATTGAGCAACTGATCAAGAATCGCAATCAGGCTGAAGCGCTTCGTGAACGCGCTCGCACTGCCTCGCCAGAAGAAGGTCTGACCCTGCTCATGGAGGCCCGCAATCTCTGGGAACACCTGGAGGGGATTGACAAGCGGATTGATGAACAACGCGAATTGGTGGCAGGGTTGTTGGCGGACCGCATGGAAGCCAAAATGCGGGAGACGCAGGCTTTGTTGGAAGAGGAAAACTATAAAGCCGCCAGCAAGGCCATTTCTGAGGCGTTAAGTTTCCCCGCCAAACTTTCTGGCGCGCCGTTACCTGTCATTAAAAAAGCTATTGAAAAGGTCAATAAACTACAACAGGAACTCGAACATCGCCAGAAGATTAGTGTTGAGTTTGCCGAGACGGAGAAGGAAATCCGCCGTTTGATGAAAGATCCCGATACGCGTAAGGCGGCTTTTGACTTGTTTGACAAGGTCGGGAAACGAGGGCAGTTCAAAGGTCCGCGCTTGGAAGCGCTCAAGTTCGAGATTGCAACCAACCGCGGAGCGGGAGAGGCATGGGAAGTCCTAAAATCGCTCACAGATTCCGAATCCCCAAATTGGGCAGATATCGTTATCAAATGCAAGGAGGTTAAGGAAAAATTTAAAGGCGGAACGTATTACAACAAAGCAGACGAATTGCAAAAACAGGCGGGTATTGAGCTAAAGATTATCGAGGTGCGCCAGTGTCTGCGAGACGCGGACATTCGCAAAGCAAAGGATGCCTTTGATTTTATTGTTAAGGCTGACCCAAATCGCAAAAGCGAGCTGGAGCCATTTTTCGAGGAATTGAAAGAATACCAAAAGAATGAAAAGAAAGTAATCGGTCGGATGACCAATGCTCTTTCTCTGAAAAAGTCTGAGGATATGAATCAGAGATTGAAAGCGCTCCGGGCGTTCCGTGAAATCGCTGACGACCCAGAGCGGTCCATTTATACGATTGATGCCCGCCGGGAAGCGGACGAATTAGGCAGTTCCTTGCGCGAGACGTTATTGAAAAAACTTGAGGACGCGCGTTCCCGAAAGGGCAATTTTTCGGATGAAGATCTAGAAGAGGCGGCTGAATGGGCAGGTATTCTGCGAACGGCAAACTTGGCTTGGGGAGGAGAAAAGCGTCTCGTCCGAGATACCGAAATGGCTTACGCCCGATCCGTAGCTGACAAACAGGCAAAGGCTGGGCAATGGGGCGATGTCGTCCAAACTTGGGAATCGTTGAGGGAATTCTATCCAGATTCCCCGGAAATTAATTTAGATGTCAAAAAAGCCCGCAAGCAAAGGGCAATTCTCGAAGCGCAGATTGCCCTGACGCAGGAAAACGCTCAGAAGGCATTGGATGTTCTGCGCGAGGAACAAACCAGGGATGATTGGGGCGGCGATGTGGATTTGAATTATCAATTGGCGGAGGCCTATCGCCGCCTTGGAAAATTTGAAGATGCCAAGCGTTGCGCGTTGACTGTCAGGAGCGATAAGGAAACTGTTAATGACAAACGCGGCGAAGCGCTTCTGGTTTTGATTCGGGAGGATCGGATTGTTTCAAAGGCATATAAGGAAATCTCGGAACTGAAGGCGAAAGAGGATTACGAATTAGCGCTGGAGGTCATAAAGCGGCTTCCCCAGGATTTGCGTGACCGCACCGATGTGGCGCGAATTCGGGATGAGATCATTGTTCACGCCCAGGCTGAATTGCTCAAAGCGGTTAAAAAAGAACAGGCAAAAGGCACAATTCCAAGCATGGTGGATGCAGTGGAAATGCTTGTTCGATTAAGAGGGATAGAAAAACTCTCCTCTAACATCGAGGAAAAGGCGGAAGCGGAATTGAAGCAACTTCGAGACCAATTGCCGTTCAGCGCGAATCAAGTCATTCGAACCGCCGGGGCATTCAATCCCTCAAAAATGGACCTGGAGGATGCGCTTCGCGAAGCGCGGCGACTTTCGAATCAACTTCAAGCGTTTCTCGGGATTGCCGAGGACTTCCCGCCAGGTAGTTGGTTGGAGATGAAAGATAAGATACAGGCCCGCCTGATTAGCATCAGCGACCGCATCGAGAGACTCGAAAAGATACAGGGCCTACTGGATAAAGTGAAAATGGATGGCGAAGCCTGGAAGCAGGCAGTTAAGACAAACAATTTTACGACATTGCAGGAAATTTCAGGGTCGCTTCAAGACGCGGCCGGCCCGGACTTGCAGGTGGCGGATGTAAGGAATTTCACCTTGCACTGGATTGAAACCATGGAAATTCGCCGGCATATAGCGGAGCAATTCAAACTCATAAAAGAAGGCGATAGCCTTTTCTTGGCGAAAGAAGATTTTGGCGAAGTTGTCAAAGTTTGTAAGGAGCTTCGCAATCTACCCGCCCGAACTGTCATTCGAGATGCGCGTGGAAACAGTTGGCAGGTAGCCAATCAAAATAATTATCAAACCATCCTCACGTTGGCAGATTCTGAATTGGATTTCTACGATACGATCACGGAAAAACATCTGAGTGAATTGGCAACTGAAAGCAACAAAAGCTTGTTGGATATGTTGAGTTCGCTTGCCGCAGAACGCAAGGTGGATCTTCAAAAGTGGGAAGATTGGTTTGATGTCTGCCGGCGATTGCATGAGTCTGCCCGGACTGCGTATGAGTCGGCAAGAAGAACGATTGGGGGCGCCGCCGAGATGGTCAAAGAATGGAAAAAGGTGTTGAACCACACAAAGAAAGCCGAAACTCATTTTGGGGTTGACCCAGCGCCACTTTCAAGCCGCTTTGCTTATGATACAAAGGATGAGGCCATGCAATTGTGGGAGGATATCCAGGCTTGGCGGGATACTACCAACGCGGAAATCGAAAAGTATAGCGAATGCGCCTCCCAGAACCCACCAACAACAGAGGATTTGAAACATCTCTCAGAAAGTCAAAATTACGTCTTGCTGGCTGAGAATCTGATCCGAGCAAAATTTAATAACGCTGACGAAAACTACTATAAATTTTCCCTATACCTGGAAGATACTGTTCTACGTAATATCAGGGATATTCCACCTCTTGAAAAGTTGCGGGAATTGCAGGAAACAGCCGAGAGATGTCTGGGTATAAACGATACCCTGACGCGTCAGATTGTGGAAAAGATTGCCGATAAGAGTAGGCAAAAAAGAAAGTCATGGAATCCATTTCAGTGATAATTTATTAAATCGATGAGGAAAATTTAATGCGAATTGCGGTTCTTTCCGATATCCATTCAAACTATTACGCCCTGGAGCGGGTTCTTGATCACGCGCGGCAAAGCGGCGTTGATCGTTATTGGCTGTTGGGCGACCTTGTTGGGTACGGTCCTCACCCAGTGGAGTGCATGCGATGGTTTAAGGATAACTATCAGCGCATTGATTGGGTGATGGGAAACCATGATGCCATGCTGTTGGCCTGGACTCTTCGTGAGCAGAACAAACATAAGGCAGGAAACAATAACCAAATAAGACAAGATAATGCGCTTGCCTTCAAAGAACTCGCGGAAGTTGAAGGAATTAGTGGGCGAAAAGAACAAATTGCCCGAATCAATGATGCGATTCCCGCTTTACTTCTCAATAAAAAAACTCTTGAAACTAATCCTGAGATGGATCGGTTTTGGCAAAGCGCTTTTGGCCGCGGACATTATGGTCCTAAAAAAATATTAACAGATCATGTTGAATATTGGATCGTTCATGCGTCCCGCCGGGATGGTCGTCAAATCGGAGAATACATTTATCCATGGTCATCACACCTCCTTAAGCTTGAACTCCAATCTTTGTTATTGACATATCAAAAAGAGCTGCCGGACACAAAAACTCTTGCAATTCGCTTACAGCGCTTTATTCGTGTTCTTCTGCCCCTTTCTCAGAAGAAACCAATTTGCCAATGGCATGGGCATAGTCATGTCCCTTACGTGCTTACTCTCGATGAACCAATGGTAAATGGAAACTGGCGGCCGATTTGCGCCGAACCGGAACATTCTTATCCGTTGGGCAAAGTGATTACGTTAGCTTGTTCCGGCTCAGTCGGTCAGCCACGCAACGGGGATACGCGGGCTAGTTATGCGGCGCTGGATACGACGAAACGGGAAATTACGTTTTATAGGATCGCTTACGATTACAAGAAAACAGCAAGGGATATGAATCGGCTTGGATACTCTCATAAGTTGATTGAGAGGCTGGAAACCGCAAAGTATCCGAGCGACCTTCCCCCGACATGTGAGTGGGCAGAGTGTATGAAATCCCTTGCCAAACTAGGAGAAAAACATTGAGTGAGTATAACGAAAGAAAATCTTCTGCATTAAGCCCTGCCATCCGCGCCGCTTTTATTGGCCTGTTGATCATGCTGGCGGCGATTGCTCTTGTGCTGTTCCTATTCCAGACGCCTTTGTTAATTGTTTATCCATTGCAGGCTTTCCTGTATTTTCTTGTAGGACGGATTGCTGGCAATATCGCGCGAAATGAAGATCCCAATGCAGGTTTACAGTTGGGTATGGAATCTGATGTAAATTTTTCTGCGGTTGGAGGAATGGGAGGTCTTTCCCTTTGCATCGGCATCTGGCTGGTCTACGGTATTATCTCATTCGGTTTGGAAATGGCTTACTTGGGTGGTTTTATAGGCAGTATCTTTGGCGTGGCATTGTGTTTCGCTCTTGATCTTCCGCTGGCCATTGGTCTGGGTGTCCTCGGCGGCAAAACTGCCGAACCGCGTAATTCTTGATAAAAGGAGATGCAAAATGAAAATTTCAACCTTCGACCGTTTTATGAGTTCGGTTTGTGATTTTTGGTGGGTGATATTAATCATCCTGGTATTGCTATTGGTTGTATATTTTACCTACCCATATTGGTCTCTTCTGTTGATTTAAGAATCGATCAAGAAGAATATCTCAAAGATTTCCGATGACAACACGATCAAACAGATCGTGTCTAATAATCTATTCGCAGGAGTGGATATGTACAAAAAATGGTCGGACACACCTATATGTTGGCTGTGTGACTATTGGTGGACGATATTACTCGCCCTGCTGGTGGTTGTCTCGGCGATTCTGTCGCGTGGATATTGGATGCCCGCGCTAGGGTTGGAAAATACCCCAATTGCAAGCGCCACACCTGAGAATCCTTCCACAACTCAATTTGTAGATCCAATGGGTGAGTATTCATTTTCTCCCATTGCAAACTGGCCTGTGGAAGACGTTGGCAACCAATTTCAGCAATGGGCTTTGCCGGATGGAGTGGTTATGTCCGTACATTCAGAGCCAGCTTCCCCCAGCGACACACTGGAAAGCTGGGCCCAAGAAGTTGTAACCCGCTTGCCGTATGATGTGATAAGCCAGTCTCAAGTACAGGTGGCTGGCCAGCCTGCTATCCGCCAGGAAGTGGCCTACCCTGGTCAGAGCCAAAGAATTGCTGTCGGCTATTTGGTCTTATACAACGGTCAAAAATATCAAATTGCTCTTGCTGGTTTGCAAGGTCTTTCTGAGAGTGATCAAGAGCGTGCCATCCAAGAGTTTGAACAGGTGTTGACTACCTTTCAATTTCAACAATAGGAGCGCCAATGCGAACCCATTTATTCTTTCTATTCGCCGTATTTATTTTCCTGGCGGCCGTGTTTGTTTTTAACGCGTCCGTTGGATATGCGCAAGGCGAAACTTGTTGCAACGCGGGATGGAAACTGCCTCTGCCGGCGGGCAAATGGCTGATTACACAGGGAGATCGAGATTCCTGCGTTAGCAGTCATTGCGCGGGGAATGGATTGTTCAATGAATACGCTATTGACATTGTCTCCGCATCCGAAACAACGATCAAGACTATGGGCGCTCCTGTGCTTGCCCCGGCCGGAGGAACGGTGATTGATGAGTTCGGAGATGGTTATGGAGGGGGCAATGTTCTTAAGATTGAGCATGGCAAGGATGGGCCAGTCACGGTTTATTTTCACTTGAGCGAATACCTGGTAGGCAAAAACGCTATTGTTAAACAGGGCGATCCAGTTGCGCGAATTGGGAATTCAACGAACACGAATAACAAAGGCATGAAACCACATCTTCATGTTCTTGTTATCAAGAGCAAGACTGAGCGATCTGGAGTAAAGATTCTTTCCTGGAACGGCAATACCAATTTCACCACAGGCTCTACTCTTACTTCCACCAATGGTTCAGGGGCAATTCCTGTAACCCAGACTCCACCCGCGCCGACTGTGACTTTGCCTGCGGCCTTGTCCGGCGGTCCCGATCCGTGGGATGTGAGCTGGCTGCCGGGGGATCATCAGCAGGTCATTGCGGCCATCAATGCCATCATTACAAGCCCAGACACAGGCGGTTCGTCGAATGCGGGGCTCAAAGGATACGGCGAGACGATACTCAACTACGCGCTGGCTTCCATCGAAGGAAATCCTGCCGGTGTGAATCCGGCCTTCGCGTTGGCAATGTTTCGGAAAGAGGCTAACTTCGCGACGAACGGCGCGGCTGCATCGAATAACAACCCCGGCAATATCACTTGCGCGGGCGGCTATGGCGCCATCCGCTGCAACGGACGTTTCGGCGTGTATGCAAGCATGGAAGACGGCATCAAGGCTTATTTCTGGCTATTGCAGTACGAGTATAAGCCGGGCGGCGGCAAAAAAAGCCACAGTTGTGCGGATATTGCCTGCATTATTGGCTACTACGCGCCTTCGAGTGAGAATAATACCCAGCAATATATTGATCAAGTTACTGCGTGGACCAAGGACTTTCAAAATCGAATCGCAAATGGTGTGCAACCGCCGCCTGGCGCACCGGACAAGCCAACGCTTGCCGATCCTGGTAATGGCTCGAACATGGCGCAAAGCACGGATGTTGCCTTGCGCTGGAACAGCGCCAATAACGCGACTCAATACAAAGTCGAACTGTGGGGCGGACCGTACAGCACGATGACGCCGTGTGATTGGCAAATCGGAACGTCATGCCAAATCGGCGCGATGTATTCCGGCGTGATGCAGTGGCATGTGAAGGCGCGGAACTCCAGTGGTCAAGAGAGTGATTGGAGCGATACTTGGACATTTACCATCCAGGGCCCAACTGAAACGCCTTCCACCCCCACTAAAACTTCAACACCGCCTCCGCAAGCGTTCAGCGCTCCCACTTTGCAAGGCCCATCTAACGAATCCAGCTATCCTCAATCCCAGGATATTTGGTTCGCATGGAATTACGTTTCAAACGCAGATCAATATTATTTGGAATATTGGGGCGGACCTTATGGAACGCTAAACTCCGGCTGGATCAATGATGTGGCCTATCACATTGGCACGATGTGGCCGGGTAAATATAACTGGCACGTGAAAGCACGCAATGGTAGCCAGGAGAGCGGATGGAGTGATACCTGGAGCTTCACTATTCAGGAAACCGGCCCAACCGACACCCCGATTCCCCCGCCACCTTCTCTAAATGTGCCATCCCTTTCCAGTCCTGGCAATGGCTCTAGTCATCCTCAGAGTACGGACATTACCTTGCAATGGAATGGGGTTTCAGGAGCCACACAGTACAAGGTCGAGTTGTGGGGCGGGCAGTACAGCTTGATGACGCCGTGTGACTGGCAGAGCGGCGACTCGTGCCACATCGGAACTATGTGGCCCGGCACGATGTCCTGGCATGTGAAGGCGCGCAACGGTAGCCAGGAGAGCGGATGGAGTGATACCTGGAGCTTCACTATTCAGGAAATTGGACCAACCGACACACCCACGCCGCTGCCGTTCGCCGGAAACATCGCGCCGCAAGCGGGCCGCTCTCCTGATGGCATCGGCTCGGGCAAAGCCTTTGATGGTGACCTATCCACTTTCTGGACCGACGGCCTGGGACACGGGTTTACCCTCACTCTTTCCCTGCCCGGTTCGTTCGATGTTAGCCGCATTCTTGTGTGGGATCGTCCGCAAAACTCGCCGGACAACCAGCAGATCAACCAGTTGATCATCTCACTCAGCAATGGGTGGAGCAGGCGCTTTGATATGATCAGCGGCGGTCCGCGTTGTATTGACGTGACGCTGTCGTCGCCGCAGATTATCACTTCTGTCACACTGAAAGCCGATGATGCCTCGGGCAATAATGGCCTGAGCGAAGTGGAAATCTGGGTTGGATCGAAAACCGGCGGCCCAACCTGCTCCAATAGTGGAACGATGCCATAACACGGAGATTGGCAATGAAATCAACTTCACGGTTCCCTAGAATTTTGATCCTGATCGTAATTCCATTTCTCGCCGCCTGCAGTCAAATTGTGGATATCTATTTCCAACCCAAAAATTATTCAACGTAGAAAGGGAGTAAAGAAAATGAAACTTTTTTACAGACTGATCAAATTGATAATACTTACTAGTTTGCTAATTTCTTCTTGCTCAGGTCAAGAGCCTCCCAAAACTCAAGCGCCTGTCATATCTAAACCCACGGCAACCTCACCTACACTTCCACCTATGCCAACGTCTACACCTACACTAGTCCCACTGCAACTTCCCCTCATTTACATTGCCATTGATGAATCCACAAGCATGAAGAAGGACGACTGCGATACAAACTACTATAGGTATAAAGTGCCATCGTTCTTGCTAAATGTGGTCAAGTCATTAGGTGATGAGTTCAAGCCTGTAGACGGTTCCCCGACTCCCAACTTAATGTTAGCTGAGGGTGGAGGTGGGATAGTGGCAGCAAACCCGCCTATCCGTTTGGTTTCGGGCGATCAGGCGGCTGATGAAATCAAAAATCTCCTAAAAGGGCCACGCAGTTTCGAAAACCACCCTTTTATTCCTGTCCTGAACACATATAAAAGCAATCTAAGTCAATCTCCTAGATCTGTTTTGTTCTTCTTTACTGATGGAGATTTCACAGGTCTCTCCTCTGTAATAAATCCAAAAACGCTGGCAAATGATGTGGAGCGACGGTTTAGGAATATTCACACAGAATTTCCCGACGCGAAAATGTACATCTTTCTTCTGTGTGCTGGCCGCTTCAAAAACGCTTCCCCTAGTAGTGATTATCCTGATATCAAGCAGACCTGGGATGACATAAGCACATATAAATATGCCACAGTTTATGGACTTGACCAGGACAAAATGATGCCAAATGATTCGGAAACAGGAACTTTTCTAAAGCAACTTCTTGATACAGTTTTTCGGGACCAAGGTTTGCCTGAAAATTCTGACCCATCGCCTGAAAGCAGTTGGGGTTGGGGTTTCCTAAATCGGGAAACCGATCGATTTCTTTATGTTTACCCACCTACAGTTCGATTAAAATTCGCTTTGGTGTCTTTTGATGAAAATGCTACTCACCCCTTTGTGTTACTAGATGGGCAAGTATTGGATAGGTCGTTTGTTCCCCCCGCCAAGGAATGTGGTTTGCATGAACTCAGAATAACAAATCCCCCTCCCCTCACTTTTTATTGGTGGCAAGCAGATGTCCCACAATTTTCGCTAGAAATTTTATCTTGGCAACCAAATGTTCCAGGATTTCCACTGTTTACCTCTTCCCCTATAGTATTTTACAATGGATTTTCCTCATCTATCAACGCAAAAATTGTCTTAAAGTCATTGTGGGATGGATCAATCCTCCCAACCACTAACTCTCTGTTAAATTATTCCAAATGTATGACATTCCAGGCACGCGTGAATGGAGGAGAATGGGTCGACAAGGATCCTTCTGGAAAATTTATACTTGCGAATCCTTTGCCCGACAGACCTAATGCTTTGACTGACGTTGGATATCGAAGTATATGGGATGGGGAGATAGAGACGGATTCGCACTTTTCTTCTGCACAGGTACGTTATTTTCCTGAATACAAGTCTAGAAGAATTGACTCGTCTTCATTTGATAGTGCCTCGAATGTAAGATTTGTGCTCACCTTTAATTTCTTGAGCGACAATTATTATCCCCCAGACGGTAATTATCAGCCAAATTCAGGATTTACTGATACTGGTTGTCCGCGTAGTCCTGGCGGCCCTCCAATACGATATGGATTTAATTGGGACCTAGATTCTTTCCGGCGAGAAGCAACGGTGGAGCTCTTCCCTAACAACCAAGTCCAAGTGGAAGAGTGGAAAAAGTGTACGCATTTTGAGATCAACTGGACTAGTAGCTTACCGATTAAAGAAGGATGGATAGATCCGGATAAAATTAGAGTCACGTGTGAGCTTCATTGGAGCAATAATGACACCGCTGGTGTTATACTGGATAGCATAGAGTGCCAGCAAGGAGAAAAATAATGAGTACTGATTCTTCTAAATCTCCTGTAAGCGCCAACGGATGGATCGCTGCTGTTCTCCTTACACTATTGGCTTTCTTTTTGTATTACCTACCATTGCCATTCCCGCATAGCGGCATATACATTTCACTTGCTCGACAATGGGAAAAGAACTTTTTATTCCAGGCAAATGATACCAAGAGTACGCTTCAGGCGAATGATGCCAACGGTAGATGTAGAGTTTTTTTTAAAGGTCCCAAGCAAGTTGTGGATTTCGCAGAAAATGAATTTATTCTCGTCTTCCAAAATTCAGGAGGGGAAGACAACAAAAGCGATGGAGAAGACTGCAAATGGTCCGTTCGTATTATAGTCAATGTTGAACCTGAAGCCTCAATCCTGATTCCTATAGAGGTCGTGGATGTGGAAGCCACGAATCAACCAAAACGCATCTACACTCAGCAATTTCCAGTCGAGTATGATTTGAAAGAGTTTGAGACTAAAACAATTCGGTTTCGCCTGTTAGTCCCACCTGGGATCTATAATAATCTGGAAAGACCAGTTACTATAACACTCCAAGACACCGCCAGCAGAAGAAATATTTTGTGGGATGATACAAACTGTATAACCCAAGAGGCCAAAGGACCCAACGAGGAAATATGTCTTAACATAGATTTGGCTAGTGCAATTCGTGAAAGCGCTGTCGAAAACCTCCTGCTCCCTCCTTGGTCCAATCGTCTCATACCGTTCATTGCTTTTGCTATGGTATGGTTGGCTGAGCAGGTAATACACAAACAAAAACTATGGAGTGAACAACCGCCGAACGTTGGGCTTCTATGTCTAGCAGGGCTTGGCGCTTATTATTTGTTCCTGTTCTATGCAATTCTCTATTTCATGTTACTGGCAGATAAACCGCTTGCAGCCTTATTATTTGCGGTGATACTTGTATTGCATATCATCACTTTGCCGAAAATCTTCTCTTCTCTCGAGGCGTAAAATGAAGAAAACGAATCAGTGGTCAAGAATCTCGCTACTGCTTGTGATATTTATTTTGCCGATCGTTTCCTTTTTCCTTCTTCAAAAAAATCAACGTGCTGAAGAGGTCACATGGAGCGAGAAGATAGGGATGATATCCCTCGTTATCCTTATCATTATCCTCCTATTTTACCTGTTGAGGATTGAAATGATTATTAATTCTTTTTGGTTATGGCTCAAAATAATCTTGAATAACATGAGCGATATTTTGAAACAGGTTAAGAGAAAAAAAGAAACGGGGGATGACAAAGAAGGTTCGCAGCGACCATCTGGCGTGCCGTCAAAACCTTCATCGTCTCCAAGCGCAGGTAA
>Ga0210022_1002041_pt1 | contig 12843 bp, 10 predicted proteins | sample CryGeymeta201520_FD_183984 | JGI IMG/M metagenome (GOLD analysis project Ga0210022, IMG submission 183984) | Groundwater microbial communities from Crystal Geyser aquifers in Utah, USA - Crystal Geyser metaG 2015-20 (SPAdes) (version 2) | ecosystem: Environmental > Aquatic > Deep subsurface >... | reverse complement strand
CAATTCTACTGGCTGATGGCCACACCGGCACGTTGGTACAGCGGCAACACCTTGGGCAGGTTGGCCTGAATGTCGGCGATGCGGGTGTTGCCGGACGGGTGGGTGGACAACCATTGCGGTGGCGCTCCCTTGTTGGCCGCCGCCATTTTTTGCCACAGGCTGACGCCGGCACGTGGGTCAAACCCGGCACGGGCCGCCAGCTCCATGCCCACCAGGTCAGCTTCGGATTCGTCGCTGCGGCTGAACTGCAAGGTGAGCAGTTGGGCACCGTAGCTGGTCACCGTTTGCCCCAGTTGCCCCAGGCCCAGCACACTGCTGAGCAGGTTGGCACCCATGCCGGTGGCGGCGTTCTTGCCCATGCGGGCGCGGGCGTGTTCACGCAGAGCGTGCGCCACCTCGTGCCCCATGACGGTGGCAACTTCATCGTTGGTCAATTTGAGTTGGTCAAGGATGCCGCTGTAAAAGGCAATTTTGCCTCCGGGCATACAAAACGCGTTGATTTGCTTGCTGCCGATCAGGTTGACTTCCCAGCGCCAATTTTTGGCGCGCGGGTTCCAGCCCAGGGCGTGGGGAATGATTCTTTTGGCAATGGCACGCAGTCGCTGCACCTGCGGATGGTCTTTGCCGCCGAGCGCATGTTTGCTGGCTGCTTGTTGCAGCATCTGGGCGTACTGTTGGGCGGCAGATTGTTCGATGGTGTCGGCTGGAACCAGATGGCTAAAGACCGAATTGCGACCCACGTCCACGCCCTCATGCGTTGCCGTTTGTGTCAAGCCGACCAGAGGTGCAAGTGCCAGAACGCCTGTGCTTTGCACAAACAGGCGGCGTGAATGGCACAGGCAAAAGGACGGGCAGGTCATGCGGTGGCGTGAAAAAAATGAATCCCGTGAGTTTAGTACGGGGAGTCCAGAATGGGCTTGAGCAGGGTCAATGGCCCGTGGAGAGGTTCAAAATCCGAAACATCAAATCGCGCCGCTTTGGACTCGAAAAAGTGAGGAGACATCAAGTGAAAAAACCACTCATGCTGGCATCCATGGAAGCCTGTGTAGATCATATTCTGAAGACGGTGCCCGACACGGTGGTGCTGGGCATACCGTTGGGGGTGGGCAAACCCAATCCCCTGGTCAATGCGCTGTACCGGCGCATCAAGGCCAACCCGAAACGCAAACTGCGCATCATCACCGCCCTGTCACTGGAAAAACCGGTGGGGCACAGCGCGCTTGAAAAGAACTTTCTCAAACCCTTGGTGGAACGGGTGTTTGGCGACTACCCGGATATGGACTATGTGAAAGACTTTCGCGCCGGAAAGCTCCCGCCCAACATTGAGGTGCAAGAGTTTTTCATGAAAACCGGTGACTACCTGGGCAACGCCGCCGCCCAGATGAAATACATTTCCACCAACTACACCTATGCCGCACGTGATATGGCGGTGCAAGGACTCAACGTGGTGGCGCAAGCCGTGGGGGCCAAAGAAAGCGAGGCTGGGTTGCGCTTGAGCCTGTCGAGCAACCCGGACATCACCGAGGAAGTGATTGAGTGCGTGCGCGCCAGCGGACAGCCGGTGCTGGCCGTAGGGGTGGTCAATCGCAAAATGCCTTTCATGCCCAACGGGGCCGAAGTAGCGCCTGAATTTTTTGACGTGGTGGTGACCGACCCCGAAGGCACGCACGATATTTTTGCACCGCCCAACGGCAAGGTGGGTACGGCCGACTATGCCATTGGCCTGCATGCGTCCAGCCTGGTGACCGACGGCGGTACGCTGCAAATCGGGATTGGTTCGCTGGGCGATGCGATTGGTCAGGCGCTGATCGTGCGAGACCGCCACGGAGCCGAATACCGGCACATCATGGAATCGATTTGTCCTGAGGGTCTGGCCGGGCGCGAATTGGGGCGTTTTGATGCCGGTCTTTATGGCTGCTCCGAGATGTTTGTCAATGCCTTCTTGCGCCTGATCGAAGCGGGCATCATCCGCCGCGAGGTGTTTGACGACGCGGTGTTGCAGCAACTGCTCAACAACGGGCGCATCAAGAACCAAACCGTGACACCTGAGCTGTTACAAACCCTGCTTGAAGTGGGGCGCATTCGCTCGCCTTTGACGCAAGACGACATGGTGTTCCTGCAGCGCTTTGGCATCTTGCGCCCTGAGGTGCAGTTGACGGGACACCATCTGAGCCTGGACGACAAACGTTGCGGGTCGGATTTGAGCGACAAGGACAACTTGACCTATGCCAGCAGCCACATGCTGGGCAGCCGCTTGACCCACGGTATTTTCATGACCGGCGGGTTTTTTATTGGCCCGCGTGATTTTTATGAGCGTCTGCGCACCATGGTGCCGCAGGAGTTGGCCAAGATTGACATGACGCGCATCGACTTCATCAACCAGCTCTATGGCAACGATGCGCTCAAGCGGGCACAGCGGCGCAAGGCCCGGTTCATGAACACCACCATGGTCATGACCTTGCTGGGGGCTGCCGCCAGTGATGCGCTGGAGTCGGGCCAGGTGGTCAGCGGCGTGGGTGGGCAATACAACTTTGTCGCCATGTCGCACGCCCTGGCCGATGCCCGGCTGATCATGATGCTGCGCGCGACTCATGACAACAAGGACGGCTTGAAGAGCAGCATTGTCTGGAACTATGGCCACGTCACCATTCCGCGACATCTGCGTGACGTGGTGATCACCGAATATGGCGTGGCCGAATTGCGCGGCCAGTCTGACAGCGAGGTGGTCAAGCGCCTGATTGCGGTGGCTGATTCACGTTTTCAGTCAGAGCTGGTCAAACAGGCCAAAGCCCATGGCAAGCTCGAAGCCGACTACGAAGTGCCAGATTGCTACCGCCACAACCTGCCAGAGGTGCTGGCAGCCAAACTTAAACCCTGGAGCCAGGCCGGCCTGTTGCCCGATTTCCCGTTTGGCACTGACCTGACTGAAGATGAGTTGCACATGGTGCGTGCCATGAAAAAAATGAAGCACGCCAGCGACCACCCCACCGAGCTGCTGGGTCTGGCGGTCAAGAGCCTGTGGGAAGACAAACAGGCTCCACCGGCTTATCTGGAACGTTTGGGGTTGGCGCACGCCCGGGGGTTTAAAAACAAGCTCATGCAGCGCTTGTTTGCTGGCAACCTTTGAGCCGGATGCGCGTGATGCGCTCTACTTGATGCAGACTGACCTGACCATTTTCAGGTCGGTCAGACCCATCATGACTTTTTCCATGCCGTCCATTTTCAGGGTGCGCATGCCGCCTTCGACGGCGGCAGCAAAAATCTCGGCCACCCGGGCACGCTCCTGGATGAGTTTTTTGATGCCATCGTCGGCAATCAGCAATTCGTGCAGACCCACCCGCCCTTTGTAGCCGGTCTGGCCGCATTTGTCGCAGCCTGCATGGCGGTAAAACTTGATCTTGCCACCTTCGCCGTACTGCTGCTGCCAGCTGGCCATGAGCTTGGCCATTTCGCCTGCGTAGTCAGCTGTCCAGCTGGCGGTGTGCCGAAGCTCTTCGGCGTACTCGGTAGCAAACAGACGAAACTCTTCCTCGTCCGGGGTGTAGGCCTGCTTGCAGCCGCAGAGTTTTTTGGCCAACCGTTGCGCCAGGATGCCCAACAGCGCATCGGCAAAGTTGAACGGATCCATGCCCATGTCCAGCAGTCGGGTGATGGATTCGGGCGCTGAATTGGTGTGCAGGGTAGAAAACACCAGGTGACCGGTCAATGAAGCCTCGACCCCCATGGCCACGGTTTCATGGTCGCGTGACTCGCCCACCATGATGATGTCCGGGTCGGCCCGCAAGAAAGCCCGCATCACCAGCGCAAAGTCAATCCCGGCCTTTTTGTTGATCTGCACCTGGCGCAAGCCCTTTTGCGTGATTTCTACCGGGTCTTCTGCCGTCCAGATTTTGGTTTCTGGCGTGTTGAGGTGCTTCAGGATGCTGTGCAGCGTGGTGGTTTTACCCGACCCTGTGGGGCCGCAGACATAAAACAGGCCGTAGGGTTTTTCGATGGTCTGGATCACCCGTGCCTTGTTGTGCAGGGTCAAGCCGAGCTTGTCCAGGGGAATTGGTTCGCCACCGGCCAGAATCCGCATCACCACGTCTTCTACCCCACCCGCCGAAGGAATGGTGGCGACGCGAAGCTCAATGTCAATGGGGCCGTATTTCTTGAACTTGATCTTGCCGTCTTGTGGTTTGCGCCGCTCTGAAATGTCCAGATCGCACATGATTTTCAGGCGCGTCACCATGGCCTGGCGAAAATGCGCCGGAACTTCAATGTAGGGTTGCAGCGAGCCGTCAATGCGAAACCGGATGCCGGTTTTAAGCTTGCCAGGCATGGGTTCAATGTGAATGTCAGAAGCCCCCTGGTGGTAGGCATCCAGAATCACTTTGTTGACAAATTTGACCAGTTCATTGTCCGCCGCAGCTGACTCCAGCGAGTCGTCATTGCTGCCGTCGTCCATGGGTGAGCTGTCCATGTCGGCCAGCATTTCATCGATGCTGCCGCTACTGGCTTCGAGGCCAAAAATTTGCCCCAGGGTGTCGTGAAACTCGACCGAGGTGGTGACATGGTAGACAAACTTGGGTGTCTTGGGGAACACCTGATGCAGGATGCGTGAGCTGCGCACCGCCTCCGGATCCAGGCACATGATGATCAAACCCGCAGGCGACTCTTCCAGCGGGATCCAGCCCTGCTCTTCAATGAATTCGCGCTTGAGCGCACCGTGAAGCATTTCCGAGCGGATGCGCCCAGGAGAAAACGGCTCGTAGGGCACACTAAAAAACTTGGCCAGTGACGCGCCAATTTGGGGCGCTCGCACCTGGTAGCGTGACAGCAGCACCTGTTCTGCGGCCAGGCCGTGGGTGCGCGCCTCTTGCAGGCAGTGCTGCAATTCATCTGCGGTCATGACACCTTCAGACACCAAACCATCGTATTTGGTGGCCATGCGTCGCACGGTTTCTTCGGTTTCTTGCAGCCGATGCCGAATGGCGGTGGCCAGGGTTTTGCAAAGCTGGGAAACGCCCTCGATGTCGAGCTCTCCAAAAGGCTGATCACTTTTGTTGTTGATGATTTGCAGCACGCCATAGAGGATGTTGCCGTCCAGAATGGGAGCGACCATCATTTCCCGGGTGCGGTAGCCTGAACGCTTGTCGACTTCTTTCAGAAAAGTGAGCGCCGGGTGAATTTTTTTCAGGGATTCATCGTCGTAAACATCGGGCAAATTCACCAGCATGTGGCTGTAGGCCACATAGCCGGCAATGCTTTGCGGCGTGATCGGCAGTTTCAGGTCTCGGCTGCTGTTTAGCCCCGTCTTGATTTTGGATACGATGGACGTTTGGTCTTCGTTCACCACATAAAGCGTTAATCGGTCGGCATTGAACAGCTTGCAAATCTCTGGGCTGGTTTCCAGCATGATTTGCTCAATGTTGTCGGTTTCATGGATGCGTGCCGTCACATGCTGCAGCTGCTTGTAAAAAAGTGCCTCGAAAGTCATGCCCTCACGCTTGAGACCTGGTAGTTTGCTGTTGAGGCTCATGCGCAGTGATCGGTCTGGTTGCGAACCGTATCAACCATGGCTTCAATTTTGAATAAATTGCATGTGCGTGCCGGCCAGCACCATGTAATCGCCATTGTTGAGCACCACTGGTTCGGATGTGATGGCTGCGCCATTGAGGATGGGTATATCCGGGCCTTCCACATAGTGAATTGAAAAATAATGCGTCCGGCGGGTGATGGCGGCGATGGATACGCCTGGTTTGCCAACTGTGGTTACCACCTTGGTCAGGCTCATTTCGCGACCATTGGCCGCGCCGGACAAGACCTTGATGGCACCCTTGACATCGATCTCAGGTGGACGGGTTGCGGGTGGGATCGGTTTGCGGCGGGCAACCATCTGGGTTTCTTCAAAATTGGGCTGTTGTTCAGCTTCAAACCGGATTTGGTATTTGCCGATTTCCAAGATGTCACCGTGCTCAAGCACTTGCTTGCGAATGGCCTTGCCGTTCACGAAGATGCCGTTGGTGCTGTTGAGGTCTTCGATCATGACCTCATGGGATTTCATGTAGAAAGCGGCATGCTCGCCGCTGACCGCCAGATTTTCAATGACGATGTCGTTGTAAGGACGTCGTCCCAGTGAGGTGCGCTCTTTGATCAATTCGACCTTTTTGATCATGATACCGTCCATCATGATGATTATTTTTGGCATAAGCCCCTCCATTCATTCAAAAGCTGGTCACTTTCAGGACTGCCATGGTGTGTTTTTCTCATGGCGCACCAAACAAGTTTGAAATCAACCCGGATTTGGTGCTAGTAGCCTTGGCTTGAGCCAGCAAGGCACTGATGTTATCGCGTCCACCTGCCAAGTTGGCTCCCGAGATCAATTCGGCCGCCATCTCCGGCAAATGTGCACACTTCTTCATGCAGCTTGCGATCTCCAGATCACTCAACATGTCGGTCAAACCGTCAGAACACATTAAAAACAAATCGTTGTCTTGCACTTCATGTGCATGAATTTCGACCGCAAGCTCGCTGTCCACACCCAGCGCCCGGGTTAACAGATTTTTACCCGGAGCAAGCAAGGCCTGTTCGGGAGTCAATAGACCGGCATCGACTTGTTCTTGCAGTAAAGAGTGATCTTTGGTGATTTGAGTCAATTTGCCATGCCGTAAACGGTAACAGCGTGAGTCTCCCACATGGCCCAAAATCAGGCAATTGTTTTTGAACACACCAGCGACCACGGTAGTGCCCATGCCGGCATATTGCGGGTTGGACAAGGCAGCATTCAGGATGGATTGATTGGCCCGGTCGATACAAATTCCGATACCTCGGGCGATCAGGTTTGTGTCATGTTGCCAATTGGCTGTGTTGAGCCATTGCACCAGTTCTGACTTGATGAAAGTCACTGCCATGCCACTGGCGACTTCTCCAGCGTTATAGCCCCCCATGCCGTCAGCCAGTATGGCAACGCCTGAGCCCTCGTCAAAAACGACGGCATCTTCATTGTTGGTGCGCACCTGCCCAGGGTCGGTCAAGGCATAAAAGCTGAATTGCATGATAGGAAAGCTATAACTCCAGATCAATAGGCACAGTGGCTCGGCACGCCACTTGGACGGATGGTGTTGAGCCCACACAGGAAACATGCGACTGTACACGTGTGGCAAAAAGAGTCAGGTCAAGAGCCAGTTTTTCCCCATGCTGATAACGCTTTTCTGGAGATTTTTCCAGTAAACGGGCCACGATACGGGCTAAATCTTCAGGAATTTCCGCCCTGAACTGTCGCACATCGGGGGCGGGTTCGGTCGCAATTTTAGCCATCAGTTCAGAGATGGTGGTCGCTTTAAAAGGCAACGCGCCAACCAACAACTGGAACAGCATGGTGCCCAACGCATACAGGTCAGAGCGTCCGTCCACTGTGCGCCCGGTCAATTGTTCTGGTGACATGTAGTTGGGCGTTCCCAGCACCACACCGGTTTTGGTTTTGTTGCCATCGGTGATGCGCGCAATGCCAAAGTCGGTCACTTTGACGGTGTCCGTGACCAGGTCATACATCACGTTGGCGGGTTTGATGTCACGGTGAATCACCTTGTTTTTGTGCGCATAGGCCAGCGCCTGGGCGACCCGAGCCACAATCGACACCACTCTGGGCAGCGGCATCAACTGGCCTGGTTTGCAGTGTGGCTGCAGGTTTTGGCCGGTGACGTATTCCATTGCAATATAGGCCAAGCCCTGCTCTTCGCCGACATCGAAAATGGTCACAATGCCGGGGTGTTGCAAGCATCCCGCAGCCTTGGCCTCGCGGAAAAAACGATCGCGTGCATCCACCAGTTCAAGCCCATCAAAGGTTTGGCTCAAGGCCATGGTCTTAAGCGCCACACGGCGGCCAATTTTTGGGTCTTTCGCCAAAAAAACCATGCCCATGGCTCCCTTACCAAGTTTGGATTCAATTCTGTAACGCCCCAGTGCCTGACCTGATTCGGGTGTGATCTGAGGGGCGTCCAGGGGGGCGCTGATGGCGGCTGATGCTGGCGGCATCTGGGTTGCAGCAGCGGCGTTGGCCAGGCGTTCAGGAACGTCTTTGAAATTCGCGTCAAAAGCGCCAATGTAGGCATAGGCGGCTCGGGCCTTGTCAAAGCGCTGCTGCCGTTCATAGTCCATGGCCAGCCAGTACAAATCAGCCGCCAGGGTGGCAGTCATGGGCATGCGCTGGAAGCGCTCAAAGGCCATGTCAAGTTGGCCCTGGCCTTGCAAGGCCAAGCCCATCATGCGGTCGGTTTGTTCGGACGCAAGTTTTTGCTGCACGGGAGCCAAGGGTGTGGCCAGCAGCCGGTGTAGCCATTGCGCAGCAAAGGGCAGGCCGAGCAGGGTGGCGGGAAAAACCAGCTTGAACCACAGGTTCAGCACAGTCAACGCCCAGAATTCCAGCAGCAACACACCAGCCACCAGCCCCAGGCTGATCGCGCTTGCCCATCCGGCAGACAGCTGGGGCAGCACCCAGGCAATGTACAGCCCTGCCAGGGCTGTGGCCGTGAACGCCAGTCCTGGACCCCAACCAGGTTCAAATGCTCTGGTAGGCGGTGTGCTAAAAGTGGTGGCAAATTGGAAAAAAAATTGCTCCCAGCCAGCAAAAAAATTCAGGCTGCTCTGCAGTGCCAAGCACAGAAACAAGACGAAGACACCCAGAGTTTGTTCTGAGCGCCAGAAAGCCATCTCTTTGTAAGTCATCGCCAAAAATCCTTTCCTGGCTCAGCGATGGCGCAAGGTGCGGCGCTTTATGAGCGTGCCGCACAACCATACGGTGATGGCTCCTGAAGCACCCCAAATGTAATGCCATGAACCACCTTGCGGCAGCCATGCCGCAGTGGCCGGGTCACTGTGCGCCATGGTGCCTGCGATCCACCCCAGCAGCATCCCGCCCAGTGTGACGATGGAAGGGAAGCGATCCATGAGTTTCAAAATCAGCTGGCTACCGCCAATGATCACCGGAATGCTCACCATAAGGCCAAAGATCACCAGCACCAATTGATGCTGTTCACCTGCGCTGGTGGCGGCTCCGGCGATGGCAATCACATTGTCCAGGCTCATCACCAGATCAGCCACGATCACGGTTTTGACGGCTGACCACAGCTTGTCGCTGGTCTGCATGGTGGAATGCCCTTCTTCTTCAGGCAACAGCAGTTTGATGCCAATCCACATCAACAACACAGCGCCTGCCAGTTTCAAGTAGGGCACTTGCAGCAAGGTCAGGGCAAAAGCAATCAGCCCGACCCGCAGTGCTATAGCCCCTACCGTACCCAAAACAATGCCTTTAAGGCGTTGCGCTGCAGGCAGTTGGCGACAGGCCAGGGCGATCACCACGGCGTTGTCGCCGCCGAGCAAAATATCGATCAGGATGATCTGACCTACAGCCAGCCAAAAATGGGTGCTCAGGAACTGTTCCACTAAATCTTCCTAAAAATCGCGCCTGCCAAAAACAACAAAGCCGGATTGTCCATCAGCTGGACATCCGGCTTACCAATTGAGCCAGCACGTGAACACGCGCCGCCAGATGCATCTGCAGTTAGAGCATTGCTTTGAGCAGCTTGGCCATTTCGGACGGGTTGCGAGTGACCTTGAAGCCGCACTCTTCCATGATGGCCAGCTTGGCCTCAGCGGTGTCAGCACCACCGGAGATCAAGGCACCTGCGTGGCCCATGCGCTTGCCGGCTGGAGCCGTCACCCCAGCGATAAAGCCCACGATGGGCTTCTTCATGTTGAGCTTGCACCAGCGGGCGGCTTCGGCTTCGTCGGGGCCGCCGATTTCGCCAATCATGATCACCGCATCGGTGTCGGGATCGTCATTGAAAGCCTTCATCACGTCGATGTGCTTCAAGCCATTGATGGGGTCACCACCAATACCGACCGCGCTGGATTGACCCAGACCGATTTCGGTCAATTGCGCCACCGCTTCATAGGTCAGCGTGCCGGAGCGGCTGACCACGCCAATGCGGCCTTTGCGGTGAATATGACCCGGCATGATGCCGATCTTGATCTCGTCTGGGGTGATCAAGCCGGGGCAGTTCGGGCCCAGCAGCAAGGTCTTTTTGCCGCCTGCGGCTTCTTTGGCCTTCATGCGGTTGCGCACTTCAAGCATGTCGCGGATCGGGATGCCTTCGGTGATACAGATCGCCAGATCCAGCTCGGCTTCAACCGCTTCCCAAATGGCCGCAGCAGCACCGGCTGGCGGCACATAGATCACGCTGACGGTGGCACCGGTTTCAGCTGCAGCTTCTTTCACCGAGGCGTAAATCGGGATATTGAAAATCGACTCGCCCGCCTTCTTGGGGTTCACACCCGCTACAAAGCAGTTTTTGCCGTTGGCATATTCCTGGCATTTTTCCGTGTGAAATTGGCCCGTTTTGCCGGTGATACCTTGGGTGATGACCTTGGTGTCTTTGTTAATAAAAATGGACATGATGGATTCCTAATTAGTTGAGGACAGAGCTGGCGCGTTGCACGTCGCTGCGGTCTGTCCCGCAAATCTTCAGTTTTGCAAATTACTTGGCGACTGCTTTGACAGAGGCCTGTGCGGCATCTGCCATGGTGTCCACGGAAATGATGGGCAAACCGCTGTCTGCCAGCATTTTTTTGCCCAATTCTTCGTTGGTGCCCTTCATGCGCACGATCAGCGGCACATTCAGGTTGGTGGCCTTGCAGGCGGCGATGATGCCGGTGGCAATGGTGTCGCACTTCATGATGCCGCCAAAAATGTTGACCAAAATGGCCTTGACCTTGGGGTTTTTCAACATGATTTTGAAGGCTTCGGTGACCTTCTCGGGGGTGGCACCGCCGCCCACGTCCAAAAAGTTGGCCGGTTCAGCACCAAACAGTTTGATGGTGTCCATGGTCGCCATGGCCAGGCCCGCACCATTGACCAGGCAACCAATGTTGCCGTCCAGGCTGATGTAGGCCAAGTCAAACTTGCTGGCTTCCACTTCGGCCGGGTCTTCTTCGTCCAGGTCGCGGTAAGCCACGATCTCGGGGTGACGGAACAGCGCGTTGTCATCAAAATTGAACTTGGCGTCAATCGCCTTGATGTTGCCGTTGCCTTCCAGGATCATCGGGTTAATTTCAACCAGCGAGGCATCGGTGTCCATGTAAACCTTGTAGACCTTTTGCAGCACATCCACGGCTTGCGCGGTAGACCCTGCAGGCACACCAATGGCGTTGGCCAGCTTGGTGGCTTGCGCCACGGTCAGGCCGGTGGCGGGGTCAACGATCTCGGTGATGATTTTCTCGGGCGTGTCGTGCGCCACTTCTTCAATCGACATGCCGCCCTCAGAGGACGCAATCATGGCCACACGCTGGCTGGCGCGGTCGGTTACGGCCGACACGTAATATTCTTTTTGAATGTCAGCACCGTCTTCAATCAACAGGCGGCGCACTTTTTGGCCTTCGGGACCGGTTTGGTGCGTGACCAATTGCATGCCCAGGATTTCACCAGCGAGTTTGCGCACATCGTCAATCGAGCGCGCCAGCTTGACACCGCCGCCCTTGCCGCGACCACCGGCGTGGATTTGCGCCTTGACAACCCACACCGGGCCGCCGAGTTTTTGTGCGGCTTCCACCGCCTCTTGAACGGTGAATGCTGCAATGCCGCGTGGCACTGGCACACCAGCTTGACGCAAGATGTCCTTGCCTTGGTACTCGTGAATTTTCATGAGCTCTTTCTCTCAGGAATGAAGGGTGGGATCGCCGACCGGGTTGCTTTGTCAAGCAGCGCCAGCGGCACCGTTTTGATGCAATTGGGGACTGTATCATGGTGCATTGCATCATTCTGTTGTCAGACTTACAAGCGCACTTTCTTTTCAAGCTACGAGTTCACCATGCAAAAAATCTTCATCGACGGCGAAGCGGGTACCACCGGTTTGCAGATTCGCGAACGCTTGCAAGACCTGCCAGGCATCGAGCTGGTCAGCATTGCGCCAGAGCTGCGCAAAGACCCGCTCGCCAAACGCGAACTGATGGCGCAAGTGGACTTGGTGGTGCTCTGCCTTCACGACGAAGCAGCTATTGATTCAGTAGCTGCTATCGCAGATATGGAAAGGGCTACAGGTCAATTTGGTCCAAAGATAATTGACGCCTCCACGGCCCACCGCACCGCACCAGGCTGGGTCTATGGTTTTCCAGAGCTGCAGTCTGGCCAGCGCCAGGCGATCGCGTCCTCGCGCCGGGTGGCCAACCCCGGCTGCTACGCCACCGGTGCCATTGCACTGATCCGTCCCCTGATCGATGCGGGGCTGATCCCGGCGGATTTTCCGCTGTGCCTGCCTGCTGTTAGTGGGTTTTCGGGTGGCGGCCGCACCATGATTGAAGCCTATGAGCAGGGCACAGCCCCGGCCTTCGAGCTGTACGGATTGGGGCTGAAGCACAAACACATTCCCGAAATCATGGCCTGCACCGGTCTGACGCGTCGCCCACTGTTTGTGCCATCAGTGGGCAATTTCAAACAGGGCATGCTGGTGCAAGTGCCGCTGCATTTAGACCTGTTGCCCGGCCAACCGTGTGCCGACGATTTGTACCAAGCGCTGGCACAGCACTACGCGGGTAGTGAATGGGTCAAGGTGCTGCCCGCCACGCCTGACGACAAGCTCGACGCGGTGGCCTTGGCGGGTACCAACCAGCTGGAATTGCGGGTGTTTGCCAATGCCAGTTCCACTGACGACTTTCACCATGCCGTGCTGGTGGCGCGCTTGGACAACCTTGGCAAAGGTGCCAGCGGTGCGGCGGTGCAAAACCTGCAGCTGATGCTGGGTCTGGCTGGCTAAATTGCTATATATTAAATAGCTACTAGCCCTTATAAAGTAAGGGCTAGAGGACTAT
>Ga0210022_1002027_pt1 | contig 12902 bp, 15 predicted proteins | sample CryGeymeta201520_FD_183984 | JGI IMG/M metagenome (GOLD analysis project Ga0210022, IMG submission 183984) | Groundwater microbial communities from Crystal Geyser aquifers in Utah, USA - Crystal Geyser metaG 2015-20 (SPAdes) (version 2) | ecosystem: Environmental > Aquatic > Deep subsurface >... | reverse complement strand
AACAGCATTCAAGAACACTCCGCAATTCATTGCGGAGATGAATTGAACGCTGATATGTCATCCTCCTTTGGAGGGATACCCCGCTCTTTAGAGCGGGGAGGATGTCATGCCTTTTTTGGGAATATCATTTTTGGTTGTCTGCACTCTTTTTTTATTTTCAACCCAATTTTCTGTTCTTGATGCAACAAGCAGAATAATGTCCGAAAACCTGGTAATATTTTCTCCAAAGAAATTTAATCCTCAAAAATTGAGAATTTACTATTATATTTTTTTGTGGGTTCAGATACTTATGGGAATAGTTATTTTTTCTTTAGGCATGACCGAACCGTTTAAACTTGTTGTTACGGGGGCAATACTAAATGCTTTCGCAATGTTTTTCTATAGCGGTTTTCTTCTCTGGCTTAATAATACGAAGCTTAATAAAACTCTCAGGCCAAGTTTAATAAGAAACGTCTTTGTTGTTTGCGCTTTTATTTTCTATGGCGTTTTTAGCTTCATTACAATCACTAAAATACTTTAATGAATTTACCTCCGGTTTTTGAAGATGTAAGTATGCTATAATGAACTATAAATACAAAATTCTCAGTAGACGAACTTGCCAGTAACCTGTCCAAAAAGGGCGGACACGTAAATAAATATTATCTTCAGGAGTGGAATAGAAATAAACATGCCATTGTCTTTCTTAAAAGCTGGTTTGCTGGTAAAAACATCCGTGAAGCGCTTCTTAAAGCTCTTCTTTGAAAAATTCAATTTCTCTTAAGACTGCATTATTCCAACCGTTAGGGAGCAGGTTGTGATCTGCTCCGGGATATTCAAAATAAGTTACATCAATATTATCTTTCTTTAATGTTTCAACCAGTTCATCGGTCCAAAAAGGAAGAACTTCCTGATCGGCGGCTCCTTGATGAATCTGGAGAGGTGCCTTTATCCAGCTGTAGTAATTAGCCGGAGAAAAAAGTTCCACATCATAATCTTCTTCAAAAATCGCAAGCGACTTGCGTAAAGCTTTTCCGTAATCATCTGTTTCATCTGTGTAAAAAAGAATTGAATAGGGGAAAGGTTTTGAAACTGGTGCCCACAATACAGTTGGATAATTAACCCCGCTCATCGCGAGGGCTGATAGAGCTATCTGGGCTCCATTACTGTGTCCCCAGATGCCAATCTTGGTCGTATCGGCACCAATTTCCTTCAGGGATGAAAGTGAATTAAGGAGTGTTAAGGCGGTTGTGTAGGTTTGAAATCTGTCTTCAAATAAAGTTGCCGAGGCACTTGCCGATTCCCCGTAGCCCAAAAAGTCCGGAGCAAGGGTAATAAATCCGTTTTTAGCTAAGATCTTTGCTGAAGGCTGGCTTCCTGCACCCGGTTTATATGTTTCTTTCGGAATATAGCCTCTAAACATTATGATTATCGGATAGTTATCTGTTCCTTTTGGGATATTTGCCAGTCCGCTGACTTTTAAAGTGTTTGTAGATCCCGGTCGTTCGGGAACGTTAAAATAAAATATTCTGGATATGTAACTTTCTGTTTCATCTTTTATTTCTCCAAACTCAATTGTTGAAGTAGGCAGGTCTGTATTTTTAAGATTTTCAAAAGTGTATTTAAGAAGGGGGAGAGGTTTTTCTTTTGGCACTTGCCTGTTTTTAACAAAGAAAAAAGATGTTAGAGCGCCTATGTTGAGAAGTAAAAACGAAATAAATATGATTATTTTATTCTTCACTGATTTTATTGTAGCAGAATTAACCCTTGAGGCTATTCGCGACTCTTTTTTTTCTTTCTTCCTCTCTTTTTAACTGTTCACCTTTAATAAAGCTTCTTTTCTTTGCTTCATTAAAGAGAGTTTTTTCTACCTTTTTCTGACACTCGGAATCCGGGCAAGACATTTCCCGTGAGATCACGTAGGAATTCCCTACCTTTTCTTTTCGGGTTTTGACAACTACCCTCTCTTTTCCGCAAAGGCTGCATTTATTGCTCATCTTACCACCTTCCTCCTCCGCCTCTTGAAAAACCACCCCGTCCTCCCCTTCTGTCTCCTCCTCCAAATCCTCCTCCACTACGTCTGTCTCCTCCAAAATCTCTTCTTGGTGCTCTTTCTTCAAGTGGACGGGCCTCCTGAACAACAATTTTTCTTCCTTCTACTTCGGTATCGCTTAATTCTTTAATAGCTTTGTCCGCGTCCGCATCGTTTTCAAATTCTACAAAAGCAAAACCTTTGCTTTGTTGTGTGAATTTATCAACGATAATTTTCGCAGAAGTGACTTTGCCTATTTTTCCAAAAAGGTCCGCTAAAGTAGCATCAGTTAAACTCCAGGGAATTCCGCCTACAAATAATCTTTTTGCCATTCTTTACTCACCACCCATCTTTTTCGATGTTTAAAGAAGGCAATTCACCTAACCCTAAACGTATCGAATTTCAACTTAAATGATATTATATCATGAATTGCCAAATAAGTCTTGACTTCGGTAATTGTTTGGTACAAATAAACCACCTCGCGGGTGGTACGCACGAGTGTTGTTTTTCACTGGTTGACTTGTTGTTTTCAGGGAATAAGATCAAATTATGGTAATTAAAAAGGACGAGAAATTAGCTAAGTTTTTTGCAGACTCTTTTAAAGAGGTTGTTTTACCCAGTTTAGATAAATTACAGGATAAAGTTGATAATGTTATAACAGATGTGGCTGAGATGAGAGAAAATATGGCAACAAAGACTGATCTTTATAGAGTTGAAGAAAAATTGGAAAAGATTGACGATAGGTTGGAAAGACAAGGGAAGGTTCAGGATGATCTTCAAGAAAGAGTTGAAGTTTTAGAAACCCATGCCCCAGTTATAGCTTAAAGAAACTGTTATATAATAACTTCTATCTATGTTTGATGAAGTAGTTTTTGATTTGGAGACAAAGAGTTTTTTTGTAAAAGACGGAAAGTTTGATCCTTCCCGTTTTGGAGTATCTATCCTTTCTTTGTATCACAGGAAACTTGATAAAACCCTGAGCGAAGTCGAAGGGGAAATATTAAGTTTTTGGGAAAAAGACTTTCCTGATATGTGGAAGATATTTCAAAATGCTAATAGAATCATAGGTTTTAATTCACTTTCCTTTGATGTTCCTGCTCTTTCCCCTTATTCACCAAACGGTTTTTCAAAACTTCCCCATTTTGATATTTTAGATGAGATTAAAAAGGCGACGGGACATAAAACATCGCTTCATAAAATTGCCAAGGCAACACTTGGAGTTCAAAAAATAGATTCGGGAGAAAATGCAGTTCTCTACTGGGAAAGGGGAGATAAAAAAAGTTTAGAACTACTTAAGAAATACTGCGAAGATGATGTCAGGATCACAAAAGATATCTACGACTACGTTCTAAAGAACAAGTCATTAAAGTTTACCGATTACTGGAATAATCCAAGAGAAGTTAGTTTAGATTTTACCTATATTTTATCCAAAAATAACAATTTCTCCCAGACTAGTTTATTTTAAATAAAAAGTACACCTCGGAGGTGTACTACTATTGACACCTCGGGAGAGTGTCTAGAAAAATTTAGGAAGAAAAAGGAGAGCGCCGATTAAAACTGCAACGATTGCTGAAACTAAAACTCCGGCTGCCGCGACATCTTTTGCAATTTTTGCTTTTTCCTGTTTTTCCGGGCTAACCAAATCTACAATTTGTTCAAGTGAAGTATTAATAAATTCCGAGATGAGTACCAGTCCTATGGTAATTGTAAGTATTGCCCATTCAACTGATGATAGTTTTAAAACAATTCCTAAAGCAATTGCCAGAACCATTAATAGAGAATGAACCTTCATGTTTTTCTCGCTTTGGAAGGCTTCTTTTATGCCGTCTGCGGCGAATTTAAAACTTTTTACAATATGTCTCATATTGGTTGTACAATTGATTATATACCAATGATTGAAAAAGGAATTATTGAATTTTTTGCCAGTTTTTTCCTCTGGATCATGTTTGCAGGAGTTTTTGTTCTTTGGATTTATGATAAGCGAAGCTTGTCACTTCATGATGGAAAAATTAAAAAGGAAGAGGCCATCCACGCCCTTTTTGCTGGTGTTATAGCCTGGATTATAGCTTGGGTTATTAAATCCATTTTTCCCATCGAAAGACCTTTCCAGTTAAATGGGAAAGAAGCTTTTGTTTTATTCTCGCTGACAAACGGTGCTTTTCCGTCAGGCCATGCTGCCACCGCTTTTGCTATGGCTTGGACAATTTTTAGACATGACAGAAAAATGGGGGCAATCTATCTTTTATCTGCTTTTGCGGTTGGTATTTCAAGGGTCTTGGCTAATATTCATTATCCTATTGATGTTCTTGCGGGAGGGATATTGGGGATAGGCATCTCGCATCTTGTTCAGAAAATTCACTTTAGAAAACGGGTTGACTTTTAGCAGAGTAAGTTATAGACTGCTAACATGCAAACAGACGATAAATTAGTAAGGCAAGTTCCGGTTGTTCCTATCCGCGGTTCTGTGGTTTTTCCCCATTCGGATACGCTTCTTTCTTTTACCAGAAAAAAATCCGTGATGGCGGTTAATTCCGCTTTTCAGCAGGACCGTGTTATTGCCATTTTTTCTCAAAAAGACGTAAAGACCCAAGATCCTGATAAAGAGGATCTATACGAAATCGGAACTATTGCAACAATAACTCAAATGATGGCTACGGATAATGAAATTCATTCGCTGGTTCGGGGTCAGGCAAGAATTAGATTGGAAGAAATTGTATCTCATGAACCTTACTTAATCGGAAAAATTGTAGAAATTCCCGAGGATAGAGATAATTCAAGCGAGGTTATAGCCCTTTCCTCACAGCTTTCCGATCTTTTTAAGAAAGCAATTAATTTAGGCAAGCAGGTGGAAGTGGTAACTGTCATGAAACTTATTTCGGGAGAAATTTCTCCGATTGAAGTTGTTGATCAGATTGCGGCGGTTTTGGATATTAAAACCGAAGAAAAACAAAAAATATTGGAAATGTTTTCCTTAAAACCCAGAATGCAGAAGGTTTTGGAATTTTTGGCCAACGAAATAAATTCGCTTGATTTGGAAAGAACAATTTCCGCTAAAACCCAAAAGAGATTTGAAGAAACAATGAGAAAAAATATCTTAAGGGAGAAGAAAAAAACGATTGAGAAAGAGTTGGGGGAGGGAGAAGAAGATGAGATTTTAGATAAAGACGAGATGGAAGAGTATAAAAAGAAAGTTAAAAGTTCGGGGATGAATGAAGAAACCGCCCAAAAAGCCGGTAAGGAACTCAAAAGACTTTCTAAAATGTCTCCTTATAACCCCGAAAGTGGGTATGTGAGAAATTATCTTGATTGGCTTTGTGATATGCCGTGGGACAAAGCCTCACCCAATAATGTATCAATTAAGTCTGCAGCCAAGATTTTGGAAGAAAAACACTACGGAATGGAAAAGGCAAAAGAGCGAATTTTGGAATTTCTTTCGGTGATGAAATTAAAAGGGAAACTTAAGGATAAAGGCCAGAGCCAGCCCACCATTCTTTGCTTTATCGGTCCTCCCGGAGTCGGAAAAACTTCAATCGGGCGGTCAATTGCCGAAGCTTTAAACAGAAAGTTTGTCAGAGTATCACTGGGTGGAATAAGGGATGAAGCGGAAATTAGGGGTCACCGAAGGACTTATGTGGGAGCCCTTCCCGGAAGGATAATTCAGGCAATTAAAAACGCGCAAACTAAAAATCCGGTATTTATGCTTGATGAGATAGATAAAGTAGGAAATGACTTTAGGGGAGATCCTTCATCGGCACTTCTTGAAGCTTTGGACCCTGAACAGAACAGGGAATTTTCAGATCATTATCTTGAAGTTCCTTTTGATCTATCCGAGGTGATGTTTATTTGTACAGGAAATGTATTAGATACAATCCCATCCGCTTTGAGAGACAGATTGGAAGTAATTTCTTTCCCGGGTTATACCGAGGAAGAAAAGTTTCATATCGCCGATAAATTTATCTGGTCGAAACAAACAAATCTTCACGCAGTGGGCAAAATTAAAATATCCGAAAGGGCTTTGAGAGAAATTATTAACAGATACACCAGGGAGGCAGGGGTCAGGGATTTAGAAAGAAACTTAGCTTCGGTTTGCAGAAAAGTGGCAAGGCTTACCGCCGAAAAAAAGAAATTTCCGAAAAAAATTGAAGTTATGGATGTCAGAAAGTTTCTTGGGCCTCAAAAGTTCACTTCGCTGATTGCCGAAAAGGGCGATGAGGTGGGAATGTCAACGGGTCTGGCTGTAACTTCGGCCGGAGGAGAAATTCTATTTATTGAAGTTTCACTAATGCCAGGGAAGGGAAATTTAACCTTAACCGGACAGTTGGGGGATGTAATGAAGGAATCTGCAAAGGCAGCTTTTACTTGGACCAGGTCTCATTACAAAGAGCTTGGGTTAAAACCTGATTTTGCGGGGAAACTCGATATTCATATTCACGTTCCGGAAGGAGCGGTTCCTAAAGATGGGCCATCAGCAGGAAACGCAATCACAACTGCATTAGTTTCTGCACTAACTAAGATTCCAGTTAAAAGGCATGTTGGAATGACAGGAGAAATTACTTTAAGAGGAAGAGTTTTGGAAATTGGGGGAGTCAAAGAAAAGGTCATTGCGGGGCACCGTGCAGGACTTAAAACAATAATCTTGCCTAAAGATAATCAGAAAGATATGGAAGATGTGCCGGCAAATATCAAGAAGGACATTAAATTCATCTTTGCGGAAGGTATTGATCAGGTTTTGAAAGTTGCCATGAAGTTTTGGCCCCCTAAAAAAGTGTAAAATCTGTGTCGCCAGGGAGATTTGAACTCCCAATTTCCTGGATGAGAACCAGGTATCCTAAACCGTTAGATGATGGCGACTTAAGGCAAGTTTAGCAAATTTGTGGCTTATACTCCAATTTTCCAAACACCCTTTTCCCGAAAAGCAGGGATGGTTTGTCTTTTGGCCAGATTAAAAACCGATGAAGCAGATTTGCCAGATTTTTTAACATACTCCGAAAGTGGTATTATTTTGAAATCCCTAAGGTAGGCAATTCTTTTATGCAAAGACTCTATTAGAGCAAGAGCCAAAATTTTCTCCATGGGTCTTGTTGTCTTTGATATCTGATAATCGTTAAAGGAAATATTGTAGTTTAATTTTTCCTTGTTCCTAATAATTACTGCAGGAAATCCCAAACCGAAAAGCTGATAGTTAGTAAAAACTCTGCCTATTCTTCCATTACCATCATTAAATGGGTGAATGGTTTCAAAATCCAAATGGAATTTTGCAATTTTATCCAAGAAATACGAATTTTGGTTGCTTGAGTATTCAACCAGAATATTGCTAATCATTTCTTCAATTTGCTGGGGACTAGGTGCAATATGTGTTCCAATCTTGACATATTCCCCCCGAGATCTAAACCTGCCGGCAATTTTTTCATTAATATTTTCAATGAGCATTTTATGCAGAAGCAGGATTAAATCTTTTGAGAGTGTTTCTGCCTTAGATTTGGTAGATATATATATCATCACCCTAGCCAAATTTTTTGCTTCAAAGATTTCTCTTAAACTGACGTTTCTGGAAAGTTCCATATCAAGAAGTATTTTTTCAGTTTCTTTAAGGGTTAGGGTGGAATTTTCTATCGTTCACGGTATTTTGTCAAGTTGGCGTGAATTTACCTCACTTTCTTACCTAAATTCACGGTATTTTCAAATTTATTACTCTTTTGGAGCTTCTCCGTAGATGGTTATTGTGGTTCCCTGATCTTCTTTACTTGCGTATGTGGTATTTGCCAGTACCTTCGGATTGGTCCAGTAGTAGAGAGTTTCCGCATCCGCCGTTCTCATGTTTACGCATCCATGACTCATCGGGTGGCCAAAGTTGTCGTGCCAGTACGTTCCATGAAGGCTGAAACCTCTGCTTTGGGCAATTTGATCGTTAGAGAAAAACATGACATATGGGACGTTGGGAAGGTAATAATAAGTATGAATTGCCGGGTTTCCCCCGGACATCTTGGTATATCTTACCTTTATCCAAATATTGAAGTCTCCCGTAGGTGTCGGATACCACTTCCCGCTTGAAACGAGAAAAGTATAAACAAGGTGATTGTCTTCATAGGCATAGAGAGTTTGCTTGCTTAAATCAACATAAATGTGTTTGTTTTCGCTTCCTGTATATTCGGCAAGTACTGCCTTTCTATTATCAAGAATCTCTTTGGGAACTGCTACAAGCTTTCCTAGATAATTTCCTTCTTTGACAGGTTCATATTTACCCGAAAGATCCTTAATGCAGCTAATGGAATTGGCACAGGGAAGTTTTTTAAGGCTCTGGGGAATAAATACGGTGGCAAAAGCAAGAATCAAAAAAGTGGAAAGAAAGATTATAAAAGAGTTTTTCTTCTGGGAAGATTTCTTCATTTATATATTAAGATTAGACACATTTAAAGAGAATGTAAATATGATCTAATAAATACCCCATAACTTGACTTTCAGCCTCTAGTTTGGTAGTATTTCGCCTCATGTTAGCCTCAATTGTACTTGCTTTGAGCCTGGTTTCCAACCTTCCAAATCTAAAGTTTGGAGGGGATTCATATATGGCTAGCCACGAAATGAGTCTGGAAAATAGGTACGGAAACGCCTACGTAAACGATGTTTTTAAGGATAATATCCTTCTTACCCTAAGATATCTTGAAGGGTCCGTAACTGAGGCTGACAAGATTTCATGGGAGGCTGTTCAAAGGCATTTTAACTATCAGGATGGGTTTAAGAGCGACGGCTATCTTTTTGGAGACGGTGTTTGCCATTTAGCTTCACTTATGTACTGGGTTGCTAAAGATGCCGGACTTGAGGCTGTTTCCCCGGTTAATCATAATTTTGCTAATGTACCTGAAGTTCCTAAGGAATACGGAGTTTCCATATCTTTTAGGCCTAATAAAACTTATGGGAGTGCCTTACAGAACCTATATATAACCAATAACAAAAAAATGCCTATTAGCTTTGTTTTTGAGTTTAACGGAGAAAATCTTAAAATAAGCGTCAAAGAGGCTAAATTGATATAGTTTGATTTCCTTGACAAGGAAACTAACGAAGAATACAATTCTCAAGGTAATTAATTCCCCCGACCTACGAAAAGGAGGGGGGTTATTTTTCACAAAGATATGGCAAAAGTAATACAAATGACAAAAATAGGCATTGAAGCTCTTTCGAAAGAGCTTACTGAACTTGTCAAAATAAAAAGACCTAAATTGGTTGAAAGACTTACTTTTGCCAGAGGGGAAGGAGATTTGTCCGAAAATGCTGACTATCAAAGCGCCCGCGAGGAGCTTGAGTTTATGGATGGCAGAATTTCCGAAATTGAAGATGTTCTGAAAAACGCATCGGTTGTTTCGACCAGCGGAAGAAACGGCAATGTGGCAGTAGGAACAAAAATAACAGTTAGATTTAATGGTAATCAGCATGTTTTTGAGATGGTGGGAGAATGGGAGGCAGACCCCGTCAATAAAAAGATTTCACCGGAATCTCCTTTAGGCAAAGCCTTATTTGGTAAAAGGATTGGGGATAAAGCTGAGGTTGAAGCTCCTGCGGGAAAAGTAACCTACGAAATTCTTGCGATTGAATAAGTTTCTTCTTGAAGCTACAATTAGCTTTGTATGCATTGGGCAGACAGAATTGCAAAAGAAATAGTTGCTTCTGGAAAATTTAAACCTTATTGGGTTGATGATATGAAGACTCTTTCGGGTTATGCCCATGTTGGTTCGATTCGAGGGCCACTAATTCATGACTTAATTTATAGAGCCCTTAAGGCCGAGGGAAAAGAAGCGATATATACTTTTGTCTTTAATGATTTTGATGCCATAGACAGTTTATCCTCGGAATTAAAAGAAAGTTTCTCCAAGTACATGGGTGTACCTCTTAGAATTGCTCCGTCTCCCATTCCTGGTTTTTCCAGTTTTGCAGAATGTTTTAATCATGATTTTAAGAGAGTTTTTGAAATTTTGGGTATTAAAGCTAGATTTCTATCGTCTTGGGATATGTACCACGAAGGTAAGTTTGATGAGGTTATCAAAATGGCGCTTGATAATTCTGAGGTGATTCAGGATATTTACAAAAAAGTCAGCGGTAGTGAGAAAAGAGAACTCGGCTGGCTTCCTTTTCAGGTTGTTTGTGAGAGATGTGGCAAGTTAGGTACCACCCGAGTTTTTGCCTGGGACGGAAAAGAAGTTTCGTATAAATGCGAACCCAAAATGGTTACTTGGGCCGAAGGGTGTGGGTATGAAGGAAAAATGTCCCCTTTTGGAGGAAACGGAAAGCTTCCCTGGAAAGTCGACTGGCCTGCACACTGGAGAGTATTGGGAGTAACAATCGAAGGGGCAGGCAAAGACCTTGCTTCAAAGGGTGGTGCGTACGATATCGCTTTTGAAATTTCGGATAAAGTTTTCAAATACGCAAAGCCATACAGACTTCCCTACGAACACTTTTTAATAGGAGGAAGGAAAATGTCAACTTCTAAAGGAGTGGGACTTAAAGCAAATCAATGGATTGAAATAGTACCGCCGGAGCTTGGAAGATTTCTTTTTGTTAAGACAAATTATAAAGAAGCCTTAGAGTTTAATCCGTTTGGAACAATGGCAATCCCTGATCTTTTTGATGAATATGACAGAGCTTGGGAAGCATATGACAAAAATGGGGATGAAAGACTGGCAAGAACTTATGTTCTTTCCCAGGTTGGGAAAATCCCCGAAAAAGAGAAAGGATTTTTTATTCCAAGGTTTCGTGATATTGCCAATTACTTATCTCAAGGCTTTTCTTTAGACGAAATAGTGGGTAAGCTTGCCGATATCAAAGGCGGGAAGATTGACGATTCCGAAATGGGAATTATCGAAGAAAGGGTAAAGTATGCCAAAGTTTGGTTGGAAAACTATGCGCCAGATGAATATAGGTTTGAAATGACTGAAAAAGTTCCCGATGAAGTAAAGAGTCTAAGTCTAAGTCAAAGAAATTATTTGAAAGGAATAATCAAGGTTTTTAATGAAGACGATTCTGCCGAATCTCTTCAAATTTCTCTTTATGAATTAACGAAACAGTTAAAAATTCCTCCCAAAGATGCCTTTGCCGCAATCTATACTGCTTTTATCGGTAAAACTCATGGGCCCCGCGCCGGCATGCTTTTGGCCAAGTTCGGGAAAGAAAAGGTAATCGGGAGAATCAGGGAGGTTGCCAAGTGATTACCCGCAAGATAGCTTTAGAGCTTCTTCATGCCAACATGCAATCTCTTAATTTAAGGAAACATTGCTATGCGGTTGGTGCTGTAATGAAAGCTTTGGCTAAACATTTATCGCCCAAGGGGCGATCGGCCTCCGACCTAAAAAAAGATGAAGATAAATGGGAAATTGTGGGAATTTTGCATGATGGGGATTATGAAAAAACAAAGGATACTCCCGAAAAGCACACCCTTTTAATGATTGACTGGTTAAAGGAAATGGGAGAAAACGACCCAGAAATTATATCTGCGATTTACTCCCACAACTTTTCTCATACCGGCCAAAATGCACCCAAAAATAATCTTGAGTGGTCTTTATACTGCTGTGATGAATTAACGGGCCTGATAGTGGCGGTAACTTTGGTAAGACCGACAAAGAAATTGGCAGACGTTACGGTTGGGAACATTTTAGATAAATGGAATTCGAAAAGTTTTGCGGCAGGAGTAAAAAGAGAACAGATTGAGATGTGTGAGGAGAAGTTAGGAATAAAACTATCCGATTTTATCCAAATTGCACTTTCCGCAATGCAGGGAATTTCCAAAGATTTAGGATTATGAACAAACCAGAGGAATTAAGAACTAAAAAAGAAAAATATCTAAATAAACTTAAAGAAAAGCGTTTAATGCTTGGGGGATCTGATGGCGCAATGATTTCAAGCTATCCTTCAGGAAGATTTGAGTTGGAGGAGGAAATTGAGATGTACCAGAATATGGTAAGTCAGATTCAATCTGAAATCGATAAATTAGAAAAGGTATAATAAATAAATGCTTGATGTAAATTTCATCAGAGAAAATCCGGGAAAAGTTAAAAAAGGAATTGGTGCTAAAGGTTTTTCTTCAGATTTAGTTAATACAGTTTTGGAGTTGGATGAAAAAAGACGTGCGATGATTCAGAAACTTGAAGCTGAGAGAGCAGAAAAAAACATAATATCAGATGAAGTTGCTAAAAAGAAAACGGATGAATTGATTGAAAGAGGAAAAATAGTTAGAACTGAAATCCGGGGATTTGAGGCAGATTTAAAAAGTATAGAGACTGGTTTACAAAGGGCTCTTTATGAAATTCCAAATCTTCCTTTAGATATGGTTCCGGTTGGGAAGGGTGAAGAAGAAAATAAAGAGATTAGAAAATGGGGAGAACCCAGAAAGTTTGATTTTAAGCCCAAAGATCATTTGGAACTTGGAAAGTCCTTGGGAATTTTGGATTTTGAAACAGGGACAAAAGTTGCCGGAAATAAGTTCTACTTCCTATATGGTGATGGAGCAAGACTTGAACTTGCCTTGGTCCAATATGTTTTTGACTTACTTTCAAAAGAGGGATTTCTGCCCGTTATTACGCCGGATTTGGCCAAGAGCCGATACTATTTGGGAACAGGTTATGCCCCCAAAGGGAATGAAGCACAGACTTATACAATTGAGGGAGAGGATTTGGGGCTTATTGCCACAGCCGAAGTAACCTTAGCGGGTAGCCATGCCGATGAAGTCATTCCGGAAAGTAAACTTCCGTTAAAATACATAGGTTATTCCCACTGTTTCAGGCAAGAGGCTGGGGCATACGGTAAGTATTCCAAAGGTCTGTACAGGGTGCATCAGTTTACAAAAGCCGAAATGTTTATTTATTGCAAACCCGAAGAATCCGATAAGTTTCATGAATATATTCTCAAAATG
>Ga0210022_1002025_pt1 | contig 12924 bp, 10 predicted proteins | sample CryGeymeta201520_FD_183984 | JGI IMG/M metagenome (GOLD analysis project Ga0210022, IMG submission 183984) | Groundwater microbial communities from Crystal Geyser aquifers in Utah, USA - Crystal Geyser metaG 2015-20 (SPAdes) (version 2) | ecosystem: Environmental > Aquatic > Deep subsurface >... | reverse complement strand
TTGAAGATATTTTTCAACCTCTATAACGGTTCGAGGGCGGAAGGAAAGATAGCGGTAGGCAAGCGATAATGCTTTTTCCATAGGTCAATTGTACCAGTATATTTATACTCAATTTAGTCATCCCCGTGAAGACGGGGATCCAGTCGATAATTTACAATACTAATATACAAATATAGTGGTTATAGTCTGGATTCCCGCCTCCGCGGGAATGACAGCGTGAGAGTTTTTAAATCAAATTGTATATACTATTCATATGAATCTACAAAATAAAGTGGTTCTTATTACCGGTTCTGGGTCGGGACTGGGGAAGTCTCTTGCACTTAAGGTTGCGGCAATTGGTGCACAAGTAGTACTTGTTGCACGTACGGAAAATGAACTAAAACAAGCAAAAGATGAAATTGAAAAAAAGGGAGGAAAAGCGGAATATTTTGTGTGTGATATAACCGATGGAAATAAGGTTAAACAAACCGCAACTCAAATACTTCAGAAATATAATTCAATCGACATATTAGTAAATAATGCGGGGATATGGACCGACGAGGAACTAGAAAAAAATGATCCCAATTTACGAAGAAGAGCATTGGAAATAAATGTACTTGGCACTATTCAATTTACGTACGCCTTTCTTCCTCATTTTCAAGAAAAAAACAGTGGATATATCTTTAATGTCATATCCAGCGCTGGAGCAAGTGATACACCAGCAGGAAATAATGCTTTATGGAAAACATATGGGGCAAGTAAGTGGGCGATGACTGGGTTTACCAAGTCGCTAAGAGACGCATTAGTGGGAACAAAAATTAAAATTACAGCATTTCACCCAGGCGGATTTGAAAGCATGTTGTACGAAAAGGCAAAGAGAAAAGATGCACATAATCAACCATGGATGATGAAAACGGACGATGTGGCTGATGTGATTATTTTTGCTCTTACTCGACCAGAAAACATGATGATGGAAAAAATAATTGTTACTAAAATTTAAGCAAAAAATTTCTTTATTCTTTCAATTAGAATAGTGCGATCTTCGGGTTTTTTAAAAGAATGGTCTCCATTTATCGATTCAATTTGTATATTTGGAATGGTGTCATATTCTTTTTGATATTCGCTTCCCACAACATCATCCTGTTTTGGATGAATAATAAGGAGGTTGGTATTTTTTGCAAACTCAGATACCGATGCAACGGGATTAAACTCTTGTAGTGTTTTCCAAAACTGAGGTCCAAATTTTTGAATCGTTCCTGAAGATCGAGGAATCAAACTTATTCCTTGTAAATCAACCCGTCCTCCAGGTCTTGCCATAATCCGTTTTTTTAGCCTATCGATTATATATTCAGTATTTGAATTGGGAATTCCCATAAAAATTGTTTTTGTTATATCTTGAGGATTAAGAAGGGAAGTAACAAAACAACCCATCGAGTGCGCCATAATATATGTAGCTCCTTTATACGTTTGTTTCACATATTCCAATACCGCTTTTAAGTCATCTGCATGTTTGTGGTAGTCAAACTCCTCCGTCTTACCTTCGCTTTTTCCAAATCCAGAAAAATCAAATCGGAGGACACGGTATTTATCAATGAGAGCAGTCGCTATATCGTCAAATAATCCCGCCGTTTCATGTTTGTCTGTCCCCAGTCCATGAACCATCACAATAGTGACAGAGCTTTTTTCATCTCCCTCCACAAGAGAATCAAGTTTCTCATGGTGAGAATTATAAATCGATGGAGAGACATTCATACTAAAATAATATCATTTCTTAAACACCTTTTGCTCCACGGCTTTTATTAGGGCATGTTTCAGTTTTTCATCCTGATTGAGTAAATCCTTCACCTGTTCCTTTCCTTGTCCCAGCATCTTGTCCTGGTACTTGATGAATGTCCCGCTTTTTGTGAGAATACCACATTCAAGCCCCGTATCAATGATGCTCTCAAGCTTGTCAATACCCTGTGCATTGATGGTAAACTCCGCGAGTTTGAATGGAGGAGCCATTTTATTTTTTACAACTTTTACCCGAACTCGCGTGCCGATCACTTCCGTCCCTTTTTTCAAGGTCTCGATTTTTCGCACATCCATTCGAATTGATGCATAAAATTTCAATGCCATGCCTCCGGGCGTAGTCTCTGGGTTGCCAAACATAATGCCAATCTTCATACGAAGCTGGTTGGTGAAGACAATTGTTGTTTTTGATTTGGAAAGGACGCCAGCTAGTTTTCTAAGTGCTTGGGACATAAGGCGGGCTTGAAGTCCCATCTGTGCATCTCCCATATCTCCCTCAATTTCTGCCTTTGGAACAAGTGCCGCAACGGAATCAACAACTACGAGATCGACTCCGCCGGAACGGATAAGAGACTCGGTTATTTCAAGAGCTTGTTCTCCCGTATCTGGTTGTGAAACGAGAAGATCATCGAGCTGGACACCTAATGTCTTTGCCCATGCTGGATCAATTGCATGTTCCGCATCAATAAAAGCGGCTGTCCCTCCCGTTTTTTGACATTCTGCGATGAGGGAGAGACACACCGTTGTTTTTCCCGATGATTCGGGACCAAAAATTTCGATAATTCTTCCTTTTGGAATTCCGCCAATACCTAGGGCAAAGTCAAGGGGAATTACCCCTGTCTTAAGAGCATCGACAGAGGAAGAAGGCGCCTGTCCAAGACGCATAATGGATCCCTTTCCAAATTCTCTTTGAATTTGCTCAATTGCTAAATCAACTGCCTGCGTTTTTTGTGATTTTTTTCCCTCTGGTTTTGATGTTTGCATATATAGTAAATAGTATAAGTACTAATGAGTGATAATACTGCTCATTATAGTGAGCAAATAATAAAATGCAATGAGTTTATTATAAAACTTATAATTGACGAACATTTTCCCTGATTGTTTGTCATCCCGTGCTTTGACACGGGATCTATGTAATTTACCCGCTCCGTTTATTATTCTTTCAGTGCCGTTAATCACGAGTATACTTTGTCGTGATTAAATGTCACTTCAAGAACAATAAACTCCGCACTTGAATTTTAATTTGGAACTTGAATTTAAAATTTATTCTTCTTTCGGCCTATACTGTAACGCTTCTGCAATATGTTTACCCTCAATTCTGTCCGCATTTTCCAAATCTGAAATTGTCTGGGAAATTTTAATTATCTTAAAATATGAACGGGCTGATAGAGAAAGCCTTGATATTGCTGTTTTAAGGAGCGAGCTTGCCGCATCACTCATTTTACACATATTCCGTATTTGATTTGAACTCATTTCAGCATTTGTAGATGGGTGACCAAAGCGTTTTATTTGTTTTTGTCTCGCCAAACAAACTCTATCTCTTACTGTTGAACTTGACTCCGCTTTTTCGTCAGATGTAAGTCGTTCTTCTTTAACAGGAGGAATATCTACATGAATATCTATCCTATCTAGGATTGGCCCTGAAAGACGCCTCCGATATAACTGGATTGAGTGGAATGAACAGCTGCATTTTTTCGTCGGGTGACCAAGATATCCGCATGGACAGGGGTTGGATGCTGCGATGAGAAGAAATCGGCAAGGAAATGTAATGCTTCCTGCTGCCCGAGAAATACATACCTGTCCGTCTTCTATTGGTTGACGAAGTGATTCAAGCGTGGAGCGGGGAAACTCTGGGAATTCGTCCAAAAACAACACGCCGCGATGGGCAAGGGAAATTTCTCCTGGCATGGGATGAGTACCTCCCCCTATAAGACCTATTCGGGATGTCGTATGGTGAGGTGTCCGAAAAGGACGTGTCGTTACAAATCCTTTATTATGAAGAAGTCCCACAATTGAATATATTTTTGAAACCTCCAATATCTCTTCCCGTTCCAAAGAAGGCATGAGGGATGGGAATGCACGGGAAAGAAGCGTTTTACCGGCACCAGGCACCCCTTTGAGATGGATGTTATGAAATCCCGCTGCCGCGATTTCCAGCGCCCTCTTTGCGGTTTCTTGCCCTCGTATTCCTTCAAAATCGATATCAATCTTTGCGCGAGATATAAAATGTTCAAGGGAAAGAGGGGGGGAGGGTTTTAATTTTTTTTGCCCGTTCAAATGTAAAATAAGTTCTTGCAAATTATAAACAGGGATAACCGTAATTCCTTCAACTGCTGAAGCCTCTAAACTATTTTGGACAGGAACATACATTGTTTTTATTTTTTTCTCTCGGGCGAGGAGGGTGAGAGGGAGAACGCCAGTAACTCCCCGAATAGTACCCTCAAGAGAAAGTTCCCCGATAAAAAAACTGTTTTTGACACTGTCTGCATCGACCATCCCTGCCGCGGTAAGAATGCCAAGGGCAATTGGCAAATCAAATCCGCATCCTTCTTTAGGGATATCCGCGGGGGCGAGATTAACCGTAAGGCGGGAGTCTGGCATTTCAAATCCCACATTCGAAATTGCAGTTCGAACCCGATCCTTGGATTCATCAATCGCCTTGTTAGGAAGACCAACTAAATTGAATGTAGGGAAGCCTTTATTTGCTATATCTACCTCTATTTCAATGATTACCCCATCCAGACCGATTGTTGTGCCAGATAAGATACGCGCGAGCATTTTTCATGTAACATGTAGCATATAACATATAACATTTTTGTGACTATTTAAACGCATTTCGTGTTACATATTACATACTATATGGTATGTATTTTTCGTCAACGGCTTATAAGCCGCAAATATTCATTTTTCATTGTTGTGACAGGAAAAAAATAGCGTTAGCGGTATAGTATAATTGGGTACGAGTTTATTCCTTAGCAATAAAAAATATCCCCATACACGCTGAATTCAGGGAAAGAAACGGAACACTCATTCCAATTGAATGGAATATTCCCCGGTTTGGGGGATTTGGGGTCGCGGATTTGCCCTATTATGGGTATGGCGTGAATCCTTTTGAATGTTTTTTTGAAAGCAGAACACCCAACTGGAAAGAAATTTTTAAATTAAGGGGAAATAAATATTATGGTTGGGTATTGTGTTACAACGGAATACATATTGATTTAAAAAAACATATACCAAATTATAAAAAAATGAAGAGTAACCTCGGGAAAATATTGCATTTTTATCAGCTTAATTGTAAAAAAAACCCAGCGTTTGGAATTGCATATGTCGAAAAAGATACCAAAGAAGAGCTTTTTCAACTACTCAACATCGACTTTAGAGATTATTTCATTGCAATAAAATAAAACACTTTTCGATGTATCGATACATCGAAAATATTGCAAACCTCATCAGGTTTGCAGTGCATAATTAGCAGGCCGAAAGCGACAACGTTGTCATCATTGAAACAAGAATAATATACAATAGGCATATGTATTTTTCTACGCTCGCTACCTATTTTGAACGAATAGAAGAAAAAAGCTCTCGGCTTGAAATAACTCATATTCTTGCTGAACTATTTAATCAATTAAGCGTTGAGGAAATTGGCCAAACGGTATATCTTCTGCAAGGACGTGTTGCCCCTCTTTTTGAAAAAACCGAATTTGGTATGGCAGAAAAAACGGTCGTCAAATCCATAGTCTCCTCTCTTAATATCGACAGGCCTTACTTTGAGAAGGAAAACAGGAGGTTGGGAGATGTGGGCAAAACGGTCGAGGAATTTAAAAAACAATATGTTTCCTTTGAACAACGTGAAATGACGATAAGCGAAGTGTTTTTGGATCTGGAAAGACTCGCCAAATCTGCAGGGGATGGGTCAAATGAAATGAAAGTGGGGATTTTAAGCGGACTTATATCCCAATTAGACAGCAAGTCGTGCCGATATTTGGTACGCATCCCCCAAGGAATGATGCGACTGGGATTTTCTGATATGACCATCATCGACTCCTATTCCTGGATGTTGGTAGGGACAAAACAGTATCGACCCGAAATTGAAGCAGCATATCATGTTCGACCGGATTTGGGTTATATTGGGAGGTTGATAAAGGAAAAAGGAATAGAGGGGATAAAAAAAGTTACTCCACATATTTTCACCCCCATCATTATGATGCGTGCAGAACGACTTTCTTCCGGTGAGGAAATCGTGAAACAAATCGGCACATGTGCGATTGAACCAAAGTACGATGGGTTCCGGTTGCAAATCCATTACAAGAAGGAGACTGGCGAGGTACGATTGTATTCCCGTAATCTCGAAGATGTTTCTTATATGTATCCAGATGTGGTAATGGGTGTACAACAAGAAATCGATGCCGAGGAAGTTATTTTCGAAGGGGAGGCTATCGGCTATAATCCCAACATAAAACAATTTCTTCCTTTTCAAGAAACAGTCCAACGAAAACGTAAATATGATATTGAAGAAAAAGCAAAGGAAATTCCTCTTAAACTTTTTGTTTTTGAATTGTTATATTATAACGGTATCTCTTACATCAACGAATCTTTTTTAAAGCGAAGAGAAATATTAGAAAAAGTGATGAATAAGAACAATGTTCCAGAAAAAAATACCACTATTCTTGCTCCGCATGAGCTTCTTTCAGATGCAACCATAATCGAAAAAAACTTTGATGATGCGGTCGCAGAGGGCCTGGAAGGAATCATCGCGAAAAAATTGGATGGGACTTACAAGCCCGGGGCGCGGGGATGGAATTGGATTAAATTTAAACGAAGTTATTCATCAAAAATCCATGATACGGTTGACTGCCTCGTCATGGGGTATGATTCGGGCAAAGGAAAACGGACGGGTTTTGGGATTGGCGCATTTTTGGTTGGGGTCTATGATGAAAAAGAAGAAACATTTAAGACGGTTTCAAAAATTGGCACGGGTTTGACGGATGATGAATGGAGAGAAATGAAAATGCGATGCGACAAATTGCAAACAAAAAAGAAACCCCCTGAGTACACGATTGATAAAACGATGGAAGTTGATACATGGGTTCTCCCTGGAATAGTAGTCGAAATAAAAGCGGACGAAATCACCCAATCACCCAGTCACACAGCTCTCTTTGCGCTTCGTTTTCCTAGGTTGGTGCGGTTTCGGGACGACAAGTCCAAGACAGATGTCACATCTTTTTCCGAGATCTCCTCTTTGTATACCAAGCAGGAAGCGTAAATCCCTTTTTCAGCTGCATTATGGTTTTATCATGATAGAGAAGTGTTTTCATGAATCGTTGAGGATATTCGCTAAAAAAAGAATAGGGGTTTTTTACGGCTCTTCTACTTGATGCTTCAACAACAAGCCTATTGTCTCGTTTTATCTTTCCACCCATCTCCTGAATATGGTAAGCAAGGTCAATATCTTCATGAACGAGCTTATCGTTTAAGCATACGATATTCTTTACTTTCTCCCATATCTCCTTCGTGATGATCATATTTGGCCCCAGAAGAGTTTCTCCCCCTCGGTGAATCGGCTTCATCATATCCAAATATGCCCGCGCAAGAAGAGACGTTTTGATAGGCGTGTCATAAAAAGTAATAGGTCCGGTTAGAGCATCTATTTTATAGCGTGCAAAATTACGATGAATTCTTGAAATCCAGTTAGGGGGAAGTTTCGTGTCAGCGTCACACCGGGCAATAATTTCATTGGTCGCCGCATTAAACCCTGCGTTGCGAGCCGCAATCATACCCTGTTTTGGCTCATCCAAAATTCGTACAAATGTGAATTTTTTTACTATCGAAAGCGTATTATCGGTGCAATTGTTATTCACCACGAGTACCTCGTCCGGTTTTACTTTCTGTTTTGCAATGCTTTCGAGGCAAAATGCGATATATTTTTCTTCATTGTATACGGGGATAATGAGTGATATTTTCATGCCTTATTATAGCAAGTGATATAATAATGACCGACATGAAGCCATTTTTTACTATTATTATCCCTACTCTTAACGAGGAAAAATTTGTTGGTAAACTCCTCACGGACCTTTCCAAACAAAAGTATACGGATTTTGAGGTGATTGTAGCTGACGCACTATCAGAAGATAAAACGATTGAAGAAGTGAAAAAATACAACTCCCTTCTAACTATTTCCAAAATAATACGAGTAAAGGGAAGAAATGTTTCTAAACAGAGAAATAAAGGAGCTCACTATGCAAGAGGATCTTTCTTGGTTTTTCTTGATGCAGATGCACGGGTGAGAAGTAACTTTCTCCAGAAGTTGTTTTCCTATATCAAACTCAATAAGGGGCTTTTATTTATTCCAGCATTTTCAGTTTCCAAAAGAGATCCTCAACTTAGTATCGTTGTTGATTTTGCGAATGCCCTTATTGGACTTTCAAATAAAATTGGAAAACCATTTTCTACCGGCGGGTCAATGATATTAGAAAAAAATTTCTTTTTCACTATTGGGGGATTTCCAGAGGATGTGCCCTTAAGTGAAGATCATCTTTTGGTTCGCAATGCATATAAGTACGGAGTAAGCGCTAAGTTTCTGTCAAATATCAAAGTTACATTTTCGTTACGTCGATTCAAGAGGGAGGGGAAATTAGAACTACTTTATAGATATATTAAAAGCACTATTTATTTTCTTGCAAAAGGGAAAGTTGATAAACAAATTATTACGTATGAGATGGGGGGACATCTTTACAATAAAAAATCGAAAAAAGTGTTTAAAGATTTAATAAAAATAAACCCACAACGCCTTCTTAAGGGTTTTAATAGAAATATCCGCTCTTTTATTCGTGGACTATGAGTGAGTAAACAATGTATTCTTTATTCTCATAAAGAATAGGGAGTCGATATCGTCGTTTCTTTTCTACAACGAGATACGAAGCATTATACTTCTTTGCTAAATATAAAAAGCGCTCAGACGTGTTCGTATAATACGCGTTATTTGCAATTTTGAAATTAGCAAGGTAGTCACCCTTGAATTGAACGAGCGCTCCTGGCGCTATATCTTCAAATCGTGGTTTCCAATAGTGAACATAACTAGGATCAAACGCCGCCTCCAGAAGTTCTGAAAGCGTGGAGACAGTTGACCTTTCAGAAATGACACGCCATTCAACGTCATACAACCACCATTTTGACGGAGGAGTGATGAAGACAGCGCTTTTAGGAGTATTTTTTTTTGCCCACAACTGTATATCATAAAATGGCGTTTTTTCTGGCCAAATTGAAAGCTTTGGTCGAGCAAGATTAAAGAATAGGAGAGCGCCAAGTACGGACAAAAACAAACAAAGACACATAAGTGAACCTATCAACATTCTTTTTGTTGAAGTTATTTGCTTAATAAGCAATAAGGAAACTAAGGAAAATAAGGGGGAAAAAGAAAATAATAACGAAGTCGCAAGGAATATAAACACAACTCTTGACCGATGACCCCACAATGAAACATAATGGGCAAGGTATAAATAGGCAAAAAGAGAGATAAAAATACCGATACGCATCACTTGTGATTGAATGATGATGGTTGAGGGGAAAATGTATGTCGCAATAAGTTGCGTGATGAGTATAAGTATCCCCGCGTACATAAAATGTTTGATGGTAGTATGCCGATTGCCTTTTATCGTTTTCTGAGTGAAAAAGAATAGAGCGATAGCTGAGATACCGCCAACAGTAAGGAGTATTACGATTGGGTTGTTAAAACTAATAAAGTTGAATAGATGGTAGAAAAGTGCGTTATTAAGGATGGAGTACCATTCCCGATTTGGATGTAATATGACACCAATCCCCGTATGGTTAGCTTTCCAGATTATCACGGGTAAAGCGCACACAATAAAAATAGGTATTGCTTTCAAAATGGAAAAAAATTTCTCCCGATGACTTCTTATTGAAAGAAGAGTGTCGATACCTATCATAGCTATGATGAAGTGGACAGATAATATATGAAAATTATAGAGAATGCCTAAAAGGAAAAAACTGATGAAATAATTTTTTTTCAAATAATAGTTGATAGCAATAAGCTCAAAGGAAAGGCTGACAGTTCTATTTAACATGCTGAATTCAAACAAAGGGAATCCTGAGAAGCCGATGTGGGGAAGAGCATTTGATACAACGACAAGAAAAGAAGTAAGGGTATTATTAAACAATGTTTTGCTCAAATTCCAGAGCGCCCAGAAGGTAAGATATGTGGCAAGTATATGAACTATAAACATAGATATCTCCAATACCCCAGCCCTGTAGAAAGGAATAAAGAGAAGCCAAAAATAAGAATAATGAGATGTTCGTAAATCAAAAAAATGGTCATTGGGGAATAGAGATGGGTTAACTGTCTTCTTCAAAAAGGGAATATGACTTGACTGATCGAATGTCCCAAAGTAATACCCATACGCGAGCACGACAAACAAAGTAAGCGCTAAAAAGAGAAGGTGTTTATAAAGAGAAAAATGAAGAGCTTTTTTCATAATGAATAGCTTAAATTATATCAGATTGGGTTATTCACAATGACTAATTAGTTATCCACAAATTTCATACAGACCGAAAGGACAGTCTTATCTCTCTATAATTAAATATAGGCTATCTTATAATAAGTGAGTATTTTTCTATAGGACTTGACAGATTGTTTTTCATTCTGTATAGTCTTTGTATGAAGATATCTATTCGCTATAAACAACTCCCAAAACTTGAGGGAAATAGTCTTGGGAAGGACAGATTGGACTTTGCCAGTTTTCAATTTAAAAGCCTAGTGAAGAAGCATTTAGGAGTGCCAGTGAAGACATTTAGATTGTAAGCCAAAAAAAAAGGAGCATCACTACCGCTCGTATGTAGGGGACGACGAGTAGTAATGCTCAAGCAATACGTTATCACACCTTTGTACCCTTGTCAAGAAGGGTTTTATTTTGTTTGGTACAAAGCCCCAAACCCATTACTTGATACAAATATTTTCTTCCCCAACTTCGTGAACTTGGCTTCCTGAAGCTCTTTATACTTTTGTCGTTCCAGCGTTGAGACGATAACATACGATACATCATATTTTTTTAGCAACTTTCTTGTTTGTTTTATATCTTTTGATTCGTAGAGTGCAACCACATCTGGAATCCGCTTTCCTACCGCATCAGCGCTCCCTCTCCACAACCATTCATGGACCCACCACCCAGCAACTGTCGGAAGACCTGTGTAGGCGCTTACATGATTAAAATCAGTATAGGAATCTCCTTGCGCCTCTAGGATTACTGGTTGGCCTGTAATATGTTTGTTTAAATAGGCAATAATCTCTTGAGTATCGGTATTTTGTATCGAAAGCCACGTGGTGCCATTGAGCTGTGGGGTTTTTTGCGGATTACCATAATAAGAAGGAGCGGCATAAAACATGTACACACCAACAAAAAGAAAGGGGACAATCCATATAATTTTTTTTAATAATGTATTTGGAGATATATGCCGTGATATGACAAAGAATGTATACGTTGAGGCTATACTCATCATCATGAACGCCTGATAACCCATCTTAAACATGGTATTTGCCCGAAAGTGGGCGGGATAAATATCCTTAATATAAAAAAATTCCGGAATTAAAATAAGGAAAATACCAAACGTAAACAAGATAAATATGTAATCATCCGTTGCATGTTCCTTATATTTTTCCGCAGCCTTTCCCCAGATAAAAAGAAGAAATGAAATGAAAAAAAATCCCCATAATACAAATAACATCCACAGTTCATCCGGCTGACAGTTCCCTTTTTCGAAAAGAAATGGTCCTAATTTGCCGATATCCGTGAGAAATGAGGGGCTGCAGTTTACTCCTATCGCCGTCACAAATGGTTTGAAATGAACAGAAAAGGGAAGAGAAAACAAAATAAAAGAACCAATAAGAATACCGATATGGATGACAAACATCCGTGAAAACCGAAATATAAGAAGTAAGAAGACAGAAGTAAGAAGAAGATAGATGGGGCCGTCAAACGCATTTGTCATGTAGTGAACAGCGGACATAAAACCAAGGAGAGTGATTTGTAGGGGCAGGTCGCGACCTGCCCGTACAGTATGTTGGGGGGAATTTGCCCGTACAGATTTTGTAAATAAGATAAAGAGAAGCGCAAGCGTTACCAAAACAAAAAGAATGTCAAAAACATGACCATGAAGATCTGCTACTACATATGAATAGGATGGAAATTCATGAATGGTGAAGGGGATAAAACGAGTTGCATTAGGGTACCAGTATTTTGCAGGATTATAACTGGAAAGAATCTCCCAAAAAGGAATAGGTTTTTCTGCGGGATAACCAGAGGTGAATAAGTAGATAGTGTGGAGATTGCCTCCAAAATTGAGAATCCATGTACCAATCAATCCAAAAAAAGCAGCATTCTTCAATTTTCTCCCATACGAATAAACAATCTGAGTGACGAGAGAAAACGTGGAAACGATGGACTGTGCAAAAATAGTTGCAAGTATGAGATTGTATCCAATTTCTGCCGGGATACCGCTCAATTTTATCTGTACCGCGCCGGTTAGATGCCCAAAATAGTAATAGTTGATGGGGAGTTTTGCATACCACATGTCAAGAGGAGGAAAGTATGATGTGCGAAGTATTGATTTCATAAACCCAAAATCCATGAATTTTTCCAGTCCTCGAATGGAAGGTTCCTGACCTCGTACATATGTCCATAAAAATAATGCGGCAATGAAGAGAAACTCCTCGCAGATAAAAATAATCCAATTTATTTTTTCTTTTTTTTGATTTCTTTGTATCCAATAACCGATACCAATTGCACATGCCAACAATAGGTATAAAGTTAATTCATGAAAAGGAAGGATATGGAGATTGCTGAGTAGAAATACCCCATAACTGAGAAATAATAACCCAATAGTCTTTGAAAAAGCATACCCCTGATCAAAGAAGCCGTGGAAGAGTTTTTTAGTGATTCCAAAAAAAACAACTCCTAAACACATGAGGGCAAAATACCATTGCAACGTTTGATAGATCCAGTCCATAGTTCATTATTTTACAGTATTTTGTTGTACAATACTCACTATGGAAAGTAAATATGTGCCCGCACTGTTTGAGCAAAAATTATCGGCATTTTGGGAAAAGAAAGGATTTTTTAAAGGGGTTGTTGAAAAGGGGAAGAA
>Ga0210022_1002020_pt1 | contig 12951 bp, 9 predicted proteins | sample CryGeymeta201520_FD_183984 | JGI IMG/M metagenome (GOLD analysis project Ga0210022, IMG submission 183984) | Groundwater microbial communities from Crystal Geyser aquifers in Utah, USA - Crystal Geyser metaG 2015-20 (SPAdes) (version 2) | ecosystem: Environmental > Aquatic > Deep subsurface >... | reverse complement strand
CCGGTCTTATCACACTGGGACATGCCGCCTTTATAGCCGTTGGTGCATATACAAGCACCCTTATGGTTCTTCAGTTTCCATGGCCTCAGTTCATGGTTGACGCCGGACTGGCTTATCCGGTGAGCGTAATAGCAGCCGGCTTTGCAGCAGGATTATGGTGCGTGCTCTTCGGTCTTCCCTCCGCCAAGGTAAAAGGGTTCTATCTAATCCTAACAACCATGGCCGCCCAGTTTATTACTGTTGATTTCATCCTGACGCAGTATGTCAGCCAGATAGGAGGAAGGGGACAGGCCTTTTCACTCCCGCCCGGAACAATAAAGATCGGCCCGATCGTGATGGACTCGGAAAGAGAGATTTATTATTTTATGGCGGTGCTCCTCACCCTTATGATTATAGGGCTAGCCAATCTCCTGCGCTCAAGGGCCGGAAGGGCGTGGGTTGCCATCAGGGATAATGATATCGCCGCCGAGGCACTGGGCATAAATATTGTCTGGTACAAGTTGCTCGCATTTTTTGTAGCGGGCTTCATGGGAGGTGTGGCCGGGGCATTCTGGGTGAGTAATACTGCGGCGCTCAGCCCTGAGCATTTTCCTTTTTTTCTGTCCCTCTGGCTTGTGGGGGTAATCCTGATAGGAGGGGTGGGTTCCATCCACGGCGCCATATTCGGTTCGGTATTTATGGTGGTAATCATGGAACTACTGCAGATGGCAGTGATACCAATGGGTGATTACTTTCCCAAACTGCTGATTGACTTCGCCTACATTAAGGATGCCGCCTTCGGCCTTGCGATATGCGGCTTTGTCATATATGAGCCCAACGGCATCGCTTACCGATGGTGGCAGATTAAGAACTACTTCAACCTGTGGCCTTTTTCTTATTAGAAGGGAGGTGAGAATGGTTTTTGGCTGTGGTTTTGGTGTTGGCGATAACCTTTTTTTACCTTTAGAGTGACCAAGGGGGGAAAGATCTATGCGAAAGCGTGCACTTTTTAGTTTGTTAGTTCCTTTTTTGGCAGTCATCCTGATCGCGGGGCTCTGCCCTGTTGCCGGTGCCGCGGATATAAAGATAGGCGGCATCATGGATACAACCGGTGCCACATCCGATGTCGGGAAGGATTATGCATTGGGTATGGACGAGGCCTTCAAATGGATCAATGAGCAGGGAGGTGTAAACGGGAAAAAGATTAAATACACTTGGTTCGATTACGGGTATCGAATCCCTGAGGCCATAACCAAATATAAACTTCTCAAGAGGCTGGGTAGCATAGTAATCATGGGATGGGGTACCGGTGATACGGAAGCCCTTTCTCCAACAGTCAATAAGGACAAGCTTCCTTACGTTTCGGCGTCCTACTCTGCTCATTTGACTAATCCTGCAAAGACGCCTTACAATCTTTTTTTCTCTTCCGACTATTCAACCAATGCGAGGGCTGCTCTCACCGCCTGGTTCGACAAGAAGTGGCCCGGCAAGTCCGGTTTTAAGGAAAACAGGAAGCCTCGCTTCGCGGCTGTCTATATGTTTGCCTCACCCTATTGCAGCGCGCCTATCAAGGCCATAAAGGATCAGGCCACAATGCTCGGTTTTGAGATCGGCCCTGATCAGGACGTCTCCCTTTTCGCTCTTGATACAAAGAGCCAGGTGATGGCCCTGAAGGAGTTCAAGCCTGATGTATGCTGGCACGGCAACACAACCATGTCGGTTTCGGCAACCTTGCGCGACGCCTATGGCCTTGGCCTCGGCGCGGACTGGATCGTAAATAACTGGGGATATGATGAAAATCTGCCCAGGCTTGCCGGCGAGGCTGCCGAGGGAGTCATGGGCGCCACCCCTATAGCTTTTTACGGACAGAACTATAAAAATATGGATATCGTGGTAGCGGCAGCCAAGAAATACAACCCTGGCGTACCGCAGGAAAAGCGCCTCATAAGAACGCCCCAGGCATGGGGTGATGCGCTCGTAACATGGGAGGCCTTGAAGAGGGCGGATAAGGCCGGCGATCTTACCGGTGACGGAATTATGAAGAAGGGTTTTGAGACCTTGTCCCTTTTTGACATAGGCCTTGGAGCGTCACCCATTACCTTTACTGCCACAGATCACCGCCCCACAACCGGATGCCTCATTCAGGAATGGAAAGGCGGAAAGTTCCAGGAAGTGGAAAGGGTTGACTTAAAGCAGCGGTGGCCGGAAAAATGGGCAAAAGAGTGGCTGGGATGGTAGGAAAAGCTAATCATCACCCCTGGAGGTAGGTCTTGGATACGGTAGAATCCATACTGAAGATCAATAACATCGAGGTCAAGTATCATGAGGTCATTCTGGTACTAAAGGGTGTCTCCATTGAGGTGCCGAGGGCGGGAATAGTGGCCCTTCTGGGCGCCAACGGCGCTGGCAAGAGCACTACGCTTAAGGCCATTTCAGGCCTCCTGGGTACTGAAGACGGTGAGGTCACAGACGGTGCCATCGAATACGAAGGCCGCCTTATTCATCATGAAAGGGCCGCTAACATTGCGAGGTGGGGGATAGTACAGGTCATAGAGGGTCGCCGGGTCTTCGAGCACCTCACGGTCGAGGAGAATCTCAAGGTCGGGGCTCATCTCAGGAAGACCGGTTCCGTCAAGGAGGGTCTTGAACTGGTGTATCACTATTTCCCCCGTCTTCGGCAGAAACGCAATGAAACGGCCGGATTCGTGAGCGGCGGTGAGCAGCAGATGACCGTGGTGGGAAGGGCACTTATGACCGAGCCTAAGCTGGTGCTCCTTGATGAACCCTCAATGGGACTTGCCCCGATGCTGATCCATGAGATCTTCAACATCATAACCAAGCTTAACAAGGAGGAGCATATCTCCATCCTCCTTGTGGAGCAGAACGCCAAGCTTGCTCTTAACGTGGCTCCCTATGCCTACGTTATGGAGACCGGAAGGATCGTGATGGATGATAACTCCGAAAAGCTTAGCCAGAATGAGGACATAAAGGATTTTTATCTTGGCCTGACCGATAAGGGCGGAAAGAAAAGCTTCCGAGATGTCAAACATTATAAGCGTAGAAAAAGGTGGCTGAGTTAGGCAACGGGCTTTAATCGAGAATCACCCGCTGGATGGCTTTTGAGCTTCGGTTCTAAAGGAAATCAAGCGGCGGTTCTCCTACGTTATGGAGGTTTTGGTATGAGGAAATTGGTTTTACTGACCGTACTCATTGTTTCGATGGCGCTGGCAGCAACGGCTTTTGGGCAGACTGCTGCCAAGGGAGTAAAGAAGGCGGATGTGCAAAAGAAGGCGGCCCAGGCGGTAATGATAACTCCTATAGTGACGCTTGAGTCCTTCGAGGTTCCCCAGTATGACGGCTGGTGGTATTTTGCTGCTAAGGTGGAACCTACCAAGGGAGACAAGGGTGATAGAGGCGCGCCACTTCCCATGAGCTTTCTCTTTACAGTCAAAAATCCCAACAAGTATCCTATAGCCCTTGAAGGCGCTAAATTTACGGTGGCATTTGACAGGGAGTTTGAAGTGATAACCTACAACAACAATGACGTGATGTGGATCCCTGCCGGGAAGACAAACCATTTCCGGGCCACCACGATGATAACCGCACGATCTGCATTATTGAGCCTGCTGGTTACCGGGGGTTATAAGTTAAAGGAGAAGGGATGGGATGCTTTTGGAGCCCTTGAGAGATGGTGGAAAGGAGTCCCCGATTATACGGTTCCGGTTACCGTAAAGGAGGGGGCCTTTACCTTTACCGGCAAGGGCATGACCAAGGTAATACCGTTTGACGCGACCGTTAAGTAATCCTTAATCTTATTGTGCCCTTTGCCTCTCAGGCAAAGGGCTTTTTTTTACCCTTTCTCCTTGTAAACAGAATGCCCATTTCCAGATCAAATTCCATAGTGATGCGGGTAAGTGAGTTCGGCGAGACGGACCTGCTTGTGAGCTTTTTTTCCCGCGAGCATGGGAGGCTCAAGGGAGTTGCGAAGGCCGGCAGAAAAAGCGTAAAGCGTTTCGCAAACTCCCTGGATATCTTATGTCTCACCGACATGGAATACGAGCAGGGGCGGGGAGATTTGTGCTTTCTGCACTCAGGCAGGCTGGTTGACAACTTCGGCAGGATAAGACAGAGCTATGAGGGGCTGGCAACCGCAAGTTACCTGCTTGAGCTTACCGAGATACTCTTTCCGCTCGATCTGAAGGCAGAAAGGATGTTCGATTTTCTTGAAAATGCCTTGAGGTCGCTGGACTCGGGAATGGATGAGTTTATGGTTAAGACGGCATTTGAGGCCGGCGCGATGTCTCTGGGCGGATTCGCCCTTGGCCTCAACCGGTGCTGCCGTTGCGGAAGGGCCTATGCAGGTAAGGGAAGAGCTGTAGTTATCCCGGCAAAGGGGGCAATCGCGTGTCTTAAGTGTGAGAAGGAATCGCTTGAATCTCCGGGCCTATCCCCTCAGGGGATTGCGTCACTAAAGGCGATGCAGCTCCTGAAATTCCTTACTTTACCGCCGCCTTCCCCTTCGGCTCAGGAACTAAAAGAGATCGGGGCGGTATTGGCCAGGCACATAGACTATCGCCTTGGCCGAAGACCAAGAAGCGCACGCTTCCTCCTATAGAAGCCTCCTTGATATCGTCAGCTTCTCCGCCTCCTTCGCACCCTCGTATATCTCGAGTATCTTGGCATCCCTGTAAAACCTCTGGACATCATACTCGTCAATATAGCCGTAACCACCATGGAGTTGCAGCGCCTTGTCGCAGACCCACACCGCCATTTCACCTGAAAAATACTTGGCCATGGCGTTGAGCGCCGGGTCAATCTCCCCCTGGTCAACCTTCCAGGCGGCCCGGTAAGTCAGGGTACGCGCAAGCTCAATCCTGGTAGCCATCTCGGCAAGCTGAAATTGCACCCCCTGATTCACGGCCAGAGGTCTTCCAAAGACTGTTCGCTCTTTCACATATCGGACGGTCTTGTCAAGGGCGCCCTGGGCGATACCCACACCCTGCCCAGCCACCATGGTTCTGGTCGCGTCGAAGAAATGCATGACGTGATAAAATCCCTGGCCCTCTTTACCGATGAGATTTTCACAGGGAACCCTCACATCCTCGAAGGCAATCTCAGCAGTGTCGCTTGCCCTAATCCCGAGCTTGCCTCTAATCTTGTTGGCGGTTATTCCTTTTCTGTCTGATTCCACAAGTATCAGGCTGTGTCTGCCGTGCTTTTTTGCCTCATCGTCACCGGTGACACAGAGAACAACCATCCAGTCACAGACGGTTCCGTTGGTTATGAACATCTTGTTTCCGTTGATGACGTACTCATTACCCTGTCGCACCGCCCGGGTCCTTGTCCCGGCGACATCGGTTCCGGCATTGGGCTCGGTATAAGCCCCTGCCGCAATAACATCCTCATTGACGAGTGGAGGAAGATAAGTGCGCTTCTGTTCCTCAGTGCCGTTAAAAAGAATGTTTTCGGAGCCGAAGGTGGCCGTCATGATGCAGACATTTATTCCAAGATCAACCCGAGCAAGCTGTTCGCTTATTAAAGCGACCTCGAGGAAGCCGTAGCCGGGCCCACCGTACTGGTCGGGAATAAATGCCCCCACAAGGCCGGTCTCCCTGGCCTTTTTTACAATCTCACGCGGATATTTTTCTTCTCTATCGTATTGTTTTGCAACCGGCTCAATCTCTTGCAGGGCAAACCTGTAGGTAGTTTCCTGAATGAGTCGTTGCTCCTCGCTCAGATTAAAATCCATTTTGTCCTCCTCGTGGGATACTCATATCTCTTTCTCAGGTGCCGACCCGTTACCCCTCCCCCTCGACGGGGGAGGGAGGGGTGGGGGTGATTTTCATCCTACGTTGTACCTGCCCGGGCATGAAAGTTAGTGAAAGCGATTACCTGCACCACAAGTTTTTATCAGCTAAAAACATTTGGATATCCGCTTCATGCCGCGCCTTATATTAAAGCATCTCCAAGGCGCAGGCCATGGAAACCCCTCCTCCGCCGCAAAGGGTCGCAAGACCCAGGGTCTTACCCTGTTTCTTCATGGCGTAAAGAAGTGTCACCATTATGCGGCATCCGGTTGAGCCTACCGGGTGCCCAAGACCGATGCCTGAACCGTTGATATTTGTTATCTCACGGTTAAGGCCCAGTTCCCTCTCACAGCCGATGTACTGTGAGGCGAAGGCCTCATTTACCTCGATAAGTTCAAAATCCTTAAGGCCTAGTCCTTTGTTTCTTGCAAGAAGGTCCTTCACGGCCGGGACAGGGCTCAGCCCCATGACGGACGGGTGGCATGCCCCCCTTCCTATAGCCTTGATCCTGGCAATGGGCGCAAGGCCGAGTTCCTTTGCTTTCTCGGCTGACATAATGATCATAGCGCTCGAACCGTCATTTATGCCTGAGGAATTGCCTGCCGTAACCTTCCCAATTTTAGGAACGAAGGCCGGAGGCAGCTTTGCGAGCTGCTCCATGGTAAGTCCCGGCCTGTAATGCTCGTCTTTATCGAAGACCTTGGGTGGGCCCTTTCTTTGGGGAACTTCGATCGGCACAATCTCTTCTTTGAAATCGCCCTGGATGGTTGCCCTTTCGGTATTGTTATGGCTTCTTAGGGCTACCTCATCCATCTCCTCGCGGCTGATATTGAGCAGTTGAGCCACCAGTTCGGCTGTTTGGCCCATTATATATGGCTTACCCTTGAAAAGCTCGAGAGGCATTCCACTCTTGACAGGCCCATCCTCAGGATGAGGCATCAGATGTGAGCCGCAATGCAGGGCATGTATGAGGGAGTCCACAAAGGCGTGATCCTGAAGCCTGCATCCCCATCTGGCTCCGTAAACCGCATAGGGAGCGCCCGACATATGCTCGACTCCGCCTGCAAGGATAACATCGGCCATGCTTGCCTGTATCATGGCCATACCGGAAACCACAGCCTCCATCGCTGAAATGCAGACCCTGTTAATGGTAACGGCCGTGATGTTTTCGGGAAGACCGGCCATGAGCGCTGCCACCCTTGCCACATTTAGGTTGTCCGGGTGCTCAAGACAGCATCCAAACCTAATGTCGTCAATTAACGCAGGATCAATTCCAGCCCTCTTAATTGCCTCCTGCATTACAACGCCGGCTATTACCGGTCCATTCAAATCTCTAAGACTGCCCCCGAATGCTCCGATGGCGGTTCGGCATCCGGATACTATAACAACATCTTTCATCAGTATCTCCTTGAGCTTAAGGTCAAATAAATTTGGTATTGATCCAAGGCGGGAGCTGAGGCGGCCGGATAGATGGACTCAGCGCTGATCTCCGCTTAATCCTCGCAAATGCCGCGAAGGGTTAGGCCTCGGAAGCAAGCTCTTTCAATATCTCGGCATTCTTCTGAATGCGCTTTTGGTCGGCCTTTAGGTTACGTTTATTGAGTTTATCTTTATTAGAACGAATCAGTTTTGTTTTTGTGGTGTTTGAAGGCATTATTATTCTCCTCTGTAAGCTTTGTGATTATGTGCGAAATGATACTTTCTGCCGCTAGTGCTGTCAAGATGTTATGGGTCCGGAAGACGGGATATTGACAAGCGGCTTTTTCAGGAGGTAGTGTCCATCCGTAAATGGCTATTTTCACCGATCTCGGCGTTGGGCTCAAATTTTAATCCTCGAAATACCTCAATGTATTCCTGTGCTTAAAATTATCGCCCGCCTTGAACTCGACGAAACTATCTCATTTACGGATGGACACGAGGTAGCATTCGGACGATTGTGTGGAAAAAAATGCCCGAATTCAAGGCCTGCGATATCCCGAGGAATGGGTCGTAATTGAAGATACTCCGCAGTGACGAGGGATGAGCGAAACACAGTAGATGGTCGTTTTTCAACTGCGGTTAAGCGTTCTCGCCGGTGAGATGGAGTGTCCATGAGCGGGGCAGCAAAATATGCGTGCCATGAAGGTCCGGGAAATTGCAGGGAAGATTCGAGGGATGGCAGCAAATCTTATTGGGAGGCTTTGCCGATGAAAATTGGAAAAAGTTGTGTGATTATAACCAGCCTTATGGCGTTGCTTTTGTGGCCATTGTTTCCCGCGCAGGCCCAGTGGTGGCAGGATAAGGGCCTCAAGGAAAAATATGCCATCTCCGAAACACAGGCCAAGGAGATGGATGTGGTCTATAACTCTTTTCAGGCCAAGAGAAAGGATCTGGCAAATGCATCGAGAAATCTCCAGAAGGACCTGACTGATCTTCTGGAGCAGGAGAAAGTCGAAAAAGAGGCCATAGAGAAAAGCGTGACGGCGCTTGAAGCGGTTAGGAACAGACTCTTTAGTGAGACGGTTGAGGCGCGGCTCGCTATCAGGAAGATACTTAGCGAGGATCAGATAAAGAGGATAAGGGCGGAGAATCCCAAGCTCCTTTCATCAGAAGGCTACAGGCCGTTAAGACCTCTTCCCAAGATTGAGCCGAGACCCGGTGCCGGTCTGGTTCCACAGAAGACGGCGCCGAAGCAGAACTAGAACGATATGCATCTGAAAAAGGCCGGCAGTAAGATCCACGGCTCTACGCCCTGGAATTAAAGATTTTCCCTCGCATAATCTACGGCATTTCTGAATATTCTTATGCCGTCCCCTTCTCCTGAAGGAGGCACTTTACCCTTTCTGCTGAGGCATTCTTTCTTTCTTGTCCAGTCCGGGTGATTGGTGAAATGATTATATGCCTCGGGATGAGGCATGAGACCGAATAGGCGGCCCGTGGGATCACAGATTCCTGCAATGTCTCCAAGCGAGCCGTTCGGGTTTGCCGGCCAGGCGCCCTTTGCCTGTTTTCCCATCCTGTCGGCATAGGTCAGGACTACCTGGTTGTCTGTTAAGAGCCTTCCGATCCGTTCGTCTTCCGCGAAGAATTTTCCCTCCCCGTGACGAACCGGGAGTTCGATGGTATCTATGCCTTGCGTGAAAATACATGGAGAGAGGTTATTGACCCTTAGATTCACCCATGTGTCTATAAAATTTCCGGAGTCGTTATAGGTCAGGGCCACAGTCCTTTCCCGGTATTTCATTCCGAAGGCCGGCACGAGCCCGAGATTGACCATCGCCTGAAATCCGTTACATATTCCTAAAACAAGCTTTCCTTCTGAAATAAAGCTTGAGAGTTCTTCCCCCAGATGGTGCCTGATCTTAGCGGCCATCAATACGCCCGCTCCGTGATCGTCTCCCCAACTGAACCCTCCTCCGAATACCAGAATCTGATATGGGTCAAGGCTGTTTTTCGGCTGCAAAGAGGCGGGCGAGATAATCTGATTTATATGAACCCTGTGGGAATCGGCCCCGGCAGTCTTGAGCGAGTAATCGGTTTCATAGTCGCAGTTAAGGCCGTAGCCTGTTAAGACAAGTGCCCTTACCTTTTTCATACAAGACCTCCGAAGGGGCCTTTCCAGCACTCCTTTAGGGCCATGACATCCTCTGACATGACTATCTCGTCCCCCCGGCGCAATTTAAAGCTTCCGGTGTTCACGCATCTCCCTATCAGGGCGGCAGGGGAGCCGGACATGGCAGTTTCAAAAGCCTCTTGGCCTTCCTCAGAAACTGTGATTATGAAGCGCCCCGCTGACTCGGAAAAAAGCCTCCTGCTGGTTGAAAGCCCCTTATCAGCCTGGATGGCCCCTAAATCCAGATCCATCCCTATTTCTCCCGCCATGGCTACCAGCGCCAGATGCACCGCCAGTCCTCCTCTTGAAACGGCGTGGCAGGAGGCCACAAGACCTTTTTTCATTGCCGAACTCAAGAGTTGATAGGATTGAAAAGACCTCTTTGCGTCAACCGCCGGCACGTTTGCGCCTGTATAGCCCAACATCTGATAGTATTCACTTCCCCCGAGTTCATCGCGCGTCTTTCCAAGGAGATAGACGAGGTCTCCTGCGCACTTTGCGTCCATGGAGACGCATCCAGCAATATCTTCAATGACGCTGCAGACTGTAAATAGAAGTGTGGGTAGCCCCGAGACCCTCCTTCTCTCCCCGTAAGGGCCGGCGAGATTGCCGTCAATATACATGCTGTCTTTGCCTGAGAGAAGCGGAATACCGTATGCCAGGCAGTAGTCTCTGAGCGCCCAGTTAGCTCTTACAAGCTGAGCGGCCTTATATTTGCCATCAGGATTAAGCCGTTCATCAAACTGGATGGTGGGCCAGCAGAAATTATCAACCCCTCCGAGGTGTCGGGGATCGCCTCCCACCGCAATGACCTTCCGCACGGCTTCATCAATCGCATTTGCAACCATGTTGTATGTATCTATTGCGGAGTAATGAGGGCAAAGCGCTTGGGACACGGCTATGCCCCTTAAGGATGAAAGGATGGGCCTCACGACTGCGGCATCCCCGGGGACGTCCCTGTTTTTTCCGACCAGGGGCTTTATTACGCTCCCTCCCTGCACCTCATGATCGTATTGCCTTGCTATCCAGTTCCTTGAGCAGATATTGGGCCTTGCGAGTAGAGTTCTGAGGATAGCCCCGTAACCGGTGGGCTCTGTTATCACAGGCTCAGCTAATCCTCTTAATACAGGGGGAATCCATTCTGCATCGAATTCCCATTTAGGAAACTCAGACTCAAGAAAATCCATGCGCACATAGGCGCAGGTTTTGCCTTTATAGTCGAGACGGAGGTATCCTGAGTCATTAAATTCTCCGAGGACAGTGCTTTCAACCGCGTGTTTTCGGGAAAGCTCCATGAATCTCTCTATATTTTTAGGGCTTACCGCGAGGGTCATTCTCTCCTGAGATTCCGAAACCCAAATCTCCCACTGATCCAGCCCTTCGTATTTAAGGGGAACTCTGTCAAGATCCACCCTGCAGCCGTTACTGAAGCGCGCAGATTCTCCTATGGATGAGGAAAGCCCGCCCCCGCCGTTATCGGTTATAAATGAAAACAGGCCTTCATCACGCGCCTCTATCAGAAAATCATGCATCTTTTTCTGGGTATAGGGATCACCTATCTGTACATGACCTGCGGGGGTATGTTCGCTGAAAGTCTCGGATGCTGCCGTCACGCCGTGAATGCCGTCCTTTCCAACCCTCCCCCCGCACATGATTATAAGATCGCCGGGTCTGGCGGCTTTTTCGTGGCTGGGCCTTCCGGTCACCCTTGCGGGCATTATTCCCATGGCGGTGACAAATACCAGACATTTGCCCAGGTAGCTTTCATCAAAAAGGAGCAGTCCGTAAGGCGTGGGTATTCCACTTTTGTTTCCGCCGTCCCGTACCCCCTCTATTACTCCGTCCAGAAGGCGTCTGGGATGAAGATGCGGGCTGAGATCTCCGGCGTAGTTGCGCGGGCCGACGCAGAAGCCGTACATACCGAGTATCAGCCTTGAACCCAGACCTGTCCCCATCGGGTCTCTGTAGATTCCCACTATGCCTGTAATGGCGCCTCCGTATGCCTCCATGTTGGAGGGGCTGTTATGAGTTTCGCCTGTTATGACGTAAAGGTGGTCATCGTCAAAACGTCCTACGCCGGCATTGTCCCAGAGCACGGAAACCACCCAGTCCTTTTCCTTCTGGATGGCAAGGGTGGGAGCTTCAATACACGTCTTGAAGAGGTTGTCAACAGTAACAGCTTCACCTGTTGAGAGATCCCTGTACCTGAAAAGACCTCTGAAGGTGTTGTGGTTGCAATGATCGCTCCTGGCCTGGGAGATGTATTCGATTTCCACATCGGTGGGAAGGTCAAGCCCCATCTTCTTTCTCTTTTCCCTTATGTCATCACGGAGAAAGTAATTCCTTATTACCGGGATATCTCTGGGATTGAGGGCCAGGTTTCTTTCTTTCGATATCTTTTCCAGGTCCTCATCGCTTTCAATCGGTATCTCGCTCACGGAAGGGCTCTTGGCAATGATAACCTTCGGGGTGATATGCCCTATTCCTATTAAAGGATCCCACTGCTCCTTTGAAATGACCTTCCATTGCTGAATGATTTCATTGGCCAGGAGATACTTTGCTATTGTCTCCACACATTCTTTTTGTATGTCACCCTTGACCTCGAAGAGCTTGGAGGTGAATATGGCCTCTTCTTCACGGAAGGTGATTCCCAGCAGGTCTTCCACGGCCTCCTGAGCCGTGCTTCCTGCCGTGTCCCTTACTCCCGGCCTGTAGCCGACCCGGATCAGCCAGTCAAAATCTTCTGCGAGGGGAGAATAAGAGGATTTCTCAGTCACCGGATTCGTGAAGAGATCATCTCTTATTCTTTCAAGCTGGGGTTCGTCCAGTTGCGCCTCTATTGTAATGACCCTTATTACTCTTATCCTTTCAACTTCGTATCCGAAATACTCTTTGGCCTTCCTCTTTATGGAGTAGCCTTCGGCATCCAGAAGCTCTTTCTTCAGTCTTATTTCCAGTCTAACAGGCATATCTCCCACCTTGGAGCAGTTATTACAATTTTTATATGAAAATGCCCGATCTTTTTATCCCTCACCCTCGACGGGGTAGGTAGTGGTGGGGGTGCTTTTCATACTTAGTGCCCATCCGTAAATGGCTATTTTCACCGATTTTGGCGTTGGGCTCAAATTTTAATCCTCTTAGTTGTGCCCCACCAGGGCATTACCTTTAGTAGCGCGGTGAAATAGCGGCTGACGACCGGCTGAGAGAAAATACCCGGATGCAAGGCCAGCTAAATCCCGAAAATGGGCGTATAAGGGATAACGCCGCAACGGCGGGGGATGAGCTAAACGAAACAGACGGGCATTTTTTTACAGCCTGTTAATGCCTACTGTAAAGCAACAATCAGGGGGAGTCAATATCGCGGCCGAGCCTCTAATTTTCTTTGGGGGTCGAAGGCCGTGATTCGTCCCGGCAAACAAGTGACCGGAAATGAACGCTATGCTAACTAGTGTCCATCCGGAAATGAGATAGTTTCGTCGAGTTCAAGGCGGGCGATAATTTTAACCACAGGAATACATTGACGTATTTCGAGGATTAAAATTTGAGCCCAACGCCGAAATCGGTGAAAATAGC
>Ga0210022_1002011_pt1 | contig 12991 bp, 12 predicted proteins | sample CryGeymeta201520_FD_183984 | JGI IMG/M metagenome (GOLD analysis project Ga0210022, IMG submission 183984) | Groundwater microbial communities from Crystal Geyser aquifers in Utah, USA - Crystal Geyser metaG 2015-20 (SPAdes) (version 2) | ecosystem: Environmental > Aquatic > Deep subsurface >... | reverse complement strand
GGTCTACGCCACATGCTATTGCATCTGCCATCATATCAAACACTGACGAATTAAGTTCGTTCTTTACAGAAAACAAACCATCTGTTCCAGATAGCAGATGTAAATCTCCTAAAATAAAGTAAATATCTTGATTTTGATCAGTACCACTAATAACAGGGGATATATTGCCAATATAATGCCCAAGATGCAGCCCGCCTGGTGATGGGCGAATTCCTGTAACTCCTACAATGCTCATTGTTCTCTACCTTCAAATTATTATTTATAGCCAATGTAATTATGTTTACTATCTTTTTTCTCAAAAAGTAAGGGGGTTCCACTGCCATGGCTTTCTCGATTTCCATGTCCCAATCCAAGCCAGGGAAGAGTTTCTCTTCGTCCAGCCAAGGGTCAATCCAGCCCTCGGCAAGGAATCGCTAGTGTAGATCGCGGACAATTGGCTTGTTTTGCGAGAAGTGGCAGAGGAAGACGCGGAGTTTACGGTCGGTCATGGATCAACACATCGCATAAAGTTGCTTTCTTAAGTTGACTATCATTCTTTCTCGTCGGCTACCAAATTGGATAATTGATCCATTTCTAGTACGGACTTAATTGGTGTTCTAAGAATAAATTCGTCAATATGTTTTTTGGCATCTTCTCGCTTTTTGCGATGTTCGGAAAGGAAATCCAAAATATATTCGGTCGCCAATTTTTTAAGCTCGCCAGTCATAAGCGCGCCTTTTGCATAAGACTCATGAATTTTTGCCCATTCATCGTCGCTTAGGAAATTAAATGTTAAGAGCGAGAACATTGGGTCAATTTCAACAACTGCCCCTCGTTCTTTTTGCATACTAGCAAGAGGGCTTCCACCAGAATAAGCGCTTTTGATTTTTCGCTTGACATCTTCTGGCTCATCTGTAAGATAAATAGCACTATCTGGTATCGAACTAGACATTTTCTTAGTGGGACCTTTCAAACCGATTAAAAATTTCCAGATCAGTTCTGCAGGTGGTACGAAATTTAATCTCCGAGCGACATTACGAGATATTGTAATATATGGGTGCTGATCAATACCAACCGGAATGAGTGTAGGTTTAGGGCCGCCAAACTCGGGTAACTGGGGTAGGAGGATTTGTGCCATTTGGACAGCACCCATATAGAATAGTGCCCCTGGATTTTCACTTGCATCCAGGCCAAACACTTTGTTTACAGAATTCGTGGTCAGAAATCTACTTATGTAAATAGCGGCATTGTACAAGTCGGGGTAGTCTGAAGTAACGTAGATGCGGGTTAATTTTGGGTCGAATCCCAATGCAATAATACTTGGGATCGCAAATTCATAAGCATTGTAACGCGCCGCGCGAAGGCTGTTAGCTTTTCCCACAACATATGTTTCATCGCTCGTAATTGGGATATAAATATATGCTCCAAGAGTGCGTTGAAGCCAAAGCAGTATATCAAACATTGCTTTATGACCAAAATGCAATGGCCCAGAGGGGTTAAAACCGGATACAATCGCCCATTCTTGGCCTTTGTCAACTGCATCCAAAATTAGATTGAAATCCTTGTGAGCAAAAAGAATGTTTCGCGAGAAAAAAGGTCCTGGATCCTCGAGTAAATCAATTATGCGCTTGGTGCTATCAAGTCCAATTTCTTTACGTTTCTCTTCATAATAACTCTCTATTTCATTTCTGAGTCGAAGTTTCTCTTGGTAATCTGCCTCGGCAATTTCTTGAATGGATTGTTTATCAGCGCTCATAGATTTTCTCTCCTTGTATTACGAAATCTAATGGATTAAGAACATAGTTGGTTACGTTCTCAATGGCCGTTTGTTTAAGCTGGTCTGTTGAGATCGTCTTATCAAAAAACCTTTCGCGAATATCTATTGACGATACTTCGCCATTCATGTATTGATGTGCCATTTCACTAATAACTACGAGATCTAACACGGGGTTGGGCATCGTCGGCTTGTAGCTGACTATTGAATTATTTACTAACTCCACAACACTTTCAATAGATGTTTGCCCAAGGACAATTCTATTTGCTTCCAAGCCTCTACTCCCCGCTTTATAGGGTGTAACGCCATATTGTGCGACTTCCTCGTCCTTTAAGAAGAAACCCCGGTTCATAGCAAGAGGAAAAGTTGGATGTAAATATACACACTGTAAAGGTTCAAGTCCCATTGCTTGTCCTATACGACGCGCTGGTTCATCGTAAAATATTTCACGAGGCGGCCCTACTTTGAGATCATAATTTATGATCGTAGCTACTTCATCAAAAGCATAAGCGAAACCTTTATCATTTTCGATTTCAACTTTGCTGGCTGGAACGGTCTGCTCAATCCAATTGAACACCTCTTTATTTACATCCGCCAATTTGCGTACGCGTGAGACCTGCTCCTGAAATTCATCAGTGAAAAGGTACTCACTCATTAGTATTACATTCAAGCCCAGATGGTAGGTTTCATCAATTTCTCGAACAAAGTTCGCCCTGCCTTTTCCAAGTTCCATTAGCTCGGCATGCCTGCTTTCAGGTTCATTGCGACAAGTTGCAACATCTGCAACCAAAATCGTTGGCTCAACCGGAACACCTTCTTTCCGGAGCAGATTGCCAACTGCAGCTACATAAAAGTAATATTTAAGCGAATCAAAAGTATGGCCCAGACGATCATAGGTTTCGCCATACATTACTCTTATTGTTTTTTTGTTCTTAGCTCGCGCGTGAATATTTTCGTCAATCTCAACAGGTGACGGCGTAGAATTGACCACTAGACTTGTTTGATTTAACAGGGCTTTAAGATCAAAACTCATTTTCAGGCTCCTGAATTTATTATACTATTAGTCTGTCCAGAATACAGAAAGGATGTAAAAAAAAGCCCCGGAGAGAAAGCCATCCAGGGCTTTTCTGTAAATTTATAGGCGCGACAGGAATTGAACCCGTAACCTCCCGTTTTGGAGACGGACGCTCTGCCAAATTGAGCTACGCGCCTTTGAGGGGCTGAAATTTTATCACAATATTTTAGTGTGGTAAACCTGAAAACACCTGAAAACATAATGCTCGGAAATAATTTGTAAATATCTACTGATCCTCAAAATGTCGCTTTCTCTGCTAAACTTTGTTAGTAAAGGAATAGTATATCCAATAAATTGCAGTAAGTAAGAATAAGAAATATGATATCAGGTAGTAATATTTTTTGAAACCACTCTCATTTCGAAAAAAGGTTTCCGTAAATCGCCCCGCCAATGATGGCCTAGTGCCCTCAGTCTTGTAGAACAAACCTACAAATGAAACTGCCAGGATATTACCAATCTGTAACGACAAAGGCCCTAATGATAAACTGTTCGCAACCACAGGCGTTTGTAGAGTAAATACCAAAACCAGTATAAACGCCGTTGCAAATGGCAGGGATATTTTCTTGAAGGGCTTTGTTTCAACAGTAGGCTTATTGTCGGTTTTGCGGGCCTGATTATGTGTGTTCGATACAGTTCGAAAAAAGAGAATCCCAAGCGGGATGAGCAAAAAAACAGAAAAATATTCTGCGCGAAAGCAAAACGATGTGAAGATTTTCCTGGGATTATCGAAACCGAGTAGAGCACCACGCACGAAAAGATCACGAAAAAAGGCAGATATGAGGAACACGACTCCCCAGGCCCGAGGGTTTCCAGTCTTTTGAATAGATTTTGGTTTCCAGATAGAGGTGAGAATGAAAAACACAATGAGAACACCTATTATTATGGCTACAACCAATGGTATTTTTTCATTGAATAGGAAATGACCTCCAAGCAGGCTGGCAACCATCTGACAGGCTAGCCATCTAGCATAATAATCTAATCCTGCTGACTGGAATATTTTGAAAGTTGAAAGTGTCAATAAAATCGTAAAAAGACCGGTTAAAACAAATGCATAAGGTATACCATCGCCAAAAATTGGAGGTATTGTATAATTAAGAGCAACCGCCAATTGTGAGACACCAGGCAGGGATGCAACTGGGAATTTTAGTCCGAACGCTGTGATTAGATCGCTGGTAATATTGCCGAACGGATAGTTTGCCTTAGGGCCAAAAAATGAATAAAGTATCACCAATGAACCCCAAGTTAGAACTACCGCAAAAATTCCGCCTATTGCCATGTAATCAATTTCGTTCGGATATATCGCCTTCTCGTCTATAGTAGCCCCTTCCTCAACTCTAATTGCCTTTCTGCCGTCAACTGCTCTTTTGTCATTTGCATTTGTCAAAGCATACATTGTCCCGCTCAATATTCCCCATACAATGAGATCCAACTCTGATGGTTCAAAGGAAGGTCCCTTAAAAAGGAAACCCACTGCCAAGATTAGAATAGCTACAACAATCAGCCACAGGCTGTCATCAATCTTTTTAAGTGTTTGCATTTTTCTCGTTTGTAACTCACTTTAAAATCTTGAGAGGCAATACCGTAACTTTCTCCAAAACCCTCTCGTCCACATCTATCCCAACACCTGGCGCTGTAGGTACCTTGATTTGGCCATCTTCAAGCACTAGGCTGGTAGAGACAATATCTCTTATGAAGTATCTGTCACTTGGAGCAATATCAGCAGGCAATTTAAAGTTAGGCAATGTACACAGAGCAGTACTATCTGCTTTACCAATGCCGCTTTCAAAAACGCCACCTGACCAGACTGGTATGCCTCTCTCCTGGCAGAGATCATGGATTTGGATGGATGGATATATACCTCCTACACGACAGAGCTTAATGTTGATAATCTGACACGCACCGATTTCAACAGCTAATCGCGCATCAGTAACAGACTCAATACTCTCATCCAGGCAAATTGGTGTCCGTATCCTTTTTTGGAGAAGGCTATGTTCGTAAATATCATCTTCAGCTAAAGGCTGTTCGATCATAAGTAGATTGTATTGATCCATTTCTTTGAAAATATCTGCGTCTTGCAATGAATATGCCGAGTTCGCGTCAACCATTAGTGGGATCTCGCCGAATCGTTCTCGTATGATTCGAACCGGTTCCAAGTCCCACCCTGGCTTGATTTTGATCTTAATCCGTTTATATTGCTTTTCGAGTGCAGAGCCTACTTTTCCCAATAGTTCTTCATGGGCACTTTTTCCACCCACTCTAGATGGAATCCCCAGGCTTATTCCCACATTAATTGCAGTGCGCGTACCTCCAAGGTACTGAGCAAGTGACTTGCCTTCTCTTGCTGACAACAGGTGGTAAAAAGCGGTCTCGACCCCGCTTTTCGCCATGTGATGACCACGGATCTTCTTTAGTAAGCTGTGCAGTTCTTCGATTGTTCTTATCTCTCGATTTAATATAATAGGAGCAATAAAATCTTCTAAAACATGTAAAACAGTTTGGATAGTTTCATAGCTGTAGTCGGGCTCTTCGCGAGGGGATGACTCCGCAAAGCAAACTCCGATATCTGAAAAAACCTTTAGAATGATAAGGTGACGTTCCGTCGTCGTCCCAAAAGACGTAATAAAAGGTTGTGGCAATTCCAGTACGATATGACGTAGTTCTATTCGCTCAATTTTCATTGGAGTACTGCTCCTGGATATACCATCGTTGGTATACCATCTTTGAGGACAATTTCCCCATTCACAAATACATGTTGCATACCTTCAGATGGTAAGCAGGGCTTTTCATAAGTAGCACGCTCTTTCACTCTCTGAGGTTGGAAAATAATTACATCTGCAAAAAAACCTTTTTCAAGCAGACCACGTTGCATGAGATTATACGCTTTTGCAGGTACCGACGTGGATTGACGGATAAATTCTTCCAATGAGATTAAACCTTGTGCGAGTACATATTGTTCTATAACGCGTGAAAAAGCGCCGTAATTCCTGGGGTGAGTAGCTTGCTTAGAGTTTATAGGCCAAATATATCCATCTGTTCCAGGCATCGCGTAGGGCAATTTCACGATGTTATGATAATCATCTTCGCTCGCAATGTTATGAAAAGCGACCCTTGTTTTTGGATCTGCCTGCAATATTTCGACAACCTTTTTGTAGCAACTCTCGCCCCCCGCAACATTAGCAATGGAATGATTTACAAGTTCGGGTATCTGAGATGAAACAACGACGATGTCTTTCCAGCCATTTAAGCAGAGATTTTGTTTACCCTCTATCTCCATCTGCTGATCGTCGGCAATCGTATATTCCAAGTTTGCAGAAGTACTATATCGTTTACGCACATTGTCCAACAAAATAATATCAAGAGTCGTTGATGTCGCCGTATAAGGATAAAAATTAAGAAAAACAGGCTGGCTGGCGCGTTTCCTTTCAATTAGACTGACTGCCTCAGTCGATTTTCCCCAATATTGTTTTCCCGTTACTTTGAAATGCGAAATCATCAATGTCGCACCAGTATTTTCCGTTACATCCATGGATTCGGAAATCGTTTCTATTAATTTTGGCCCTTCATCTTTCATGTGGGTTGTATAGATTTTCCCATATTTTCCGACTACGGAAGCCAGAATGGAAAGCTCTTCTTGATCTGCAAAAGTGCTGGGATAATACATTAGGCCGGTGGATAATCCAAGAGCACCGTTTTTTAACCCTGTCTCCAAGATGGACTCCATCTCCTTAAGTTCGGCTGAAGAGGCAACTCTATTTGCCTGTTTACCACTTTTGGACAGTACGTAGTCTCTGAGTGTGTTATGCCCCAGTAAGATCCCAATATTTATGCCTAATTTCAGATGGGCTGCCAACAGCAATTGCTCATTAAACCAATTGTCAGAAGTGTAAAACCAATCTCCCAACTTTCGATCTCCAAATCGCCCGCAATTACCTACAATACAAGAAGTGACTCCCTGAGTGACGAGATTAAAACCCTCATTTTCATTCAACTCAGGAAGCCTATCATGCATGTTTTGGACATCAATGAATCCGGGGCAAACTACAGAACCATTGGCATCAATGATTTGATCCGCCTCTGCATTTGGGAAATGCCCAATTTCGGCAATACGGTTGCCATCAATCAACATATCAGTTGAATCGATAAACCTCTCTCCGTTATGGATTCTTCCATTCCAGATCAAGGATTTTCGTGCCATTATGAAAACCTTTTCACAATTTTGCCTACATCTCCTTTATATTCTTTAATCATTGACAGACAATTCTCTCTCGAATATGGGCCAATCAAAAGTACGGCATCACCGTTCTTAAAGTTCAGGTTTTTCCTGATAAATTCATTAATCTGTTCGTTCCTGGCGTTTGGAACATTGTCTCCATACATACAGAAGGTCTCTTCTTCACCGTTTTGTTTAATATTCCCATATGCGCGCTTGACAATAAGATTATCTGCGTCAAACTCCAATCCCTGCTTTGACTTGAAATCGCTGTGCTTTTCACGCACAATCGCAGCATACTCTCTGGCTATGGGCTTTAAGTAATCTGGTGTTGGTTTATCAAATTTAGGATATAGACCGAGCTTGATGGTTTTTTCATAAACGCGAGGATTTTGGGTCCGTGTCCCAACTAGTAATTCTTTGTCTTTGTGCTTTTCAGCTTCAAAAAGGACACGAAGTGGAATCAGAATGCTATATAGCCCTTCGCCTTGTATCTCCGGCAGAACCGCAGTACCTTTTAGGTGAATCACAATGCCCTTGCCAACTTTTTCAGGTACACATGTCGAGAACGCAAGCAACTCATCCTTCTTGTTCTTGACGAATACCGCTGTTGAAACTTCTATTGCATGAGTGACAACATCTGATTCAGTAACTCCTTCGTTTCCAAAAGCTTTTCTCGTTACTGGAATAGCTTGTTGAATAAGATCAGTTCGTTTCTTTTCAGAAAGAGTCTCAGCCGGGTTGTCCACAACCTCAACAATGAATTTGTCTAACTCATATGTAATCATCTTCGTTACTCCTTTTGATTATGAGAATTAGGTTTTACTTTATGCCTGTGGCGAGTCCACCTAACCCGCCAACAATATTCACAATTGTCAAGATTACATCCAGATAAGGTTTCAAGACATCAATAACAGATTTCCTTTCTTCAGATTCTTCCTTCATGAGATCAATGGTTAGATCATTTTTTGCTTTTTCAATTATTCTTTTCTCATTTTCTGGCAAACCCGATATTTTCAGATCCTGGATAATAAATTTTAGATCCTGAACTATCTCGCCTGTAAATCTAGAATAATTAAACTCGGATCTTTTCCTAAGTTGGTGTTCTAGCTGACGATAATTTTCATTATTTACCAACCCCAATTCAAAGTCCCGTCGTAAATCTCGATAGGACCCTTGATTTGCCTTCAAATCTGCGAGCGTGAGTACAAACAAGTTTTGATAAACTCGATCGAACTCGCGATATACTTTTCTAAGATCAGGATGCTTTAGGGCCGCATCTCCCAAGCTTGATCGAATTTTTCTGAACGCAGATTCCAACTCATTGAGTTCATTCAGTAACAAGTCATCATCAATTATTGACATTTGAAATCTTCCTTTCTAACCTGATGTTTTTATCATTTTAATCAATACATCCGCTTGAACAGTCATCTTGTCCAATTCGTCCTGGTGGCGATATAATTTTAGCCTACATTTCTCCTTTTCACTAGCAGTTGTTGGATTCAGTTCCAAATCTCTCAACGTGTCCTTTTCCGTCTTTATTACAATCTCAAGGTCTGTGATTTCGCGCTGAAATTTGGCTACGATTTCCTGAATATGCGGTGAAGACTCTTTCGGTTCTTTTAATTTGCTTCTATCTTCCTTGTTGTTTTCTTCGCCTTTTTCAGATTCTCGCATTTCCGAAAAGTCAATCGCAGTAGTTAAAGTAGAGGATATATCGAATGTCTCTCTTGATTTTGGAAAGTTCTGGTTAGCAGATATCAATTTCTTAGACAAAAAGTCAAGGTCGCTAATATCATAAATTCCTTGGAACCGTCGCATTATCCTGTTAACTATAAATTTCTGTTCGTTTGTCTTATTTTGAAGCTTGTCTCCAGATATAAGAATATCCCTTCTCTTTCGCGAAATCAATTCCGCGTTTAATTCAACGAATCCTTTGTCTGCGATTGTGGCTTCATCGTCCCTTATTGAGATACGCAAAAGAGACATTTGTGTCAAGCATTCAACTAGTTTTTCTATTTCCTGATGGATTATAGCATCATTCAAAAGAGAGTCCTCTATTTTTTTAAAAACACGATTATCCTTTATCGTGGAAATGATGGGTAATTCCTCCTCACCTTCCACACTTCTTATATCATTACTTAGAGTATCAGTGCTCGCTTCAGCATCCTCAATTAAATTCGCAGATGTTTTAGAAATATCAGTCGATAACCAATTGATAATGCTTTCAATTAATGTACTATTATGCGAAACATATAATCCAAAGCTTGCATCATTAGAAAACATATCCTTACTACCAATAATTGCAACCTTTCCTTGACCAACATCACCCATCATTATGAGTGGCGCATTAGATGGCTCACAATTTCTACTTGATCTGGCAACTACAGAAATATCTCCCATTTTTTTTTCAATAGATAGAGAGCATCCAAAGGCGTATGAAATCTCTTGCACATCAGCAAAAAGATTAGTAAGAGAGGTATTCTTTTCAATGGTGGTTTCCACCACATCTGGATAAGGACAAACTGGTGGAAGAGGCACTATTTCAAATTCCCGACCGAGGAGTTTTTTCATCTCAGTAGTTACCTTTTGGGTTTCATCGTACCCTTTGTCAGCGCCTGAATTCTCACTACGATTTCTGTTTAATCTCCTTGTGCTAATTGTTGCTATGAGTCGATTAGTATTATCAATAACCTCAAAGAATGAATTCTTCAGTAATTCCTTAAAATCTTCCGAATTAATCTTCGCTTTAACCTCATAGCGATCACGGTATTGATTTTTCTTGTTTTGATCGCTGACCTGATCAGGATTAAACTTCACTCCGAAGAGAGGAACTAGAATGCTGTTCACTGTATGTACATTAGATTTTCCCCGTTCATTCCCCATTACCAATAAGCTACCCCCCTTATGGACAAATCGGAAGATTTCTTCTCTTTCAGACTCCGAGAATTTGCTGTCAGGATCTATTATAGTCAGAAGAGTAAGACTAGGTATATTACTACCAACAGGGTCTGCAACGTGGATAATTTTAAAGCCAAGTCTCTCAATTAAGCGCGCAAAATCGCTGAAGCCCGACGGAGTAGTATCACGAAGATCAACATGTTCACCATGTCCAGTGGTTAAAAAAAAGTTCACTATCGTAATCCTCAAAGAATGTTGTCATCATATTATTTCATTTATGTATCCGCAAGGCTTTTTCTTTCAATACTTCAATAATACTTTGAGCTATTTTAGGTCTTATCCCTGGAATACTTAAGAACATCTTCTTATTATCTCTACGGGCCGCATCATTAAGCATATCAGGAGTATATGTAGACATAATCGCATGGGCTTTCTTGGACCCTACACCATCAATATTCATTAACAAATCTTCCAAGTCGGACTTGACAATTTCCTTTTCAATTTGCATATTCACGTATTTGGAAATCATAATCAATTCTCTAAAAGATCCTAAGAACACCATAAAAAATGGTTCAGCTTTCAATTTACGTTCTTTTTTTACAAATATTCTTTTTAAACAAACTGCTTTCGGGGAATTATCTAGCTCAATATAAAGAGTTGGATTATGACCTAAAATTTCTCCCGTCAACTCGGCGGCGAAAAAATATTTCGGCGCAATTTGCAAGAATGTATCGCATTGGATCCTTGGGCCAATATTGAAAATCGAACTGTGAAACCCAAAAACTGCCATATCGACTTTGGCTATAGCTTTGCGTATTTCCGCTTTCTGGGGTTCCAAAAACAGATATTTCCAGATAATCTCAACTTGATGTTGAGTAACCTCGTTGTTTATTGTGGCCTTTTTTTCCTTTTTCATAAGCATTTGCCCATTATATACTTAACACGGCCACTTTCTGCGCTTTTTGTTACCGCTAAGACCGCGAAGGAAAAGCCTTTTCTTTGCGCTCTTGGCGTGTTTCGCAATTAGATTTTTTCCATTCTCAAAACCGCAATTTATGGCCGCTTGCAGTATAGTTACTCTCTGGTCAGACTATTAGAAACTTCCTTCCATCCAAACCTTGAGAGTTCATCAAATTTGTAGGCCATAAAACTTATATTCTTTCCGTAAAGAACAATATATGCATCCACTACTTTTTCATCTTCAGATTGTGTTCTAAACGGAATAATGTACAGCGTATTTCCAATCTCGGTATCAAATGTCAAACTAGCCACCTCGTCTTTAAACATCTGACCGAACTCAATTGCTGTTCCAGTAAGAAAACCGCCAATTTCACGAAGTTTTTCTGTCTTCGTTTTTGCGTCTTGATCCGATTTTGAATAGCGCAAAAGAACTCGCTGCTCGGTCGTCAATACAGCAACATCAATTTTGTCTTTCTCCTTCTTGGCAGTACTTGAGGGAGCATCAAGAAAATAATATCCCCAGAGATTTTCAATTTCTTTCCTTTCAACTTTTTGACGAGTGGTCATTTTCGACTCCTTATAGATTTAGTGTTACTACTGATTTAGAAGCCATCACAGCCATGATGGGTCTGGTTCGATAATGAAGGCACATTTTTCTGCACCTTGGAGGCGGCAATGTGTTTCAACACAAATTAAATTCTCGCGTGAAAAAATGACTTGGGCTTCACCTAAGAAATATCCCTCGAAAAAGCTACAAACCGGCTCGCCAGTCTTTCCCATTGCATCCCAATAATTAAACAACCGGGAAATAAAGGAGGTAGTCAATTCTATTTCCGCTTTATTATCTTCGGCAGAAAAGCTTATTAAGCTCGCCCTACCCCAACCGGCAAAGACATCCTCATCATGCATTTGTTGCCACAAATCCTTAATCTTTTCTTTTGGCAATTCAGCAAGCCAATTGCCAATCCCTGTCCTGATTATCTTCTCTAACTTATTCAATTCTTCGGAATAGGACTTCATTGAACCAATCCTCTCAGCTGTTAAACTTTGCGGGTTCATTGAGTCCTGTTCAGCCGTCTCCTGCAATACCTTATATCGCTTGGTTAGTTCCTTTAGCTCATTAGATAATTGATTAAAAGCATTTTCCATCAGCCAACTGACCGCGTAATCTTCTCCTGCATCTATCCCTGCCTGCTTTATTAAAGGTGAGAAGAACCGATAAGACAAAATATTTCCAAACAAACGATTAATTAACTTTACCCTAAAAAGCACCCCTTGTTTATTGGCCATGGTCAAAATACCGGTGTCTTTATTGAGCCGTATAGGAGCTCCGCCATAGTCTCCCTCTACAATATTTGTCATTGTCAGTTCCTTTTTCCTAAGATCACTCTTGGTTAATCAAGTATCATTGCTTAGACACAGTAAAGAAGGATGATTCTTGAACTTGAAGTGCCTTCGCCAACATTTGGATGGTTTCAAAAGAAGGAGCTCGATAACCACGTTCGATCAAACTAATAAAATCTGCTGAAACACCAGCCTTTTCAGCAAGTTGCTCTTGTGTCAATCCCTTACTCATCCGTAGCTCCTTCAATCGTTTCCCAAAACGAACTCTAAGTTCGGACACGTAAATATTCTAAACCAACAAATGAAAACAGTAAACCGACTGTGAGTACGAATTTAGTTAGTGATTCTAGCTTCTTTCCAAAAGGCTTTATCGGTCTGATTTCGAAACCGCTAGTTTTCATTGATAAAGCAGGAACAAAATTGTGCTTCTTTGAAGTGAAGATGCCAGGAACTTAATCAAGTTAAATTCACCACCCCCGGCCGTCACCCCCACCTCCTCGATTACCCCCTCCAGCTCCTCATCCGTCAGCCTCCTCCCCTTCCCGGCATACGCGGTCAGCGCCTCCTAATCTCCTCCAGGCACCCCCCATCCTCTCACAACCCAGCCTTCTTTAACTCATCTTGCAGCGCGGGTAGGTTGCGATGGCGCTCACGCAAGTCGGCGATGGTCTTCTTCCACTCATCACTTCTCTTTATGTTGCTGAACAGATCGCGGGCACGGCGCAAATATCCGGCGGCAGCGGCATAG
>Ga0210022_1001978_pt1 | contig 13107 bp, 14 predicted proteins | sample CryGeymeta201520_FD_183984 | JGI IMG/M metagenome (GOLD analysis project Ga0210022, IMG submission 183984) | Groundwater microbial communities from Crystal Geyser aquifers in Utah, USA - Crystal Geyser metaG 2015-20 (SPAdes) (version 2) | ecosystem: Environmental > Aquatic > Deep subsurface >... | reverse complement strand
AAAATTCAGAGCGACCGATTAGTCAATGGACAGGGCGCGAAATTGCCGATGAAGTGATAAAACGAGCGATTGTACCGAGCATCTCCGCACGACATGCGGCGAGGCTTTTAAAAATACGCTGATATAATCCAGGCAAAACAGGCAGAATTGCTTACAACAAAATACGACAGATGGCGCTGTCCGCTTGTGTTCCCTGGGTGTAAACTGATGGTGTGAGAATATCCGGTTTACGAGAAAAGGAGAAAATACATGGTAAAAGACCCTGTTTGTGGTATGGATGTCGATCCCAAAACTACTGCTGGCAAGTCTGATTATCAAGGCCAGACCTATTACTTCTGCTCACCTGGCTGCAAGAAGGCCTTCGACAAGGAGCCAGGGAAGTACGTCAAGGCCGCTAGCCACGGCGATGAACACGCTCACCATAATCACTAATCCACGCTTAGGGGCGGTCTTTGTTGACCGCCCCTAAATTTTTTCCCCAAGGGTATTTCGCATGGTTACCATCAGCATTAACCCATCATTTTTAGCATTGGACATTTCATGGTTCGCTGGTACAGTCTGATCCTGATGATCGCAATGGCAACGGGAGTTTGGCTCACCGCGCGCGAAGCCGAGCGCAAAGGCTTCAAGAAAGAACAAATCTACGATATTGCCATTTGGATTATCCTGGCGGGTCTTCTAGGCGCGCGGCTTTTTCATGTGCTCGATCATTGGTCAGATGAGTTTGCCGCCAATCCCATTCGTGCCCTGTATATCTGGGAAGGCGGACTTGCCATTTGGGGTGGGGTCGCTGGCGGTTTATTCGCTGCCTTCATCCTGGCCTGGAAAAACGGTTGGAAACTCCCAAAATTATTGGACGCTGGCGCTCCCGGTCTGGTGCTGGCGCAAGCCATTGGCCGGATCGCCTGCGTTATCACGGGCGATGCGATGGGCAAACCTACCACCGGACCGTTTGGCTTTGCCTATACCAGTTCCAATGCGCTGGTGCCAAAATTGGGCGTCTATTACACCCCCATGCCTGTTTATGAAATCATCGTCAATTTGGGAATTTTCGCCCTGCTCTGGCAGCTGCGCAAACGCAACCTGTCCGATGGTTTACTGTTCCTGGTTTATCTGACTCTATACAGTTTTGAACGGTTTTTCCTGGCATTTACGAGTTCCTACCAAATCCTGGCTTTTGGTCTGACACAGTCCCAAATCGTTGCGCTTGTTTCACTGGTAATTGCCTTGGTATTGATTGCCAGAATGACAGTTCAAGCCCGCCCCAAGACTTCTGCTGCATAGCAAGCTCGATTGGAGACAAAAATATGATGTTCGGATTTGGTTTCAGCATGATGATTCTTGTGATTGGTTTACCTTTGGTACTGGTTGTTGCATTGATTTGGGGATTGACGAGGCGATCTAACAATGCTTTCCCTTTACCACCGCAGAACCCGACCCACGTCTGCTCACACTGCGGAGATGGAATTCAAACTGGTTGGACTCACTGCCCTCAGTGCGGTGCGCTGGTGAACCCTGCTTGAAAGCGAGAATGATATGACAGATAAACACTTAAAGGCCAAGAAAGACTGACCAGTGGTTGTCTATGTTGGAATTTTTGAGACAGGATTCCTTGGTTACGTTATTGGCAAGATTGTCCTGGATGGATATCCACATCCCATTCATTGGGCCTCTGGCCTGATCGGAGCAGTTGCCGGCTTCTTTGTTGGCTGGCTCTGGTATCGCTGGCGCGGGGATGTAATTCAGCAGAAGAGCGATTACTGTTTATAACTTGGGCAGAACATAGGCAAAATTGCCTATGTTCTGCCCCGCCATAATACGCTCCCTTGGCACGCGATTCCCCGATAAAATTGACTTTGTAATAACCATCACAACCTAATGCGTTTCAGTTTGGAGAAGAGCGTATGTTCAAACCCAAAATTCTATATCCAGTCATGATCGCAATTCTCTTCTTGGCGTTCCTGCCCGCCTGCTCTGCCGGGCAGAGTAATCCCGCCCTCAACATGGCTCCGATGGCAGGGATGCCCGCCGAAGTGCAGTCTGCGCCGGTCAGCGTCCAACAAGCCTACCAGTTTGCCGCCGCCAATCCGGACGTGATGAAACAAATCCCATGCTATTGCGGCTGTGGCAACATTGGGCACACCTCGAACTATTCCTGCTACGTCTCCGGTGTTGATGAGAAGGGTACAATCACCTACGACAACCACGCGCTCGGTTGCTCCCTGTGCGTGGATATTACCCAGGATACGATGCGCATGTTAAAGGACGGCAAGAGTCCGGGCGAGATCCGCGCTGCGGTTGACTCGACCTACTCAAAGTACGGAACCTCCAACATCAAGTAACTTCTCATGCGCCCCTATGCAATTCTCTTTCTCCTCGTGCTGGCTGGACTGGTGGTAGCCTTTGCGCCACTGCCAGCCCACTTCAGCGCGCCAGTTGCGCGAACCTTCCACGTGGAAGCCAGCCAGTTTGCTTATCAGCCCGGCGAGATTAGCGTCAACCCCGGTGATAAGGTGACGATTGAATTGGTCAGCACGGATGTGGTGCATGGTCTCTATGTGGACGGATACGGTGTCTCGGTTAAAGCCGATCCCGGTCAAAACGCCACCCTAACCTTTGTCGCCGACAAATCGGGCTCCTTCCGGCTGAGATGCAATGTCACCTGTGGAGCAATGCACCCGTTCATGGTGGGAAAATTAAATGTTGGCGCAAACACCTGGCTCTATCGCTCATTAGCACTTGCGTCTCTCGGTATTTTTTCCGTTTTCGTTTTGGCGCGCACAACGAAAATGGAATGATGAAATCCCTATGAGCAAATTCGAACTTACCCGCTTCCCACTCATAAAAAATCTACTCAAGAACCGCTACCCTCAACTAGCGGTCTTTGTGCTCATGTTGGCGGGTTTCCTGTTTGCGATTACGGCTGGGTTTGTCGGCACGCCGGTTGGCAGTCATAACTTTAGCATTGTTTTTGTCTGGATCGCCTGGTGGGCCATTCTGATTCTGGTGGCGGTCCCGTTTTTCGGGCGCGGCTGGTGCGCTGTTTGCCCCATTCCGGTGGTCGGAGATTGGCTTCAGCGCGGGGCCGTGCTTGAACCGGCCCCCAAAATGTCGAAATGGTTGAATCTGCGTGTTCCGGCCAAGTTTCGCAACATGTGGATGCAGAATATTTCTTTCACGCTGGTGGCATTATTCTCCTCCGTGATTCTGACCACCCCGGTGGTGACTTCCGTTGTGCTGGCGGCCATGTTGTTCCTGTCCATTGGCTTAAGCCTGGTCTTTGAACGCCGCGCCTTCTGTCGTTATCTCTGCCCGGTAGGTGGGTTTATCGGTCTGTATGCCCAGACCGCCCCGCTTGAATTGCGCGTCAAAGATAAAAATGTCTGCGCACACTGCGCGGGCAAGCCTTGTTATAACGGCTCCGAACTCGGCTCCGGCTGCCCCTGGGATGTCTTCCCCGGTGGGCTGACCAAGAACACGTACTGCGGGCTGTGCATGGAGTGCCTCCGCACCTGCCCACACGATAACATCGCCATCAACCTGCGCCCGTTCTCGGCTGACCTTGCCAAACCCTCGGCCAAACTGGATGAAACTTTCAAAGCCTTTATCATGCTCGGCGCATCTCTGGTCTATGCCTATGTGCTGATGGGTTCCAATGGCTCGGTGAAATTGGTAGCTTACAGTGTCTTCTCTCCAGCTTGGTTCGGATATGCAGCCGGTTTTCTGGCGGTTATTTTTGGCATCCTGCCGGGGCTGTTCTGGCTGTCAGTCAAATTTGGCGCTATAAAAACAAGTTCACCCGGCAAACAGTTTACCACTGCCGCCACCGCCCTCATTCCACTCGGATTGATGTTTTGGGTGGCTTTCAGCCTGTCCTTCGTACTTACTAACGCCACCTACATTTTCGCCGCCATCTCTGATCCACTGGGGTTGGGCTGGAACTTGTTTGGTACGGCAGCCACCGCCTGGCAACCCATGCTTTCGTCGCTGGTCGCTCCTACTCAAACTCTGGCGCTGGTCGGTGGATTGGCCTGGTCGGCGCGCACGGCGCAGAAATCCGCCCCGCAAGCAGGGATTTCATCTGTGCCGGTCATTGTTTATTGTCTCGCTGCCACTTTTCTCATGCTTTGGTTATTGTTATGAAACCATCGGAACTCCTCACCCGCATCGTTATAACGGTCTTCAACCTTGGGGTCGTCGCGCTCTCGCTGGCGCTTTGGGCTCAGACTCCGCTCATTCACGCCAGAATCGCTGAAGGCGGCGGCTGGAGTCCGAATGTCATCCAGGCGAAAGTGGGCGAACCCCTGCATCTCAAATTTACTTCAGACGATGTCATGCACGGTTTTTCTGTGGGGCAGATGGAGATGCAACCGGTGGATATCGAACCTGGCAAGGTGAGCGAAACCACGCTGACCTTCACCAAGCCGGGAATTTATACCTTTTTCTGCACGCGCTGGTGTGGGCTGAACCATTGGCGGATGCGCGGCACAGTTAAAGTAACTGGTAGTGAAACCGGAACGCCTGAGCCTGTCACTCCACCACTGTATGTGAGCCTCGGTCTGGATCTGGACAAACCGCACCCTGTGCCCTTCGCGCCCGCTGGACGACCGTCCGCCGCCAACGGTCAAAAGCTGGCCGCTAGTTTACTCAACGCCCGCTTTACCACCCCCGATTACTACCGTTCCCACGCGCCTGCTCAGCTCTTTGACAATTTACGTTCCACAGGCTTGAGCGACTCTCAGCGCTGGGACTTGGTGGCTACCGTTTGGCAGTCCAACACCACCCCGGCGGGGCTTGCGGAAGGCAAACAACTCTTTGCCCAAAACTGCGCCGCTTGTCACGGTGAATTTGGCGGCGGTAACGGCGTCTTTGCCGACGATTTGGCTGCCGCTGGGACCGCCTCGATGCAAACCATGAACGGCGATATGGCTATGTCCATGCAAACCCCGGCCGACTTTACGAACCCGCAGCGAATGTTGGGGGCGAGCCCGGCGCTTTTGCAGGGCAAAATCCTGCGCGGTGGCATGGGAACGGGCATGCCCATGTGGGGCACTATTTTTACCCATGAACAAATCTGGAATGTGATCGCCTACTTGTACTCATTCCAGTTTGATTATCCTAAATAGGAGGTACTCGTGAACAAAAGAAAACGAAAACAGCCCACGAAATTGTCCACGCCGCTGATCGCATTCGTGATTGGTGGTGCCTTGCTGGTCGCCGTAGCAATCTTTTTCACGCGGGGGGGTAGTGATGGCGGCGGCACACCCAAACTGGTGGTTGACCAAGAGAAAATTGATTATGGTGATGTCAAGTTCGGCGTCAACAAAACCTTTGCCATCAAAGTCACCAACACGGGTGATGGCGTGTTGCGATTCAAAGAGAAGCCATATATCCAGGTATTGGAGGGGTGCTGACCTCCTGAATTAACCATCGGTTCGATGGTTCTCAAGCCCGGCGAAAGCACAACCGTTGAATCCAGTATCTTTATGATGCACGCAGGGATGGATGGTCCGCACAATTTTGGCGTACATCTCATCACCAACGACCCGGCCCAACCGGATAAAGTGGTAAATGTGTTGTCCAACTGGATACCGTAACTTAACCAGATGCATAAAATAAAGAGCGAGCCTCACAAAACGGGCTTGCTCTTTATTTGTCAATTTGTATCGATCAAGAATTTATAGGCCATTTCCGCAGTATGGGCAGGTTTTCCAATCTGCTTGGGCAGGCTTCTCGCAGGAGGGGCAAACCCGTCCTTGAACGGTTTTGGTGCCGTTGAGGTTGTTTACTAGCCAGACAATGCCAAACGCAACCAGCACGATGGTTCCTAGGGGAACGATCCACATCAGTCCCATCCCAAAGGGGAAAAAGCCAAACCCGCCCATCATTCCGTAGCCGTATCCCACCGTGGGGAATACAAGTTGGAACAGATAAAGTCCAAAGAACAAAACCAGCACCAAGACGATACCGAGAATCCATTTCCAAGTGTTTTTCATTCTTTCATCTCCATTTCAACTTTAGTTTCCGCTAACTGGTCTAAAAAAAAAGAAGGTAATGGGCTCAAAACGTGATAATCTTGTTTTTGCGGAAACAAATTTCACAGGAGCCCATTACCATGGTAAATCATACCATAGCGATATTATTCCGGCCTTGAAGTCAATTGGGCTGAGCGATGAGGAAACCCGGCGCTCTTGGGCGGCATTTGGTGGTGGTGGTGGTGGTGTGTGGAGCATCCATGAAATGACTTCCGATTTTGGTAACTATGTTCGCAAACAGCCTGAATGGCAGGAGCGTCGCTGCGAAGGGTATCTTCCGATTTCGGTCGATATAACCGCCTACTTTCGTCCGACCCTACAGGGTTGTCCTGGGGTTCACTTTCACCCTGCGGCGCAGCGAGCCTTGCCTGCCATCAACATTGGGCGAGTTGAATGGGCAACGGTTGGCCTTGCTACGCAGAATTGAGCGTGCCAGTGGAACAGAGGTCAGTGAGCCTTTCTTATGGCAAACGCTCTTGCCCAGGGTTGCCAAAGGGCTGAAAAGCGATGAAATCGTCGTGATTGACGCGGGCGTGAAAATTGGAGCTGTACAAAAAGCTAAGATTACTCGTTATGTGCTAAAGTTGGCCCAAAATGTGACCGCGCACAGGAATTTCTTACAGAAGTATGTTGACCGTGGTCGTAAACCTGAATATGGAGTCATCGTGCGACCTTTGGAGCGTATTCGGAAGGGCAAGATACTGGAAGCCAGCCGCGCCCAGACGAGACCGCCACACTGGCTCAGGATGGTCGAGAAATCCAGGTGAAAATTTGGCGCGACCTGGTGCTTACCGACCAAAAGCCCAGCCCGAAAAATAAAACCTTTGCGTTTGCGCCTCCTTTTCTCGCAAAATCGCCTCCCTCTCCGACAAACTGCTAGAGAAGCGAATTCCATGTTTTGTGGAGATAAACATGCGTCCAGCCGAAACTTTTTACCAGACCTTGCTCGATAACCTCTACGACGGCGTTTATTTTGCCGACAAAGACCGCAACATCACTTATTGGAATCATGGCGCAGAGAACATCACCGGCTATGCCGCCAGCGATGTCATCGGGCACGCTTGCCGAGATAACCTGCTCAATCACTGCACCGAAAACGGACACGAGCTTTGTCTGAATGACTGTCCGCTGACTCGCAGTATGGAAACCGGCAAACATCAGGAAGCGGAGGCCTACCTGCGCCACGCTGACGGACACCGTGTGCCGGTGCTGATACGCACCTCGCCAATTTACAACGATCAAGGCGAAGTTGTCGGCGCGGTGGAAATTTTCAGCAACAACAGTAAACTTTTCAAAGCCCGCAACCGTATCCGCCAACTGCAAGAAAGCGCTTTTACCGATGCGTTAACCGGCCTCGGCAACCGCCGCCTGGCCGATACCAAACTTCAGGCGGCCCTGCTTGATTTTCGTCAAAACCGGCAGCGCTTCGGCCTCGCCATGCTCGACATTGACCACTTCAAACTGGTCAATGACGCCTTCGGCCATGATGTTGGCGACCGAATTTTGCGCATGACCGCCGACACCATCAAAGCCAACTTGCGCCAAACCGATATTCCCATTCGCTGGGGCGGCGAAGAATTTCTTCTCATCATCGAAGATGCAGAAAAATTTAGTCTGATGGCCGTCGCCGAGAAAATTCGCGCGCTGGTCGAGCGCTCACATATCAACCTGCTCAGCGGCCAAGAAGTCAATGTCACCATCTCCATCGGCGCAACCCTTATCCGCGCCGAAGACGACATTCAAAGCCTGCTGAACCGCGCCGATTCTCTCATGTACCGAAGTAAAGAAAATGGCCGCAACCTTGTTACCTGTGAATAGAACCAATTTTTTCCTGCTGATTGGAAGCCTTCTGCTGGCCGCCTGCGCCGCCCCTGCCACCAGCGAGCGCGGCCCCCTTCCCATCATCCCCGGTTCTCCGCCCGACATCGGCAGCGGCCCGGCGCTCAATGGCTGCCGTATTTTCCATGCTGATTTCCCTAATCGGTAACACCGGCATCGGCAAGACCACCCTGGCGCAAAAACTGGTGCGGCAGGGCAACTTTGCTCTGGCGCTTGAGCAACATAACGAGCGTCCTTTTCAGGCATTGGCAAAAACAAATACACGCTATGCGCTCGCCAATCAGATGGATTACCTGTTGTTACGCGCCGAGCAGGAAACTACGTCACGAAAATCGGCGCAAACTACCTTGCTTGATGGCGGCCTGGAACAAGATTTTTACGGTTTTACCCGTCTCTTTGCCGCCCGCGCCATGCTCACCCCGGCAGAGTTTGACTTGTGCCGCCGTCTCTACCGCCAAATTCGCGCCTGCCTGCCCCTGCCCGATCTGTTTATCGCACTGGAAGCCCCGCTTGAAGTCATTCGCGCCAGGCTGATTGCCAGAGAACGCATTAATCTGACCCGCCCCGATGATGTATCTCTGCTCCAAACCTATCTGAACGAATGGCTGATGACCCTGCCGCCAGAACGTCTGTTGCGCCTGGATGTTTCACAGGCCACTCCCACCTACGATGAAATTTTGCCTGATCTGCTGGCAGAAATTCGCGCGCGCCTGAAAGAATAGGCTTGTTAGGATTTGCCGCGATTCATTTCAGATTTTAGCTATCTGCAGTGGCGCGACATTAATGTCGTAATACCCCATATTATTTTTGTAATTTTTCCCACTCGCCCAATTTAATATCCAGCTCTTTTTGAATCGCTTCGTAGCGCTTTCCCAACAGCGCCACCGCGCCCGCGTCGGCGGGGGGATTTTCGAGGGCGCGGCCAAGTTCGGCCAGTTCAACTTCCAGCGCGGCAATCGCGTTTTCCACTTCTTGCACCTGCGCTTTTTTGCGGCGTTCATCCTTGGCATTGACGGAGACGCCCGTCGCAGGCTTGACCGGCGCCGAATTTTTTTGCGGGGTCTGCGCGGCGGCCATTTCTGCCAGGCGCTCGCGCTCTTGCTTGCGCTGAGAATAGGTGCCGTTGAAGACATCCAGCAGCGGCGCAGCGGCAGAGATTTCCCAAATTTGCGTCGCCAGCGCATCTACCAGGTAGCGGTCATGCGTCACCAGCAGAATGGTGCCGTCGTAGGCTTCCAGCACCTGCTCCAAAATTTCCTGCGCGGGGATGTCGAGGTGATTGGTTGGCTCGTCGAGCAGCAGCAGGTTGGTATCTTCCAGCGCCAGTTTTGCCAGCGCCAGCCGTCCGCGCTCGCCGCCGGAGAGTATTTCCACTTTTTTGAAGGCGTCGTCGCCGCTGAATAGGAATTTTCCCAGATATTGGCGCGCGCCCGAAATTTTCATATTCGGCGCGGCGGTCATAATTTCCTGAATGAGCGTATTCTGCGGGTTGAGTCCTTCGTGCGCCTGAGCAAAATAGCCGACGCGCAAACTGGCGCCCAGCGTCACTTCACCAGCCAGCGGCGGCAGTTGGCCGAGAATCGTTTTCAGGAAGGTGCTTTTTCCGGCGCCGTTGGGGCCAATCAGCGCGGCGCAATCGGTGCGGCGCAGTTCAATATCGGGGGCGGCGAAGAGCGCTTTTTCACCGGGCCAGCCAACCCGTAAATCGCGGGTTCGAAGCACCATCTCGCCGGAGCGGTGAAGGCTGCGCAGGTTGAGATGCAGCTGCGGCGGGCGCACGTCTGGCAGATGCAGGGCGCGCACATGCCGCTCGGCCTCTTCCACGCTGAAGGGGCTGGTGGTCGTTTCCACGTCGAGCTGGCTCCAGTTGGCGCGCATGACCGCGTCCATGCCGACCTGCTCAATCGCCTGCACCACGCGCGTCAGGCGGCGCAATTTGCCTTTGGCCTGCAGGGTATTTTGCCCGGCGATGTTTTTCTTGATGTACTCCAGGTCTTTGACGAGTTTTTCTTTTTCGCTGTCAAAAACTTGCTGACGGCGCTCCCAGCGCTCCTGGCGTTGTTTGAGGTAGTGGCTGTAATTGCCGCGATATTCTTCCACCCCGGCGGCGGTCATTTCCAAAATGCCGTTGGCGGCTTTGTCCAGAAAATAGCGGTCGTGCGAGACAATCACCGCCGCGCCCTCCCACTGCGAAAGGTAGCCTTCCAGCCATTCGACGGCCTGCATGTCGAGGTGATTGGTCGGCTCGTCGAGCAGCAGCAAATCCGGGTCGGAGAGCAGCAGTTGGGCGAGAAAAGCGCGGGTGCGCTGTCCGCCCGAAAGGTGATCCAGTTCGAGGGCGTAATCTTCCGCCTGAAAGCCCAGCCCGGCCAGCACCTGGCGGATGCGCGTCTGATAGGTGTAGCCGCCGCGCCGCTCAAATTCGTGCTGAATTTCGCCGTATTTTTCGATGACGGATTCGTCGCCCGCGGACATTTGATGTTCCAGCCGGGTGAGTTCCTCCTGCTGACGGCGCAGGTCGGCGAAGACGACTTCGCAGGCGTCCCAGAGCGTGCCGCTCATCTGAAAGTCGGCTTCCTGCGAAAGGTAGCCGATGCGAATACCGCGCGCCTTGTGCATGGCGCCCGCCGAGGGCTCATCCACCCCGGCCAAAATGCGCAGCAGGGTGGTTTTGCCAATGCCGTTTGGCCCAACAATGCCCAAGCGCGCGCCTTTTTCAATGCCAAAGGTAAGGTTGGCAAAAATATCGGCGTTGCCGTAGGATTTGGCGAGGGCGTTGACGGTGAGGAGGGACATGGGAGTTATTCGGTTATTCGGTTATTCGGTTATTCGGTTATTCGGTTATTCGGTTATTCGGTTGTCCGGTTATTCGGTTGTCCGGTTATTCGGTTATTCGGTTCAATTCCGCATTCATCATTCCGCATTCCGCATTCCCTAGTCCACCGTCAGGGTTTTGGAGAGGTTGCGGGGGAAGTCTGGGTCGAAGCCGCGCAAAAGGCTCATGTGGTAGGAAAGCAGTTGCAGCGGTAAAACCGCCAACAGCGCGGCGATTTGTGGGGTGGAATCGGGCAGAATAATCACATCGCTGGCGTTGGCGCGCAAGCGCGGGTCGTCCTGGCCGATGGCGACGGCATACGCGCCGCGGCAGGTGACTTCGTTCAGCCCGCTGACAATCAGCGGCACATCGCCGGGGGCAACGGAAAAAATTATCGGCAGGCCTTTGGTGACGGCGGAAAGCGGGCCGTGTTTGAATTCGGTGGAGAGCATTCCTTCGCAGTGGGCGTAGGTGATTTCCTTCAGTTTGAGCGCGCCTTCCAGCGCAATCGCATAAGTGGCGCCGTAGCCCAGGCTGTAGAGGTCGCTCCAGGCGTTGATTTTTTGCGCCAGCGCTTCCACCGGCGCGGCGACCGTTTCCAGGGTTTGCGTCATCAGCGCGGGAATCGTTTCCAGTTCGGCGGTGTCGCGTCCGGCCAGGCGGTAGGCCAGGTAGAGGAACGTCACCACCTGGTTGGTGAAGGTTTTGGTAGCCGGAACGCTGATTTCGTAGCCGCAGCACAGCGGCAAAGCGCAGACGGTGGCTTTTGTGAGGGTGGAGCCAATAACATTGGCCAGGCCGTAGCAGGTCATGCCTTTCTCTTCGGCCACCTGCAGGGCGTTGAGCACATCTTTGGTTTCGCCGCTCTGGCTGACAAACAGCCCAACATCCTGCGCGCCAACCGTCGGCGCGTACTGCGGCGCAAATTGCGGCGCCAGCACGGGGATGACAGCGCGCCCGGCCAGTTGGGCAAAATAAACCGCCCCGGCCAGGCAGGCGTGGTAACTGGTGCCGCAGCCGATGAAGTACAGGTTGCGGGCGTTTTTCATTTTTTCAATCACTGCCGCCACGTCCGGCGAACCGTTGAGCATGTTCAGCACTTCGCGCGCCACCTGCGCCTGCTCGTGAATTTCCTTGAGCATGAAGTGGGCGTAGCCGCCTTTTTGGACGGCGTTCATCGTCTCGGTCACGGTTTCCGGCTCGCGCAAAATGAGGCAGCCGTTCTGAACGGAATGCAGTTCGACGCCATCCGCCGCCAGGGTGATGATTTCGCCATCGTTCAGGCGCATGATTTTGCGGGTCAGCGGCAGCAGCGAGGGTAAATCCGAAGAAACGCAGGTGAAATCCTCGCCCAGGCCGACCACCAGCCCGGAGCCTTTTTTGAAGGCGTAGAGTTTGTCGTCGTTGATACGGCCAATCACAAAGGAATAATCGCCCTGCAAATCGTGGTAGGCGTGGCGGATGGCCTGAATAAAATCTTCGCCGCGATTGAGATAACGCTCCACGGCGTGGACGCAGGATTCGCCGTCGTTCATCGAGCGCACGGTCATGCCCTCGGCCATAAATTGCTGGCGCAGTTCGACATTGTTGACGACATTGCCATTGTGCGCGCCGACCAAATCACCGTCCGAATCGAGGTGCGGCTGCGAATTGACCTGCGACGGCTCGCCGAAAGTGGCCCAGCGCAATTGGGTGATGCCGCGCTGGCCGGTCATCTCGGCAAAATGATATTGCGCGGCGACATCTTTCACCCGGCCAACGTCCTTGCGCAAATCAATTTTTGCGCCGCTGAGGGTGGCCGCGCCGACAGAGTCGTAGCCGCGATAGGTGAGCCGCTCTGCCGCATCGGTCAAAATCTGGCCGAGGGGCTGTTCTTTTTGGGTAACGATGCCAAAAATTCCGCACATGGTGAAGTTCCTTTCCAATATTTTTATTTTTTGCGCGTGAAGTTTATCACAGTGGCCCGGCATAAGAAAAACTTTGGCTCATTTGGAATCGGCGTGGTTAACCATTTTTTTGGGGGGAGGCACGGATTTCACGGAAAAAGAGTATCTTCTCAAAAAAGCAAAGAACCTTTCTTTTTTTAACGCGAATGTCGCGAATAAATGCACGAATTTCGCGAACATCTTTTGGGCAATTTGCATCATTCGCCTATTTGCGGAATTCGCGTTGGGGTTTTTGTTTTTCGCAAGCGAAAACGAGACCAGTTGGTAAGTTATGAAGATTAAAATTGACATCGAAAACGGAACCATTTTGAATTTGAAAACGAGACCATTTTCGGTATAAAAAAACTAGGGCGCTAGAATCAAATTGTCTGGCGGAGGATAGGGCAACGCTGAGGAGCGACCTGAGCGTCGCCGGGCGGCTATACGGCAGGGCAGGAAGAGCGATCTTTCTGCCCTTTGCATTTCCTGCCCT
>Ga0210022_1001969_pt1 | contig 13168 bp, 10 predicted proteins | sample CryGeymeta201520_FD_183984 | JGI IMG/M metagenome (GOLD analysis project Ga0210022, IMG submission 183984) | Groundwater microbial communities from Crystal Geyser aquifers in Utah, USA - Crystal Geyser metaG 2015-20 (SPAdes) (version 2) | ecosystem: Environmental > Aquatic > Deep subsurface >... | reverse complement strand
AAGTCCCTAACGGCCATCGCCAACCTCAGGAAGATCTGCGAAGATCGTTTGGCGGGCCGATACACTGTAGAAGTCATTGATCTGCTGGAGAACCCGCAATTGGCCGCGGGAGAGAAGATACTGGCCCTGCCGACCCTGGTGCGCAAACTGCCCGAGCCTGTCAGGAAGCTCATCGGCGACCTCTCGAACGCCGAGCGGGTGCTGGTCGGACTCGACATCATGCCAGGGACTGCAAAGGAGTAGTCACGATGAATGAGAACCATGACAACGTGAAGGGCTTTGAGGAGGCGCTCTCGCAGTCCACGGCGGGCACCTACGTCCTGCGCCTTTATGTCGTGGGGACGAGCCCGGTGACGACCCGCGCCGTCAGGAACATTCAGGCACTGTGCGATCAGCACCTGAAAGGCCGGTACGACCTGGAGGTGATAGATATCACCCAGGAGCGCGAGGCGGCCAGGAAGGCGCAACTGGTTGCCGCACCGACGCTCATCAAGGAGCTGCCACCCCCGGTGCGGAAATTCATCGGGGACATGTCCAGCACCGAAGTGCTGCTGGTGGGGTTGGATCTGAAGGAGTGACCCCATGAGCGCAGAGGAAACCCTGAACCGGCGCGAGTCTCAGTTTCAGAATCTCATAGTGAGCAATGCCGATGCCATGGTTGTCCTTGATGAGGAGGGTGTGGCGTGCTTCCTTAACCCGGCGGCGGAACTGCTTCTGGGACTCAGTGCGGAGGAGCTGGTGGGTGAACTCGTCGGCTTCCCGGTGGTTGGCGGAGAGACGACAGAGATTGACATCCTGCACACCGGCGGCGAAATCCGCATCGCGGAGATGCGCGTGGCCGACACAGAGTGGGAAGGAAAGGAGGCCTACATCGCGACGTTTCGGGACATTACCGAGCGCAAGCGGACGGAGGAGGCGTTGGCGCGGCTGCACGCGGAGTTGGAGACGCGGGTTCAGGAACGAACGGCCGAACTCGCCCAAGCCGTCGAGGCATTACGGCAAGAGGCTATCGAGCGCCTGCACGCGGAGGAGAAACAGATATCCATGGTCCTGGAAGAGCGGACCCGCATCGCGCGAGACATCCACGACACGCTCGCCCAGGGGTTCACAGGCATTGTCATTCAACTGGAGGTCGCCGAAGATGCCCTCGCCGACGACCTTGAAGCGGCGCGCGCGCATCTCCTCCGGGCACGGGAACTGGCGCGGGAGAGTCTTGCCGAAGCGCGCCGCTCCGTGTGGGCCTTGCGTCCGGCTGTGTTGGATCAGCCCGACCTCGTCAGCAGTATTGCTTCCCTCGTCAGCAAGCTCACGCGCGAGTCGCCGATCTCCATCGAGTTCACCAGCCATGGCGACCCTCGCCCACTGCTGTACGAAATGGAAAGCGATCTCCTGCGCCTCTGCCAGGAGGCGCTGACCAACGCCCTCAGGCACGCCCGGGCGGCCAATCTGCGCGTCGCTCTCACCTTCGACCCGCAACACGTGCAACTGTGCGTCGAAGATGACGGTCAGGGGTTTGACCCCTCGATGCCATCACAGAGCCGCGGCTTCGGTTTCCATAGCATGCAGGAACGGGTCGAGCGACTTGGGGGAGAACTGATCCTCGCCAGCGAACCCGGGCAGGGAACGCGCCTGATGGTGATGGTTCCCGTCCCCGAAATCGATTAGGCTCTTCCATCACCCATGAAGAAGACGAAACCTCTGAGAATCCTCATTGCAGATGACCACCCGGTGGTACGCGAGGGTTTGGCGGCGCTGGTCAATCGCTGTCCCGATATGAAGGTGATCTCCGAGGCGAGCAACGGACGGGAAGCCGTGGAACAGTATCTCCTCCACCGCCCCGACCTTGCCCTGATCGACCTGCGCATGGGCAACGCATCCGAACCGGGACCGGCGATGGATGGCGTGGATGCCATTGCCGCGATTCGGGAGAAGGCTCCCGCCGCGCGTCTCATCCTGCTCACCACCTACGACGATGACGAAGACGTCCATCGTGCCTTCCAAGCGGGCGCGAAAGCCTACCTCCTCAAGGACACCCCGCGTGACGAACTGCTGAATTCTCTCCGAGCGGTCCACAACGGGCAGACCGTTCTCCCCCCTTCCATCGCATTGAAATTGGCCAGTCATGTTGCCGCTGCCGAACTTTCCCCCCGCCAAACCGAGGTGCTGCGTCTCATAGCTGAGGGCAAGAGCAACAAGGAGATTGCAGACGCCCTTTTCATTGCCGAAGGCACCGTCAAAACCCACGTCAACGCCATCCTGACAAAGCTGGATGCCGCCGACCGCACCCAGGCTGTCATGATCGCCCTCAAGCGTGGTCTCGTCCGGCTGGATTAGGCGGCGGCTTTCGTCGCAGAGTTCGCCAGATTGCGCGGAATTCGCGGATTGGGGTAGGGATCGCTCGCTGTAGCGATCCCCCGTTCCGTTTCCCCGTCGCTTTCAGGTTACGGGATGCCGCGGCGGGATCGGTACGGCAAACAATCCACCGCCGCTGCCATAAAGGCGCGCAGGTGGTCCCACGACCCGGCGCAGATGCCACCGGCGGTGGTCAGCACCAGGCCGCCGTCGGCTCCGACGCGCCGGATGTCGGAACAGCACCGCTCATAAACCTCACCAGGTGTGCCGTTGATGGTCAGCATGGGGGGAACCTGGCCGTGGATGACTGTATCGGGCATGGCGCGGCGGATGACCTCGATGTCGTCCCGTGGCCCGAGGTTCACGTCGGTTACGCCAAGCTCTCGGAGAGCCGGAAGGTGAGGCGTCATGTGGCTGTCGGCGTGGTAGCAACGCGTGTCTTTCGCTGCCGGAGCGAATTCGTCGTAGTACATCTTCTCAACCGGGAAGGAGAACTGAAAGTAGTCGTCGGGGGACAGCAGTGTGGCGCTGTCGTTGGCGATGCTGAAACGTCCTGAGGTTTCGTTTCCAGTCTCCTTGCGCACGGCGTGGTTCCAACGGATCATCGTCCGAGCAAGCTCGGTCACAAACTCCTTCACGAACGTCGGGTCGTCCTTGGCCCAATAGCAAAAATTTGTCGCGCCGCAGACGAGGACGGCCAGCTCCGCCCCGCCGTGCGCTCCCCCTCCCATTCTGCAGGGGACGTCGTATTCCCGCTGCAACCGCTCGCGGTATTCCAGCCAGCGTGGCATGATGCCGGCGGTCAGCGGATGGATCTTCGACAATTCCGGGAGCAGGCGCTTGGCGTCCTCGATGGTCTCGACAGCCGGTTTGATCCACGGCGGCGCGTTGGGTGGGAAGAAGACTTCGCCTCCGAAGATGGACTCAATGGTGGTGCCCAGGTTGATGCCAGGGCCCATCGCAAGGCCGATGTGCTCCTGGGTTAGCTTTCCGCACGCCAGCCGCGTCTGCTGCTGGTAGTCGAAGTCAAGATAGTAGCGCGGGTGGTCGGTGACTCCCATGCGCCACTTGATAAAGTCCTCACCCAGCGACAGGGAGACTGGAGTGCGAGGTTTGTTGCGGTCGAAGCGGCCGAAGCAGCGCTCGTTTTCCTTCCAGAATTTACCCAGATCGACATCAAGCGGTTGTCTGTGCGTCATCTTCTGCCTCTTCCCTGACACGTTGGATAACGTCTCCACGCTGTGGAAGGTTACCACGTTGGGGCAAGTGAAGCAACGCCAACGCGCGCCTCTTCCCGCCGTGCGGACATCATGCTACACTGGTTGCCACCAACCTCGCCGGATGAGGGGGAGCGCGCGACGCGGTGAGAGCGTCTGATCCTCAGTACACAGGGAGCCAGCCCGGGCCGTGGGAAATCGCGCATCGTTCGTCTACCTCGCTTTGCCAACCATCCTTATCTGGGCCGCGCCCGGCAAAGGAGATTCCGTGATCGCATACAAACCGGATATCGTCGGCGTCAATCGCATGTTCACGGTGGCGCTGCGGTTGCCAGTGGATGCTCCGCAGGTCAAGGTGACGGTCCCGGATTCCGTAGAGATGTTCGACCAGACGCGGCTTCCGGCGCGATCCGACATTCGGAAGTATTACTTCCGCTCACTGAAACCGACCAAGCAGGCGGATATCGTTTTCGCTCTCCCCGCCGGCAGTGAAACGGTATCCATCGAGATTTGGTCGTTCGATGATTTGCGTGAATACCGGATGCTCAAGGGGGTGCAGCTTCCTCGCCGTTGGCCGCTGGGAAAGGAACTCCCCGAACTCAAGGAAGGGCAAACCATCACGACGCAGAAGATGAAGGACGTCGCTCGTGGAGCATCCCCGCGTGGAGATCAGTGGCTGAAACTCTCTGATAATGACATCTGGTCTCTACAGACGGACAGTACCATTCCACGCTGGCATTGGGTGAATGTTCTCCTGGGCTGTCCGATCCACGGCGCGGAAATCTACACGAAGGGCGCGTACTACCCGTGGCTGGATGAACTGAGTAGGCCCATTCGCACGTATACGCAGGCCGCAGTTCCCTACGCATGGAAGCTGAAGTGTCCGGTGGGTGGCGAGTTGCTCCCCTCCAATGATTTTGCGAACGGTGATATGACCAGCGGCGATTTCCCGGACGATGCTTTCGGCGGCGGTGTGGAACACAAGGGGAATCGCTACGGCATCATCGCAGAGATGAACCAGTCCTACTGCCACAAGCTGCTCAATGTTGCTCCGTTGTGTGCGGACGGCTACCTGACGACCGGGGACATTCAGTACGTCCACAAGGCGCTGGTGGCGATGTGTCGCCTGGCGGTGGAGTACGCCTATTTGGCGACGATGACCCAGCACCGCCACCGGAACAGCCAGTCGCAGGTGGAGCGGCTGGGACCGGCGCCGTTCTCCGAGGGACCGTGTCTCGTGGGGAGTGGGTTCACTGTATACTGCATCGATCAGCCCGGCTACCAGTGGGGTCATGCAGAAGCCTACGACAAGATCTTTCCATCGATTGAGCAGGACGAAGCAATTCTCCCGTTCATGCGTAGCAAGGGGTATGACATCAAAGATCACCGGGAACTGCGTCGCTTCATCGAGGAGAACCTGTTCGCGGTCTGGATGCAGGGAGCGATGGACCTGGCCACGCGGTCCAATGAGCCGTACCACCAGCGCGGGATGGCGCGGATGGCCGAATCCCTGAACTACCGAAGCGGCGCCGACTTCATGGACTGGCTGTACGATGGCGAAGGCAAGATGCGAACCTTCGTAACCAATGAGTTCTTCCGCGACGGATCACCGTACGAGTCGACCGGCGGGTACAACGGAATGCACGTGGTGGCGATGGGGCCTATCATTGAGTCGATTGAGCACCTGCGGAAGCTGCGCCCCGACACCTATCCTGACGATAAATACCCGAACCTCACTCGCAGTCGCCGGTACCATAGCGTGTTTGACTACTCCATGGACACCATCAACATCGACCGCACATACTCGCGGATTGGAGATGACGGCGCGCACCCACGGTACGCCAAAAGAGGGAAACGGGTCTGGCAGAACGGCGGAGCGGCAGCGTTCGAACATGCCTACGGAATCTTCAAAGACCCCAAGTTTGCATGGGCGCTTGCGAACACACCGGGGTGGAGTCCGTCGCTTGAGTTCCCGTACTCACGTGAGGAAGTCGAGGCAGCGGCCGCCAAGTGGCCCGCCGAGTGGAACGACGCAAGCTGCCTCAAAGATGGCTACGGAGTCGCGATGCTTCGCAGCGGGAAAGACGACAACAAGCGCAGTTTCTGGATGATGTATGGTCGCCCTCGCGGACACACGCATGACGACATGCTGCATATCGGTCTCGACGCGTATGCAAGCGAAATTCTCGGCCATCTGGGTTATCCGCGCAACTGGAGCGCATGGGAAGGAAACTGGATCACGCAGATCAACGCGCGTCAGGTTCCGTTTGTGTCGATGACCGCAACGCCGCAGTTGTTTGCCGACGCCGGACCCGTCCACGTGGCTGAAGCGTTTGCGCAGCCTTTCGAGGATCGTGTCGGCTCAGGAGAGGGCTATCGCGTGCCGGAAGATAACTGGCAGCGACGATTGATTGCCACGGTAGACGTTTCCGACGAGAGCTTCTACTGCATTGATCTGTATCGCATCTTCGGAGGGAAGGAGCATTGGTGGAGTTTGCATGCGCAGGAAGGCGAGGTTTCGACGCAGGGACTGCAGTTGGCGTCGCAGAAGACGGGGACGCTGGCCGGCGCTGACGTGCCCTACGGCGACGAGAAGTGGCTGAAGGAAAGCGGCTGCAAAAAGAGCAACTACGGCTGGCGCGGACCGATGTTTGGCTTCCCGCATCTGTACAATGTGGAGCGGGCAAATCCTGCGGGCGTCTGGTCAGCGGACTGGGCATTGGAGGACTCCGATGGATTGCACTTCCGCTTGACGGGGGTAGACTCCGACCGCGCAGAAGTGGTTTTGTGTGACGGCAAATCCCCTTCGGGCGGCTCACCGTATGAGATGAAGTGGGTGCTGCTGCATCGTGAAGGAGCGATGCCGGTGCAATCCCGCTTCCTGAATGTGATGGAGCTCTATCGCGGCGAGCCAGTGCTGAAGACCGTTCGCGCGTTGTCCATCAAACCACCGAATGACGGCAACACGACGGCGGTGGCGTGTGTTGTCGAGCTGAGCAGTGGACGGATCGACACCATCTTCCTCGCTCCCGACGCTGGAGCGTTGTGTATCGCGGATGGCGGATTCAGGTTCAGTGGTCGCTTCGGGCTGCATTCCCTGGAGAAGGATGGTCGGGAGCGATTCGCGCTGATAGGTGGAACCGAGCTAACGCGGAACGGGAAGGGGATCAAACAGGAATCCGGCGAATATCGCGGTGAGATCAAGGAAGTGGATCGAGCCACCGAGACGATCACGGTTGCACCCGCCCCGGCAAACAGCGGAGCACTGGTTGGCAAGTACATCTTTATCACCAATCCCAACCGCCGTCTGGCCTACAAAGTTCTGGAGGCGGAAAAGACGACATCCGGCATCCGGTTGCGGCTCGAGTATGACTCCAAAGTGGGGACCGGAAAGGTGTCGGGGCACGCCGACTACCGGGTCACGTCAGCAACGCCATTTCGTCTGCGTGGATATCGCTATTACCACGGCGCACGGCTGGTTAACGCCGCGGGAACTGCGGAGTACCGCATCCACGGCATTGACGGAGCGGCGTTCATTGATGCAGAGCGACATCCGACCGCAACGACCGCCAAACTCCGGGAAGAGTTCCCGATCGATACCTGGTTTGGCGTTTACGACTACGGAGTGGGGGACGAGGTTGTGTTACCGTTGACCGCGGTGGTTCGTTGGTAAAGTAGACACTTACCCGACGATGAGCTCTTGCAGCGACCTCTTGGGGACGTGGTGAACGCTCGCCTCATCCCGCCAATATTTGATGTCTCCCTCCGGGCCGACTTCCTCAATGACCACCGATTCAGCAGGCTCGCCCAGCGCAAGCGCCAGCAATATGTCGTATCGCTCCGGGATATCGAGTTCCTTTCCAAGGTTGTCCCGGTGGACCGACCCGATAATGCACCCGCCAAGACCCCGCTCCGTCGCTCCCAGCAGGATGCTTTGAGCGGCGATGCCATGGTCAACGCCAAACCCCTTCGAGGTTTCCGTGTCGCCGAGGATGATGATATAGGCGGCCGGTCTTTCCCCCGCTTGCGGCCCCGGCCAGTCGGTCAGGTATCCCGCCCATGCGAGGTGCGGGAAGATGCGGGCGTTCTTCTCGGCATCAGCGGACAGAATAAATCTGAGCGGCTGCATATTCCCGCCCGATCCTGAAACCCGCGCCAACTCCACCAACTCCTCCAGTGTCTGGCGAGAGACAGGCGTGGCTTCGTGGAATCTTCGGTAGCTTCTGTTCTTGAGAACGAGGTCTTTGAGCATTTGTGTTACCTCCAGGTTAATAAGAGAGGGCGATCTGCCCCACCGCCGCGTCAAGTCCCGAGCGTGTCGCTAAAGCTGCTCACGGCGTCGGTTACATCCGCCGCGCCAATCACGGCAGAAATCACCGCCACCCCGTAAGCTCCGGCGCCGATACATTCGTCCACCTGTGAGTGGGAAATTCCCCCAATGGCATACACCGGAACCGAGACACAGTTGCACACTTCTCGCAGTTTGCGCAATCCCTGCGGCGATCCGTAAGGTCGCTTCGAGGGGGTGTCGTACACCGGCCCGAAGCAGATGAAGTTGGCGCCGTCCTGTTCCGCGAGCATGGCTTCCTCGACAGAGTGTGTGGAGACGCCGATCAGTTGTGCTTCGTTGAGGCAACGTCGGGCGATGGAGGGCGGCACGCTTTTCCGGCTCAAATGCACCCCCGCCGCGTCGACGGCCATCGCAATATCGATTCGGTCGTTGACAAACAACGACGCGCCATGCCGATCAGCGACGGTCTTCGCCGCCTCCGCCAGCAGGCACAGCTCGCGTGGCGGCAGGTCCTTCTCCCGCAACTGCACCATTCTTGCACCCGCGGCACAGGCTTCGTCCAGAACATCCTCCAGCGACCGCGGCGCGCAGAAGGCGCGATCCGTCACAAGATACAGTCGGCTGAGGGGGGATAGTCGATGATCACGGGTCAATGCTCCAACACCTCTGCTTTCTCCCACTCACCCAAAGCGGTGTCGCCGATCCGCTCTGCCATCGCACTCCACATGGGTTACTCGATCATTTCTTCAACAGGGCTTGAGGCCTGAGCGTAGAGCTTCTTCGGGATGCGCCCCGCCTCGTACGACAGACGACCCGACTCCACCGCCAGCTTCATGGCGCGCGCCATCTTTACAGCATCCTTGGCGCCCGCAATTCCGGTGTTCATCAACAGACCGTCGCAACCGAGTTCCATGGCGATGGTGGCATCGGACGCAGTGCCCACTCCCGCGTCAACGATCACGGGGATGGAGACCGTTTCCAGGATGATGCGGATGTTGTATGGATTGCAGATCCCCAGCCCCGAACCAATCGGCGCGCCTAGGGGCATCACTGCGGCGCAGCCAATGTCCTCCAGCTTCTTGCACAGCACGGGATCATCGTGCGTGTACGGGAGCACAATAAAGTCGTCTTTCACCAGAATTCTCGCCGCTTCGAGCAGCGCTTCGTTATCCGGGAACAGAGTCTTCTCGCTGCCGATGACCTCCAGTTTCACGAAGTTGGTTTCCAAAGCTTCCCGAGCCAGTTGACATGTGAGCACCGCGTCCTGCGCGGTATAGCACCCGGCGGTGTTGGGCAGCAGCTCATACTTGTTGCGGTCGATGTAGTCCAGCATTCCCTTGCCGGATTTATCATTCAGGTCGATGCGACGAATGGCGACGGTGACGACCTCCGCTCCGCTCACTTCATGCGCTGCCCGCATGGTCTCGAAGTCGGAGTACTTGCCGGTTCCGATGATCAGTCTGGAAGCGAACTCCTTACCACCGAGGATAAGTTTGTCTGTGCGTTTGGCCATGTTTGATGCTCCTGTAATCATTGAGACGTGATGCGTGATCGCCTGCCCCGATGTGTCGGAGAGTGACAAGTGACAGACGTAGACTTTTAATCCTCCCAGTCACCAACCACTAACCCCCAACTATCCTCCCCCGGCGGCGTGAATGACTTCAACTACGTCGCCATCCCGGATTTCTGTGGTTGCGTGCTCTGGTCGTGGAACAACGGCGCGGTTGATGGCTATGGCGATCCCGTCCCGATTCAGCCCAAGCCGATCGACCAGGTCCGCGATCGTCAGGTTGTCATCGATATCACGATGCTCGCCATTCAGTTTGATTCTCATGGGTGTTTTATCCGCTTTCAGAACCCGCTGTGTCGGTGAACCGTCCTGGCGAGAACGGTCTCAACAGCTCCGGTGTTTGTCCTGTCAGGATCAACTCCGTCACGAGTTCACCCGTGATGGGCGCCATCAGGAGGCCGCTGCGGTAGTTTCCCGTCGCCATGATGAGTCCCTCGACGGGCGTCTTGCCGACGATGGGATGACTGTCCGGCGATCCCGGCCGCAATCCCGCCCATGTCTCGATGACAGGGCTTTGCCGCAGTCCGGGCACCACGCTGCGCGCCGCGGCAAGGAGCTTGTCGACAGCTTCCGATGACACTTCTGTGTCGAAGCCCACCTCCTCAACCGTCGCCCCTATGTCCGCCCGTCCGTCAACGCGCGGCACGATGTAGCACCGCGGGGAATGGATGTTCCGCGTCAGCGTTACCGGCGGAGTCATCTGAACGGCGACCATCTGTCCTTTCACCGGGCGCGTCGGGGGAGATAGCGAAGGATCGTCTATCTCGACCTGGTGCGACCAGCAACCCGCAGCGAGTACCACGTGGCGCGGCGTGTAGGTGTCCTTGTCGCTCTCAACGCGGGATACGCGTCCTGCTTCCACGCGAATAGCCCGTGCGGGAGTATTCGGGCGGATGTCTCCGCCGAGCTTCTGCACCGCCGCTATGAGCGCCTGCAACAGCTTGCGGTTGTTGACCTGGTGATCGCCGGGGATGAAAATTCCGCGTCTCACTTCGGGAGAGAGGTCCGGCTCCAAGTCGAGGATATTTTTTCGGGAGAGGGTCTTCAAGGGAACCGAATCGCCGGCGGACTCAATAATCCCGTTGGCGTAGGTCTCCTCTTCGTCATCGAGGAGGGGCATGATTGTGCCCTCGTCTCGATACTCCGGGTTGACGCCGGTCAACTGCCTCAATTCTTCGCAGTAGTCCCTGTAGCGATCTCTGCTCGCGATGGCAAGCCTGGCAAATGGCTCCGTTTCCGGCTCAAACTTGGGGGCGATCAGCCCTGCCGCCGCAAAAGAAGCCCCCCTGCCCGGCTCGCCCTTCTCGAGCACGATTACGGGAACGTTGCTCCGCCTGAGGCGGAGCGCAATCGTCAACCCAATAATGCCTCCGCCGATGATGAGTACTTCGGTCGTTCGAGTTCCGTCTGCCAACTACACCATTCCTTCTGTGTGAATTGTGGGACGCCATGATGTTAGCAGAAGGGACGCGAGTTGTCACTATCGTGACGGCGCAAGCCAACACGTGAGTCGTTGAATGGCAATCGCCATCGGCGAAACCGGTCGAAGCGTTTGACGGCATCACCCCTCGCAAGAGTTCACAGGAGTCCCTGTCAACTGTCCCACCGACTCTTCGCCCCATTACCCAATGCCAACTTGCCCTACTCCATCTCCCACATGCGGTACAGCAACACAGCTACATCACCGGAGAAGGCGCTTGTTGGGGCCGTCGTGGAAAACGTAACGGTGTTTTCCCCCGGTTTCAGACGGAACACCGCGGGGTCGATTTTCAGCGGTTTCCCAGGCTGCATGCCGCCGGGCCAGTGGGTGGAACCTCCCGGACCGTCCAGTGTGATGGCCTGCCTGCCGCCCAGCTCAACCGGCAGCGTAACCCTCTTGCCGTTGACGTCAATGACAGGACTGCCGATATTCTCGGCAGGGCGCAGGGCGGGAATCAGCTTCAGGTCGTCGAGGGCAACTCGAACAGAGGTCTTTGCATTCACCGCGTTGAAGTAGAAAAGCATGTACTCGACTTGCTTGGCGTCGAAGGCAGCGCCGGTCGGCATGGGAAAGGTCAGAAGCTTCCACCCTGTGAAGTTGATGGCTGGGAGAAAGTCGATGTTGCGTCCCTTCACATCCCGGAACTGAATACGGATTGTTTCGTATTGCCCGTCTCCGTGAACCCAGAGCGCGATGGCCTGGTAGGCGCTGAAATCCAGCGGTTTATCGAATCGCCGCCCGATGCCTCCCCATCCGCCATAGTCGCCCTTGTTGTCCGCAGCATAGACCAGACATTTCCCTCCAACCTTCGCGTTCTCCGGAGAGACCTCGAATGACTGAGTCATCCCCGCTCTCACCGGTCCGAAGTCGCCGAGCCTCTTGCCGTCGCCGAGAACAAACTTCTCGAAGAGATTGGTGTCGCTCATTTTGTAGACCGCGGCATCATCGAAGGTCTCAATGATGACCGCCTTTGGGTCATCGTAGTCGGCAGTGGCGTACCCGCGATCCCCTCGAACGATCTCGACGCCGAGGTAGCATGGAACCTGCGCGTCGTTATTGATCGTCCACCTGTTCTGCGTTCCATCAAGAACGTCGACCGAACGCGGTTCCTCGTACGTGGCCCGGTAGAGCTTCCAGCGTCCCTTGCCGTCTTCGAACAACTTGAAGTCCTTGCCAGGCTCTTTCAGCTTCTCGCGAACGGATGCCGGGAAGAAGTTAGCAAGACGACATTTCTCGTACCGACCAATCATCTCCATCATCCCGCGCGACTGTGCAAGACGTTCCAGCGCCTCCCGCGAGGTTTCCAGAGAAATGGACCCGTCGACGCCGATGGCCTTTGCGCACACGTACTCAATCTGGTCGGGACGCACATCGCGGAACCAGTAGTACCACCCGATATCGGACCGAGTGAAGTTTGCGCCCTGATTGAGGATGCCCGGCCAGCGTTCGTCGAGATAGCCTTTGATGTCTCCGTGACCGTCGGCGGACGCGCTGCGCGGAACGAGGTGCCAGAGGAGGTTTGAGCCGGTACCGGTGCTGGTTTGGTAGAGCACGTCCTTCTTGAACTTCTTGTAGAAACCGAGATGCATCTTGTTGAGGTAGTACCAACCATCCATGTACTCATTGCTAACACCGTCACTGGCGTCGAAGTAGACCATGTCGAAATCGCACTCGTTGATCGCTTTGGCGAAGTTGCTGGTCACCTCATCCGCAAGTGTGCTGTTGGGGTCTATCGCAAAGAACCCCCAGATGGAGAGGAGTCCCTTCACTTCGGCACCGGCCGGGTGCGCGGCAGCCTTGGTACCCAGAGCGCCACGCTGGCAGTGGAGGAACCGGTAGGGAGGCCCTGCCTCGATGTCTCCGTATTGGATGATCTCATCGCCCACTCGCAGATGGTAGCCGGGGAAGGCGCGGTTGCGGCCACGTTTCGGAGGCAGTTCCATAGGCTGCCCAGTGAGCGTCAACGTATTGGCTTTCTCATCAACTTCCTCCGCCAGTGGTGGGCAGGGAACGAACGCGAGGCGATCGTCCGGCTTCGGTGTCACATACGGATCATTCGGGGAAATGGAGGGTCCAAACACGTGGACTCCCGCATCCAGACCGGCGTCATGCACTTTCTTCACGACACGTTTGAGGCTTTCAATGCCGTCCGGGAAGCGGCTCGGATTGATGTCGAAATGGCCGTGGTTTTGCAGCCAGCAATCCTTCAGAAAGATGATCATGCCAAACCCGCCGACTTTGGCGTCTGCGATGACGGC
>Ga0210022_1001963_pt1 | contig 13204 bp, 15 predicted proteins | sample CryGeymeta201520_FD_183984 | JGI IMG/M metagenome (GOLD analysis project Ga0210022, IMG submission 183984) | Groundwater microbial communities from Crystal Geyser aquifers in Utah, USA - Crystal Geyser metaG 2015-20 (SPAdes) (version 2) | ecosystem: Environmental > Aquatic > Deep subsurface >... | reverse complement strand
CCAGCCCGTCCGTGCGCAATCGCACATTCAGCCCATCGGTCCCGATGTCGACCCGCTCCACCAGCAGCGCCACGATGCGAGCCTGTTCGGCTGGGAACATTTCATTCCATAGCGGGTCAAGCCCGGTCAGGGCTGCGTAGGTCTCAGCCTCGTTGATCCCCGCATCTTTATCTCTGGCCACCTTCCACGTGCCCGCGACGATTTCGGGTTGGCGGAACACGGCGCGCAACTGGGCGATGACGGCAGCTTCGATTTCACCCGCTGGCACCCGGCCAATGACACAAGAACCGGCCCCATGCTTCAGAACAGTCTGGCTGACGTAGTAACGATATAGCCGCCCGCCCTTGCGGGTGTGGGTCGGTGAAAAAGCAGCGCCATCGAAACCGTAGAGCAACCCCCGTAGCAGCGCGGGCGTGTCGGCGCGGGTTCGGGCTGCGCGCTTGCGCGGGCTTTCCGTCAGGATTGCGTGGACCTGGTCCCACGTCTCCCTGTCGATGATTGACTCATGTTCGCCGGGATAGCTTGTGCCCTTGTGAACGGCCTCGCCGATGTAGACCCGGTTGTTCAGCATCCGGTAGATGAACTTCTTGTCGATCCGGTGGCCACGGCTGGTGGTGACGCCCCGTTCGGCCAGTTCACGCGCCAGTTCGGTGCCTGAGCCGATCTCGATGAATCGCGCGAAGACCCAGCGGACATGCGCGGCGTCAACGGCGTTCTCGACCAGCTTCCGGTTCATGACCCCGTAGCCCAGCGGCGGGCAGCCACCCATCCACATGCCTTTCATTCGGCTGGCGCGAACCTTGTCGCGGATACGTTCGGCCGTTACCTCTCGCTCGAACTGGGCGAAGGACAGGAGGATGTTCAGCGTCAGCCGCCCCATAGAGGTGGTGGTGTTGAAGGACTGGGTTACCGAAACGAAGGTCACGCCGTTCCGGTCGAACACCTCGACCAGCTTGGAAAAATCCATCAGCGAGCGTGACAGGCGGTCGATCTTGTAGACCACCACCACGTCGACCAGCCCATCCTCGATGTCGGCCAGCAGCCGTTTCAGGCCGGGGCGTTCCAGCGTTCCGCCGGAAATACCGCCGTCGTCATACTGGTCTCGGACCAACACCCAGCCTTCAGACCGTTGGCTGGCGATGTAGGATTCGCATGCCTCGCGCTGAGCGTGAAGGCTGTTAAACTCCTGCTCCAGCCCTTCCTCGGAGGATTTGCGGGTGTAGACCGCGCAGCGCAGCTTGCGGACGATCTTCGCCTTGTCGACGGGCTTGTTCATACTGGCCTCCGGTGGTTTTTCAGCCCGAAGAACACCCAGCCGTTCCAGCGTGTGCCAGTGATGGCGCGCGCGATGGCCGACAGCGACTGGTATGGTCGCCCCTGCCATTCGAAGCCGTCGGCCCTGACAGTGACGATCTGTTCGACGCCCTGCCACTCGCGCAGCAACCTCGTGCCGGTGATGGGACGGTCGCGATCGGCGCGGATGCGGCGTGTGGTGATGTTGCCGCCATCAAGCTGTTCGCCCAAGGCTTCCAGTCGCTTGATGGTTTCGGGTTTCAGCCCGCCATAGGCCAGTTCCTGGATGCGGTAGGCCAAGCGGCTTTCGAGGTAACGGCGGTTGAACGGCGGCGGTTCGGTTTCGAACAGGTCACGCCACTGCGCCTTCAGGTCCGGCGTCGACGTGGTTTTCAGCGCTGCCAGGCGCGCTGGGATGGGATCGGGTTTCGTCATGCGTCTCTCCGGTGAGTTGGAGTTGCATGAAGGCATTGGTCGGGCTGACAGTGTAGGCAACTTTCTCCAGTCTTGTCAGAGGCTTCACCCCGTTCCCGCATCCGTAAACGGATCAGCCCAAGCGCCAGCAACCCGCACAGTTCGGCGCGGCGCTGGGCCGGGGTCATCTGGTCGGGTGGCAGGGGATTGGGGCGTTTCATGAGGTGGGCCTTGATCGTCGATGTCGTTCCCAAGGCTTCTACTCATCCGTTTCGGAAATCGTCCCTCCGGTGCATTTTGATTTCCAGACTCGACTCATGGTTGATCGCTCGGATAGAACGTTAGGGGAACATAAACTCGGGGATTTGGGGTGACGTCATGGGGAAAGACATCAAGAAATTCGTGAACCTCAAGTTCCTCAAGACCATCGATCTGGGCTTGATGCGGGAATTGATCGAACGGCACCCCACTGGAACGGGCGGGTTCGACCTGACCGCGCTCGACGACGACGCGCCGGATGCGCGCAGCAAACTGACCGAGTATTTCAAGGGACCGGCTGGGAACTGGCCAGAAGGCCTGGTGGCGGACCTTCACCGAATTTCCGAACTGGGCGATGCCGACGGGCTGCAGTTGATCCTGCAGCAGGCGCTTCGGGCCAAGGTCAGCCTGTTCGCGGCAACCGATCCGGATCAGGACGATCCACTGCCGCAAAGCCATGAGCCCAAGCATGTGGCGCTGCGCGTTTATCTCCACCACCCTGCAGTATTCGAAGCGGCGGCGGATTTTAAAGCGTTGCAGGCACCACCTGCGCTTGCCGAGTTTGCCGGGCCTGAGCGTGGCGTCGGGGCAGACCTCACCGATGCCAAGATCGAGGCATTCCGTGCCCGCATCGCGGAGATTTTCCGGGCTGATCTGCAGGGGGACTACTGCCGGCTCGGTCCTTACGAAGACGGTGACGAAATCAACATGGTGATCAGTCATGGCGCAACCGTATCCACCATGCCGGTGGTCGATGGCGGGGGGGAGCGTGTGATCAGCTTGCGAGCGGTGAAATACGCCGTGCTGCGCTATTCCGAGACCACCGGGGTGCTGAAACTCGGCGGGGTGCCGAAGGCACGCCAAGGCGAGATCGCCGAACTGTTCGCCATGACAATTCTGGAACGAGGCGGCTTTTTCGCGGGCGATGATGCGCAGGACCTGTATACGCTGGAACCGGTGATGCGCGCGGGCAGCGGTTTCACCTTCGACCACGCCTTCAATCCGAACATCCTGCAAGTGCTGCTGACCGAGGCTGCTGCCGATCTTTACGGCGAGGACGAAAAAGGCGAGTGGCGGCTGCAGCGATCGTTGCGTTCGAAGGATGCCTCGGGTGCTGCGCTTGCGCATTTCACACATACCACGGTTCGGTTCGGGCGCAACTGGCGGCTTGGCGAGATCGTGTTCCGGGTATTTTTCAAAAGCGAGGGCAAGCGTCCGTCCCAGGTGACGGTGCGCCTGAAGCCGCGCGGCACTGTCGCCTTCCGTCGCACGCGATATGAGCGGCAGATCATGACCCTTCTGGAGCGCAACGAACTTGTCATCGACCGGGACGATCTTCGCCTTATTGACGCGGCTGAGTGAGGCCGGGCCGGACGCGGTTCTCTGGGGTCGCGCGGCACAGCCACATTTCGGACCTGTGTTCGACCGTCTCCTGCGCAAGCGGGTTCTGGTGGAACGACCGCGCGCCGCGATGTGGCCGACCTGCGCTGACTGTGACTGCGGCCTTGATGCGCGGCCGATCATCGAGGTGCACGGGAACCTCGTTGCGGCCTGTCCGCATGACCATCACGCTGATCAGACACTCGCGCCCGACGATCTGCGCAGTTTTCGCATCGATGCCGAACGCCTTGTGACTGTGCTGGCCGAGGCCAGTGGGTTTAAAAGCTCGGCATCCATCTTGCCGGGGCTATGGCACATTGGGCGGCTTGCCTCGGGCCGTGTGGTGTTTCTGGCCTTGCAGGAGGTCGCCGTCGATCAGACGGGGGTGGCCTTAGCCCTGCGTGCTGCGGCCTGCGGCGCGCCAATAACGCTGATTGCCCCGGAACTCTCCCCTGCCGCGCAACTGCGCTTTTCCGAGGCGGGCATCGATGTTGCAATCTTGCGGCCTGTGCTGACCCCTTCAATCTCTGGAATTGACGTGATCGATGTCGCGGCGCTGGAAACGCCCGCCCATGCCCCGCGCCTTGTGATCGGGAAAGCCGCGCAAACGGTGACGCTGGATGATCGGCCTCTGCATTTCTCTCCGCAGTTGCAACGGCTGGTGCTGATGCTGGCCGAGCAGGCACTGTCCAAAGACCCGATCCTGTCGCATCAGGTGATCGGCGGCGAGACCGGCCGCGAGCCCCGCGACCTCATCCGTGATCTGCGCGCCAATCTCGCCTCACAAGGCCTGAGCAAGGCTGAAGCAACCGCATTGGTGGTGACGGTCAGCCCGCGTGGCTACCGCATCGGTCTTGATCCGGCGGAAATCTCACTACGGTCCTGACCGGGTTTTCCCACAAACTCCCCACACCTTTCCCACGGCCGTCCCACCTGCGGGGCGCGCCGATCACCGATGCTGAGGCCATCAGAAACGATGACCGAGGCAATCACCCATGCAACCCCCGATTTCACGGCACCACCTCGCCTGCATTCTTGCCGAGGCAGATGTCGCCGCCCATCGTCTGCACCGCCGCCTTTGCGGGCCCGCTGCCGATCTGGACGATCTGCGTCAGGATCTGCTGATCGACCTGATCTGCCGCCTTCCTGCCTTCGACGCCTCGCGTGGCAGCATTGGGGCTTTCGCCGGGATCGTTCTGCGCAATCAGGCGTCCCGCATTGCCCTGAAACATCACCGCGATCGGTGCTCTCGGGTTGGTGCGCTGGTTTCGCTCGACGCCCCGTTCGGGCCGGGCGCCACCGATACCCTTGGCGAAACCCTCAGCCAGTCGGACGGGCTGGCCACCTGGCACGGCCAGGACGGAGACGAGTTCGCCCGCACTGACCTGCGCCGTGACCTGTCCCGCGTGCTCGGGCAACTGGCACCCGCCGCCCGTATTTTCTGCGCAGCCCTCGGCCAATGCGCCTTGCGTGACCTGGTGGCGCGAGGAGTCGGGTCACGCTCCGCCCTTTACCGCCGCACGAGTGAGTTGCGCCTTGACCTGACCGCGCGCGGCCTCGGCCCGGCGTGGGACGGTTTTCCGGCCGCGTGAGTAGAGGGGAGAGAGGGAGACCATGCTGATGAAACACACCGCTTTCACCAATGCCCGCGCACCGCATCCGATCAGCGAGATCGAGTTCTGCGGCTGGGTAGGCCAAGCCGTTCCCGGCGACCGGCTGGAATACCATCGGGGCTTCCTGGTGCTGGACGCCTTCCCGGTGATCTCGAAGCTGGCCGACCCGGACCGCAAACGCCTTGCCCTGCTTGGCACGCGGGCCTTCTGGGCGGCCGAAGCGAGCCTCGTCCACCTCGTGCAAGAGCGGATCGGCCCGGACCACTTCGCTTATATCGCCATCGCCCGCCCCAAACCCAAAGCAGCCGCCGTCTCGCTGTCCGCGCTTCTGCTCGCCGAGCAGCAGGCAGCGTGATGACCGCTTTCCCGTCGCATACCGGAGATCCTGCCATGTCCTTTCCCGCAAATTCCCCCACGGTGGATGATCTGCCGACGCGCAGTGCTGCCGAGATCGCGGCGCTGCCCACCGAACTGCTGGCGATCCTGCAAGCCGAGATCGACGAGCGTTTGACGCGGATGAAGGCCGCAAAGACCCGCTTCGATGCGGCGCTGGTCATGCGATATGCCAGCCGCGCTGCCGAGGAACGGCAGGCCGCAGGCAAGGACACCGGCACGATCCGCTTTGACGACGGTGATTACACTGTGATTGCCGATTTGCCGAAGCGGGTCGATTGGGATCAGGGCCGGTTGGCCGCCATGGTCGAGCGCATCCGCGCGGCTGGGGATGATCCTGCCGAATATGTCGAGATCAGCTTCAAGGTTCCCGAGCGCACCTATGTCGCCTGGCCCGATGCTATCCGTCAGGGCTTCGAGCCCGCGCGCACGGTGCGGACCGGAACGCTGAAGGTCGAGATTGTCCCGCAGGGGGACAATCAATGACGTTGCTCGCACCGGTTCCGGCCCCGTCGCAGGATCTGCCCAGCCTGATCGACCGCGCAACCACTATGCTCTTGGGCGCGAAGACCGCCGCCGAAGTGCTGGAGGCGCGCGAAGTGGCCGGTCTGGCCTACGACGTGGCCAAACGGGCCGCCCGGCTGCAACGCGCAAAGAACGCCCATGACGATCTGGTGGCCGCAGCCCATCGCGCACAGGCCCACGCGCTGGAGATTGAAGCCCGCGCCAAGCGCCGACTTGCGGACGAATACGATGCCGCGCAGGCGCGGGGTGAGGTTGCCCGTGGTTCGGTGCGCACGGACATCGTTGGAGATTTCAACGATGTTCGGCCCGCTACCGCCGCTGATCTCGGCTTGCGCCGCGACGAGATTCACGAGGCCCGCATCATTCGCGACGCCGAGGCCGCAGATCCCGGCATCGTACGCCGGGTGCTCGATGATCGCCTCGAACGCGGCGAAGAACCGACGCGCGCGGCCCTGCGCAAGATGGTGGTCGATGCCGCGATGCGCGGGATGCGCCCGCAGCGGTCCGCCAGCCGGCGCAACCCGCTCCATGTTCCGCCAACGCCCGAGCAGGCGGCGTGGCGGCATGTCACCGGCACGTTCCGCGCTTTTGCCGAGTGGGCATCGGAGGGGAACCTCGCCCTTGCCCGCGCGGGCATGCGTCAGGCCCGCGACACCCCGTTTCACGACCTCGATGGCAACGCCATCGCCCAAGGGTCGGCAGCGTTCACAAAGATCAAGGAGTGGTTTGATGCTCGATAGCCAAACAGCGGGTTTTGCCGAACGGGTCTGGGAGGTTGCCTCTCAGCTTGGAAGCAACGCCCCGAAGATTGCCGATGACATGATGGAGGCGGCTTTTCCGCTCACCTGTACGCAAGCGCGGCAGGAGGGTGCGATGCGGATGCTGCGCACCGGCATCATCACCGAGGTGAAGCGCATCCTGCGCAACCGGAGCGACATTCTGAGCCAGTCGGATTTCTCCGAAATCTGCGAGACCTTCACCCCGTTTGTCGAAGGTCTGCGCTCGAAGTCCTACTTCGTGGAAAGCGCCGAGGAATACGTCGCGATCCCGGCCCTCATTGCGGAACCCGAGCTCCTCGACGATGCCCGGCGTTTCATGCGGCGCAAGGGCAAGGAATGCTTGGACGAAGCTGACCGACTGGATGCGCTTTACGTTGCGGTGACTGCCGACGGTTCGGATGCGTTGCAGGTGCCGCATGAGGTGTCGGAATGACCGGCGCGCTGCCCATCATCACTGCCGATCAGCGGTTGGCCGAACCGCGCGGGATCAAGGGCTGCATCTTCGGAAAAAGCGGAATTGGCAAGACCAGCCTGCTGTGGTCGCTGAATGCCACGACGACCCTGTTCATGGATCTCGAGGCGGGTGATCTCGCCATCGAGGGCTGGCAGGGCGACACGATCCGACCGCGCACCTGGATGGATTGCCGCGATTTCGCGGTGTTCATCGGTGGTCCGAACCCCAGCTTGCGCGATGATCAGGCCTACAGCCCGGCACATCATGCCGCCGTCTGCCAGAAGTTCGGCGATCCGAAGGCAATCGAACGCTACGAGACGATCTTCGTCGACTCCATCACCGTCGCCGGTCGGCTGTGCTTCCAATGGTGCAAGGGTCAGCCCGAGGCGTTTTCGGAAAAGACCGGGAAGCCGGATGTCCGGGGCGCTTACGGGTTGCATGGCCGCGAGATGATCGCCTGGCTCACCCATCTGCAGCACACGCGCGGCAAGAACATCTGGTTCGTCGGCATCCTCGACGAGAAGCTCGATGACTTCAATCGCAAGGTGTTCTCGCCGCAGATCGACGGCTCCAAGACCGGGTTGGAACTGCCCGGGATCGTCGATCAGGTCATCACCATGGCCGAGATTGCCGGGGCCGATGGCCAGCCCGCGCGCACCTTCGTCTGCCAGACGCTGAACCCGTTCGGGTTTCCTGCCAAGGACCGTTCCGGGCGGCTCGACACGATCGAAGTGCCGCATTTGGGCCAGCTCATGGCCAAGATCCACGGCCCGGTGCGCCCCGCGGCAGCCCGCCTGACCTATGCCGCAAGTGTGCAGGACCTGCCTGCCGCTGCCGCCGCAAACCCCTCCCAATTGAAAGGATAAATCCGATGACCGGACTCTGGAACGATTTCAACTCTGCGCAAAGCAACGGCACCGTCATCCCGAAAGGCACGCTGGCCAAGGTGCGTCTGACGATCCGCCCCGGCGGTTTTGATGACCCGAGCCAAGGCTGGACTGGCGGTTATGCCAAACGCGGGGCGACCGGCGCTGTCTATCTCGACGCCGAATATACCGTGGTCGAAGGCGCTTACGCCAAGCGCAAGATCTGGTCGCTGATCGGGCTATACAGCCCCAAGGGTCCAGATTGGGGCAACGCCGGGCGCGGGTTGATCAAGGGCATCTTGAACTCGGCGCGTGGCATCGATGACAAGGACAATTCGGCGCAGGCGCAAGCCAAACGCCGGATCAGCGGCTTTGTCGAACTGGACGGGATCGAGTTCATCGCCCGGATGGACATCGGTTCCGACACCAACGGCGAGGACAAGAACGAGGTCCGCTCTGCCGTCACACCCAGCCATCGCGATTATGCGCAGTTCATGGGCCATGGCGGGGCTGCTCCGATGCAGGGATACGGCCAGCCCCCGGTAACGGGCGCGCCGCAGCAGGGCTACGCCGCCCTGGCCCCCGGCTACGCAGCACCCGCGCCTGGGCAGCAGACGCCGCAAACCCCTGCGACCGGTGTGACCGGTGCGACCCCCGGTTTTTCCGGGCGTCCCAGCTGGGCGCAGTAAGGGGAGCGAACATGCGGCTGCGTCCCCGCCAGAAAACCTTCGTCGAGCGCAGCCTTGCAGCCCTTGACGCCCACGGCAACACCCTGGGGATTGCGCCCACGGGTGCTGGCAAGACGATCATGCTGTCGGCGGTCACCGGTGAGGTGGTCGGCGACAGCGCCGCCAAGGCTTGTGTCCTGGCCCACCGTGATGAGTTGACCGATCAGAACCGGGGCAAGTTCGGCCGGGTAAATCCGGGCCTGACGACGTCGGTGGTCGATGCTAACGGGAAGTCATGGGCGGGTCAAGTGACCTTCGCCATGGTACCGACGCTGGCACGGATCGGCAATCTCGCCACCATGCCGAAGCTCGATCTGCTGGTGATCGACGAAGCACACCATGCAGTCGCCGACAGCTACCGCCGCATCATCGACCATGTCCGCAATGCCAACCCCGACGCCCGGATCTTCGGCGTCACCGCCACGCCGAACCGCGGGGACAAGAAGGGGTTGCGCGACGTCTTCGACAATGTCGCGGATCAGGTGCGTCTGGGTGAATTGATCGCCTCGGGCCATCTGGTGCCGCCGCGCACCTTCGTCATCGATGTCGGCGTGCAGGACAAGCTGCGCACGGTGCGGAAAACGCTGGCGGATTTCGACATGGGCGAAGTGGCCTCGATCATGGACCGCGCGCCGGTGACCGACGAGGTCATCCGGCATTGGAAGGAAAAAGCGGGTGACCGTCAGACCGTCGTGTTCTGTTCCACCGTCGCCCACGCCGCGCATGTGACGGAGGCCTTCAACGCCGCCGATGTGCCTGCCGCGCTGATCCATGGCGATCTGCCAAGCGAGGAGCGGCGCGACATTCTCGCCGCCTACGCCGTGGGCAAAATCCGCGTCATCGTCAACGTGGCGGTGCTGACCGAAGGCTGGGACCATCCGCCGACCTCCTGCGTCGTCCTGCTGCGCCCCTCATCCTACAAATCCACCATGATCCAGATGGTCGGGCGCGGGTTGCGCACCATCGACCCGGAGGAACACCCCGGCGTCGTCAAGACCGACTGCATCGTGCTGGATTTCGGCACATCGAGCCTGATCCACGGCACGCTGGAGCAGGACGTCGATCTCGACGGCAAGCTAGAGACTGGCGCGGCCCCGACCAAGGTCTGCCCGGGTTGCGGGGCCGACATTCCGCTGGCCTGCTTTGAATGCCCGCTCTGCGGCGAGGTTCTTGGCGCTGAGGAGGACGGCGAGGCCGAGGCGACAGGGCGTACCGCATTGAGCGGCTTCATCATGACGGAGATCGATCTGTTGAAGCGGTCCAGCTTCGCCTGGATTGATCTGTTCGGGGCCGATGACGCGTTGATGGCCAACGGGTTCAACGCCTGGGGCGGCATCTTCTTTCTCGAAGGGCGCTGGCACGCGGTGGGCGGCGCCAAGGGCCAAAGCCCGCGCTTGCTCGGTATCGGCGAACGCACCGTCTGTCTCGCTCAGGCCGACGACTGGCTGAACGAGGTCGAGACCGATGAGAGCGCCTTCAAGACGCGGGGCTGGCTGAACCAGGCCGCCACCGAAAAACAGCTGCAATATCTGCCGCCCGCCTATCGGCAGGATTACGGGCTGAGCCGTTATCACGCCTCGGCGCTGATGACCTTCACCTTCAACAAGCGGGCGATCCGTACTCTCGTCATGACCGCCGCCCCCGAACAGCGGAGGGCCGCATGACCCATGACAGCAATCGTTCCCATGTCCGCAGATCAGCGCCGGACGCTCTGGCATCCGCGATTTCAGCTTTGCGCGGTGTGCCGTGCTCCGACGCGTGGCTTCGGCTGGTCGGATCCGGTGCCATCGAAGCGACCCCGGCCCTCGGTCTGGTTCTGCTCGATGGCCTGCCAAAGCTGCTGGTGGCGATTGGCGCGGGGATCCTCCGCCATGGTTGATCTGACCGACGAGGAACGCGCGGCCGTCAGCGCAACCGTGAAGCGGCTGGCGTTGCTGATGGGCGAAATCGGCTGGACCACGCGGTTCTCGGACCTGACCGAAGCGGAGGTCCGCGCCCTTATCGAGGAAGCCGTCGAAGGGTTCCGCGTGGCCATGTCCGACATCGCAAAAGCCGATGCGCCGGAGGTGACGTTTTGACGCTGGACTACAATCATCGCCCCGGCTTCGCCGAAAAGGTGAATGCCGTCATCGACGCGGCCCTGACCGCAGACAACGCAGCCCGCACCCCTCGGGATTATCTCGGCGGCTCGCGCCTTGGCCATGCTTGCGAACGCGCCCTGCAGTTCGAATTCACCCAAGCGCCGAAGGATGAGGGTCAGGAATTCTCTGGGCAGCTGCTGCGCATCTTCGCCATCGGCCATGCGCTTGAGGACCTGGCGGTCGCGTGGCTTCGCGGCGCGGGATTCGACCTCTACACCCGCAAGGGCAATCGTGCCGATGGCGGCCAGTTCGGCTTTTCCATCGTGGGCGGGCGCATCCGGGGCCATGTCGACGGCATCATCGCCGCCGGACCCGAAGGTCTCGGGCTCGCCGTTCCCGCGCTCTGGGAATGCAAGACGATGAATGCCAAGAACTGGCGCGCCTGCGTCAAGGACGGCGTGACGAAATCGAAGCCCGTCTATGCCGCGCAGATCGCGGTCTATCAGGCCTACATGGAAGCCAGCGTGCCCGGCATCAGCGCCGCGCCCGCCGTGTTCACCGCCATCAACAAGGACACGGCCGAGATGCACCACGAGCAGGTGCCCTTCGACGCCGATCTTGCGCAACGCATGTCGGATCGCGGGGTGCGGATCCTGCAGGCCACCGACGCGGGCGAGTTGCTGCCGCGCATCGCCGCCAGCCGCGACTTCTTCGAATGCCGCTTCTGCCCGTGGGCGATGCGCTGTTGGGGGCTGGCGTTGTGACAGACGCACCAAGAGACCCGCCCAAAGATACGCCTGACAAATCGGAGGTTTCCATCTTGAGTGCCGACCTTGGTGATGACCAACCACCGCCCGAGCCAACCAAAGAAAACCTGATCCATTTCAACCCATGGCGGGATTTTAACGATGCCGTCTCGCAGGTGGATGTCTTCGGTGATGAGCCGGATCCGGAGCAGATCGCCCAATTCATGGATGTGGTCTTTGGCTATTGCGACGGACTGATTCCGGTCCGCAGCTTCATCGACATGGGCCAAGGCAAGGAGGGTCGGCCGCACAATATCTGGATCGAGGCTGATGCCACAGCGCCGGGCAAGCTCGCGACCTTCGCGACATGGGCTTCGCGTGAGGGGTCAGCGCAAGTGTCATGTCTGGTGGAAACTCAGCGAGCCCGCAGAGGGCGATGACATCCGGCGGGTGTGCCGCCTGCGGGGTGACATTGCTGCCAAGGCCGGTGGCGACATGCATTTCCGCTCAGCCCACCAGCCGATCCGGGTGGCAGGCTCGGTCCATTACAAGAACGGGTTGAAAACGCAGGTCCGGATCGTGGCGCTGAACCCGACGCTGGAACGCGATCTGGGCGAGTTCATCGAGGCGGTCACCGACATGCCGCCCGCGCCCGGCATCTCCCTGCAGCCCGATTTCAGCCATCCGGACAAACCCGCCATGCGCGAGGTGCTGACCACGCCAGTGCGCGAAGGCGCACAGGACGACTGGTCGCGTTTCGAGGGTGCCAGTGCGGCGATCGGGCATTTCATCCGCATGGTCCATGAGGGCCGGATGTCGAAGGACGAAGGTTGGGAAGGCATCTGCGGCTACAACGCCGCCATGCTCAGACCCGCCTGGCCGGTCGAACGCCTGCAACGCGAGTCCGAACGGCTCTGGGACCTGCATGTCCAGAAATACGGGCCACCCCTGATCCGGCTCGACAGCGCCGCCCCCGCGCCAGACGAGATGCCAGCCTTCACCTTGGGCGCGCTGCTGGATGACGACAGCCCAATGCCCGAGGATATCATCGCGCCGCGCGTGCTGACGCCTGGTGGCCTGCTGGTGCTGGGCGGTGCGCCCAAGGTCGGCAAAAGCGATCTGCTGATCAGCTGGCTCGTGCACATGGCCGCCGGGGTGCCGTTTCTCGGCTTCACCCCGCCACGCCCGCTGCGGGTGTTCTACCTCCAGGCGGAAATCCAGTACCACTATCTGCGCGAGCGGATGAAGCAGATCGCGCTGCCGCCCTCCGTCATTGCTGATGCGCGCGACACGTTCGTGGTTACGCCCAAGCTGAAGATGCTGCTCGACAACGACGGCAGCGTGCGTGTGGCGCGCGCCATTCAGGCCGCGTTCCCGGACGCCCCGGTCGACATCATCTGCATCGACCCGATCCGCAATCTCTTCGACGGCGGACCGGATGGCGGCGGCGAAAACGACAACACCGCGATGATGTTCTTCCTGAAGGACCGGGTCGAAGTCCTGCGCGATTACGTCAATCCCGACTGCGGCGTGATCCTTGCGCACCACACCAAAAAGCTCAGCAAGCTGCAGGTGAAGGATGATCCGTTTCTGGCGCTGTCCGGGGCAAGTGCCCTGCGCGGTTTCTACACTTCCGGCCTGATCCTGCATCGCCCCGACGAGGACGCGTCCGAG
>Ga0210022_1001962_pt1 | contig 13213 bp, 11 predicted proteins | sample CryGeymeta201520_FD_183984 | JGI IMG/M metagenome (GOLD analysis project Ga0210022, IMG submission 183984) | Groundwater microbial communities from Crystal Geyser aquifers in Utah, USA - Crystal Geyser metaG 2015-20 (SPAdes) (version 2) | ecosystem: Environmental > Aquatic > Deep subsurface >... | reverse complement strand
AGAATTTGAGCCTTTTGCCAAAGCCTCAAATGTGGAGATAGAATTTAAAAGCGAGTCGAATTTACCAAAAATCTTTGCTGACCCTTTCCAAATCAGGTTAGTAATTGAGAATCTTTTAGATAATGCCGTTCGTTATATAAAAGATAAAGGAAAAGTAGAAATAAAACTTGGGAAAAAAGGAGAAAGCTTATATCTTGAGATAAAAGATAATGGTGTTGGTATCCCAAAAGAAGATCAAAAATATATTTTCCAAAAATTTTTCCGTTCAGAAAATGTAATGCGTTATCAAACTCAGGGTTCAGGCCTCGGATTATTTATTGCTAAAGCCATTGTCGAAAAATCGGGAGGGAAAACTAGATTTAAATCAGAAGAAGGGAAGGGGTCGACCTTCTGGTTCACTTTACCCATTAAATAACGCAATACCAATATACTAATGCATACGAATGATACGAATATTAGTATAATTAGTATCAATTCGTATATTAGCATCGATTTTCATGAAGAAAATTCTGTTTATTGAAGATGAATCAGCTCTTCAAAAAACCTTTGGAGATATTTTAAGACAGGAGAGTTATAAAATAATTTCGGCTTTGGACGGAGAAACCGGATTAAAACTGGCAAAGAGTCAAAAGCCAGATTTGATTTTGCTTGATTTGGTTTTGCCTAAAATCCATGGCTTTGAAGTTTTAAAGAAATTAAAAGAAGATAAAGAAACTAAAGGTATTCCGGTGATTGTTTTGACCAATCTTGAAGGGGTAGGAGACGTAGACAAAGTCTTGGGATTAGGAGCAACCACCTATTTGGTAAAAGCCCAATATAGCTTGGAAGAAGTCGTCGAAAAAATTAAAAAAGCTCTTATATGAGGGTGGAACCCAAACAATTAAAAGCCTTTCTTTTGGATGCTAATTTAGTTACTGAGGAACACTTTGATGCGGCTCAAAAAAAAGCTGAAAAAACTAACCAAAAAGTTGGCGATGTTTTAGTTTCCGAAGGCTTAATCTCTCAAGAGGAGCTAATTAAACTTGAAGCCTATATTTTAGGAATTCCCTTCGTTAACTTGGAAAAAGAAGTTGTTTCGCCGGAAGCTCTGAAAATTATTCCTGAACCCATTGCCAGAAGTCATAATATCGTCGCCTTTAGAAAACAAGGAAATGATTTGGAGGTTGCCATGTTAGATCCCGAGGATTTAAGAACAATTGAGTTTATTAAAAAGACCACTCCCTTAAGAATTTTACCCAGGTTAACCAACTCAGCCTCAATCAAAAACGTCATTCGCCAATATCAAAGAACTTTGGAGGCTGAGTTTGGGGAGTTCATCAAAAAAGAAGCCGAAGGAATCAAGGTGATTAAAGAAGAAGAAGTTATTGAAGAAAAAGAGGAGCTGAAAAAAGTTGCCGAGGAATTACCGGTGGTCAGAATTGTTGATACGCTTTTAAAGCACGCCGTCTTACAAAGAGCTTCCGACATTCATATTGAGCCAACCGAAAAAGAGGTGGTAGTCCGCTATCGAATTGATGGCATCTTGCATGACGCGATGACCTTACCAAAGCTCGTTGCTTCGGGAATTGTGGCCAGGGTAAAAGTTTTATCTAATTTAAAACTCGACGAACACAGATTACCTCAGGATGGCCGTTTTAAAGTTGAAACCGAGGAATATAAATATTCAATTCGAGTTTCAATTTTACCAGTTTTTGACGGAGAAAAAATTGTCATGCGGCTTTTACCAGAAACTGCCAAGGCCTTTACCTTAGAAGAATTGGGGCTGAGAGGGGGAGCCTTAGAAATAATTCAAGACAATCTAAGAAAACCGGTAGGAATGCTCTTGGTCACAGGTCCCACTGGTTGTGGTAAAACCACTACCCTTTATTCAATGATGGAAATTTTAAACAGCCCGGGAGTAAACATTTCAACAGTTGAAGACCCAATCGAATATCGAATGCCCAGAATCAATCAGACTCAGGTTAATCCAAAAATCGGCTTAACTTTTGCTTCAGGACTTCGGTCTTTAGTTCGTCAGGACCCTAATATCATCATGGTTGGAGAAATTAGAGATGACGAAACTGCTGGTCTTGCCATCAATGCCGCCCTGACCGGTCACTTAGTTTTGTCTACTTTGCATACCACCGATGCTGCAGGTTCCATCCCCAGGCTGATTGATATGAAAGCTGAGCCATTTTTGATTTCCTCAACTCTAAATTGTATTTTAGCCCAAAGGTTAGTCAGGCGACTTTGCCCGGAAAAAGAGAAATATGCTTTGAAAGATTCGGAAATTAAAAATTTAGGAAAATATTGCGATTTAGATAGAATTCTGAAGATTTTAAAGGAGGAAAAAATAATAAAACCGAGAGATGATTTCAAAGATGTTGTGTTTTATCGGCCAAAACCTTCCAAAGACTGTCCAGAGGGGTACCGAGGAAGACTTGGAATTTATGAAGTATTATCGGTTACCGAAACCATCAAAGAATTAATTGTGAAGAGAGCAGCTTCTGCCCAAATTCAAGCTCAGGCTCAAAAAGAAGGAATGAGACTGATGGTCGAAGATGGTTTTATCAAAGCAGCCCAAGGAATAACCTCAATCGAAGAAGTATTAAGAGTAATAATTGAATAGCCGAGCCACCGAAGGTGGCGAAGACTGGAGATGAAGGCAAACCCGAAGGGGCAAACTTCATCGACTAAAATGCCGAAATATTTCTACACTGCTAAATCATTAAAAGGGGAAGAAAAGAGTGGTGTTTTGGAAGCAAAAGATATTCACCAGCTATCCAAAAAACTGCGAGAGGAGGGTTTTATTTTAATTAAAGCTGAAACTGGAACTGATTTGGCAAAGGAAAGAAAATTTGCGCTTTCTTGGGTGGTGGGTGGGTGGCGTCCTTTTGGTGGAGTTGGTTTGAAAGAAAAAATGTTCTTTGCCAGAAATTTGCAGGTGATGGTAGCTTCCGGTCTTCCCCTGCCGAGAGCTATAGAAACTTTGTCTAGCCAGACAAAAAGCAAGAAATTTCAAAAAGCCTTATTAAGCATTAAAGAGGATATCATCAAAGGGAAAAGTTTTTCTGAAACGCTTTCGTCCTATCCCAATATTTTCTCTGAACTATTTCAAAGTATGGTAAAAGTAGGTGAAGAATCCGGGACCTTAGAAGAAATTTTAAAAATCTTAGCTAGTCAAATGGAAAAGGAAAACGAATTAAAATCAAAAATTATGGGAGCGATGCTTTATCCAGCGGTGATAATCTGCGCCATGATTGGCATTGGCATTTTAATGTTAGTAATGGTTGTCCCGCAATTGGCCGCAACTTTTAAAGAGTTAGAAATTGAATTACCGGTTACCACTAAATTTGTAATGGGTTTGGGCACTTTTTTAGTTGAAAAATGGTACTTGGTTATTTTAATCCTGGTTTTTTTTATCTTTTTTTTCTTGCAAACGATGAGGACAAAAAGAGGAAAAGCAGTCATAGACGCTCTTTTATTAAAACTTCCTATTGTTTCTCCAATAATTAGAAAAACTAACGCTGCCCAAACGGTTAGAACTTTAGGTTCTCTTATTGCTTCAGGAGTACCAATTGTTAGGGCTTTAGAAATTGTCTCTGGGACTCTGGGAAATGTTTATTTTAAAAAAGCAATAAGCGAGGCAGCTGAAAGAGTGAGAAAAGGAGAGAAATTATCCGAGGCCCTAAAACCCTATCAAGCTCTTTATTCTCTGACGGTAATTCAAATGATTGCCGTAGGTGAGGAAACTGGCGAAACCTCGAGCATCTTACAAAAACTTGCTGATTTTTTTGAAGAAGAGGTGGAGAGGGCCACCGAGAATCTGGCTGCGGTAATTGAACCTGTAATAATGCTAATCATTGGAGCAGCGGTTGGTTTTTTTGCCATTTCGATGGTTCAACCAATGTACAGCATGCTCCAGGGATTATGAAGAGGGGGTTTACTTTTATCGATGTTTTGGTAGGCATCTCCTTGATGCTGATTGTTTTTTTGGGAATTTTCGGTGCCTATCAATTGGGTTTGAAAGTTGTTGGTGTCTCAAAAAATAAAATTACAGCCACTCAGATTGCCAATGGAGAAATAGAAAAAATTAGGAATTTGCCATATGAAAAAGTTGGAATTATTGGCGGTGGATTGCCAACTGCCAGTGGAATTTTGGAGGCATCTACCTCAACAACAGTTAATGAAATTGAATACAAAATTGAAAGGAAAATCGTTTATATTTCAGACCCTACTGATGGAACTGGTTCAGATGATTCTTGCAATTTGGATTACAAAAGAGTTGAAATAGAAGTTTCCTGGCAAGGAAGATTTCCGGGTGAAGTTAAATTGGGAACCGATGTTGCCCCAAAAGACAAGGTCCAAGAGATTCAGTCTTGTACTGCCCAACCAGCTGGGATTTTATCGGTTTTGGTTTTTGATGCCTATGGAACCGCCATTTCAAATCCCTTAATTGAAGTAAAAAATCCCCAAACTTTTGAAACCATTACCTCAGCCACCCCATCTTCCGGTAAATATGATTTTCCCTTAGCTTCTTCAACTTATAAAGTTGTTGTTTCAAAGGGAACGGAATATACAACAGATCAAACTTATGGAACGAATGAAATTGCCATTCCTGAAAAGACAAATCCCACTGTTTTGACTGGCCACGTAACAAATATTAGTTTCCAGATTGACAGAGTGAGTTCACTCACAGTTTATACTCTTTCAACCTGGGGCCAAGAATTTTTTTCTGATACTTTCTCTGATGAGAGCAAAATTTCTGAGAAATCAAATGTTTCAATTTCAAATGGCCAAACCAAATTAGCAACAACAGCTGATGGATATTTATCTCCGGGTTATTTAATTTCAATTTCAATTTCTCCCCCAAATTTAATCCAGTGGGAAAATTTTTCATTTTTCGATTCAGAGCCTGAAGGAACAGATTTGAGATACCAAATTTTCTATGCTTCGGGTACGGATTGGATTTTAATTCCAGATTCAGATTTGCCGGGAAATTCAATTGGATTTGATGATTTGCCAGTTTCCCTTTCAAATTTGTCAACAACAACTTATTCTTCTTTGAAATTGAGGGCAAATTTTTCAACCAATTCAACAACATCCACCCCGGTTTTGGATGATTGGCAATTATCTTGGAAAACATCAAATCCCACCCCTATTGCCAATGCCACTTTTTCTGTTCATGGCGAAAAATTGATTGGCAGAGATGCAAATGAAAATCCGGTTTATAAATTTGCGACAACAACTCAAACAAATGGGGATGGCAAAAAAGACCTTTTAAATTGGGAATGGGACAATTATGAATTTTCAATTCCCACCAGCACTAACTTAGATTTAGTTTCATCAGATCCTCCAAATCCTGTTTCTCTTGTTCCCAATGAGAACAAAATTGTTAAACTATATTTGGATTCCCAAAACTCACTTTTGGTTACGGTTCAAGATTTAGATACATTGGAGCCAATTTTTTCGGCGACCGTTAGGCTTTATAAATCTGGCTATGATAAAACTCAATATACCAATGAAAAAGGTCAAACCTATTTCATTCCCCTGGAAGTTGGAAATTACAGTTTGGATGTTTCGTCCACTGGCTACTCAACAATAACCGATTCAGTTTCGGTTCCCGGCGATTTAACAAAAACAATAAAATTGACTCAGATAGAATAATATGAAATCTTTTGTCCCGTTAGAAATTAAAAAGTTTTTAGGTTTTACCTTAATTGAAACTATCGTCACCATTTTCATTTTTACTTTAGCCATGGGAGCAATGACAGGTTTTATTGTTATGGCTTATCGAACCCAAAGTTATACCTGGCAACAGTCGATTGCCATTGATGATGCGAGAAGGGGAATTGAAACAATGGTAAAAGAAATTAGGATGGCCGGAGAGGGAGAAGATGGTTCTTATCCAATTAAATTCGCTGGAGACAAAGAATTTATATTTTATTCAGACATTGATAGAGATGGAAGAGTTGAAAGAGTAAGATATTTTTTGGCTCAAACAAATTCAAAAACTTTTACTCAAGAGTGCGAAACTTCAGAAAAGGGGGGATTTTGTTCAGTTTCATTTTCAAATTTTTTGACTCCAGGTGGGGTTTTAAAATCAGCAACGGTTTCAGTTTCAGTTGATGGAGATTTTGGAGCAGCAACAGAATATGCAGAAATTTTTGGAGATGGAATAAAGATTGGAAATGTTTGCCAATCGGGCTGCAAAAATTGTGCTGGAACTTGGCAGGGAACTCAAACTTTTGATGTTACAAATTTTGCTACTGATAACTCAATTTCATTTCTAATTGATGCAACAGATAAAGTTGATCCTCAATGTCCATTTTCAATGAAGGCAAGATTTGTTTTTTCCTTCACCGAAGATATTTCGGCTTTATCTCACGAATTCAAAAAGGGAGTCATTGAACCTACTGGTTCTCCACCAAATTATCCTTTAGATCAAGAAAAAGTTTGGACCTTGAGTTCTTATGTCAGAAATTCCCCACCAATTTTTGAATATTATAATGGTAACTGGCCAGAAGATACTATAAATAACCCTTTACCCGCCCCCGCTCGTCTTCAGGAAACAAAATTAATGAAGGTTTATTTAGTGGTTAATGTCAATCCTAATCGCCCACCAACTGAATATGAATTGGTATCTTTTGTCCAATTGAGGAACCTAAAACAAGAATGAAAAAAGGAATCATCACAACTTATGTCTTGGTTTTTGGAGCAATATTTTTGATTTTGCTTTCAGGCCTTTTGGGTTTTATTTTGTTGCAATTAAGGCAGAGCTCTCAAAGAATTTCCTGGAATGAATCTCTTGAAATTGCCGAGGCTGGAATGAACTATTACAGGTGGTGCCTAAATAATGGAATTGAAACAAATTGCCAAACTGAAAAAGATTATCAAGATATTTCTGGAAATAATATTGGAAAATTTTCAATCCAAGATATTTCCCAAATTTCCTGTGGCGAAATTATTCAAAGGAAAATAATTTCAACTGGCCAAACATATAAACTTCCAGATATTAAAAGAAAAGTTTCAGTAATTTATGCCAGAACTTCGGTTGCCAAATATTCTTACATTTTAAATTCAAATGTCTGGGTGGGGGCAGATCATGTAGTTCGTGGTCCTTATCATTCAAATGGGGGAATCAGATTTGATGGCCAAAATCTCTCAATTGTTTCTTCTGCCCAAAATGAATGGGTTTGTACAGCCTCTTTTGGTTGCGGGCCTCAAGGAGTAGGTTATGGGCTTGGCCTTTGTCCATCCGAATGTAAAATTGTTTCAAATCAATGTATTTGCCCCGGAGTTTTTTCAACAACTCAAAATTCAAACCGAGGTCTATTTTCTTATCCAGTTCCCCAATTTGACTTTAATGGAATCACAGTTAATTTGGCTCAAATGAAAACAGCTAGCCAAAGCTCAGGCGTTTATCTTCAGCCCTCTGTTAATCTTAATCCTCAAGGAAAAGGATATCATCTAAAATTTTTCAGTGATGGAACATTTGAAGTTTGGATAATAACCGGACTCTCTCCAACCTATGCCTACTCTTTAGAAGAGGACTGGCATTATGATTATTTTACAATTACTAATGAATACCGCTATGGCGAACCAATAACCATTGACTCAACTTGCCCTCTAATTTTTTTTGAAGATAATCTCTGGCCAGAGGGTCAAGTTAAAGGAAAGGTGACCGTTGTTTCAGCCAATCTTATTAATCCCAATTTAGATACTGATATTATTTTAGAAGCTAATATAGATTATGCGACCCAAGATGGATCTTCCGGTTTGACATTAATTTCGGAGAGAAATGTTTTAATTGGGCCAGATTCCCCAAACTATATGACATTGAGGGGGATTTTTGTTGCCCAAAAAGGGAGATTTTCAAGAGATCACTATAAAAATAATATTAAAGAAGAACTTGATATTTATGGCTCAATTGTTTCAAGCGGAAGGGTTGGAACCCAATGGGTAATTTCACCATCTGGTCAAATTGTTTCAGGTTATAAAAAAAGGGAAACATACATTGATCCAAATCTAATTTACAATCCCCCGCCATTTACCCCATTTGCTGAACCAGAATTTAGAATTTTAAATTGGGAAGAGTTATAAGAATCTTACGAATTACGAATTTTTCCGAATTACGAATTTACGAATCTATTAGTTAAAGATATAATTAAAAAAGAAAGAATATTTATTCGTAATTCGTTTTGATTCGTAATTCGTAGGAAATATGGAGTTTTTAACTTTAAAACCGGAGGCATTTGGATTAGATATTTCCGATTTATCTTTAAAGATTGTCAAACTCAAAAAAAAGCGAGGGGTTTTCAGTTTAGCTTCTTACGGAGAAGAAAAAATTAACCCCGGGCTCATTAAGGGAGGGGAGATAAAAGATGAAGAGGCCTTAGTAAAAATTATAAAAAATGCCTTGGCTAAAGTTCAGGGAGAAAAATTGGAAACAAAATATGTCGTCGCTTCCTTGCCCGAAGAAAAGGCTTTTTTACAGGTAATTCAAATGCCGCGCCTTTCAGAAGAAGATTTAAAGTCGGCAGTTATCTATGAAGCTGAAAATTATATTCCCCTGCCAATTGAAGAAGTTTATTTAGATTCTCAAATTGTCCCGCCGGTTTATAATCAATTACCCGAGCGTAGCGAAGGGGGGAGAAGAACGAATGTTCTTCGACCAGACCACCTCGATGTTTTAATTGCTGCTCTACCAAAAAAAACCGTTGACCCATACATTTCTTGTTTGAAAAAAGCAAATTTGAAACCCCTGGCTTTGGAAATTGAATCCCTGGCTATCGCCCGAGCTTTAATAAAGAATGAAACTACTGATTCCCCGGTTCTTTTAATTGATTTGGGGGAAACCAGAACCGGTTTTGTGGTTTTTTCTGGCCATTCTTTAAGATTTACTTCTTCCGTTCCAGTTTGTTCCCAGAGTTTTACTGAAATTATTTCCAAAGCTTTAAAAGTAAATCTGGCTGAGGCTGAAAAACTGAAAATTGAATACGGCCTCCAGACTGATGCCAAAGAGAAAGGCAGTCAAGTTTTTGAAGCCCTAATTCCTGCCCTCTCCGATTTGATAGAACAAATCAAAAGATATCTTAGCTATTATCAAACCCATGCTTCTCACGAACACTTACTGCCAGACGGTAAGGGGGTAGCAAAGATTTTGCTTTGCGGAGGAGGAGCAAATCTAAAAGGGCTTCCCGAATTTCTTAACACCTATTTCAAAATTCCAGTTGAAATCGGAAATCCCTGGATAAATATTTTACCAGAACCTCAAAAAGAAGTGCTTGAATTGCCTCTGGAAAAATCATTAAGCTATGCCACAGCTTTAGGTTTAGCCCTGAGAGGCGTCAGGGAATAATAGTGTTCAATGAATTTTCAATTCATTTCAATCTTCAATAAATTTTCAATTTATTTCGATGATTAATTTACTACCACCACAGCAAAAAGAGGAACTTTTAGAAGAAGAGAAATATAACCTGGTTTTAACTCTGGGGATTCTTTTTTTGATTTTTCTTATTTCTTTAACTTTAATTTTATTTTCAATAAAAATTTTTATTTCTGGAGAAACAGAAGCCCAGAAAATTCTTTTTTTAGAAGAAGAAAAAAAATTTAAGGAATCTCAAATCCAAAATCTGGAAGAAAAAATCAATATCTCAAATCAAACTTTTTCCAAATTAAACTTATTTTATCAAAACCAGCTTAATTTAACTGAAACTTTAGAAAAAATTTCTGAAACCCTTCCTCCAGGAACTTATTTAACTAACCTTAATTTTAGTCTTCTGACTGTTCCTGCCGGAGGCAAGGCCCCTCAATATGTAGCTCAAATTTCCGTTTCTGGTTTTTCTCCCACCCGGGAAATTTTATTGGAATTTAAAGAAAATCTTGATAAAGAAGGAGCTTTTGGGGAAATCTATTTTCCGCCATCTAACTGGGTAAAACCAGCCGATATTGACTTTTCGGTAAATTTTAAGATTACTCAATGAATTTCCAATTCATTTACCGAGCTTCTACCTGTAGAAGCGAAGGTGAAGAAGAGGATAAAATCCTCTTCGCCTCGATCTTCAATAAGTTTTCAGTTTATTTCGATAAAAAATGACTATAAAAAACAAAATCAATTTATCTTTAGCGGTTTTTATTATTTTAAGTCTTAGCTTAATTTTGTTTTTGATTTGCCCGCTTTTTCAGGGGATAAAAAATGATTCAAAAGAGCTAATTTCTCAAAAACAAAAAATCATTTCTTTAGAGAAAAAGATTGAAAATTTAGGAAAATTTCAAATCATTTGGCAGGGAATAGAGCCAGATTTTCAAAAAATTGAAAAATTATTCATTGACCCTGAGGTGCCGGTGGAATTCATCAGTGCCTTAGAGGCAATTGCCAAAGATTGTCAGATGACAATTGAGATCTCTTCGACTCTTTCCAGCGGAACGGAAAAAGACCTTTGGCCATCTCTTTTTTTCCAGATTAGTTCCGCTACTTCTTTTTCCAAATTTTTAAAATTTTTGGAAAAAATAGAAACCAGCCCTTATTTAATTGAGATTTCCAGTCTAAATGTTAGAAAATTAACTGAAGCCGAACTTGCCCAGCCCTTTCTTCAGAAAGAGCTGGGCGAGGGGAATAGCTTAGGCGATGTTGCAGCTACCTTTTCGCTAAAAGTTTATACCAAATAATGGTGAAAATTCCTAGACTTAAAATTAAAGAAACTAGACAATTCTTAAAAAAACTACCTAGAACTTTAGGAGAAAAGAGCTTTTTAACCTTTCTTGGGTTATTACTCATAGCCCTAATTTTTAGCGGCTTTATCTTTTATAAATATAGTTTTTTAGCCGAAAAGGGAAAACTGGAAGCCCTGGAGAAACCATTAGAATTTAATGAGAAAGTTTATCAGGATATCTTGAAAATTTGGCAAGAGAAAGAAAAAAAATTCGAAGAAGCAAATTTTAAAAAGTATCCTGATCCATTTCAGCCCACTCTCCAGGAGAAAAGATTATCAGAGGAAAGAACTCAAGAGCTACTGGCTATTCCCCTCATCCAGGAACTTTTAAAGGCCACCAATCTTTATGAATTTTATAAGACCAAAGGAAAGGAACTTTTATTAATCGAAGAACGAGCTCTAATTTGGGAAGAATTAGGTTTGGGCCAGGCAAAAGAATATCAGGGAACTTATACCCAAAACATTAGATTATTAGAAGAGCTTAAGAAAGAGTTGACCGGATAAATTATTTTAGATATAATATAAAGGTTAAAAAAACTAATTTTGCCCCCATAGCTCAATGGATAGAGCGCTAGCCTTCTAAGCTGGATATGTAGGTTCAATTCCTACTGGGGGCACAATATGGTGGCTATGGTGTAATGGCAGCACAAGGGTTTGTGGAGCCCTTAGAGGCAGTTCAAATCTGCTTAGCCACCCATTTTAAAACAGCCCGCCAATTGGCAGGCTGTTTTGTTTGGTAGAAATAACAAAATTTATCTTTTTTCTTCCAGCTTGACCTTGAGAATTATTTCCTTGCCTTCTCTTAAAACTTTTAAAGAGACTTCATCTCCAATTTTGAATTTTTGTAAGAGATTGGCTAAGGGATTTTTTTCGGTAATTTTTTCATTGCTGCATTCCAAAATTATGTCATATTCTTTTAGGCCAGCTTTATCAGCGGCTGAATCTTTGACCACTGCCCCTTCGCCTAAGTTTTCCCTGACAATTAAGGCTCCATAATCTTTCGGAAGCTTATGGACCTTAGATATTTCTTGGTTTAAAACAATATATCTTACCCCCAAAAATGGCCTTCTAATTTTCCCATATTTTTTGACTTCTTCCAAATCTTTTTTGGCATAATTTATGGGGATGGCAAAACCAATATTCTGGGCACCCATCACCATGGCCGTATTAATTCCAATTACTTCTCCTTCCATACTTACCAAAGGCCCCCCGGAATTTCCGGGGTTGATAGCAGCATCGGTTTGAATTAGCCCTCTCAACTGGGCTGTTGTATTAGTTAAACCGGAAAAGGCAGTGATTACCCTGCTCATTCCTGAGATAATCCCGGAACTTACAGTGTCATGAAATTCTCCCAAGGCGTTTCCCACCGCTACTACCCCTTCTCCCAGCTCAATTTTATCTGAATCGCCCAATTCTAAATAAGGTAAATCTTTTGCGCTTATTTTTAAAATGGAAATATCGCTTATTGGGTCTCTGGAGATTACTTTGGCCGGATATCTTTTAGTCGGTTCTAAAATGACGGTATAGTCTGCCTCGGGATCGGCTACTACATGACTGCTAGTAATAACATAACCATCAGGAGAGACAATGAAACCGGAACCTCCCCCAATTCTTGTTTTTTCTTTTCCTTTTTCAAATTTTGGGATAAAAAACTCCTGGCCGCCAAAAGGAAAAAAATAAAAACCCTCTACTTTGGATAAATCTTTAGTAATGACAATAGTGATTACGGCTGGGCAAACTTTTTTTGCAACTTCAATGATGGGTGATTTCTCCATATAATCCATTTTAGCATTAAGCTATATTGTCAACAAGGGGAAAAGTTGCTAAAATAAAACCCGAGCCCCTGTAGCTCAATGGATTAGAGCAGGTTCCTCCTAAGGACAAGATATAGGTTCGACTCCTATCAGGGGCATTGGGCCCATGGCGCAGTTGGTAGCGCGTCGGTATGGCATACCGAAGGTCGCGAGTTCAAGTCTCGCTGGGTCCACCAGTTATGAAAAAAGTTGCTATTTTGGAACCGGGAGCCTGGGGCACTGCCCTGGGCATTCTTTTAAGCAAAAAAAATACAGTTAATTTTTGGTATGAAGATTCGGTTTTATCGGTAAAGATTGATAAATTTAGAGAAAATGAAAAATTGCCGGGAATTAAAATTCCCAAAAAAATTTTTATCTCTTCCGACCTTGAAAAAACTATAAATAATGCCAACTTAGTTCTTGTTGCCTCTCCATCGTTCAATTTCCGGAAAACCCTTTCAGAGATTAAAAATTTTAAGAATCTCCCGCCCCTATTGGGAATTGCCAAAGGAATTGAAAAGGAGACCCTGAAAGTTCCTTCTCAAATCGCCGAGGAAATTTTTGGAAAAATTCCCTATGCTCATTTGTCGGGGCCGGGATTTGCGAAAGAAATTATCAGGGGAAAGTCAGCTAAAGAAGTCATAGCTTCCCGAGATGAAAAGTTTTTAAAGCAACTTGAAGAACTTTTTCAAATTAAACCTCTGGAAATTTCCACGACAACTGATT
>Ga0210022_1001948_pt1 | contig 13263 bp, 9 predicted proteins | sample CryGeymeta201520_FD_183984 | JGI IMG/M metagenome (GOLD analysis project Ga0210022, IMG submission 183984) | Groundwater microbial communities from Crystal Geyser aquifers in Utah, USA - Crystal Geyser metaG 2015-20 (SPAdes) (version 2) | ecosystem: Environmental > Aquatic > Deep subsurface >... | reverse complement strand
GCGGCGATGGCGCAGTACTCGCGCGAGACCGGATTGCGGATCGCGCGCAGCGGACTGTCGTTGAGCAGCACGCCAAGATAGGTCGCGCCCAGTTCGATGTTGTTGCCGGCATCGAACAGATATTCCTTGCTCGGCATCACATCCTCCCCTTTAGCCTTGCGGTAGGCTTCGCGCCCGCCGCTGGAGGGCACGAGCTGCATCATGCCGTAGGCGGGCGCACCGGAGACCGCGTAGGGATTGAACGAGCTTTCCGTTTTGATTACGGCATAGATCAGGCTGCGACTGACCTTGGTGTTCTCGGAATGTGCGCGCACGGTGGCTGCATATTGCACCGCGCGTTTATCGAGATGGGCGTTGACCATGCGCATCTGCACGTACAGCACATTCTTGCTGACCCCGTCCGCATCGATGCTGCGGTGCTGCAACTGGTTCGCCACCAGATAGTCGGCGTAACGTTCCACGTCCGCACGCGACTTGAGCACGGCATTATTCTGGTCCACCACCAGTTCCTGCAGATAGGGCTGACCGGTGAGGATGATCTCCTTGTCGGAGAATAGATCGACCGCACCCGGATCGTCCGGCGTGAGCAACGCGACCACCGCGGCATTGCGCAACTTGTCGGCAACCTTATCCTCTTCCAGATGCTCGATCAGGATGGTGCCTGCGTCGTAATCCACCACCACGCGGTTCTTGTAGTTCTCGGTGTATTTCACGTAGCGCGTGCGACCGGGCAGGGTGCGGGCCTCTTTCGATCCCCACTTCGCGCCGCTCTCCTTCTGCACATTCCCCATCAGGCGGTTGTATTCAGTGCGGACTCTTCTCAAATCGGACAGAATGATTTTCGGGTTGTATTTGTAGGAAGTCACCCGTCGCTCGGCCATGTTCTTGAGTGCCAGTTTTGGGTCGCCGGAGGTTGCCACCTGCATCAGCTGTTGCGTGGAACAGGCAGGCAGCAACAATACGCATGCCGTGAAAATCCCTGGCAGAATTTTTCCGTTCATCACTACCCTCTCAACGATTTTCCAGCGCCTCCCAGCGCGCCATCAGCTGCAATAGCGCCTCTTCGATCTCGCTTGCACGTTGTTGCAACTGCCTGGCATGGGCGGGATTGTCGCGGAACAGCGCGCCCGTGCCAAGTGCCGCCGTGATCTCTTCCTGTTCGCGCTCCAGTGCCTCGATGCGCTGCGGCATCTCGTCCAGTTCTTTCTGTTCCTTGAAGCCGAGTTTCTTCGCAACCTTTTCCTTGAGCCCGGAACTTGCGTCGCCCTGTAGGTTGGGTTTCAACCCGACATCCTGGTTATGCACAGGACGGGTTTGTCGGGTTAAAACCCGACCTACAGCCTTCCCTTGTTGTCCGGCTTCGTATTGCTTCACCCGCACCCAGTCCTCGTAACCGCCGACATATTCCATCAATTTCCCATCGCCTTCAAAGGCGATCACCTGGGTCACTACGTTATCGAGAAAGGCGCGATCATGGCTGACCAGGAACAGCGTGCCGTCATATTGCGCCAGCATCTCCTCCAGCAGTTCCAGCGTCTCGATATCCAGATCGTTGGTCGGCTCGTCCAGCACCAGCACGTTGGCCGGTTGGGTGAACAAACGCGCCAGCAGCAGGCGGTTGCGCTCGCCGCCGGAACAGCTCTTCACCGGCGAACGCGCACGTTCCGGAGCGAACAGAAAATCGCCGAGATAGCTGATGACATGTTTCTTCTGCCCGCCGATCTCGATGAAATCCGAACCCTGGCTGATGGTGTCGGCCAGCGTGGCATTGTCGTCGAGCTGTGCGCGCAACTGGTCGAAATAGGCCACGGACAATTTGGTGCCCAACTTCACGGTGCCAGAATCCGGCACCAACTCACCCAGGATGATCTTGAGCAAGGTACTCTTGCCCGCGCCGTTGGGGCCGAGCAGACCGATCTTGTCGCCACGCTGGATGCGGCAGGAAAAATCATCAATGATTCTTTTGGCGCCGAAGGATTTGCTGACGTGGGTGAGCTCCGCCACCAGCTTGCCGGAGCGGTCGCCCGCGTCCAGATTCATCTCCACGCGCCCCACCTTCTCGCGCCGCGCCGCGCGCTCGCGCCGCAACTGTTCCAGCCGCAGCACACGGCCCTCGTTGCGCGTGCGCCGCGCCTTCACGCCCTGGCGGATCCACACCTCTTCCTGCGCCAACACCTTGTCGAACTTGGCATTGAGCACCGCCTCGTCGGCCAGCATGCGTTCCTTAACCTTCTGGTACGCCGCAAAATTGCCGGGGAAGCTCGCCAGTTTGCCGCGATCCAGCTCGACGATGCGCGTGACGACATTGTCGAGAAATTTCCGGTCGTGAGTGACCAGCAGCACGCTGCCGCGAAAACTGGTGAGCAACCCTTCCAGCCATTCGATGGAAGCAAAGTCCAGATGGTTGGTCGGTTCGTCGAGGATCAGCACATCGGGTTCTGCCACCAGCGCCTGCGCCAGCGCCACGCGTTTGCGCACGCCGCCGGAAAGCGAACCCACCAATACTTCCGGATCCAGTTCCAGGCGCTGAATCGCGGTCTCGATGCGCGCCTGCACCGCCCAGCCGTTCTGCGCTTCCAGCGCGGTCTGCAGCGGCTGCATCTGCGCCAGCAAGGTGTCGTAGTCGGCGTCCGGCTCGGCCAGTTGATGCGACAGATGATGGTAGGCGGTAATGATCTTCTGCAATTCGCCCAGACCGCGCGCCACCTCGTCGAACACGGTGGCAGTTGCATCCAGCACCGGCTCTTGGCTGACATAAGCGATGCGCGCGGAAGGTTGCCGCCACACCGTGCCGTCGTCCAGCGCGGCTTGTGCAGCGAGCACCTTGAGCAGACTGGATTTGCCGCCGCCGTTACGCCCGATCAGGCCGACACGCTCACCCTCGTCGAGTTGAAAGTCCACGTGATCGAGCAGGGCGACGTGGCCGAATGCGAGAGAGGCTTTATCCAGCGTAATGTAAGGCATTTAAGGATTTTTTTCCTGCGGCAATGAAGATTGATAGATGAAGGAGAAACCGATTGCAAAGAAGCCCAGACACAGATAACCAAACATGGTGGTGAACTTGTCCAGCACCAGGTGCGTGTTGTAGTCACTGATTTGCGGCGCAAAAAAGTGGAACACAAACAGACAAGCAGCCAGCACATTGCCGGTCAGGGTCAGGCGATGACCCAGCGTGTAGCCGTTGCCCCCCGCTTTCCCTGATGGCGGCAAGCCGCGCATCTGAAACCAGACCAGAAAAACCAGCGCGAACAATAACAACGCCCCCACTATACGACTGGGAATATCGCCTTCGGTGGTCGCCAGGCCGAGCACGTTGAGCAGCATGCCACCAGCCGCCGCCACCCACCCCATAAAGATGGTCTGCGGCATAAAAAACCAGGCCGAAAAGATATTCAGATTGGGAAATCGCATGGTGTTTGACCTTTCTTGATAAGCGCGCCCATTGCGGCGCCAGCGGGGGCGCGATTTTACGTTAGAATGCGCGCCGCTGCCCTGGTAGTTAAATGGATATAACAAGCCCCTCCTAAGGGCTAGTTACAGGTTCGATTCCCGTCCAGGGTACCAAGCTTTCATATCACCAAAACTCGCGCCGCACCCCGACCGACCTTTCCGATCACTGCCGCTTGCGCGAAACCCGCGTCGCGGAAACGCGCCAACACCTCATCTGCTGCTTCCGGCGCAACCGCCGCCAGCAGGCCACCGCTGGTCTGCGGATCAGCCAGCAACTGGCGTTGCCAGTCCGCCAGTTCCGGCGCGAAATCCAGCTCATGCCCGTAGCTCGCCAGATTGCGCGCAATGGCGCCGGCGACGATGCCCTGTTGTACCAGCGGTAGCGCCTCGGACAAGGTCGGCACCTGATCGAAGTGCACCGTTGCGCCCAGACTGGAACCACGACAGATCTCCAGAAGATGGCCGAGCAGGCCGAAACCGGTCACATCAGTCAGCGCATGCACGTGCGGCATGGCGGCCAGCTCGCTGCCCACGCGGTTCAGTTGCGTGGTAGTGGCGATCATCTGCGCATAGCCTGCATCGCTCAGCATTTCTTTCTTCATCGCGGCGGCCAGCACGCCGATGCCCAGCCCCTTTCCCAGGATCAGCACATCGCCATCCCGTGCCGCGCTGTTCTTCTTCAAGTGGTCGGGGTGCACGATGCCGAGCGCGACCAGGCCGTAGATCGGCTCTTGCGAATCGATCGAATGACCACCGGCAATCGGGATGCCCGCATCGCGGCACACCGCTTCGCCGCCCTGCAGGATGCGGCGGATGGTGTCGGGCGAAAGTTTGTCGATCGGCATGCCGACAATGGCGAGCGCCATGATTGGCGTGCCGCCCATGGCATACACATCGGAGAGGGCATTGGTGGCGGCGATACGCCCGAAGTCGAAGGCATCGTCAACGATGGGCATGAAGAAATCGGTGGTGGCGATGATGGCCTGCTCATCGTTCAGGCGATAGACCGCCGCATCGTCGCTGGTTTCCGTCCCCACCATCAAATCCGGGAACGGCAGTTTCTGCCCGGCCTCACCCAGTATCTCGCGTAACAAAGCCGGTGCGATTTTGCAGCCGCATCCGCCGCCGTGCGACAATCGGGTCAACTTGACTTCATTCATTTTGATTCCTTGCTCCGTATGTTTACCGTAACCAACCCAACTCCGTCATTCCGGCGCAGGCCGGAATCCGGCGATTTTATTAAAAAGGCAGTTGGATTTTGTCTTTGCTGGGCAAAGGGATTTTTCATCAACTGGGTTCCGGCTTGCGCCGGAATGACGGCTCACTGATAAATCGTTATGTTATTCAGAACCGCGAACCTATCACAGCTTGGCCAGTTTGACGAAATCATCGACGTGCGCACGCCCGCCGAGTTCGCCGACGACCATATTCCCGGCGCGATCAACTGCCCGGTGTTATCGGATGAAGAGCGCGTCACGGTCGGCACATTATACAAACAGGTATCGCCGTTCGAAGCGCGCAAGGTCGGCGCGGCGCTGGTGGCAAAAAACATCGCCCATCATCTCGATACGTGTTTCCGCGACCATCAGAAATCGTGGAAGCCGCTGGTGTATTGCTGGCGCGGCGGCCAGCGCAGCGGCGCGATGAGCATCATCCTCGCGCAGATCGGCTGGGCGGCGCACAAGCTGGAAGGCGGCTACAAGACCTATCGGCACGAGGTGCTGGCACAACTTGAGCAACTGCCCGCCACGCTGATCTTTCGCGTGATTTGCGGCGCCACCGGCAGCGGCAAGACCCGTTTGCTGGATGCCTTGGCGTCGGAGGGGGTGCAGGTACTTGATCTGGAAACCCTGGCGCGGCATCGCGGCTCGGTGCTGGGCCAATGGGACGGGGCGCAACCGTCGCAGCGCTGGTTCGACACCTGCCTGTGGCAAACCCTGCGCGGATTCGATTCCGCGCGCCCGGTCTTCGTCGAGGCGGAAAGCAACCGCATCGGCCGCGTCGGCCTGCCGCCCGGGCTGGTTAACGCGATGCACCAAAGCGCCTGTGTATTGCTCGACACGACACGCGAAGCCCGTATCGCGCTGCTGCTGGAAGAATATCGGCACTTCCTCGATACACCAGGAATACTGATCGAACGCTTGCAGGCGCTGCATACTTTCCACGGCACGAAGCGCCTGCAGCACTGGGAAGGACTGATCCGGGAAGGTGCATTTCATACACTGGTGGACGAATTGCTGGCGCTGCATTACGACCCGGGTTATCTGCGCTCCCAAGTGAATCACTTCGTCGAGCTACCCAAAGCCGGAGTAATTGCGATCAGCGATGCGGCGCCGGAAAAAATGCGCGCGGTCGCACGCGGCTTGCTTGAAGGGTAGGTCGGGTTTTAACCCGACAGCTTTGCCTGTTCGATCGTCCGCGTCGGAATGAATTCCGACCTGCATTCGCAGCGCCCGATTTCAGGAAGAAACCGGCACCCTTGGCGCGAGCGCGCAGAGCAATTCGTAGCTGATGGTGCCGGCGGCACGCGCTACCTCGTCCACCGGCATCCCCTCGCCCCACAACACCACACGACTGCCAATCTTTACATCGGACAGCTCGCTCAAATCCACCGCCAGCATGTCCATCGAGACGCGTCCCAGCGTGCGTGTGCGCTGCCCATCAACCAGAATGGGCGTGCCGGTCGGCGCATGACGCGGATAGCCGTCGGCATAACCGCAGGCCACCGTGCCGATGCGCATCGCCCGCTCGGCGCGGAAAGTCGCGCCGTAGCCGACCGTCTCGCCCGCTTTCAGGTTCTGGATCGAAATGATCTCGCTGCTCAAGGTCATCACCGGGCGCAAGCCCAGTTGCTGCGCGCTGGTATCGTCAAACGGCGAACTGCCGTAGAGCATGATGCCGGGACGCACCCAATCGCCCTGCGCCTGCGGATGACGCAACAGTGCGGCAGAATTGGCGAGCGAGCGCGGCAAGCGGTAAGGCGCGGCCAATTGTTCGAACAGGGCCTGTTGTTGCGCGATACCCGCTGCTTCATCCGCTTGGGCGAAATGCGTCATCAGCGTGACCTCGTGCACCGCGCGATGCGCTTTCAGTTTTTCCAGCACGGCGGGATATTCGGCGGGGGGAAAACCGAGCCGGTTCATCCCGCTGTTGAGCTTGAGCCAGACCGACAGACCGTGTGGGCGCGGATAGGCATCCAGCCAGTCCAATTGGCGCACACTGTGAATGACGCAGCTCAATTCGTATTCGGCGACCAGCGGCAACTCGTCGCGGGAGAAGAACCCTTCCAGCAACAGGATGGGCTGGCGAAAGCCCGCTTCGCGCAATGCAACCGCGTCGCGCACATCGAGCAAGGCATAACCGTCGGCCTCGCGCAATGCTTCCGCCGCCTGGAGCAGGCCGTGGCCATAGGCGTTCGCCTTGATCACCGCCAGCACCCGCGCCGTCGTGGCGCGGCGCGCGACGCGCAGATTGTGCGCCAGCGCGGAAAGGTCGATGTGTGCCTGAATCGGACGAGACATAAGGGAAAAGGGTTGCCCGCAAAAGTGCCGTGAATGATAGCAGGCCGCACCCGCAGTGCGTTTTGAAAATGAATTCGGCTGCAACGACAATTTAATTAACGCAACGGATATTTCATGTTATAAAACCCCGCCCATCCGGATATTTCGAACAATCAAAACGTGAAACGCGGCTTTTACATCATCCTCGCGGCGCAGTTTTTCAGCGCGCTCGCCGACAATGCCCTGCTGTTCGCCGCGATTGCTCTTCTCAAACAAGTACACGCTCCAAGTTGGCACACGCCGGTGCTGCAACAGGCATTCATCGTGTCTTTTATCCTGCTCGCCCCCTTCGTCGGCGCCTTCGCCGACTCGCTACCCAAGGGTCGCGTGATGCTGATCAGCAACGCGATCAAGATGATGGGCTGTCTGGCGATGCTGGTCGGCATCAACCCCCTGCTCGCCTATGGCCTGGTCGGTTTCGGTGCGGCCTCCTATTCACCCGCCAAGTACGGCATCCTCACCGAGTATCTGCCGCACGACAGGCTGGTGTGGGCGAATAGCTGGATGGAAGGCCTGACTGTGGCCGCCATCATTCTGGGGGCCGTGATCGGCGGCATGTTGGTCACATCAAGCACCGCACACACGATCATGCATGCCCTGCACGTTCCCGCCATGGTCAGCCCCCCGGAGCTGGCCATCTTCATCGTCTTCCTGATTTATCTGGTGGCGGCACTGTTCAACCTGTATATCCCTCGAGTGGCAATCGAACACAAGCCGTTCTCGCGCAGCCCGCTGTTCCTGTTGCGGGATTTCTGGCACTGCTTCACGCTGTTGTGGAAAGACCCGCTAGGCCAGGTCTCACTGGCGGTGACGACCCTGTTCTGGGGCGCGGGCGCGACGTTGCGCCTGCTGGTGCTGGCCTGGGCCGCGGTCGTCCTGCATTACGACATCGGCACAGCAGCCAAGCTCACCGCCTGGGTCGCGGTCGGCATCGCCATCGGCGCTGTCCTTGCGGCGCGCTTCGTCAAACTGGAACACGCGGTGAAGGTCATCCCGATGGGAATCGGCATGGGGGTGCTGGTGCTGGTGATGATGCTGGTCAAAAGTCCGTTGGTCGCCATCCTGCTCCTGATCGGCATCGGTATCATGGCCGGCTTCTTCGTGGTGCCGATGAATGCCTTGTTGCAACATCGCGGCCATCTGCTGATGGGCGCGGGCCGCTCCATTGCAGTGCAGAATTTCAACGAGAACATCAGCATCTTCCTGATGCTGGCGTTGTACGCCCTGATGGTCAAACTCGACTGGTCAATCTACGTCATCATTTTCGTGTTTGGCATGCTACTGATCAGCGTCATGTCCTGGCTTTACAGGAAACACGGACACGACCAGGACGATGGTCACCTGTGACCCATCCGCTCATCGGTCGAACGCTACCACTTGACGGAAAAACCCTTCCCGGCTTGCCGATATCAGGGAAAGGCATGAAAATGCTTTCCCTATAAAATAACGCCGTCTTGCCGATTGATCGAGATTGACAAATACGGTGCTGGCGAACACCTATGCGAGCGTATTTTTTCCAGGCAGCCACATTGCAAACAAGCTGCTTCCGGTTTTTCGCCGCGAACTGATGCTGAAGTTGAAGCTAAACGGTGTGCTTAGCGCAAAATTTTAAGGATGAAAAAAGTGAAGATACATTTTGGAGCATTGCTACTGATCGCCTTGACCGCATTCGCGCAAAGCGCGTGGGCGAATACTTGTAGCGCAAAAACCGGCACCGTTAATTGGGATTCCAACGGCTCATGGTCGGGGTGTGGTGGCAAAGTGCCGCAGGATGGCGACACCGTTATTATTCCGAACGGCAGCACCGTCACTTTAAACAAGGACAGCAAGAAGATTGCAAGTCTGACGGTGAACGCCGGTGGAACATTGCAAGGGAATGGTTCCGGCAAAAATTTGGACTTGCGGAGCGCTCCCGGCAATCTGACAAATAACGGCACCATCAACCTGATCGACGAGGATATAAGTATTGACGGTGCCTTTATCAATAACGGCGTTTTCACTGCCGGAACCGGAAAGGTCAAGCTCAAAGGAAATGCAGCGCAAACCATAAGCGGAAATGTCGTTTTCAACGATTTGAAAGTGGACAACGGCAGCGCCAATGGATTGCTACTGAATGGCAATGTCACTGTAAATGGCGGGTTGTCGGGGAATGCGGTGTCGGGCGGGCAGGTCACTTTGGTATCCACTTGCCCGACCGATTACACGCTGGTTTCAAATGGCGGCACGACTGTGCAACATAGTTGCCCAACATCGCTTGCACCGCTCGCCGAATACCGTCTCGAAGAATCGGTGTGGAACGGCAGCGCCGGCGAAGTCCTCGACAGCAGCGGCAATAACCGCCACGGCACAACCATAGGCAACCCGCTGCCCGCCCCGGCCGGCGCTCTTCCCGCGCTCGCCGGCAACCCGGGCACCTGCGGTTACGGCAGTATGCCGGGCCCCTTCTCCAATGGCGGCACTTTCAACCTTCCCGGTTTGCCGGTGAATACGGCGGCGGGCGCCAAGACCAGCGTGGCATTCTGGATGTTCTGGGACGGCACCAACAGCGTGATGCCAATCGGCTGGTTCGGCTATGACCTGTGGCTGGTCGGCGGACATTTCGGTTTCAACACCGGCAACAGCGATGTGTTCGGCATCGGTTCGGCCGGACTCGCCAGCGGTTGGCACCATGTGGCGGCGGTATTCACCAACGGCAATGTCGCCGGCAACAAGCTCTATATCGACGGCGTGGCACAGTCCCTCACCCAGCGCCTGTCCACGCCCAACAACACCGCTTCCTTTGTAAATTCGACGCTGCGCGCCGGCGGCTGGCAACGCGACAATAATTATCGCTTCAGTGGTCGGCTTGATGAAGTGAAAGTCTATAACGGGGAACTAAAGCCGAGCGAGGTCAGCACCATTCGTGCTGTTACTCATCCGTGCAGCGGATTGGTCGTGCCATCCGGCTTCAATGCCTTCGAACCCGCCACACCCGACGGCAATGTGAACGGTGTCATCTATACCAAACTCGCCGCGACGCCATTCAATCTGGATGTGGTGGCATTGAAAATCGGACCAGCCGTGGAAACCGGCTTTACCGGCGACGTCAAGGTGGAACTGGTGGATGCCTCCGGCGGCGCGGGGTGCGGAGCACGCCCGGTGATCGGCCCGGCGCAAACCCTTACCTTTGCTGCGGCCGATGCCGGACGCAAAGCGGGGACCTTTACCGGGAACAACGCATGGCAAAACGTAACGGTGCGCATGAGCCATCCCGCCACCGGCGCTCCTGCCGTAGTGGCTTGTTCCACCGACGCCTTCGCCATCCGCCCGCAAACCTTTGTTGTTTCCGCCAACCTTGGCGGGGCCACGCTGGCAGCGGGCCTGAATTTCAGCATGACGGCATCAAGCGGTTACAACAACTACACCGGCACACCGGTTCTCCATACCGCACTGCTACGCGACCACAACAATGCGGTCATCGGCACCCTGCTCGGCAACTTCCCGGCGGCAGTCGCCGGCGGTGCGGCGGGCAACACTTTCCAATACCACGATGTCGGCACGATCTCTTTGCTCGCCGATGCGGTCAGCGAGGGTAATTTCACCGGCGTGGATCAACCCAACGATTGCGTGATCGGCAGCACCGCCAACGTGCTGACCGGCGGGAAATACGGCTGTGAGATCGGCTCTGCGCCAGCCGGGCCATTCGGGCGTTTCTATCCGCACCACTTCACTTACGCGGCGATTCTGGCACCCGCTTGTGCGGGGTTCACCTATATGGATCAGCCAAATCTCGGCATCAGTCTCACGCTGCAAGCGATGAGTGCCGCCGAAACGGTAACGGCCCGCTACACCGCCGGTTATGGCTCGCTCGGCACGTTCGACATCACCGGCGACAACGGCGGCAATGCGGTCAACCTTGCGCGTCTCACCCCTGTGCTGCCTGCGTTCCTCTGGAACAACGGTAGCTACACCGTCAATACGGCAGCATCGAGCTTCGCGCGCGACATCGCGCCGGACGGACCTTATGATAACTTTACGCTGAAGGCGAACATCCTGGCCGAGCCGGATGGGGTAAACATCCTTGGCAGTAATTTGAGCAACGCCACGAGGATCCGTTACGGGCGCATCCGCATGCTCAATGCCTACGGTTCAGAATTGCTGCCGCTCAACATTCCGCTGACGGTACAGCATTTCAACGGCAGCGGCTGGTCAACCAACACGCTCGACACTTGCACGACACTTGCCGCAAGCAACATGGCTTATACATTCAGCGGCAATCTGGCCGCATGCGAAACGGCCGGAACCTTGAGCGGCAGCGCGCCGACCTTCAATCTGCGGTTGGCCGCAGCGGGAGCGGGCAACAACGGCACGGCGGACATGACGCTCAATCTGGGCATCGCCGCAGCCGGCAATACCTGCACCAGCGTCGGCGGCCCCGGCCCGGCTGCCACGACAGCCAACCGCCCATGGCTGCAATTGCCCGGCGGCATCAATCCGGCCGCCCGCGCCACCTTCGGTGTCTATCAGGGCAACGACACGATCATCTACCAGCGCGAAAGCTATTAAAAAATGCCTGTCGTCAATTGCAGAACACAGATGAAAAATCCTGGCGCAGCCCTGTGCCTGCTCTTGCTACTCGGCGCATGCAGCCCGCACGACGACGCGACCCCTGCGCCAAAAATCTTCCAGGAACAGCGCGATGCGCTCGACAAGGCAAAGACAGTCGACCCCGCAGCGCAGCAGCAAGATGAGGCGCAACGCAAGGCGATAGAACAGCAAACGCAGTGAATCTGCAATCGCGGCAAAATGATTTTTCGGTGGCGGGCGTAGCAGAGGTTACGGTGCGGTGATCAGGCTCGGTTCCTCAAACAGCGACTTGATCACAACCCGGCGGATGTCGGGCCGGTCTGGAATCAGGTACAACACGGGTGTCAGCATTTCTTCGAAGATTCCGCGCAGGCTGCGGGCGCCTACCTTGTACTCGAACGCCATCTCGGCAATTTGCTGAAAAGCCGCAAGCTCGATATCCAGCTCGACCCCCTCTTCCTTGAGCAGTTCGCGGAACTGGTTGTAGATCGAATTGCGCGGCTCCACCATGATCTTGACCAGCAGCTCCTTGGAGAGGTTCTGCAGATTGGCAACGATGGGCAAGCGCCCGGCGAATTCCGGGATCAGCCCGAACGCGAACAGATCGGTGGGTTTCACGCGCGAATTCAGCCGGTCGAGAATCTTTTGATTGCCTTCGCTGCCACCGCTGCCGAGGGAGATGAAACCGAAAGCATGGGTTGTGACCGTGATGTTCTCCAGCCCGACGAATGCCCCCGCGCAAATAAAAAGAATATTGGTTGTGTCGAGCGTTTGCGTACTGCCCAATCTGACCAGTGCGCCCTCCATGATTTTCAACAGGGCGTGCTGCACCCTTTCTCCCGACGTGCCGCGCTGCTCCCCCGCCTCCGATTTCAGCTTGTCGATCTCGTCGATAAAGACGATGCCATGTTGCGCCCTGGCAATATCTCCGCCCGCCTTTTCCGTGAGTCGCAGCAGCAGGGCCTCAATCTCCTCGTTGACATATTTGGACTGCGCCAGCGAGGTGGCGTTGGCGGTAACGAAAGGCACATTCAGAACCCTCGACAATGTTTCGCACAGCAGCGTCTTGCCGGTGCCCGTCGGTCCGATCAGCAGAATATTGCTCTTGGCGATCTCGACGGCTTGCTGTCGCTGCTGGCCGATCCTGCGGTAATGGGAATACACCGCCACGGCGAGTGTCTTTTTGGCGATATCCTGACCGACGACATACTGGTCAAGATAATTCGCGATTGCACTGGGAGTCAGTTTCTTCCCCGCTGTCTGCTGGCCATTGAGGCTGTCCATACTCTCACGCTTTCCTTGAATTTCAGCCTATTTCATAACTGAACGCTTCCTCCATCATTTCGGGGAAGAAATCACCGTGGCAGCTTCAGCGCTTACTTTTTGATCATCACAAAGGCAGCGATCACGGCAACGATCAAACCAAGCAGCCATAGCCAGTATTTTTCCAGAAAACCCGGGGCTGCGGCTTGCGGGATGGGCTGCGAGGCAGCCACTGCGGTCGGGGCGGCTGCCGGTGATTCTTGTTGCACTATCGGGGCCGGTGCCGGTGCTGCTACGGGTTCAGGTTCCACAACCTTTGGTGGCACCGTCTTGGCTACGCGGGGTTTTTTCCTGGCCTTCTTGACCACCGGCTTGGGCGCAGGCTGTTCGGCCAGCATCACCGGAGCGGGTACAGGCTGTTCGG
>Ga0210022_1001914_pt1 | contig 13395 bp, 16 predicted proteins | sample CryGeymeta201520_FD_183984 | JGI IMG/M metagenome (GOLD analysis project Ga0210022, IMG submission 183984) | Groundwater microbial communities from Crystal Geyser aquifers in Utah, USA - Crystal Geyser metaG 2015-20 (SPAdes) (version 2) | ecosystem: Environmental > Aquatic > Deep subsurface >... | reverse complement strand
AACACCGCCGCCGCCGCCGATCTGCGCTCGCGCATCGCCGACGAGGTCAGCTTCGGCGGCATCACCTTCCGCCGCTACCGGGGCGGTGCGGGCTTTGGCGTCGCCACCGACAAGGCGGTGTTCTACCCAGAGGCCGTCGACGGGCTGTTCGAAATCTACCACGCCCCGGCCGACACGTTCGAGACGGTCAACACGCTGGGCCAGCCGCTCTACGCCCGCATGATCCCCGACCGTGATCGCGACGAATGGGTCCGCCTCGAGATCGAAAGCAATCCGCTGCCGATCTGCACCCGCCCGCAGGTGCTGCGGTCCGCGCGGCGGACGTGATGAACGCCTTTGCCGCCGCCATCGAGATGCTCTTCGCCGATCCGAACATCGGCGTGGAGGCGATCTACACATCCGATGGCGGCGCGCCGGCTGTGGTGCGCGCCGTTGTCCGGCGTGCGGACGAGGTGACCAACTTTGGCGAGGCCCGGCTTTGGTCGGAAACCACCCGCTTCGACGTGCGCGTGGCCGAGGTGCCAAACCCGCGCCCCGGCGACCGGATCGAGATTGGCGGGGACGCCTTTCTCATTCAGGGCGAACCCGTTCGTGATCGGGAACGGCTGGTGTGGACCGTCGACCTGAGGCCCGAATGAAATTGAAGCTCGCCATCGATCCCGACATCGTCGCCCTGATGGCCGCCGAAGTTGCGGCCGGGGAACGCGCCGTCACAGCCGCGATGCGCCAGGCGGGCACCGGCCTGAAATCCGCCTGGCGCACCCAGATCACCGGTGCGGGGCTGGGCACGCGCCTCGCCAACTCGATCCGCTCCGCCAGCTTCCCGAAGTCCGGCGAAAGTTTGAATGCGGCGGCGCTGGTCTGGTCGAACGCCCCGGTGATCATCGGCGCGCATGACACCGGCCCGCTGATCCGCTCGAAGAACGGGTTCTGGCTGGCAATCCCCACACTCGCTGCTGGCAAATCCACCCGTGGCGGCCGGATCACTCCCGGCGAATGGGAAAGGCGCACCGGCTTACGCCTGCGGTTCATCTATCGCCGCCGGGGCCCAAGCCTGCTGGTGGCCGAAGGGCGGCTGAACACCAAGGGCCGGGCGGTGGCGTCACGGTCGAAAACTGGTCGGGGCGTCGTGACCGCACCGATCTTTCTGCTGGTGCCGCAAGTCAAGCTGCCGAAACGGCTGGATCTGGCGCGGGACGCCGAGCGGGCGGTGGACGGCGTGCCGGGGCTGATCGTGGCGAATTGGGTGGAAGCCAGCAACTGAAGCCTGAGTGGTTGCAAATTACCGACCTCAGTTGGCGCGCTCAATGGGCTGAGCTCTCTCAAGATCAAAGTGGAAAAATTTATCAAAGAGAGCGGACTTTTTGTACAAGACACCATCGTGGTTGGTGTCATTTGTCGTGCCAGTCTGGGTTTCCATCAGACCGAACCAGATCAACGGATTGAGGAAAACGGCCCTCATGTAAACGGGAAGGATCATGAGCTTGTAGTCAAAAAATTGCTTTGGAGGCACAAAACAATAGCGTGTCAGCTGATCCACGCTTCTTGCCTGGTCTGCAACCAGGGACAGACCCCAAAATATGATACCTGTTTGTTCCTGCACCCAAGGATGTGCCAACTTCGTCAGTGTTCTCGGGTTTACTTTGGAGAATGCCGCGGCGAATACTTTGCTCACGATGGTGACATCGATGCGGTTTTCCAGAAGAAGACGACCACTTGGCGTGACGTTTATGGATTTTTCCTTCACTTCAACAAGCTCACTCTCGATGGCGAGAGCTTTCAAGAAGTCCAGTGGGCAGATGTTTTCCTCATCAAGGGGTCTTCGCATGTTCTTGACGTTGTGAAAGTCACTGTTTGGCCAGTGCGTTACTTCCACCAGCAGTTCAAGACTGTCAGACGTCATGGTCGAGTTCTGCTGCAAAACAATTTTGCCTTCGGAGATCAGGGACAAAAATATCCTGAGATTGTCAAAAACTGCCGAGCCGCAAATTTCGGCTGCATTTCCGATGTAATTGAGGCTCAGAGGCGACTCGGCCGAATTGAAGGGCACCAGTCGGTAAAAGTCATCCGGTGGCAATTGCAGCCAGGCAGGATATACGTCTTTCAACCAAGCGGAGAGTTCAGGCGGAAGTGGCGTCGAAAGTCTGATTCTGGACACGATGTTTGGTCTCTCTGCTATTCGGAAGTTGTTGGTAGCACATGCCCGCCCCCCGCGAAACCATCCTCACCGCCCTGCACGCGCGGTTGCAGACGCTTGCCGCCACCGCCCTGCGCGGTGACGTTCTGCCTGAACGCGTGCCCACTGCGGGCCTCCTGATCCTGCGTGACGGCGAGCCGGGGGAGCCCGAGGTAACGCTGTCGCCCCTGCGCTACCATTACCAGCACCGGGCCGAGATCGAGGCAGTTGTTCAGGGTGCTGCCCGTGACACCACCTTCGACACCCTCTGCGCCAGCATTGGCGCGGCGCTCGCCGCCGACCGCACGCTGGGCGGACTCTGCGACTGGATTGAGGCCGAAGCGCCCCGTCCGGTCGATCTGCCCGTGGAGGGTGCCGCCAGCCTGAAGGCGGCGGTGATCCCGGTCATCCTGCACTATTCCACGGCCGATCCGCTGGCCTGACCCCAAATCACGATAGGAGAACACGATGGCACGAGCCCATGGGGCGCGGGCGCAGATGGCGCTTGCGTTCGAATCCGTCTATGGCACCGCGCCCGCCACGGGCTATCGCACGGTGCCTTTTGCCAGCACCACGCTCGGTTCAGAACAGCCGCTGATCGCCTCGGAGCTACTGGGCCAGGGGCGCGACCCGCTGGCCCCGATCAAGGACGCGGTCACTGCAGACGGCGATGTCGTCGTGCCGATCGACGTCGAGAACCTTGGCCTCTGGCTGAAGGCGGCCTTCGGCGCGCCTGTCACCTCCGGCACGACGCCCAAGACCCATACCTTCCAGTCCGGTAACTGGACGCTGCCGTCGATGGCCATCGAAACGGCCATGCCCGAGGTGCCGCGCTATGCGATGTACACGGGCTGTGTCTGCGATCAGTTGTCTTGGCAGATGGCGCGGTCGGGGCTGCTGACCGCGACTGCGCGCCTGGTGGCGCAAGGTGAAAACGTTGCAGCCACCACGGCCGCTGGCACGCCGACCTCGCTCGCGCTGCAGCGGTTCGGGCATTTCAACGGGGCGATCACGCGCAACGGCTCGCCGCTCGGCAACGTCATTTCGGCCGAGGTGACCTATTCCAACGGGCTCGACCGGATCGAAACCATCCGCTCGGACGGCCGCATCGAAGGGGCCGACCCCGGCATGGCCGCCCTGACCGGTCGGGTCGAGGTGCGCTTCGCCGACACCGCTCTGATCACGCAGGCCATCGACGGCACGCCTTGCGAGCTGGTTTTCGCCTGGAGCCTCGGGGCCAACGCCAGTTTCACCTTCACTGCACATGCCGTCTACCTGCCGCGCCCCCGGATCGAGATCCCGGGCCCGCAAGGCATTCAGGCCACCTTCGACTGGCAGGCGGCGAAGGCCGTCAGCCCCGCCCGCATGTGCACCGCCGTCCTCGTCAACACTGTTGTGAGTTACTGACCATGATCAGACTGAACCTGACTGCCGCGCCTACGTGGCTGACCCTTGCTCCCGGCCTTCGCTTGAAGGTCGCGCCGCTGACCACCGCGCGGATGGTCTCGGCCCGTGCTGACCCCGCCATCGAAGCGCTGCCAGACACCGCGACTCAAGAAGAACTGGCGCTGGCCATGGCCAAGGCCGTCGCCCGCCGTGCGGTCCTGGATTGGGAGGGTGTCGGCGATGACGCGGGCGATGCCGTGCCCGTCACACCCGAAGGCATCGACGCCCTTCTGGAAATCTGGCCAGTCTTCGAGGCCTTCCAGACCCAATACGTCGCCAAGGGTCTGATCCTGGACGCGGAAAAAAACGTCTCCGCGCCCTTGCCGAATGGTCCTTCGGCGGGGGCGACCGCTACTGCGCGGCCTGCAAGGGGCGCTGCCCCGACTGCCCCGCAAGACTGAACCGGCCAAAGACTGAAGATGGCTGGCAGGTCTGGGATCTGGTTGGCCGCCTTGGCGGACAACTGCGCGTGGTCCCCGGCGCGGTGCTGGGCTGGGACATGGGCGCTGCCCTCGCGATGGCCAAGGCGCTCGGGATCGACGCCCTCATCGCCGCCGAACTGCTGCCCGAGATTGAGGCGGTGATGGTGCGCAAGCTGAACGAACAGATCGGAGACGGCCATGGCTGAGAAAAGGGTCAGTGTCCGGCTTGTCGCGGAAGGCGGCCGTCAGGTCCGGGCCGAGTTGGAAGGCATCGGCGAAGCGGGCACGCGCGGGTTTGGCCGTCTGTCCTCCGAGATGGAACTGGCCAACGCCCGGCTTGGAAGCTTCGCCCGCAAAGCCGGGATTGCGCTGGCGGCGATTACCGCTGCTGCTGCCGCTGCGGGTGTGGCGATGGTCCGGTCCGGCCTCGACGTGATCGGCGCGCAGGCCGACATGGCGGCTTCGCTCCGGACCACCGTCGAAAGCCTGCAGGTGCTGACATGGGCTGGGGAACTGGCCGGGGTTTCGATGGGCGAGATCGAACAGGCCACCAAGAAGCTGACCACGCGGCTGTCGGAAGCGGCGGCTGGATCCGGATCGGCTGTTGGTGCTTTGCAGCGGCTGAACCTGACCGCCGCCGAGCTGCAAGCGCTTCCGCTCGACCAGCGTATTGTCGCCATTCAGGAGGCGCTGAACCGGTTTGTGCCCGAAGCGGAACGGGCTGCTGTCGCCTCTGACCTTTTCGGTGACAAGGCCGCACTGGCCTTTCTGCGCATCGATTCCGCCACCCTGCGGGAAGCGGCACACGACGTGCAGGATTTCGGGGTGGCGGTCAGCGCGGCTGATGCTGTGCAGATCGAACGCACCGGCGATGCCATCGCCAAGCTGAGCCTGATCTGGCTGGGCCTGACCAATCGCCTGACCGCCGCCGTCGCCCCGGCGCTGGAAACGGTGGCAAACGCACTGGCCGATATGGCGCGTGGCACCGGGCCCATCGGCGGCGCAATCACCGCGGTATTCGACAATCTGGCACGGCTCGCCACCTATGCCGCGACCTTCGCCGCCTTCATGGCCGGTCGTTGGGTAGCCGGGCTAGCCGTTGCCGCCGTGTCTGTCCGTGGCCTCGCCACGGCGCTGGTCGTTCTGCGCGGGGCGCTGATCCGGACCGGCATCGGTGCGCTGATCGTTGGCGCGGGGGAACTGGTTTATCAGTTCTCGCAGCTTGTGGCCCGTGTCGGCGGCGTGGGCGAAGCCTTTCGCCTGCTGAGCGACCTGGCGTCCGAAGTCTGGTCCCGCATCGGTCTGTCACTCGATGCGGCCTTTGCCAACATGGCTGCTGGCTGGGAAGGACTGAAGGCGGCTGGGCTGTCGGCGCTCGAAGGCACCATCGCGGGCGTGGTCAGTTTCGGGGACCGGACGGCCGCGATCTTCCAGGGGGCCTACGATGCGGCAGTGGCAATCTGGGGCAGTCTGCCCGGCGCCATCGGCGACTTTGCCTTCCAGGCCGCGAACGGGCTGATTTCCGGGGTGGAGGCGATGCTGAACGGCGTCGTCACGCGCATCAACAATTTCATCAACGGCTTGAACGCCGCGCTGGACCTTCTGCCGGACTGGGCGGTGGGCGAAGGGGGAGTGCGGATCGGCACGCTGGACCCTGTTGAACTGGCTCGGATCGGCAATCCGTTCGAGGGGGCAGCGACAGCGGCCGGAGCTGCTGCTGCGGATGCCTTCTCAGCCGCGCTGTCCCAGACCTATCTCGAGCCACCCGACCTCGGGCTTGGCGCGATGGCAGACGACGCTCGCGGCCGGGCCGATGGCTATCGCGAGGCTGCTGGAATGTTGGCCGATGCGGCCGGCCGTCCACTTGCCAGTTGGCAGGCGCTGCGCGAAGCGGTGACCGGCACAGGGGCGGAGGCAGAAGCCGCGCTGGCAGATGCCGCCAACTCTGCGGATGCCCTGAACACCGAACTGGATGACACCGCAGCCGCTGCCGGAAGTGCGGGCGCAGCGTCGCGCGACGCCGGGGCTGCGGCGGCTGACGGGGCCGACCAGGCCGCCACCGGCTGGGGTGCGGTGACTGCGGCACTCGCCGACTATGCCACCAAGGCGCGCGACATCGGCGGGGATATCGGCCAAACACTAGTTGGGGCCTTCACCTCGGCCGAGAACGCCGTGGGTGAGTTCGTCAAGACCGGCAAGCTCGACTTCCGCGATCTGGTCACCTCGATGATCGCCGATCTGGCCAAGCTGGCGGCGCGGCGGTTCATCCTCGGCCCCATCGCCAATGCGCTGTCGGGAGCGCTCGGCGGCGCGGGCGGGATCTTCGCCAACATCCTGCACGCTGGTGGTGTGGTCGGATCGCCGGGCCCGGGCCGCATGGTTCCCGCGCTGGCCTTTTCCAATGCCCCGCGCATGCACGCGGGCGGCTGGGCCGGGATCAAGCCCGACGAAGTTCCGGCGATCCTTCAGAAGGGCGAGCGCGTGCTCTCCCGCCGCGAGGCCGCTGGATACGGCCAAGGCTCGTCCAGCGCTCCCGCCGTCAACGTCACCATCATGGCCCGCGATGCGGAAAGCTTCCGGCAATCCCGGACGCAGGTGGCGGCGGACATTGCCCGTGCCGTGTCGATGGGTCGGAGGGGCATGTGATGGCGTTCCATGAAGTCAGGTTCCCCGACAACATCAGTCGCGGGGCGCGTGGGGGGCCGGAACGGCGCACGCAAGTGGTCGAACTGGCCTCCGGCGATGAAGAGCGCAACGCCAGCTGGGCCAATTCGCGTCGCCGCTATGATGTGGCCTACGGCATCCGACGTGCTGACGATCTGGCGGCGGTCGTCGCCTTCTTCGAAGCGCGCAACGGTCGCCTGCACGGCTTTCGCTACAAGGACTGGGCGGATTACAAATCCTGCCTGCCGTCGCAGGCGGTGGCCCCCACCGACCAGCCCATCGGCACCGGCAATGGCGCGGTCACCACCTTCGCCCTGCTGAAACGCTACACGTCCGGTGCGCAAAGTTGGACCCGCGCGATTGCCAAACCCATGGCGGGCAGCGTTCGCCTTGCCCTGAACGGCGTCGAGCAGATGTCCGGTTGGAGCGTCGATACCGCCACCGGCAACGTCGCCTTCACGACCGCCCCGGGCGCGGGCGTCGCGATCACGGCCGGTTTCGAATTCGACGTCCCCGTCCGTTTCGACACCGACATGCTCGACGTCACGCTCGATCTCGAGCGGCTGGGGTCGATCACATCCATCCCGCTGCTGGAGATCCGGCGATGAACGAAGAAACCGGCTTTGTCGCCGCCGTGCTGCGCGATCTGGCAACCTCCACCGCCGTCATCCTGGCGGCTTGGGGCGCGCTTGGTGGGGCCACCAACGCCCTGACCACCCGAATGCGGCTGCGCGATGCGCTGCGACATATCCTGCTGGGCGGTCTGATCGCGGCGGGGATGGGCAGCCTGTCGATGGCGGTCATCACCGCCTGGCTCGACCTGCCATCGCAGGCGATCCCGGCCGGGGGCGCGGCGGGCTCGGCCGCCTATCTGGTCGGCGTCTTCGGCCCCGCCTTCATCGAGGTCATCCTCGCCCGCCTGCGCAGCGGCAAGGGGGGCAACCCCGATGCATGAACTTCTCCGTCTCGCGCGCGCCATCCGCTGCGACGCTTCCGACCCGGCTCAGACCTTCAGCCATCGCCTCCGCATCGGCCTTCTGGTCGCCGCCCTGATCCTGATCCTTTCCTCCATCTTCGGGTGATCCCATGCACATGACTGATCGGGGCCTGCTGGCCCTTGTCCGGCACGAAGGACTCGTGCCCGGACCTTATCTCGATCTGAAGAACGTCTGGACCTTCGGCATCGGCCACACCGCAGCCGCTGGTCCACCCGATCCGGCACGGATGCCGCGTGGCATGCCCGCCGATCTCGATGCGGGGATCCGAGAGGCGTTCCGGCTCTTCCGTGCCGACATCGTGGCCTATGAGGCCGAAGTGCTGCGCGCGGTGAAGGTGCCGCTGGAACCGCACGAGTTCGATGCACTGGTGTCGTTTCACTACAATACCGGTGGGATCGCCAAGGCATCGCTGACCCGCCATCTGAACGCTGGCAACCGTGCCGCCGCAGCGCAGGGTTTCATGGGCTGGCTCCGACCCGCCGCAATCCGCACGCGTCGCGAGGCCGAGCGCGATCTGTTCCGCGATGGCCGCTACCCGACCGGCACCATCCCGGTCTGGGCGGTCGACCGCAACGGGCGGGTGGATTTCTCGCGGCCCATTCGGCGACTGACCGAGACCGAGGCGCTGGCATTGCTGCGCCCGGCGAGCGTGCCTCTGTTCCCCGCAATCGTGGCTGGACCGACATCGCCACCTGCCTCGGCACCGCCGAGCGGCTGGCTCGCCCGCCTCGCAGCCTTCTTTTCAAACTTTACCCGGAAGGTCTGACCCATGCGCTATTTCCAACCGACATCGCTCACCTGGTGGGCGGGGCTGCTGGCGGTGCTGACCGGCAGTGGCGCGCTTTTCCTGCCCGAGCAGGGTCAGCTTGCCGAATTGGCGCGCCTCGTCGCGATCCTCGCCGGGGCGGGTGATGCCTCGCCGATGACGCTGATCAGCCTTGGGCTTGGTCTGATCGGGCTGCGCGACCGGATCGAACGTGGGTTCCGCGGCTATGCTTGAGTTTCTGGCCGGCATGATCGTGGGCGGGACGATGGGCATGGTCATTGCCGCCCTCTGCGTGGCGGCGTCGGGCGGGGAGCGGGATGATGGCTGACATCTTGATCTGGCTGGTTGCAGCCCTTGGTGCCGCCGGGGGCGTCGTGCTTGGGCGGCTTTTGGGCCGCGCGGAAGGCAAACGTGCGGGCAAACTGGAAGGGGAACGCGATGCAATGGTGGACAAGATCGAGCGTACGGAACGCGGACGCGTGGCCGTTCGGGACGGTCGCGGTGCTGGCGATCCTGCTGACCGGCTGCACAACAACGATGCGCGCTGGTGATGCAGGCTGTTCCGCCTATGCCGAGGCCCGCCTTGGCCGCCCCGCCAACGCGACAGTCACAGGCGTGCCATCCGACTGGGCGGGTTGGATCGCCGACCTTGACGACCGCATGACGGGAACGTGCCGATGAAAACCCTCTCCCCTGCGCTGCAAGCCCATCTCGATGACCGCACCACCACCCTGTCCTGGTGCTGGCGCATCATCCGCGTCGATGGCGTGACCCTCGGTTTCACCGACCATGATGCGGTGCTGACGTTCGATGGCACGGGTTTCGAGCCGGAGAGCGGGTTTGCCGCCTCGGAAATCCGCTCGGGATCGGACCTCTCCGTCGATGCGCAGGATGCCGAGGGCGTGTTGACCTCCGACCGGATCACCGAAACCGACATCATCGACGGGCGCTGGGATGCCGCACAGGTCGAGCTGTGGCGAGTGAACTGGGCCGACACCAGCCAGCGGGTGTTGATGCGGCTTGGCGCGGTGGGTCAGATCCGGCGCGGCCGCATGGCGTTTGTCGCCGAAGTGCGCAGCCTCGCGCATGTGCTCAACCAGACGGTCGGCCGCGCCTATCAGGCGAGTTGCGATGCAGCGCTGGGCGATGGCCGCTGTGGTGTCAATCTGGAATCGCCCCCCTTCAAGGGCAGCGGCGTTGTGCTGTCCCTGATCCGGGACCGGGGGTTCGTGGCCTCCGGCCTCGGGGCATTTGCGCCCGGCTGGTTTGCATCCGGCACCGTGGAATGGATCAGCGGCGGATCGGCCGGGCGGCGCGCGGAGGTGATGATGCACGAGGTCGCGGACACCGGCGTCACGATTACCCTCTTGGAAGCGCCAGTGCGGGCGTTGGGCGTGGGCGATGCCTTCGCGATCCGGGCCGGTTGCGACAAACGGCTGGAAACCTGCCGCGACCGTTTTGCCAATGCGGTGAACTTTCGGGGATTTCCGAACATTCCGGGGCAGGATGCGGTGCTGCGTTATGCCTCGAATGGCGACGCCAATCAGGGGGTGGTGCTGTGATGACCGCTGACCCGGAGGCCGTGATCGCGGCGGCCCGCGCGTGGCTTGGCACGCCCTACCATAATCAGGCCAGCCTGCGTGGGGTTGGCTGCGATTGCCTTGGCCTCGCGCGCGGCGTCTGGCGCGATGTGGTCGGTGCCGAGCCGCAAGCGATCCCGCCTTACAGCCGGGATTGGGGCGAGACTTGTGTCCGTGAAGTTCTGGCCGATGGCGCGCGGTCCATGATGATCGAGATCCCCGTGGCCCAGATCGGCCCCGGCGCGTTGGTGCTGTTCCGCATGGCGCCGCGCGCCATCGCCAAGCATGTCGGCATCCTCACCGCACCCGACCGCTTCATCCACGCTTACGACCGGCTGGGTGTGATCGAGGAGGCGCTGACCACGACATGGCGGCGGCGCATCGCCTTTGCCTTCCGCTTTCCCGCAAACCCTTCATAAAAGCGAACCTGACCCATGGCCTCCCTCGTTCTGGGTGCGGTCGGCTCTGCCCTTGGGGCAGGGTTTGGCGGCACCATCCTCGGCCTGTCCGGTGCTGCCATCGGTGGCATGATCGGCTCGTCCATCGGATCGGTGATCGATTCCGCGCTGATGGCCTCGCTCTCGCCGGGCCAGCGCATCGAGGGCGCGCGGCTCGACAGTCTGCGCATCACCTCCGCCACAGAAGGCACCGTGATCCCGCGCCTCTTTGGCCGGATGCGGCTTGGCGGCAACATCATCTGGGCGACAGACTTCCTTGAAGAGGTGAACACCTCAAGTTCGGGCGGCAAAGGCGGCGGGCCGACGGTCACCACCACGGAATACCTCTATTCCGCCTCCTTCGCAGTCGGGCTGACCGAAGCGCCGATCACCGGCATCGGGCGCATCTGGGCCGACGGCAGTCCGATGGACCTGACCGGGGTCACCTGGCGCTGGTATTCCGGATCGGAAGCGCAAACCCCCGATCCGTTCATCGCGGCCAAAATGGGGACCACCAGCACCCCGGCCTATCGCGGACTGGCCTATGTGGTGTTCGAGAATCTGGCGCTGACCGCCTTCGGCAACCGGCTGCCGCAACTGTCGTTCGAGGTCTTCGCGCCGCTGGCCGATCCCGACACCGCCGAAGGGCTGGTCCAGGCGGTGACGATGATCCCGGCCTCGGGCGAGTTCGCCTATGCCACAGACGTCGTGACCAAGACCGATGCAGGCACGAGTTCGGCAGAGAACGTTAACGCCATTGCCGACACGCCCGATCTGGAAGTGTCGCTGGACCGGCTGGAGGCGCTGGCACCGGCCGTCGCCAGCGTCAGTCTGGTGGTGGCGTGGTTCGGCGACGATCTGCGCGCAGGCAATTGCACGGTGCGGCCAAAGGTCGAGGTCGCAGCCAAGACCACGGTGCCGCTGTGGTCGGTGAACGGCGTGGCGCGGGCCGCAGCGCCGGTGATCAGCCAGATCGACGGCAAGCCGGTTTATGGCGGCACGCCTGCAGACTTTTCGGTGGTTCAGGCCATTCAGGCGATCAAGGCGCGCGGGATGCGGGTGACGTTTTATCCGTTCCTGATGATGGACGTGCCGCCGGGGAATACCTTGCCAAACCCGTATTCCGACAACGCGGCGGGTGTCGGACAGGCCGCCTTGCCGTGGCGGGGCCGGATCACCTGCTCGCCAGCAGCGGGGTTTGCGGGGACAGTGGACAAGACCGCGCCCACCGCAGCGCAGGTTTCGGCATTTTTCGGCAGCGCGACACCTGGGAATTTCGCAATCTCCGGCACTACGGTCACGTGGACCGGCGGCGCGGATTGGGGCATCCGCCGGATGATCCTGCACTACGCCCACCTTTGTGCGGCAGCAGGCGGGGTCGACGCTTTCCTGATCGGCTCGGAGATGATCGGGCTGACCACGATCCGGAGTGTGGCCAGCACCTATCCGGCTGTCACTGCGCTGAAGGCGCTGGCGGCGGATGTGCGCACCATCCTCGGGGCCAGCACAAAGATCGGCTATGCCGCCGACTGGTCGGAATATTTCGGCCACCATCCCGGCGACAGCAGTGGCGATGTGTTCTTCCACCTCGACCCGCTCTGGTCGGACGCGAACATCAACTTCATCGGGATCGACAACTACATGGCCTTATCCGATTGGCGCGATGGGTTCGATCATGCCGATGCCGCCACGGCCCCGGCGATTTACGACCGGGCCTACCTGCAATCGAACATCGCGGGTGGCGAGGGCTTCGACTGGTTCTATGCCAGCCCGGCCGACCGCGACAGCCAGACCCGGACACCGATCACCGACGGCGGCTATGGCAAGCCATGGATGTTCCGCTTCAAGGATCTGCGAAGCTGGTGGTCAAATGCCCACTTCAATCGCCCGGGCGGGGTTGAAGGCGGGGCCGCCACGGCTTGGATACCGCAATCCAAGCCCATCTGGTTCACCGAACTGGGCTGCCCGGCTGTCGACCGTGGCACCAACCAGCCGAACGTGTTCTTCGATCCGAAGTCGTCGGAAAGCCAAGTGCCCTACCACTCGCGCGGTTGGCGGGATGATGCCATCCAGCGGGCGTATCTCGAGGCGACATATCTGTTCTGGGGTGCCACTGCGAACAACCCGGTCTCGACAGTCTACAGCGCGCCGATGGTCAGTGTCGCCAACTGCGCGGCCTGGACTTGGGATGCGCGGCCCTATCCGTTCTTCCCCCAAGCCAGCGATATCTGGTCGGACGGCCCGAACTGGCGGCTGGGCCACTGGCTGACCGGTAGGCTGGGGGCGGTCTCGCTCGCCGCCCTCGTGCGCCGCCTCTGCCTGCGCGCCGGATTGGCGGACACCCTGATCGACGTCTCCGGCCTCTGGGGTGCGGTCGAGGGCTATGTCATCAGCGCACTGGAAAGTCCGCGGGCTTCGATCAGCCTGCTGGCGCAGCACTTCGGTTTTGATGCGGTCGAAAGCGAAGGCCGCATCCGTTTCCTCATGCGCGGACAGGGTGTGGTGGCGATAATCGCCCCGGACGGCATGGTAGCGGCTTCAGGACAGGGCGACGTGATGGAACTGACCCGCGCGCAGGAAACCGAGCTGCCGCAAGCCCTGAAGTGGCAGTTGGCGCGCGCCGACGAGGATTACGACGCGGTCATCGTCGAGGCGCAGCGCATCACCGTCACCGCTGCCCGCATCGCCTCGGAGTCCTTTGCCGTGGCGGTGCCGCCCGAGGAGGCCGAGCGGCGCTGTCGTCGGGCGCTGATGGAGACATGGGCCGGGCGCGAAAGTGCCGTGTTCAAACTGCCGCCGTCCCGGCTGGCGCTGGATCCCTGCGACGTGATCCATCTCGACCACGATGGGCGGCTGACCGAGTTCCGGCTGATCTCGGTCGGCGATGCGGGCGCGCGCAGCATCGA
>Ga0210022_1001862_pt1 | contig 13652 bp, 6 predicted proteins | sample CryGeymeta201520_FD_183984 | JGI IMG/M metagenome (GOLD analysis project Ga0210022, IMG submission 183984) | Groundwater microbial communities from Crystal Geyser aquifers in Utah, USA - Crystal Geyser metaG 2015-20 (SPAdes) (version 2) | ecosystem: Environmental > Aquatic > Deep subsurface >... | reverse complement strand
CTTAGGGCTCTTGCATATGGAGATCATTAAAGAGCGCCTGGAGCGTGAATACAACCTGGAGCTTGTTGCAACGGCGCCGAGCGTCGCGTACCGGATTACCAAGACAAACGGGGAAAATATCACCATTCGTAACCCGTCCGAGATGCCCGACCCCCACATCATCGAGACGATGGAGGAGCCGTTCGTTTCCGCGGTTATCCTGTTGCCGAACGAGTATGTCGGCACGGTTATGGATATCTGCCAGGACAGGCGGGGGATATTTAAGAATATGCAGTACTTAAGCGAGAACAGGGTGGAGCTGCAGTACGATCTGCCGCTCGGCGAGATACTACTTGATTTCTTCAACCAGCTTAAATCGCGCACGCGCGGTTACGCATCCCTCGATTACGATCACAAGGGATACGTGAAGACGGAGCTGGTAAAGCTGGATATATTGCTGGGCGGAACGCCGGTCGATGCGTTTTCCTGCATCGTCCCCAAAGACAAGGCCTACCGCATCGGCAGGGAGCTTACAAACAAGTTGCGGGATATTATCCCGAGGCAGATGTTTGAGGTGGTCATCCAGGCGGCGATCGGCGGCAAGATTATCGCCCGCGAGTCGGTCAAGGCAAAGCGAAAAGACGTCCTGGCCAAGTGCTACGGCGGCGATATCTCAAGGAAGCGCAAGCTTCTTGAGAAGCAAAAAGAAGGCAAGCGCCGCATGAAGCAGGTGGGCCGCGTAGAAGTCCCCCAGGAAGCCTTTATGCAGGTCCTGCGCGTTGAGGATAATAAATAGCGGTTTTGTCATTCTGAACGCCAGCAACTGTCATTCTTAAGCGTTATGAAGAATCCAGACCAACAACTGTCATTCTGAAGCGTTGTGAAGAATCCAGACCAACAACTGCCATTCTTAAGCGTTGTGAAGAATCCAGACCAGCAACTGTCATTCTTAAGCGTTGTGAAGAATCCAGACCAGCAACTGTCATTCTGAACGAAGTGAAGAATCTAGAGAGCACTCACAGACTTCTGTCACTGAGTTCGTCTAAGCTTTAATTCACCTTGCTAAGAAGTACCTATACTGCATTTACCAAGCATTATCAACCATCCATCTCACGCAGTTTATCTAAGCCTAGACCCTCACACTTCAAACAAACCAACTGCACCCGAGATTCTTCAGTCGCTTTGCTCCTTCAGAATGACAGTGAATTTAGCAGTCTTTTTATTGTGGCACCTATAGCAGCGCTAGATTCTTCGCTTCGCTCAGAATGACAGTGAATTTAGCAGTCTTTTTGTTGTGGCACCTATAGCAGCGCTAGATTCTTCACAACGCTTAAGAATGGCAGTTGTTGGTCTGGATTCTTCACAACGCTTAAGAATGACAGTGAATATTCTGCTATTTTACTAATCCCGCGACCATTTTAGCGGCTTCGGCCCTTGTCGCGGCGCCGTTGGGCTTGAATGTGCGGTTGGGGTATCCGGAGATGAGGCCGGCTTTTACACATGAGTTGATGTAGCCTTTTGCCCAGGACCCATTGATATCGATAAGCGAGCTTGAGCCGCCGGACAGTTTCAGCGTTTTTGTCAGGATCGAGGCGATCTCTGCCCTGGTTATGCTTCTGCCGGGCTTAAACGTTCCGTCGGGATATCCTCCCAGGACCTTACCCGTTACAAGCTTGGAAACATTCTCCTCGTACCAGGCGTTTGGCGGCACATCGTAGAAGGTGACCTCCGCGGCAACCTCGGCCAGCGCGGTCTCAAGGCTGGCCGGGGCGCTCTCGTTTCCCGCTTTATCGACCGCAGTTACGTAATAGGTATAAACAATTCCTTTGTTGGCGGTGGTGTCGTTGTATTGGGTCACGCTCACGTTGGCGAGCGGGGCAACCTTGCTCGGCTTATCGGGCCCGCCGCTGCCCATTATCCGATAGACTTTATATCCCGCCAGATCCGCCTCTTTATTCGCATCCCAGGCAAGTTGGATCAACCCTAAGTTGGATACGAGCTTTAAGCCCTGCGGCGTAGCCGGCGCTTGATCTTGCGGGCTCGAGCCTCCGCCCGAACTCGGGCTTACCCCCGATGGCGGGGTAGGTACGACGGGTTGCTTGATTACTGCAAACGGAGAAAGCGAGCTAACGCGCCCCGTTATCGTTTTGGCGACGATATCTTTTGAATAAGTAACATCGGCCCATGCATCGGCTTGCCAGTGGCGCAGCTCAAGGTTTGCTTCCTCGGCGGCCGAGATACTCGGGTCATAGGGGAAGGTTACAAGTATATCTCCCGTGAACTGCGCTGTTGTAGTTACCTCATAGAAACTTCCAACAAGCTGGAACCCGGAAGGGATGGGCGGGGCAGTGCTTGTGGCGTTGATACTTGTAATACCTTTGGTAGTTACCGTGTTGAATGTCAATGTAGCGCCGAGGCCGGGGCTGACGGTCGTATGCGTCCCGTCACCGGTAGGGGCCGGAGGGGCGGTTGTATTTGCTATGCTCACGTTGATGTGGCTCTCTGTGTAATTTCCGGCGTTATCGTATGCCCCGGCTTTTAGCGTATGACCGAAATTCGAGTAGCGCGTGGTGTCGAGTGTCAGGCTATATGGCTGGCCTGTAGATGTTGCTATAAAGCTGTTGTCAACATAGAACAACACCTCGGAAACATCGCTTAACGTATCGGATGCACTTGCCGTGAACGACGGGTCCCCCGCGAGTGTGGCGCCGTTGATCGGCGCTACGATCGAGCAGCCGGGTGCGGTGGCGTCCACCTTTAACTCGGAAGTGTGTGTTGCCTCCTCGGCGTTTCCTACCGCATCTATCGAGTAGTAGTATAGTGTGCCGGATGAGGTCTCGGGTACGCTGAGCATCGCCGAGTATGTCGCCCAGGGACCGCTGCTCGACGTCCAGGAATAAAAGGTGACCCCCGGCTCGTCCCTCGTCAGGATAATTGTTGGAATGCTCTTAAACCAGCCGTTTTCGCCGTCCGGGGCAATCTGGCTGATGGCAGCGAGGCTGGTCGGCGGGATGGTATCTTTTGTTTTAGTAACCGCGTTGCAGAATGCGCTGGTGTTTCCGGCCTCATCGATTGCTTGAGCGCTTATCTTTATCTGCCCGTCTTTTAATTTAGTAAGGTTGAGTTCGGCGTTAAATGTGCCGGTCGACACAGCAGAGGTCGTGACCTCGGTGGTGTCATCGGTTGCTTTTACTAACACGATGGTCGACGTATCGGACGTTCCGCTTACCGCAACCTTGCTCACACCCGTCGCGCTTAAGGTAGAAACGGCCGTAATTATTGGGATGGTGGGCGGCACCGCGTCGACTTTAAATGTGCTGGTGCGCGTTACCTCGGTATTTCCCGCATAATCGGATGAGTAGTAGGTGATTGCATGGATGCCCTCAGGCACGGTTAAGCTTATATCGGCCTCATGGTCACCGCTGACGGACGTCTCCTCCAAATCATCCCACTTATAGTGGACGATTGCAGGTGTACTTTGCTTCTCATCGACTATAAAAGAGATTGTGGGGGCCGCAGCTTTATACCAGCCTCCGGTTCCATCCGGTGATGAGGGATTCACTTTGAGTGTCGTGGCGGGGGCGGTAACATCCCACCTGAATATCTGTGTCAACGGGCTAGCTTCTGACCCCTCGGTATTTCCCGCCTCATCAATCGTCCAATAGTAGAGATTATGGGACCCTTCGACGAGGGCGCCCTTATCTTCAGGCAGCTTTACCGGACCGGCAGTGGTTGTCTCTGGTCTGCTATCCCACCGGTAATGGAAAGTGGCCGGCTCGGTCGCGCTCAAGGTAATAGCCGGCGCGGTTACGTACCAGCCATCAGTCCCATTGGGAGATCCCGGATCGGCTGTGATCTTGGTTCTCGGTGCGATGCTATCTACCTTGATTTCCTTGCTATGCGTAGGCGTCTCAAGGTTATCAGATGTATCGATCGAATAGTAATAGAGGGTATGGATACCTTCCGGAGCCGTAATCGTAAGAGGGGCGGTTGCAGTTGCCCCTCCGCCGTCATCCCAGTAATAGTGTATGATTGCAGGCTCATTTACTGATAGTGTTACCGAAGGCCTGCTCGACTTGTACCAGTCATTTGTTCCCATGGTTCCGCTAATACTTAGTAAAGTGGTAGGCGGCACTGTATCTGTAGGAATCTCGGTCTTAAAGCTAAAGCTGTAGGCTGCGGCGGATTCAAGATTGTTGTCCGAGATATCCGTAACGGCATCCGCCGGCATGTCGACCCTGTAGTTGCTGTTATAGTTTAGTCTATCCGCCACTTTAATCGTGATGACGTTGTCCTTGATCGTCTTGGTTATGGTTGGGTTTGCACCCGACAGGTTGGTTACCCGAATGTCATCAAAGTGGATGCTTTTCTTTATTGGCTCGCTGAAAAATATCTTGATGTCCTGGCCGACCGGAGTATCCGTATCACCATTTTCCGGTGAGCTGCCGCCGATTGTCGGTTGCTTGTTATCCTTGTAGGCGTACCCCAGGTCGCCGTTTGTGACGTCGTAGTAGCTTATGTGGATGTTGTTTGACGCGTCTCTCGCGATGGATGTGTACTCGCCGACGTTGCTGGAGTCGCCGTCGACTTTCTCTATGTGCCACCCCATGGCATCTTTGTAAGCATATTTTAGATTACCGTTTGCCGTATCGTAGTAGCCGATATGAGGCATTTCCGACATATCGCAGGTTATCGAAGAATACTCGCCGACGTTAGCGGTGCTCGTATCCACGGTTTCACGCTGCCAAAAGCCGATCGGGTTCCGGTAGGCGTACCTCAGATCGCCGTTGGCTGCATCGTAGTAGCTCACGTGCGCTTTACCGGCCCCATCCAGAGTAATCGAGGTATGCTTGCCGACATCACCGGTATTATCGACGGGTTCTATGTGCCATCCCTTGCTATCCTTGTAAGCATATTTTAGATTCTGGTTGGTTGCATCGTAGTAACTGATATGGATGATGGGGGTGTCGGTCGAGGAATCTACCGCGATCGCCGAGTACTGGCCGACGCTGTCGGTGCCATCCACGGTTTCTATGTGCCACCCGTCGCTATCCTTATATGCGTATTTTAAATCCTCGTTGGTTGCGTCGTAATAGCTGATATGGGGGTATTTTAATGCGTCAACAGCTATCGACGTATACATGCCGACCGAATCGGTGCTATCCACGGATTCCGGATACCAGTTACCGGCAATGTCCCTGACGGCATATTTCAGACCGGTGGCACCGGCATCGTAGTAACTAACATGGGGGGTATCCGACGTGTCGATGGCAAGGGATGCGTATTGCCCTACATCACCGGCGTTATCAATGGTCGCAGTAGCCTCAGTACTTTTAGGATGCCAGCCATCCGAGCCCTTATATTTGTATTTAAGCGCGGTCTCGGAGGAGTCGTAGTATGCGATGCTTGGCTCGCCGGATGAGTCGAGCGCGATTGAACTGTATTGGCCCACATCTCCCGTGGCGCTCTCCAGTATCTGTGTTTGCCAGGTGCCCGCGAGAGCGATCTGAGAAAACAAAGCGATTAGCGCCAATCCGGCTATAATCATCTTAAGACCTAGGGCGACCGATCTTCGCCCCGGTGATTTCGCATTTTTAGACATTGCATCCCCCTCAAGAAAATTTAGCCTTTATTTCTTATAATCCAACATCGAGACAATCATTTTGCATGCTTCGGCCCTGGTGGCGATGGTGCCCGGTTTGAAGGAGCCGCCACGGTATCCGCTGATAAGGTTTGCTTTTACGCAGGCTTCGATATAGTTCTTCGCCCAGGAATACCGGGTATCCCAGAACTTGGTACTGCTGGCTTCAACAACAGGCAGATCCAGGGTAAGCACCATGATCTTTGAAATCTCCGCCCTGGTGATATAATCGTTCGGCCTGAAGGTGCCGTCATTGTAGCCGCCGATAGTTCCGTGCTTTATCGCCGTCGCCACGTACTGGTACTGCCAGCTTCCGCGCGCCACATCGTTGAAAGCCTGTTTTGTCGGGCTATCCAGTTGCCAGCCCATCGCAAGGCACAGCACCTTAGTAAACTCGGCTCTCGTGATGGCCACGTTTGGCCTGAATGCCCCGTCGGGATATCCGGTGATCGCTTTCTTGTTTGCCAGGGTCTCGACATATGTCCTGAACCAGGCGTCCGCCGGCACGTCGTTGTAGATGACCATGCCCGCAACAACACCTAACGAGGACCTCACTACGTTTGAACCGGCGCTCTCTAATGCATCAGAGCCTACCGCGACCACGTAATAGGCATAGACCACGCCTGTTATAGCGGTCGCGTCAACATAAGTGGTACCGGTGAGGTAACCGGTATTGAGGCGCCCGTAGCCACTTGTACCTTGTTGCCGGTAGATGACATATGATACGGCCCCATCGGCTGCGTCCCACGTGAGGGTAATCGCTGAAGCCGAGCCGCTGGCTTTAAGATTGGCCGGCGCTTTCGCCGTGCCCGATACCTGCGTTGTGAAACTGAACGAGTAGGCGGTCGCAAGGGAGTTGCCCTCGCTATCTTTAACTGCGCTTGCCGGAATCGAGACCGTGTAGCTCGTGCCAAACCCTAAGTTGGTGGAAGGCTTAATACTAAGTGTAGCTCCGCTAACACTGATGGCCGTGCCTATGGAAGTGGCGCCGTTCTTTAGCGAGATGCTCGAGTAAGCGCTGCCGGACTGAATGGCCTCGTTAAACGTAATAGTAATAGTCTTATTCACCGGAACACCCGACGCACTACCGGCCGGATCGGTGCTTTGGATAATCGGCGGAGCGTTCCCGTTTGTAGTAAAATCAAACGTATAGGCGTTTACGAGCGGATTGTTCGTCATATCCTTAATGGCGCCCGTCGGGCCTGCCGGAATGTTTACCTTATATTTTGTCCCATATCCCAGGTTGCTTGTCGGGTTAATAACCAGGATATTTTTATATGTACCATCAACGATTCCGTTCACTATAGTGACCGATGCGGGTATTGCCGTGCCGGTTGCATCCTTAAGCGTTATCCCGCTAAAGTTGGAACCCGCCTGGATGTCCTCGCTGAAGTAAACATTTATGGTCTTATCTATTGGGATACCGGCAGCGCCGTTGGACGGGTCGGTGCCGGTTATCATGGGCGGCACATCCGGCTGCGCCGTAAACCCAAAGGTGTATTTGGCGGCCAGCGAATTATTGCCTGAGGCGTCTTTAACCGAACCCGCCTCAATTGTGACCGTATAACTTGTGTTGTAGTTAAAGTCGTTGACAGGGTCGATGGTAAGGGTCTTATCACTGGCGTTGTTTACCGTGGTCAAGATGTTGTTCTTGTTATCCTTAAGCGTAATCCCGGTTAATATTGTGCCGGGTTGCAGGTTTTCGTTAAAGGTTACGGTGATCGTCCTATTTAGCCCAATAGCGGTGGCGTTGTTGGCCGGATCGGTAGAGGCAACGAGAGGGGCGTCTTTATATGCGTACTTGAGATCGCTGCTGGCGGCATCATAATAGCTGATGTGCGCGCATCCGTTAGTATCGACAGCAATGGATGAGTACTGGCCTTTATCGACGGTATCGGCACTCTCCATAAGCCAGATGTTATTGGTATCCCTGTAAGCGTACTTAAGCACTTTGTTATTTGTATCGTAGTAGCTGATATGCGGATTATTATTGCCGTCGACCGCAATGGATGTGTAAAGCCCGGTGTTACTGCTGCTACTATCCGGGACATCCGTTATCTGCCAGCTTGCGCCCGACTTATACGCATATTTAAGGTGACCTTTGGTGATGTCATAGTAACTGATGTGGGGGTTGTTGTTTTTGTCGATGGCGATGGAGGTATATAAACCCTGGTCGCCAGTGTTATCTACTGTGTCCCAGTGCCAACCGCTGCCATCCTTATATGCATACTTGAGGTTGCGATTCGTCGCATCGTAGTAGCTGATACGCGGGTTTCCTGCGGAATCAAGTGCCAAAGACGAGTACATCCCCACATTATCCGTGCTGTCCGTCGGCTCTACCGACCCGCTATGCCAACCGCCGCCATCCTTATATGCATATCTGAGGTTGTGATTTGTGGCGTCATAATAGCTGATATGCGGTTTCCCGGAGGCGTCGATTGCCAGCGACGAGTATTGGCCCACGTCGTTATCGGCGTCTACGATTTCCGCATGCCACCCCGTAGCGTCTTTATATGCATATCTGAGGTTGTCATCAGTATCGTCATAATAGCTGATGCAGGGCTTATCGGAAGGACCCAACGCCAGTGAGGAGTGTTTGCCGATGTCGTTACCGGAGCCCGGCTCGACGGATTTACTTACCCAGCTGGTACCATTCTTGTATGCATATCTAAGTTTATGGTTCGTCGCATCATAATAGCTGATTTGTGGCTGTCCCGAGGAATCAAGGGCGATTGACGTGTACTGGCCCACGTCGCCTGTTGTACTCTCTACAATTTGTCACTGCCAGTTTGCCGCAAGCGCCGCCTGTACAAAAACTACCGAAACCAGCAGACCCACCAGTACTATCCCAAGCGCGAAGGTGGTGTGTTTGCCCGGTTTTTTTATCTGAAATACCCTCATACGTCCTCCTTTAAAGCCCCGGCTCTTCCAACCAATAAAAAAACTCTGCTGGGGGCAGAGTTGGTTTGAGCTATGTGTGCATCCCGTGCTGTTGTCCGCAAAAAAGGCGGTCTCATTTGTTGTTAATAATGTGTAATAGTTATGACTTTATACTATCATCAGCATGCTCAATTGGCAATGACTTACAATTCAATTATTACCGCTGTAACGGTTTACCCGGATACCTTTTGCTTGCACGCTCTGGAGTGGAGCGAGAACATAATAGTTCCCGGTCTCAAGATTGACATACGCTTTGAGGAGTTATACCTTTAAAACAAGACAAAACCGCATTTATGAACACTCATTTATGAACACTAAGTCACGACTAATCGAACAACTAAAAAGCGTGCCCGCCGACCCCGGTGTCTATATTTACCGGGATGCCGAGGGCAGGGTTATCTATGTCGGCAAGGCCAAATCCTTGCGCAACAGGATGCGCTCCTACTTCCAAAGCGGTAACCACGCGCCAAAGACCAGGGCGCTTGTCGAGCGAATCGCCGATTTTGAGTTTTACGTAACCGGCAGCGAACTCGAGGCGCTGGTGCTCGAGTGCAACCTCATCAAGAAGTACCGCCCGGCGTTTAACGTATCCTACCGGGACGATAAGAGCTACCCGTATATTGCCATCACCTGGCAGGACGCCTTTCCAAGGATATTGATAACCAGGGAAAATCACCGGCGCGGCACCGGGTATTACGGGCCGTACACCAGTGTGGCGGCGGTGCGCGAGACGTTTGATACGCTGCGCAAGATATTCCTGTTCAGGACGTGTAAGCGCGGCAAGCCGGGCAAATCGACCGGCTCACCGTGCCTCAACCAGCATATAAAACGTTGTCTGGGGCCGTGTATCGAGGCGGTCTCAAAAGAGGACTACCGTGCGATGATTGAAAAGATCGAGCTTTTCCTGGAGGGCCACCCCGAGCCGGTAATCGACCAGCTTGAGGCCGAGATGAGCCGGGCGGCGGCGGGTCTAAAGTTCGAGCAGGCGGCCCGCATCCGCGATCGCCTGGACGCCGCACGCGTCGTTCTGCAAAAGCAGAAGATCGTCTCCGAGACGGGGGAAGACTTCGATGTGGTGGGTTTAAGCTTTGACGGCTCGCTCGGATGCATCAACCTGTCGATCGTGCGTGACGGCAAGCTTATCGGCAGCAAGAACTTTATCCTGGATAGGGGAGAGTCGGATGAAGATGTCTTAAGCGCGTTTATCAAGCAAAACTACATCAATTCCACGTCGGTCCCGCCGCAGGTGCTTGTGCCGCTTAGGCTTGAGGATACACATATTATCGAGGAACTACTAAGCCGGCAGCGGGGAACCGACGTTTCATTTAAAATCCCTCAGAGGGGCGATAAGCGCGACCTGATCGACATGGCAGCGGCAAACGCCCAGCATGCACTTAATATGTCGGTCATCAAGCACTCATGGGAGAAAGAGAATTCGAGCCGGGTTCTTGGGTCTCTGGCCCAAGCGCTCGGTTTATCCGGGCCTCCGGAACGTATAGAATGCTTCGATATCTCGACCATCCAGGGCAGCAACTCTGTGGGCTCGATGGTCGTCTTCAAGCAGGGTCGCCCGGCGAAGGATGAGTACAGGAAGTTCAAGATACGGTACGATGCCGGCATCAACGACTACGCGATGATGCACGAGGTGATACACCGCAGGTTCACGCATGCGGATGCCAAGTTCGACCCATCGTTTTCCGACGAGCCGGATCTCGTTATCGTAGATGGAGGAAAACCTCAGCTCTCAGCCGCTCTTTTAGCGATGAGAGAGGTCGGATGCGAAGACGTCCCTGTTGTCGGGCTTGCAAAGCGCGAAGAGGAAATCTTTGTACAGGGTTGTTCCGACCCGGTACGACTTGATCGCGGCAGCGATGCTTTAAAGCTAATGCAGCGGATACGGGACGAGGCGCACCGCTTTGCGATCGCGTACCATAGGAACTTACGCGGTAAGGCAATGGTCGAATCGACCTTGGATAAGATCCCGGGGGTGGGCGAGGGACGGAAGAAGCTTTTACTTAAGCACTTCGGCTCCCCAGGCGAAATCGCGGATGCAAGCCTTGAGGCACTAAACAGCGTTCCCGGTTTGCCAAGCGTTATCGCCGAACGGGTCTATCGCCATTTCAACGGTTATCAGGATTATTAGGGTAACTGGTTATTTTCAGGGTAGATTGTAGTGGAGTACTAAAATGGCAGGCTTAGAATTAAAGGGATTTAACGTTTATGCGACCCAATGGGGTATGGGGGCGGCGGTCTTTAGCAAAAAAGGCCTTGCGGGCATCATTTTCCCCCAGGATAACGAACGCTTGCTAAAAGAAGAAATCGCCGGGCGATATGACCGGCTACAACACGATAAGACATTAGGATTAGAATTAACCTCAACTCTAGGTAGATACTTTAATGGAGAGAAGGTACAATTCGTCTACCAGCTGGATTACGGGCAAGCAACAGAGTTTGAGTGCAAGATATACGATACTCTAAAGTCTGTATCATACGGTGAGACTTTGACATACAAAGAATTAGCGCAATGCTGCGGACGGCCTAAGGCGGCACGGGCCGTGGGGAATGCGATGGCAAAGAATCCTGTCCCCATAGTGGTGCCGTGTCATAGGGTACTGAAGAGCGATGGCAGTATAGGCGGATGGAGCGGCAAGCGCGGGTGGAAAGAACGCCTTCTGGCGCTTGAAGGAATACTGCCGTAAAATAATTTAAGGGGACGTTGTTTCCTGTGCGTCCTAACACAACAAGTTTACACAGGAAACAACGTCCCCTTCGTGTAGAATAAGAAATTAGACAAGAGCTGAAAAAAAACAGAGGCGAGCGGACACGTAGCGGGGGCTGTGAGCGCGTGCTTACGTCGTGCAATAGTTATAAGTGAGGCGGTTGTTAATTGAATCAGAATATTGAATTTGCGGTTATCACGGGTTTATCGGGAGCGGGGAAATCAGAGGCTATCAAGTGTTTTGAAGACATGGGCTTCTTCTGTATCGATAACCTGCCGCCTTCGCTGATCCCAAAAATGGCCGAACTGTGCACTCTTCCGGGGAGCAAGGTGCGGCAGGTCGCTGTAGTGTGCGATGTGAGGGGTCGCGAGTTTTTCGACACGCTCTTTGAAGAGCTGCAAAAACTAAAGCTTCTCGGGATAAAGTACCAGATACTCTACCTCGAGGCCTCGGACGAGGCCCTGGTAAAGCGCTTTAAAGAGACAAGGCGCAGGCATCCGCTTTCCGAGGAAGGCGCGATAACGGATGGTATTCAGCAAGAGCGCCACATAATGGAGCAGCTTCGCGGCGAGGCCGACCTCGTAATCGACACAAGCAACCTCGCGCCATTTGAGCTAAAAGATCAGATCAGAACCGCCATCCTACAGAAAGATAAGCAAAAAAAGGGCATCATGATAACCGTGATGTCGTTCGGGTACAAGTATGGCATGCCCCTTGATGCGGACCTGGTAATGGATGTGCGATTCTTGCCGAATCCGCACTATATCGAGTCGCTGAAGCACTTCGATGGGACGAACGAGAACGTTTGCGAATTCGTCCTGAACAGATCGGAGAGCAAAACATTCTTGCGGAAATTTAAGGGACTCCTGGCATTTCTTCTGCCGCGCTACGTTTCCGAGGGAAAGACTCATTTTACAGTAGCCATAGGCTGTACGGGCGGTACGCATCGCTCGGTTGCAATTGCAAATGAAACGGCCGGGTTTCTGCAAGAAAAAGGCTATAACGTCGTGGCCCGGCATAGGGACATGGGGCGGATATGGGAAACAAAGGGCAATAAGGACAGTAAGACCGGTAAGATCGGTAAGGCGGGTAAGGATTAAAGGCGGCATATATGTCTGGTATAAAGTCGGTGGCAATAGGCGGGGGTACCGGGCTGCCGGTAGCGCTGAGGAGCATGAGGCGGTACGCGGATAAGGTGACCGCCATCGTGAGCGTGGCCGATGACGGGGGAAGCTCGGGGCGGCTGCGCAGGGATATCGGGATACTTCCGCCGGGAGATATACGAAACTGTCTGGTAGCTCTGGCCGAGGATAAGGGGATGGCCGACCTTTTTACCTACCGTTTTCGGCAGGGTGACGGTATCGCAGGGCACAACCTCGGCAATCTTATCATAGCCGCGCTTACCGACCTTTATGGGAGCTTTGACGAGGGGGTTCGCATGGCCTCCGAGCTTTTATCGGTTAAGGGGCGTGTGCTGCCGTCGACGACCGGCAATGTGATCCTTAGTGCGGCCACGTTTAGCGGCGAACCCATCACCGGGCAAGTGAAAATAGCCCAGACCACCAGGCCGTTGAAAGAAGTCTACCTAGACCCGCCGGATGTTGAGGCATACCCGGCCGCCGTTGAGGCGATTCTCGAAGCCGACCAGGTGGTAATCGGCCCCGGCAGCGTGTTTACAAGCATTCTGCCGAATCTGATCGTTCCGGGAATCGGCCAGGCAATGGCGGAGTCCAAGGCCATTAAGATATACGTGTGCAACGTCATGACGCAACCGGGAGAAACGGATTTATTTACCGCGTGCGATCATGTCAGCGCAATCATCAACCATGGATCGCCCGGTTGGATTGACGTGGTTATTATAAACAACCATCCGATCCCCGATGACAAGCTCATCGGCTATGCAGAGAGCAGGCGGTACCCGGTTTCCGTGGTAGCCGAAAACATCCAGGCGCTCGGTCTCAACGTGGTCCTCGCCAACGTTCTCGACGAGCAAAACCCATCCTGCCACGACGTCGATAAGCTGGCCGTGGTATTGCGAGAGCTTGTCTAATCAGATAAGTGGGTGAATCGGTGAATAGACGAAATGATCAGGTAAATTAGACGTCATTCATCGGTGAACAGATGAACGATCAGGTAAATTAGATGTCATTCTGAAAGAGCGAACAGCGATTAGCAAACAGTGAACAGCGATTAGATGTCATTCTTATAGCAAATAGTGAATAGCGATTAATTGTCATTCTTATAGCAAACGGTGAACGGCGCTTAATTGTCATTCTGAGAGAGCAAATAGCGATTAGCAAACGTCGAGTAGTTGTCATTCTGAAGGAGCAAATAGCGATTAGCAAATAGTGAACGGCGGCAATTGTCATTCT
>Ga0210022_1001818_pt1:12500-13813 | contig 13813 bp, 17 predicted proteins | sample CryGeymeta201520_FD_183984 | JGI IMG/M metagenome (GOLD analysis project Ga0210022, IMG submission 183984) | Groundwater microbial communities from Crystal Geyser aquifers in Utah, USA - Crystal Geyser metaG 2015-20 (SPAdes) (version 2) | ecosystem: Environmental > Aquatic > Deep... | reverse complement strand
TCGTCAACCCACATCCAAGTTATCACTCGGACTACACTTAGACGATTCCTCTCGAGCATCTGGATCCAACTCCGCATGCTTATTCACCTCCTCGCGTAGGGCTACGTTGGATGGGTACATTGTGCTCGACCATCGAGATCTGCGCCTCTGAGATTACAACTCAGATTGCTTTAGTTCTAATCTCATAATATATATTTGAACACTCTAAAACCCCTGGTTTTTAGCGTAGTGCACTTGTAGGCTGTGCCGCAGTGGCCTGAGCAGTGTTTAAGGAGCCAGCGATCAAGTCCAGCAGGGATGGTTTGTTTGGCCCTGCCAAAGGATTGCCAGTCAATAAACTCGTCGGCCTCTGGGTTCATCCCAGTCTTCTTTGCCCAATAAAAGGCCAAGTCGGAGGAGGTGAAGTCCTTGTAGAGTGTTTTGATGTGAACTCTGGAGAGGATTTTGCCTCTGTGCTGGATACGAGAAGTGGGCAAAGACAGATTGGGCCTAGGTGTGCCTTGGCATCTTCTCAGGTGCTGTTTGGCTTTGGAGTCCATTTGATCATTGAGGACTGCCCAGCGATCCATTACTTTTCCCTTTTCCTTCATGTGACCTTCAACTTTGTGCCAGGTTACTTCAATTGGCAGAGCTTTCAAAGGGTAGAAGATGTCCAGAAGTAGATCGTAGCATGGTTGATCAGGCCGGGGAGGGTGAGAATGCTGACAGCTGATGATGGCTGAAGCATTGTCTAAGGAGATTGTGATGGTTAGCCGGAGAGTCCGAATGTGTGGATAAGCCAGGAGAAGAGCTTCAAGGACAGAAATAATGCCGCAAATGCCTCCCAGTTTGGCTCTGTAGGAGGTCTGATCATCTGTGTCTCCTGGGATCTGATTGACAGCGTCAATTCTGCCCTCAGCAGTGGATCCTTGGAGAGTGAATGCAGAGGAACTGATGCTGAGGTGGTAAGAGCCATCACTGCAGGCTATGGCAGTTCCTGAGGTTAGAGCTTCCAATAAAATGAGTCCAGCATCTGAGTGTTGGAGGTCTTCCACCATCCAGTGTCTCTCAGTAGGCAAAGCCTGCAAAGCCACCTCCAGATTGTTGAGGGTATCTGGAGGAGGAGTGGAGGAGCCACGGGAGAGGGAAGAGCCCAGACTCTCAGAGTCGTCCTCAGGAGTAGCTGAAGGAATCTCAGTGTGACAGACCAAAGTGATGTTCAATCCAGGGGTGTGTTGGATGGTGGCCAACTGTAGGTGGGCCACGGTACTGGATTGGGGCTCTGTGTGGAAGGGGTAGTAGCGTTGGCGCAAACCCTGGCGTTTGTGATAGAC
>Ga0210022_1001818_pt1:0-2500 | contig 13813 bp, 17 predicted proteins | sample CryGeymeta201520_FD_183984 | JGI IMG/M metagenome (GOLD analysis project Ga0210022, IMG submission 183984) | Groundwater microbial communities from Crystal Geyser aquifers in Utah, USA - Crystal Geyser metaG 2015-20 (SPAdes) (version 2) | ecosystem: Environmental > Aquatic > Deep... | reverse complement strand
CCTGCAAATAAATGGCAACCAGTCACACAGCTGACAGTAGTCCCACAGGTCTCCCCAGAGGTTGTGGTTGGATGCTTGGTAAATTCATCCACCATGGAGGTTTTTTCTGTGGTGCCAATGGTGAACCAGTGTCTGCTGGGCTCATTCATCATGTGAAACATTCCATTCCAGCTGATGACCTCATTTCTAAGTTCAATGACATCAGCAACTTATGGGAACCTCACAATGATGACAAATTCTACATGCAACACAACTCCATTGCTGGCAGCTCCAGGAACCCACCACCTCCTTTACAGGAGCTGCTCACTGTCAATGGATATTTGGCCGAACCATGTGGATCGATGTCCCATTTGGTCTGGCCCTGGGCTACAATCCTCCAGACCTCCATCGTTTCCAGATACCCAAGCCATTTGACCCTGCTATCAGGAAGTCATAGTACATCAAGAGTTCACACTCTCTTTGAACATTACAGGATAAATGATCAAGTCAAGTCCAGCCCTTCTTAGAGAGGCCACTGTTGCAGGAGATGTCTCCACGGCAACAACATTGCACCATGAGCACCAAACCATCTCTATCCTTGCCACGACCAAACTTGGGTAGAACAGCTGCTCTCCATCTGTTCAAGAAAAAGGCAGGTCAGCAAAAGTACTCCCCTTGCTTGCAACTACTCTGGGACACCAGGCTCCTATGGGGACCCATGTTGTCAATTGCAAGCTTGGCTGCAAGGTCTCCTCCTCCTTGATTTGCAGACTTTCTGGCAAAACCTGGATTTCCAATCCCTCTAGATGCTCCTTGCTTCAAGCCACTCTTCACCAACAAAAGGCTTGATCCAACTTTCTTGCTGGACTCAAAGAAGCACCCAACTGGAGACAAACAGCCATGCAAGCTCTGGCCAATCGAATTGCAAAAGAACAAGACAAAGACCCTGCTTCTGTACTAAATAAGTAAGTAACTCATGATTTACTACGTTACTAAACTAGCTAAGCTAAGTGAGTAATTGGGTGAAACCATAAAGCAGGGCCACCCTCATACTAGCAGGACAAAAGCGTCCTTTCCAAGTGCTGGCAAAGCATGGGGCCATAGTCCCAGCCCGCTTAGTTGCAGCTCACCTCCTGTGAACACCAACATGATCAATGGACTTGCATCTGCATCATGCAGAAGAAGCTCAGGGGAGGGAAATTCTTCAAGCTCTACAAATCCACAACCTCTCTTGCCCTGGGTTCTGATGGCACCCTTGTTGAGGTCACAGAGAAAATAGTTCTTGAAGAGGACCAGGACATCATGGCAGCAGGCCTGGCTGAGGAATTTGAAAGCTGGTTTACTGAGGCCCTGGACACACCTCCAATGCAAGAGCCCCTCAGATCTCTTCTTGGCCCAAAGGGGGATTTGCCATTTGCTTTGCAAGTTTTTGCTGGCACTGTTATGCCAGGAAACTTCTTCTTCTTGCCATGAAGAGACCCCCAACAGCAGTTCCTCCACCCCAGTCCAACTTAGTCATTTCCTCAGATGAGAATAGCGCGGCCTGGAAAAAGCAGAAGTTGCAAATAGCGTCCAAACCCTCCACTTTGTCATTTGCCCATTATATCACAGGATCTCATGATCCTCTCCTGTCTGAAACAGATGCAGCCCTTCGCAGCTCTCCATTCCAACTGGGATAGGGGCCTACACCCTGGAAATGCATCACTGACTTTCCTATTCTTCTGAAGAAAGACAAGGAGTTTGATATTGGGAAAATGTGGTGTATTCAGCTCATGGACACTCTCTTCAACATCAACAACAAGAAAATGGGAAGAGACATGGCCCACGCTGAACAGCTGCATCTCCTTCCTGAGGAGCAAAGTGGAAGTCGTCACCACAGAAGTGCTCCCAGTGGCCTCTGGACAAAAGTTCTGCTCTACAATCTGTCCCGTATCCAACAACAGAACATGGCCATCCCTTGTCTTGATGCCGGACAATGCTACAATTGCATGGCCCATAACATGCTGTCCTTGTCCTTGCAGCGGCTCAGGGTCCCTCTACGGCCCATTCAATCTCTGCTTGATGTACTTCAGGAAGCTCACCACAGACCCCTCACAGCCTATGACCCCTCATATGGGGGCCCTAACTGGTCCCAACAACAAGGTCTGGACCCTCTCATGGGCCCAGGTCAAGGAAACCGTATGGCTCCAATGGGATATGTGTTTCTTAGTGAAGCAATTGTTACCATGCTGAAACAGGAAAACCTTCAGTCTTCCTTCACCTCAGCCATCTCCAATTGCTCCCTAGAGGACCTTGTTTCTGTCATGTTTGTTGATGATGCCAACCTTTTTGTCACTCCCACTCCTGCATCCTCCAACATGGGCTTCCTCGGCCGCATCCAGTTGTCCTCTGTTGACCACTGGTCAGGAGGTCTTCATGCTACAGGAGGAGCCATTTGTCAGGAAAAATCCCATTGGTTCCATCTCAAGCATGACATCTCCAAATGGAACAACCCTTCCTATTTTTCCATGGACAAGGCACC
>Ga0210022_1001807_pt1 | contig 13858 bp, 11 predicted proteins | sample CryGeymeta201520_FD_183984 | JGI IMG/M metagenome (GOLD analysis project Ga0210022, IMG submission 183984) | Groundwater microbial communities from Crystal Geyser aquifers in Utah, USA - Crystal Geyser metaG 2015-20 (SPAdes) (version 2) | ecosystem: Environmental > Aquatic > Deep subsurface >... | reverse complement strand
CCGCCAAGACCGCCGTCGTGATCTGCCCCGGTCGCGGCACCTATGGCAAGGCCGAGCTGGGCACCCTGGCGCGCCGGTTCACCGACCGCGCCCTGCTGGCGGGGTTTGATGCCCGCCGCGCGGCGTTGGGGCAGGAAACCCTGACTGCGCTTGATGGTGCGGCCACATTCTCGGTGGCGCGCCACACAAGGGGCGACAATGCCTCGGCGCTGATCTATGCCGCGACCCTGGCCGATTTCCGTGCCCTGCGCGGGGTGCAGGTGGTTGCCGTCACCGGCAATTCGATGGGCTGGTATTCGGCGCTGGCCTGCGGGGCTGCATTGACCGCCGAGGCCGGGTTCGAGGTGGTCAACACCATGGGCACGCTGATGCAGCAGCACCTGATCGGGGGGCAGACGCTTTATCCGTTTGTCGATGAAGACTGGCACCCCGATCCGGCCCGGCGCGCCGAACTGCTGGCCGTGGCCGATGCGATCGCCACCCGGCCCGGTCACAGCCTTGGCCTGTCGATCGCCCTTGGCGGCATGCTGGTGCTGGCGGGCAACGAGGCGGGGCTGGCGGCGTTCGAGGCCACCGTGCCCCCGCTTCAGGGTCGCTTTCCGCTGCGGCTGGCCAACCACGCCGCCTTTCACACCGCGCTGCAAGCGCCGGTGGCCGAGGCGGGCCGGGCGCGGCTTGCCGCCAGCCTGTTCAGCGCGCCGACAATTCCCCTGATCGACGGGCGTGGGGCGATCTGGTGGCCGGGGGCCAGCGATCCGGCGGCGCTTTGGGCCTACACCCTGGGCCATCAAGTGGTCGAGCCTTACGATTTCACCCGCGCCATCACCATTGCCGCGCGCGAATTTGCCCCCGATCTGTTCATCGTCCCCGGTCCCGGCACCACGCTGGGCGGGGCGGTGGCGCAGTCGCTGATTGCCGCAAACTGGCGCAACATGGCCAGCAAGACCGATTTTCAAGCCACCCAACAAACCGCGCCGCTGCTGATCTCCATGGCGATGGACGATCAGCGCCGCCTGGTCACAGGAGAATGAAATGACCCACGCCGATATCCTCAAGGCCGCAGGGCTTAGCCGCGCCGAACTGACCGGCGGCAGCCTTGCCGTCCATTCCCCGATCGACGGGGCGGAACTTGCGCGCCTGCGCGAGACCCAAGCCGCCGACATGCCCGCCGTGATTGCCCGCGCGCAAGCCGCCTTCAAGGTCTGGCGCGACGTGCCCGCCCCGCGCAGGGGCGAACTGGTGCGCCTGCTCGGCGAGGAACTGCGCGCCGCCAAGGCCGAACTGGGCGCGCTGGTGACGCTGGAGGTGGGCAAGATCACCTCGGAAGGCCTGGGCGAAGTGCAGGAAATGATTGACATCTGCGACTTCGCGGTGGGTCTGTCGCGCCAGATTTACGGCCTGACCATCGCATCCGAGCGCCCCGGCCACCGGATGATGGAAACCTGGCACCCGCTTGGCCCCTGCGGCATCATTTCCGCCTTCAACTTTCCGGTCGCGGTGTGGGCGTGGAACGCCGCGCTGGCGCTGGTGTGTGGCGATCCGGTGATCTGGAAGCCGTCCGAGAAAACCCCGCTGACGGCGCTGGCGACGATGAAGATCATGGCCCGCGCGCTGGCGCGTTTCGGCGACGCGCCCGAGGGGCTGGTGCAACTGGTGATCGGTGATCATGCGGTGGGCGCGGCGCTGGTGAACGCGCGCGAGGTGCCGATCATCTCGGCCACCGGCTCGACCCGGATGGGCTCGGTGGTTGGCCCCAAGGTTGCGGCGCGCTGGGGTCGGGCGATTCTGGAACTGGGCGGCAACAACGCAATGATCGTCGCCCCCTCGGCCGACCTTGACATGGCGGTGCGCGCCATCGTGTTTGCCGCCGTCGGCACCGCCGGGCAACGCTGCACCAGCTTGCGGCGGCTGATCGTGCACGAATCAATCGCGGGTGACCTGGTGGCGCGGCTGACCAAGGCTTACGCCAGCCTGCCGATCGGCGATCCGCGCCACGCCACCACCCTGATCGGGCCGCTGATCGACCACGGCGCGCGCGACCGGATGCTGGCCGCGCTGCAAGCGGCCCGCGCCGAAGGCGGCACCGTGCACGGCGGCAAGACCGTCACCAGCGGCGTGCCGCAGGGCGGGGCCTACATTTCGCCCGCGCTGGTCGAGATGCCGGGCCAGACCGCAACCGTCAAGGCCGAGACCTTTGCCCCGATCCTTTACGTGCTGGAGTATGACCACTTCGAGCAGGCGCTTGCCTTGCAAAATGACGTGCCGCAGGGCTTGTCGTCGTGCATCTTCACCCTGAACCTGCGCGAGGCCGAAGCCTTTCTTTCGGCCTCGGGTTCGGATTGCGGCATTGCCAACGTCAACATCGGCCCGTCCGGGGCCGAGATCGGCGGCGCGTTCGGCGGCGAAAAGGAAACCGGCGGCGGGCGCGAAAGCGGCTCGGACGCCTGGAAAGGCTACATGCGCCGCCAGACCAACACCATCAACTACTCCACCCACCTGCCGCTGGCGCAGGGCGTGAAATTCGACTTCTGAAGGGAATCATGATGTCATTCAACAAGATAGCTGTCCTCGGTCTGGGTAAGGTGGGCCACCTTGCCGCCGAGATGCTGCACCAGTCGGGCTTTGCCGTCACCGGCATCGACAGCCGCAAGGTCGAAGCCCCGTTTGCCACCAGGGTTGCCGACCTGACCGATACTGCCGGTCTGGCCAAGGTGTTGGCCGGCCAGCAGGCGGTGCTGTCGTGCCTGCCCTACCACGTCAACATCGGCGTCAGCACCGCCGCCCATGCGCTTGGCCTGCACTACTTCGATCTGACCGAAGACGTGCCCACCACCCGCCACATCCGCGAACTGGCCAAGACCGCCAAGGGCCTGATGGCGCCGCAATGCGGCCTTGCCCCCGGCTTTGTCGGCATCGTTGCCGCCGATCTGGCGGCGCAGTTCGACAAGGTGCGCTCGATCCGGCTGCGGGTTGGCGCGTTGCCGCAAAACCCGACCGGGCTGCTTGGCTATGCCTTCAACTGGTCGCCCGAGGGGGTGGTGAACGAATACCTGAACGATTGCGAGGTGATCGAGGAAGGGGCGCTGAAAACCGTCTCGGCGATGGAATGGCTGGAGACCGTCTATATCGACGGCATGCAGCTTGAAGCCTTCACCACCTCGGGCGGCTTGGGCACGATGTGCGAAACCTACGCCGGCAAGATCGACAACCTCGATTACAAGACCATGCGCTACCCCGGCCACGTCGCCCTGATGAATTTCTTCTTTCACGAGCTCTTGATGCGCGAGAACCGGGCCGAGGCGGGCCGCATCCTGACCAACGCCAAGCCGCCGGTCGATGCCGACGTGGTTTACGTCCACATCGCCGCCGAAGGCTGGGTCAATGGTGCGCTGCGGCGGCGCGAATTCGTGCGCGCCTACTACCCGCTGGAAATCAATGGTAAATCCCGCACCGCCATCGCCTGGACCACCTCGGCCTCGGTCGTCGCGGTGATCGAGATGGTGCGCGCCGGGGCGCTGCCCGCCCAGGGCTTTCTCAAACAGGAAGAAATCCCGCTTGCCCCCTACCTCGCCACCCGCACCGGCACCTATTACAACATCGGCCACAAAAGCCGTCACGCCTGAGCCCGGTTTCTTCTTTGCCCAAATACTCGCTTCCCCGGTGCCACTCCGGGCCGGGGAAGCGCTTCAGAACCGCCGCCGGGCCCGCAGCGCGGCACCAATGGTGCCATCGTCAAGGTAGTCAAGCTCGCCGCCGATCGGCACCCCCTGCGCCAGCGAGGTCAAGGCCACGCCGGTCGGCCCCAGCACTTCGGCGATGTAATGCGCGGTGGTCTGGCCATCGACCGTGGCGGCCAGCGCCAGGATCACCTCGGTGATCCCTTCGCTGGCGATCCGCGCCACCAGGGCGGGAATGCGCAGGGTCTCTGGGCTGACCGCATCCAGCGCCGACAGGGTGCCCCCCAGCACGTGATAGCGGCCCTTGAAGGCCCCGCCGCGCTCCATCGCCCAGAGATCAGACAGGTCTTCGACCACGCAAAGCTCGCCGGTGGCGCGGCGCGGGTCGGCGCAGATCGCGCAGACCTCAGCGCTGCCGATATTGCCGCAGACGGTGCAGTCGCGGGCCGTGATCGCAACCTCGGCCATGGCCTGCGCCAAGGGCACCATCATCGTCGCGCGCTTCTTGAGCAGCACCAGCACCGCCCGGCGGGCCGAGCGCGGCCCAAGGCCCGGCAGTCGGGCCATGAGTTCGATCAGGGCTTCGATGTCGCGCGGGGCAGTGGTCATGTCAGAACGGCAGCTTCATGCCCGCCGGCAGGCCCAGCCCTTCGGTCAGCCGGGCCATTTCCTGCGCGCTGCGCGCGGCGGCCTTGCCCTGCGCATCCTTGATCGCGGCCAGGATCAGGTCTTCCACCACTTCCTTTTCCGAGGCGACGAAGATCGAGGGGTCGATCTCAAGCCCGGTCAGCACACCCTTGGCGGTGCAGCGCGCGCGCACCAGACCGGCCCCGGCTTCGCCGATCAGGACGATGCGGTCCATCTCGGCTTGCAGTTCTTCCATCTTGCCCTGCATGTCCTTGGCGGCCTTCATCATCTTCGCCATGTCGCCAAGCCCGCCCAAACCCTTCAGCATCGTCTTGTCCTTTCAATCGTCCTCGAACGGGTCCCAGTCTTCGTCAACCTCGGGCAGCGCCGCGATGGCGGCCGCCTGCGCCAGCGCCTCGGGGGTGCGGATCGCGCTGATCCGGGCCCCCGGAAAGGCGGCGATCACCGCTTGCACCAGCGGGCTTTGCATCGCCTCGGCCGCGGCAGTCAATCGGTCGTTGTCGCGGCTTTCGGCCACGGTTTCGGCCCCACCGGAATTGACGACCGATACCCCCCAGCGCGCCCCGGTCCAGGCTTGCAGGCGCTGCGCAAGGCGCGCCGCAAGGTCGGTCGGGGCGGCGTCGGTGGGCTGAAACTCGATCCGGCCCGGTGCATAGTGCACCAGCCGCAGGCCGGTTTCGACCTCGACCAGCAGCTTCATGTCGCGCTTTTCGCGGATCAGATCAACTACTTGCTCAAAGCGCGCCAAATGCACCACCCCGCCCTCGGCCAGCACCGGCGCGGTCGCCGCCATGCCGCCACCGCGCCCCATTGTCGTCGTCGGCCCTTGCGGCCCACGCGTCGGTGCCGCCCCACCGCCAGCGCTGGCCGAGGGCAGCGGCAGGCTTTGCAAGCGTCGCATCAGGGTTTCGGGGTCGGGCAGGTCGGCGACGTGCGTGAGGCGGATCACCGCCATCTCGGCGGCCATCATGGCGTTCGGGGCAAGGGCCACTTCTTCCAGCGCCTTCAGCAGCATCTGCCACATCCGCGTCAGCGCCCGCATCGGCAGGTGCTGCGCCATGTCCAGCCCGCGCGCCCGTTCATCGGGCGGCGTGGTGGGGTCTTCGGCGGCTTCGGGGGTGACCTTGATCACTGAAATCCAGTGGGTGATCTCGGCCAGATCGCGCAGCACCGCCAGCGGGTCGGCCCCTTCGGCATACTGCCCCGCCAGCTCGGTCAGCGCCGCCGCCGCCTTGCCGCGCATGATCAGATCGAACAGATCAAGCACCCGGCCGCGGTCGGCCAGCCCCAGCATGGCGCGCACCTGATCAGCACTGGTTTCGCCTGCGCCATGGGCAATCGCCTGATCCATCAGGCTCATCGCATCGCGCACCGAGCCTTCGGCAGCGCGGATGATCAGGGCCAGCGCGTCGGGCGAAAGCGTCGCCCCTTCCAGCGCCGCGATCCGCACCAGATGGGCCAGCATCACTTCGGGCTCGATCCGGCGCAGATCAAAGCGCTGGCAACGTGACAGCACGGTGACCGGCACCTTGCGGATCTCGGTGGTGGCAAAGATGAATTTCACATGCGCCGGGGGCTCTTCCAGGGTCTTCAAAAGCGCGTTGAAGGCGTTGGTCGAAAGCATGTGGACTTCGTCGATGATGTAGATCTTGTAGCGCGCCGAGGCCGCCCGATAGTGAACGGAATCAATGATTTCGCGGATGTCGCCGACCCCGGTGCGCGAAGCCGCATCCATCTCCATCACATCGACATGGCGACCCTCGGCAATCGCGCGGCAGGGCTCGCAGACCCCGCAAGGCTCGGTGGTCGGCCCGCCCGCACCATCCGGCCCGACGCAGTTCAGCCCCTTGGCCACGATCCGCGCGGTGGTGGTCTTGCCGATCCCGCGCACCCCGGTCAGGATGAAGGCATGGGCGATCCGGTCGGCCGCAAAGGCGTTCTTGAGGGTGCGCACCATCGCCTCTTGCCCGATCAGATCGGCAAAGGTCGCGGGGCGGTATTTGCGGGCAAGCACCTGATAGGGGGTGGACTGCGGCTCGGTCATGGCTGCCTTGAGGGATTCGGGTCAAGGCCGCAGCCTAGAGCCATGACGCCGCGGCGTCCACCGCAGCCATTTGCGAAAGACCGCCGGAGTTGCGGGCGGCGATGCTCGCGCCGCCGCGCCAGCGGCTTGCGACAAATCCGAACCAGGCGCTCATCCCTCCCTTGCGGTCGTTCTTCGCTTGTCCCAGCGAGGAAAGACCGCGAGGGAGTGACGAGCGGGCACTGGCCGGGCCAAATCGCCGGCGAACGGCTTCAGGCCACCAGTTGCAGCGCGGCGACCCGGGCCTCGCCGGTTCGCAAGGCCATTTCCCGACTGATCGCAGCGCACCCGATTCCAGCCGCCAGCTCGGGAAAAATCTGCTCCACTTCGCGGATCTGGGCTTGGCCAAGCGCGGCACGGGCCTGATCGCCCAGCAACAGGCTTTCCGCCGGCGCGCCGTTCGCGCTCAGGATCTGGTGCCCGTCGAGCAGCAGATGAAAATAGGTGACTTGGTCCACCTGCGATTCAAACTGCGCGTGGCCCCCGTCAACCAGACTTTTTGCCGACACCAGCACCCGCGACGTGCCGAACCAGAGGTCGATCTTCGGCCCTTCGAGCAGCACCCGGTGCTGCGGCGAGACCACCAGATCGGTCTGCGGCATTCCGCCGCCCAGGGCCCCGGCGAAAATCCGCACCGGGCGCAATTGCGGGTTCACCGCCAAATCCCACCACGACAGGTGCCGACGGCCGATCCATCGGATGGGCACGATGTCGCCGTCCCAGGTGCACAACTCGTCGCCAACGCAAAGCTGCTCGACCGGCACCTCGCCGTCCGGCGTGGCGATCATCGTGCCGGCTGCGAAACAGATCACGATCGGGTTGGCCGCCCAGTTCGTGACCGCCCCCTTCAGGACCATGGTGCCGGTCTGCACGATTCCCGCCGCATCGGTGTAGCTAAAGCCCATGATGCCCGGGTTGGTCGGGTCCACCCCGGTCAGGGTTCCCCCGGTCAGTTGGATGGCATCGACCGCGTTATAGCCCTTGAGCGTGATCTGCAGCGGGCCAGGGCCGAACGTGCTGACATCCAGAATGATGGTATCGGCCTGGGTGGCCTTGTCGAAATCGAGTTTCAGTTTTGTGACCGGCGCGCCGTCACCGACCAGCGTCACGACCACCGGCGCGTTCGCTTCCAGTTCCACCTTCATGCCACTGGACACCACGTAGGTGCCACTCTGGCTGATGTCCAGATTTTGTCCCATACCTGCCCGGTGCGGATCGTTGCCTCAATCGGACGCCTCATTCATTCCGGGTGTCTCGATGCCGGGGCCTCCGCTGACGCCCGGTATATTTGATTTACACACTCCAAGCTGATTGCGCAACATCATGATTCGCGCAGGCAATTTTCCTGTGACATCATTTGGGGGGGTGAGAGGCTGGACAACGACCCAAGCGGGGCTCGTTACGGCTGCTTCCTTCCGGACCTGACCGGGTTGGCGAGGTGCCTGCCCGCGCCAACCTCTCGCCGCCGATATAGGGCCGGGGCGCGGGATAATCAAGCGGCTGATGCGGTCAGGCAGGGCAATCGGGTGAACACCCCTTGTCCTCGATTTATTCCCTGTGCGCGCTGCCAGAGCAAGCTGACGTCAAGTGGAACCGCAAACCTTTCTTGTCCGATTTGACACGCGTCAAATCGGGCCGCGCCTGCCTGCCCCCGGCAGGCGCGAAAACGCGCCAGCCAGGCAGGCGCGGCCCGATTTCCAACCGCCAGCCCTTACCCAACCGCCCTTGTTCAACGGCTTTCAGCCTTATGAACAATGGACCGGAAAACGCTTCCCCGGAGCGTTTTCTTGCGGCCCAAAAGATTGCCCCGACCACCACGAAGGTGACGATGGGCGTTGCCACCAAGCCTCATCGTGCCCCATTCTTCTCTTCTTTCTTCCCCGTCGTGACCATGCGTTGCATGGCCCGGCGGGGTTTTCTTTCACCCGATTGCCCTGATGCGCTCAGTCGATCAGCCCCACCAGCCGCGCGCCCGACAAGAGGTCGGGCACCACATGATGCGCGAAACGGCCCGTGGTCGGCAGCAGATCGGGCACCTGCACCACCACCATGCCGGCCGCCTGCGCCGCCTCGGCCCCGGCCTCGCTGTCTTCAAACGCCACGCAGCGCGCCGGGGTGACCGCCATCCTTGTGGCGGCCAGCAGATAAGGCTCGGGCGCGGGCTTGGCGCAGGTCACGTCGTCGAGCGTGATGACATGGCCAAAGGCCGTGGCCAGCCCCGCCCGCTCGAGCTTCCAGATTGCCCCGTCGCGATCCGACGAGGTCACCACCGCCAGCGGCAGGCGCAGCGCTGCCACCAGGGCCAGCGCGCCGGGTTTTGCAGCCAGACCGCTGGCAATGCGCTGATCGAACCCGGCGCGCCAATGGGTATTCAGGGCCACCAGGTCAAGGTCGGGGCGATGCGCGCCGATCAGCCGGGCGCAGGCGGGCCGGTCCTTGCCGATCAGGCAATGCAGGAATTCGACCTCGACCGCGGCACCAAGGCTGGCAAAGGCATCAAGGCCCGCCGCCAGCGAAAGGCTTTCGGTATCAATCAGGGTGCCGTCGAGATCAAAGATCACGGCATCAAAGGCGGCATCGTGGCGGGCAAGCACGGGCATCGGCAGGCTCCGGGGGCGCACCGGTCTGGTGCGCCCCGGCCCTAGCAGATCACAGCGCGATGCGAAAGCGCGCGAAGCCGTCGGGGCCATCGCCGGCCGGCTCGATCGCGACCGAGGTCACGCCGTCCAGATAGCCCGCCGCCTTTGGCCCGGTATCGAACAGCACCGAGGTGCCCGGCAGCGGCGCGAAGCGCCAGTTGCCATCGGCGGCGGGGTTGATGGTGCCCTGCTCGACGATGTAGCGCACGATGATGTCGCGGTTGGTATCGGGACCCTCGAAGATGATGGTGTCGCCCTTGGCGCCGGGAAAATCGCCGCCCCCCGAGGCGCGGTAGTTGTTGGTGGCCACGATGAATTCCGCTGCCGGGTCGATCGGCGCACCGTCGAAGGTCAGGTTCACGATGCGGCTGGCATCGGGGTTCAGCGGCTCGCCCTTGGGGCCATAGCGCGACGGCTGGCTGAGGTCGATCTGGTAGCTGACGCCGTCGATCACGTCGAAATTGTAACTGGGGAAATCGGGGTTCAGCAGCACCTGATCCGAAGCGCCGGGGGTGATCTGGTTGAACATCCCGGCCGAGCGTTCCAGCCAGTCCTTGACCTGCGCCCCGGTCACCTTCACGGCGCGGATGGTGTTGGGATAAAGGTAGAGGTCGGCCACATTGCGGATCGCCACGTCGCCGGTCGGCACATCGGTGTAGTATTCCGCCCCGCCGCGCCCGCCCGCCTTGAACGGGGCCGCCGCCGACAGGATCGGCAGGCCCTCGTAGGGCGTGCCCTGCATCATCCGCGCGATATACCAGCTTTGCGCGATCGACACGATCTGCACCGAGGGGTCATCGGCCACCAGCGCGAAATAGCTGTGCAGCGGGGCTGCGGTCTTGCCCACGGCGCGGCGCACGTAATCCAGCGTGGCGTCATGTTCCACCTGCACCGCCGCCAGCACTGCGGGCACCGAGTCGACCAGCGCGGTGATCGAGCGGTCCTCGTTGCGCTTCGCGATCGGGCGCGCCTCGGACGTCGCCGCGACCACCTTCCAGGTGTTGCCGCTGCGTTCCAGCAGCAGATCAATCAGCCCCAGATGCGAGCCCCAGAAGCCGCCCATCACGGCCGGTTTTCCGCCGACCGTGCCCTTGGCGACATCAACCTCGGCAAAGCCGTCGAAGGTGGGCGAGGGGAACACCAGGTGGCTGTGGCCGGTGACGATGGCGTCGATGCCGGGGGTCCGCGCCAGCGGGGTCGAGGCGTTCTCCATCCCGTCGCTGGCCTCGGCCGCACCGATGCCGGAATGCGACAGCGCGATGATGATGTCGGCGCCTTCTTCCTTCATCTGCGGCACCCAGGCGGCTGCGGTGGCCAGGATGTCGCGGGTGCTGACGCGGCCTTCCAGGTTCTTGCGGTCCCACTGCATGATCTGCGGCGGCACAAACCCGATCAGCCCGACCCGCAGCGCCAGTTTCATACCGCTGCCGTCGGTGACTTCGCGGTCCAGGATCACATAGGGCGGGATCAGGGTCTCATCCTCGCGCGGGGTGGCCCCCTGACGCTTCGCCAGGTTGGCCGACACGATCGGGAAATTCGCCCCGGCCAGGGTGTTCATCAGGAAGTCGAGGCCGTAGTTGAATTCGTGATTGCCCAAGGTCGAGGCCTCGAACCCCAGGGTGTTCATCGCGGCAATGATCGGGTGCATGTCGCCTGATTTCATGCCGCGCGCATAGGCGATGTAATCGCCCATCGGGTTGCCTTGCAGAAAATCGCCATTGTCGACCAGCAGGGCGTTGGTGGCCTCGGCCCTTATCGCGGCGATGAGTGCGGCGGTGCGCGCCAGTCCCACGGTATCGACCGGCTTGTCGGCGTAGTAATCGTAGGGAAAGACATGCACGTGCAGGTCGGTGGTTTCCAGAATCCGCAGATGCGCCTGATCGGCGGCGGCGTGGGCAGAGTAGGGGTGAAGCATGATCAACGAGGCACCTGCGGCGGTCTGGGCAAGAAAATCCCGGCGCGTAAGGCCGGACGCGTGCAATCTGGTCATGGCTGTTCCCCTGTTTCAGGACATCGAAAAAGAGCCATGCACCGCGAAGTCGGAACGACGGACCATAGCCCCGGTTGCCGCAGAATGCCAGAAACCAATGGGTGTATAAAGCGAAAATATTACAACCATGAGATGAATTTGTGACAGTTTTCTTCGGGTGCAGAATGGCTTGCCAGCGTGCGGGCGGTGGTGCAGGACTGCGCTGTGGGGCAGGGGGGCGAGATGCGGATAGCCGAGACGGTGACGTTTGGCGGATCAGGTCTGGATCGCGCGGCCGAGTTGCGCCGCCAGCCCCAGCGGATCGCCGCGCTGTTGCAGGCCGGGCAGGTGCTGCCGCTGTGGCGCGGCAAACCGCTGACGGCAGGCGACGCGGCGCTGGGTTGGGTGCAGGCGGGCAGCCCGGTGCTGGCGCATGGCGCAACGCTGGTGTTTCTCGGGCTTGACGGCGACACCCCGCGCTTTGCCAGCGATATTTCCGACTGGTCGCCCGAAGCCGGGGCCGCGGCGGTCGAGGCCGGGTTTTTCGACCCTTCGGTGCAGCACCACCCGGCCTTGCCCGACAGCCATGGCTTCCGGGAATTGCGCGGCGTGATGGCGGCGCTGTCGCCGCGCGACGCCGAGCTGGCGGCCACCGCCCGCGCCTTGCTCAACTGGCACCGCAGTCACGGTTTCTGCGCCGCCTGCGGCACCCCCACCGGGATTGCGATGGCGGGCTGGCAGCGCGACTGTCCGGCTTGCGGCGCGCAGCATTACCCGCGCACCGATCCGGTGGTGATCATGCTGGTCGTCCGCGGCAACCGGCTGCTGCTGGGGCGATCAACGGGCTGGCCGGAAGGCATGTATTCGTGCCTTGCGGGCTTTGTCGAGCCGGGCGAGACGGTCGAGGCGGCGGTGCGCCGCGAGGTCGCCGAGGAAACCGGGGTGCAGGTCGGTGCAGTGCGCTATCTGGCCAGCCAGCCCTGGCCGTTTCCGGCCTCGCTGATGATCGGCTGTCTCGCGCAGGCCACCAGCGACGCCATCACGCTGGACCCGATCGAGCTGGCCGATGCGCAGTGGTTAAGCCGCGAAGACCTGGCCTCGGTGCTGGCCGGCACGCACCCGCAGCTCAAACCGGCGCGAAAAGGCTCGATTGCCCATTTCCTGATGGAAAACTGGCTTGCAGACCGGCTGATTTGACGCGAAAGCAAGGGGGCAGGCAGATCGGGTGGGTTGACGACCCGACAGAACCAGGGGCAGGTGGCATGAAACTCAGCACACGGGCAGACATCGAGGTGCCTCTGGCGCAGGTGTTCGAGGATTTTGCCAATGTCGAGGCTTGGGAACGCGCGGCGCTGCGGCGCGGTGCCGAGGTCACGCGCACCGCCAGCCTGCCCGCGCCCGGGGTGGGGATGGCATGGCAGGCCCGGTTTGATTATCGCGGCAAGCCGCGCGACCTGACCGTGACCGTGAGCGCAATCGAGGCCCCGAACCGTCTGGCCTTCGACGGCACCTCGAAGTCGGTTGATGGCACCCTGACCGTCGAGTTTCTCGAACTCGGGGCGCGGCGGACCCGGGTGAAGATCAGCACGGAAATCAAGCCGCGCACCCTGTCGGCGCGGCTGTTGCTGCAATCGCTGAAGCTGGCCAAGACCAGGATCAAGACCCGCTTCGAGGCGCGCGTCACCAAGCTTTGCGCCGATATCGAGGATCGCCACCGCGCCGCACCAAAGCGCTAAGCTAGCCCAGCCGCGCCCGGTCCGAGGGGTAAACCCCGAGAATATCGACCACGTTGGTGAAATAGCGCAGCTCTTCCAGCGCCCGCGCCACGCCCGCATCATCGGGGTGGCCCTCGATATCGGCGTAGAACTCGGTCGCGGTGAAACTGCCGCCCACCATGTAGCTTTCCAGCTTGGTCATGTTGACGCCGTTGGTGGCAAACCCGCCCAGCGCCTTGTAAAGCGCCGCCGGAATGTTGCGCACCCGGAAGGTGAAGGTGGTCATCATCGGCCCGGTGCCGCGCCGGGCAAGGTCGATGTCGCGCGCCATCACCAGAAACCGGGTGGTGTTGTTGGCCTGATCCTCGATCTGGCGCGCCACCACGTCCAGCCCGTAGATCTCGCCCGCCAGTTCGGATGCCAGCGCCCCCAGCGTCGGATCGCCCTTCTGCGCCACCAGTCTGGCCGAACCGGCGGTATCGGCCCCGGTCACCGCGCGCAGGGCATGGGTGCGCAGAAAGTCGCGGCACTGGCCCAGCAGCACGGTGTGGCTCATCACCGACGTGATCTGCGCAAGCGCCGTGCCCGGCACCGCCAACAGGTTGATATGCACCCGCACGAAAGCCTCGTCCACGATGCGCAAGCCTGATCCCGGCAGCAGGGTGTGGATGTCGGCCACCCGGCCATAGGTCGAGTTTTCCACCGGCAGCATCGCCTGATCGACGTCGCCCGACCGGCACAGCTCGATCGCATCCTCGAAGGTGCGGCAGGGCACCGCCTCGAGCGCCGGGCGAGCCTCGCGGCAGGCCTGATGCGAATAGGCGCCCAGTTCCCCCTGAAATGCGATCCGTGCCGCCATCTTGCCGTGCTCCAGCCTGAAAAAGCCACCGCAGCGGCATCCGGTCGCGCTACTACACCTTGAATTCACAGGGTGGAAGCGGCTACACAGCATGAAATCGCAAATGCTGGGGGCGGACACAAGATGACAATCACCAAGATTCTGGGCGCGGTTGCAGGTGCGCTGGTCGTGTTCGTGTTGCTGGGCTGGGCCGCGAGCGGGCTTTACCGCCTGTCAGGCCAGAACGATGATCCGGCCTATGTGGTGGATACCGGGGCGGAAGAACCGG
>Ga0210022_1001806_pt1 | contig 13863 bp, 16 predicted proteins | sample CryGeymeta201520_FD_183984 | JGI IMG/M metagenome (GOLD analysis project Ga0210022, IMG submission 183984) | Groundwater microbial communities from Crystal Geyser aquifers in Utah, USA - Crystal Geyser metaG 2015-20 (SPAdes) (version 2) | ecosystem: Environmental > Aquatic > Deep subsurface >... | reverse complement strand
GCTCATCACCGACGGCGATGCGGACCGGTGCGGCATCGGCGACGAAAACGGGCATTTCATCAACCAAATGCAAGTTTATGCGATACTGGCCTATTATCTTCTTGAAATCAGAGGATGCCGAGGGCCACTTATAAAAACAACCACCACAACGCAGATGGTTGACGCATTAGCCAACATATATAATGTTCCCGTTCATACAGTGAAAATTGGCTTTAAGTACGCCGCCCCAAAGATGATCGAAATTGACGCTTTAATGGCGGGAGAAGAGAGTGGGAGTTATGCGTTTCGAGGATTGCCCGAACGCGATGGCATTCTAGCGGGTTTGTTCATTTTGGATTTCATGCAAAAAACTGGGCTAAAGGCAAGCGGTCTACTAAAAAAGATCGAATCGGTTATTGGAAAATATTATTTCAAAAGACAAGATGTAACAATTAGCGAAACCAAGAGGAAGGCATTGCAACGGCTTTTGGTATCAGAAGAAATAACAAAAAACTTTCCTCTTTCTGGAATAGATCAAACTGATGGGGTAAAATACACGCTGAACAACGGCGATTGGCTTTTTTTTCGTTTCTCTGGTACAGAGTCTGTGATAAGAATCGCAGCAGAATCGAAAGATGCCCAAAAACTGGATGAGTTAATAAATTCGGGCATTAAGCTCGTTTCGTCAATAAACTAATTCGCGGAGCATGGCTATGGCTGAACAAAATAATGTAATCATTGACCAGATTGAAATTTCACCTACAATTTTTCGTAACTACGACATCCGCGGCGTTGCCGATATCGACCCCTTGGAACCTAGCAAACACCGTCCAATCGACTTAACAGCGCGTCAAGCCTGGCTCATTGGAAAAGCTTATGGTACTTGGTTGCAAAGAAACTCGGGAAAAAAAATAGTAGTTGGACGCGATAATCGAAGAACGTCTATTGACCTAGCAAGTGGTTTCATAACAGGAGCCTTGTCTTCAGGGTGTGAAGTTATAGATATTGGCCTATCCACAGCACCACTTGTTTACTTTGCCATTGATGAGCTGGGATGTGATGGCGGATTAATAGTTACTGGAAGCCATAATCCAATGTGGTCAAATGGCCTCAAACTCTGTAAAAAAGGATACAAGACTCTTATTGGCGAAGAAATATTCTTTCTCTTTGAAATGATCAGAGACCAAGATTTCAAGGAAGGCACTGGGTCATATAAATCAGATACAAGCGTGAGAGAGATATATGTGCAAGCCGTAAAGAGTAGAGTAAAACCAGCCTCCAAAAAACTTAAAGTTGTTGTTGATTCAGGTAATGCCACTGGTGGGTTACTTGGGTTAAGAATTCTAAGAGAGTTGGGATACGAGATAGTTCCCATTAATACAGACATAATTTATCCTTTTCCAAAAGGCGCCCCCGATCCTGAACAACCCGGCACACTAATGGAACTAGGGGCAAAAGTCAGAGAAACAAAAGCTGACGTAGGCATAGCATATGATGGCGATGCCGATAGAGTTGGCGTTGTTGATGAAAATGGCAATAAACTAGAATCTGATTTATTGGTTTTGCTTTTAGCTCGAGAAGTCATAGAAGAAAATCCGGGCGCCGAAATTGTCTTTGATGTTAAGTGTAGCGACATACTCATAGAAGATATTAAGAAGCGAGGTGGAATCCCTGTCATGTGGAAGACAGGTCATTCCAATATTAAACAAAAAATGTCTGACGATGCAGCGGCAGGCATTCCTGCTTTACTAGGCGGCGAATTAAGTGGACACATCTTCTTTAGGGATAGATTCTATGGCTTTGATGATGCAGTTTATGCATCGTGCAGGGTTTTAGAAATACTCTCTCAAAAAAACACAACTATCACAAAGCTTCTTAAGGATTTACCTGAATTAAAGACAACACGGGAGCTCGCTCTGCCCTGTCCAGACGAACAGAAATCCTTCGTTATTACCCAGTTGCAAAACCAGCTAAGAAAACAAGGTTATGATGTTATTGATATAGACGGCGCTAGAGTTTCGTTTGGTCAGCATATGTGGGCTCTTGTAAGGATTTCAAATACTCAACCAAAATTGACTTCAAGGTTTCAAGCAACAAACATGAACGATTTGAAAGAAATCGTTGAATTAGTTCACAAAGCTCTATCTGAATACGACTTTGTAGATTTGCGAGATTTGGAAAAAGGTCTCAAAGAAGTGGTTTGATTGAACATATAAGCTAGAGGCGACCAATGGACAAATTATCACAGAGGTTGGAGGAGTATGATTTTCTTCGCGTTGCACAAGAGTTAGATTCTTATTCAAGTGCCAATGCAAACGAGATTTCCGTGATACTGCCCCCTACCACTTCTCTTTTCGGTTCATTTATTACAGTCGAGGTAAAGATTGACGGAAATAAATTACCCAAATCTAAAAACAGTTCTGGCAACTATATAAAAATAATGGATGCTTGGTTAGATTGGCCTCCAACATTATCATCAGAGCATTTTGGACAAAGGGCAATTAGCGTAACAAAACTTAACGCCTTTGCAGAGAACGATCCTCTTGAAACAAGAATCGCCCAAAACCAAAACAAAACTTCAATAAGTTGCAGAATGCCCAAAAAGAATTTGGGGGATATAAAAGTCCGTTTCTCGACTCCAAGTTGTTATTTGCTTCTGCCAGGACGATCTCCATTTGAAAGAAGCCTATTGAACATTAACATCACTTTGTTCGTTGGAGCAAATTGCACTCTCATGTACCTAGAACATCCAGTTGATATATCATTGAGATCGCGTGTTGATAATGCCGAGTATCACTCCCTAGCATACGCTGCCGAACAGGGTGGCATTCGGAAGATATCTTTTTTCAAATCAAACGATGTTCATGTAAGGTATTTTTGGGGAGCAAACGACACCAAGAAACTCACTGCGCCTGCTTTGCCACTATATACAGGTGGTATAAGTTTAATTGCCGCTGCTTTTACTTTAGCCCTTCTAAATTCTAATTTGAGCGATCTGGCATCTGCCGTCCTGGCGTTTGCACTTCTTCCTCCGGCCCTTCAATTACTTTCAAGACAAAAATTCTTCTTCCCCTCAACAGACATAAGTAGGTATTCAATCGCGGATTGGCTTTCCTTGCTTTCCCTGATGATTTATCTTCCTTTGATAATTCTGACGAGTCTATCTTTGGTTCTTATCCCTGTACTACGTACTACGCTAGTAATAGTGGATTTATACACTGGCATTTTTTTGTTTTTGGCAGGAGGCGTGTATATTTTCCTCCTTGATGGTGGGGTCTTTCAACATTACTCGTGCGATAAATGCGAAAAAAGAATATATTGGCGAAAAAATACTTATTTACATATTCCAACGCGCAGAACGTTGTGTCTTCAATGCTGGCAGTCTCAAAACGCCCTTGACAAGGCGGGAAAAGACTCGGAAATATAATAAAAATGAACTCGTCAATCCAAATCGCGCGCTTTTTGTGTATTATGTTGTTACCCTAAACACAATGTCCTTTTTAGCTAATTTAATTTTCTAAATTTTTGCGTCGATTCAAGGTTTATATGCTTTCAAAAAGGAGATGGTCAGATGATATCCACAAACGATCAGCGCGCTGTTGATACTGCATTAGATTATATTAAACAGGCTCAATCTTATTTAATGCCTGCACTTATCGAGCAACGCTACGAACGTGATGAGACATTTTCATTGAAATCCGAAGAACAAGAAAATCCTAGTTACGGTTTTGACGATGTTTCAAATCGAATATTATTTAAAACGCTTGCAGAACATGGCTTTGATTGCCATGTATTCTCTGAAGAAGAGCATACCTGGAAAACTATCGGAAATAGCCCAAAACACTTTGTTATATGTGATCCTTTTTGCAATTCATCTCTTGCTTCACGTACTTTTAGGGACTCTGCTGTAGCGATATGTGTAAGCAATCTAGATGGTCAATTTGCAGCATGTGCAATAGGGGATTTGCAAACTAAAAGAATTTATTTCGCAGACCAAAACGGCGCTTATGTATTAGAAGATTACGATCAAAAAAACGGCATGACGAGCAAAATTCACGTTAGTGCGGTTAATACTATTGAAGATGCTTTCATAGCCACGCCTTTATTGAAATCTAGCCGAAGAATCAAGGTAAAGTCTATGCGTTTTTTTTCCCTAGCCAAAACGATTCATGGGGCAGATGGAGCAATAACGATTGCGCGTCTTGCGGGAGGTTATATAGATGCATATCTTGATCCGTCAAAAGGCCAACCGCTTTACGAAGTTCCATGTTGCGAATTGATAATTAAAGCTGGCGGCATAGTGACAGACAAAGAAGGTCGGCCCTTTCAACTAAGCGAAATCATATCAAAATTGACCACTGACAAAAGTGAACGGTATAAAATTGTAGCGGCTTGTAGCAGAGATCTTCACAACGCATTACTTAATGATTTAATTCTCACTGATAAGAATGAACAATTCGAGGATATCTGAAGTGTGTGGGATTAGCGCATACATAGGTCGCAAGGCAGTTACCCACGTTGTGGAATCTTTACAGGTGCTTGAAATCCGTGGTTACGATTCTACTGGCATCGCATCATGGGATGGAGAGATCCAGATAATGAAGGATGTTGGATATGTAAAGGATGTTTTTAACAATGTAGTGATAAGCGGAGAAAAAGCCATCGGGCATGTGCGATGGGCTACACATGGCGAGGTAAGTCAGAAAAATGCTCACCCTCAGATCGACTGTCACATGAAAATCGCAGTATGCCATAATGGAGTAATTGAAAATTTTGAAAAAATCAAGGCGGCTTTGCCAGGTTATCACAGATTCCATAGTGATACTGACACAGAAGTCATTTCGCATTATTTAGAGGATCGGGATTTGATTTTAGGCATAATTGAGATATCAGATTTATTAGAGGGGTATAACTCTTTTGTCGTCTTGTCTGAAGATAGAATTGTTGCCAGTTGCGGCGGCCCTCCACTTCTTGTTGCGCCGGGCGAATTAGCAAGTGAAGCGTCAGCATTGACCAGTAGCGAGTTTGTGGCTTTGCAAAAAGGAGATATTGTAGAAATAGCGACAAATAACTACATATTTCACCGTGGATGTCCAGGTCCGAAAATCCGTAAGACAGAAAAAATAGTGACGGACCATAGTCAGACACAATTTTCAACAATGTTTGAGAAAGAAATATACGAACAACCAGAATCTATGAATCTAGCTCTTAATAATGGAATCGAAAACTTGGAATGGGTTCACAGCCAAATGAAAGATAACCTTATCCTAGTGGGAGCTGGTTCGTCAAAGGTTGCTTGTATGTGGGCAAAGTATAGATTCATGCAATTAGGATTAAACGTCGAGGTTATCCCACCTGGTGAATGGTTAAGTCGTCCCATTCCAAGATGCAGAATGATTATTGCTGTTTCACAAAGCGGGGAAACCGGAACGTTAGTTTCCTTGGTCGATAGTATCCGTGATACTAATCTGAAATTAGTTTCAGTGGTTAATACACAATGGTCATTTTTAGCATTACACTCAGATAAAATACTTTGCCTTTTTTGTGGTGAAGAGAAATCGGTGATCGCATCAAAATCATTTATGTCGGAATGTGTAGTGTTAGGGCAAATTGCTGCATATGCAGATGGTAAAGGCAGGGCTTTTGATGATTTTATCAAAAAAGCGAGTTCTGCACTAACCGAATGGTTGCCCATGTTGCACAACCAGATAGCAAAACTAGACACAAACTTTGAAAGGTGTTTTGTGTGCGGAGAAGGGGAATTTTATCCAATTGCCCACGAAGGTGCAATGAAACTGAAAGAGGGGGCTTATATTTTTGCCGAGCCTATTGTGGCTAGTGAATTCAAGCATGAAGCGCTTCCGTTAATTTCAAATGGTGAAGTTATTTTATGGGTAGGAGAAACTATCGGTGGAGGCATTTCGACTGTAGCAGAAATGCGTGCGCGAGGAGCAAAAGTCATAGGAATTTCAGTAGAAGATTTAGGTTTTGATGTACATATAAAGACGCCTAAAGAGGTGATAAATTTTGCTCCTTTATCTGTTGTTCCGTTTCAATTGCTCACACTTAAAATAGCAAAACGCAAAGCGATTAATGTCGATAGGCCAAGAAATTTAGCAAAGGCCGTTACGGTTAGGTAATATTCAAAAGAACAACAGTAATAGAATTTTTGGAACTATACTCTTGCCAAATTGTCACTGTGTTTTGTCAAATCAGGAATACTTTACGCGAAAACCACGGAAAAAGCAGTGGAGTCAAAACGGAAAAGAAACCGACCGAGTTGCTGAAAGATTTGTTCGCCAAAGTGGGCGGGGAATATTTCTACGACCGCGTGGACAGTCCCTTTAGCGGCGATCCTGCCGCGCGTAAGAAGATCATCATGGATAACAACCCCAAGACCCTCGGCGGACTCAAAGTCACCGAGCTCGTGACCGTGGACGGCTTCCAGTTCCGTCTCGAAGACGGCGGCTGGATGCTGATCCGCTTCTCTGGCACCGAACCGATCCTGCGCGTCTACTGCGAGACACGGCACGGGGATAAGGTAAAAGCGATTTTGGAGGATGGGCTGAGGGTGGCAGGAGTGAAGTAAAACATCAAAACACCCAGAAAGAATTTCGGCTTTTGATGTAAAATACCGTCAGGACGTGAATAATGTCTACCTATGAATGGGATAAGAACAAAGCCAGGAATAATATCGTCAAACATGGTATAAGTTTCGATGAAGCGTCCAGCGTGTTCGATGATCCATCCTCTTTGACGCTGGACGATCCCTTTCATTCCGACTCCGAGGAGCGTTTCATCGAAATTGGACGCTCGATCAAAGCGAACATTCTGGTTGTCTTCTACACCCAACGAGGAAGAAATACTCGCATCATTGAGTCCACTGCAAAAAGGCAATCTCACCGCGAAGATGCCCTTCGACTTCGCTCAGGGTAAACTTCGGCCGCGAAGGAAAGTATAAAATCGCGAAGGTTTTCTTGCAAATTCTCAACACGGATATTTAAATTCTTTAGTTTTTCTTCGCGTTCTTCGCGGCCTTCGCGGTGAAAAAGGTTTTTGCAGTGCAGTCATCATTAGTTGCAGAAAAACAACACCTTTTGAAAGAAAAGCCTATGAAGAACAAAACTCTTGAACCCGATGAGGATGGGATGCTCCCCGAATATGATTTCACGGGAAAAAATGTCGTGCGCGGGAAGCATTATCTCGCAAGGCGACAGGGATACACAATCCGCATCCACAACGAAGACGGTAGCGTAACTGAAAGACACGTTGGACCTACGGTCACGCTTGATCCCGATGTTTCTGCGTTCTTTCCCGACGCAGAGAGCGTCAATAAAGCCTTACGTATTCTCATCTCGCTTATCTCACTTATCCCCTCCAGGCAGATGGGCGAGGAGAAAGCCGCATACAACGCCCAATAAAATATGAAGTCAACGATTGCGCGCGGCAACCCTTTGAATAAACTCATGAGTATTCTCCGCAAGGAGCTTCCCAGGCTTGCGGAGCAATACAATGTCGCGACGCTCGAGGTGTTCGGTTCCTACGTACGCCACGAACAGCAGAAAAATAGCGACCTCGATCTCCTCGTCACTTTCAGCAAACCGCCGAGCCTGCTCAAGTTCATTCGTCTTGAAAACCATCTTTCGGACACGCTGGGAATTAAAGTGGATTTGGTGATGAAGGATTCGCTCAAACCTGCCATTGGCAGGAATATTCTGAATGAACTCATGGTAAAGGTATAATCCATCCATGGAATACATCTTTCGGTGGAATGATCGGAAGGCATCCATCAATCTGGCAAAACATAAAGTCAGTTTTGATGAAGCAAAATCCGTCTTTTACGACCCATTCATCCTGACATTCCCCGATGAGTACCATTCAGATCGGGAAGACCGCCTGATAAGCATAGGCGCTTCCATCAACAAAAAACTTATTAGCGCGCCAAACCGATGGGGCGGCAGTTGAACTGCCGCCCGAACAGGCTGTCATCCCAGCGTTTTGGCGCGCCAACAAAAAACTTTTGGCAGTTGTACACTTGGAAAAAGAACAAACTGCGCATGGTTTCTTAATCAGAATGATCAGTTGCCGCAAAGCAACCTTACCAGAAAGAAGGCTCTATGAAGAAGGAGAATAAAATTCCAACAGAAGAGGACGGCATGTTGCCTGAATATGACTTCACGGGCAAGAAAGGCGTGCGCGGGAAGTATTATCGAAGTATGCAAAAAGGCTACACCGTCCGTATCCGCCACGAGGATGGCACAGTCACCGTCCAGCGTTTTGGCCCCACTATCACCCTCGACCCCGACGTTTCCGCGTTCTTCCCCGATTCCGAAAGCGTCAATAGGGTATTGCGCGCCCTTATCGCCCTCATCCCCGTCAAGCAATTGGGCGAGGAAAAAGCAAAATACACCGCTCGCAAAAAACCATCCAAAAAAATTGCCGCCAGAAAATAACCTGGCGGCGTTTTTTATCAGGAGCGTTTGCGACGCGTTATCCAAAATACTCCAGCCAGCGCGGGGAAAGCCAACGCGGCCGATCCGCAAATGGGATTCGTCGCGGTGGGCGTTTCCGTCGGCGGGACGGATTCCGCAGATGGGACCGATTCGAGGGTGGCGGTGGGAGGAGCTGATTCGGTCAGCGTGGGCAACATCGTCTCCGTGGGATACAGCCACGAGGTCGGTGGAAGCGGCGTAGCAGTCAAGCCCAGGTAGACGAAACTGTCCCCGTCCACCTGAACTGCCCCGTCAACAGAATAACTGATCTCCGTCAGCAGGTCGCGAGCCTGTTGAGTATTTGGATCGATTTTCAGCGCGGTCTGGAGGTGCGACAGGATCAGCGGCAGAATCCCCTCGGGATCGGATTTCCCCGGCCCATAGAGTTCAAAATAATATTTTGACCACAGCAGGTCCGCGTAACCGTAATGCCAGACCGGGTCATTCGGCAGGAGGGCGAGGCATTTCTCGTAAGCCTCGCGGCTGAACTGGAACATCTCAAGCCCAACGGGGTCTTCGCGCAAGTAGCCCTTCGACATGCGGACGACTTCCTTGTAGGCCTTGCCCAGCCGCCCCCAGGCTTCCCCGTCATTTGGATTTTTGGTGACCGTGCTTGTTTCCTTCAAGACAGATTCCCACAGCGACGGCGCGACAAGGAGGACTTGAATGTTATTCTCCCAAGTCGGTTCCAGGTCTTCGAAATGCCAGCGGACTTCCTTCCCGCTCAGGACCCCGCCCGGAGTTGGATCGCCGTATCCAGCGTAATCGGCTTCCTTCATCCAGACGTTTTTCTCGTTCACATCATACGGGAAGCGGACGATCACATCCGCAACGCCGATGGCGCCGTTCCAGCCCGCGCCCGTCTCGAGGATATATTTGAAGACCTCGTATGGATAGTATCCGTACCCATTGACGGTGTACGCGACTTCGATGGTCACATCTTGCGCGGGAGGGAAGGTCACATCGAACACCGCCCAGGGAATCTCAGCCTGCTCCTGATAAGACCGTTCCTCTGTGGCAAGAAAGGGCTGGAGTTCGCGCCGCGTCGAAACAGCCTTTCCATTGACCCTCACGGCAATATCGGCAATTTCAGGAAAATTTCCAAACCCGTCCGAACTACCGTTGAAGAACGTCAGCGGGAAACGCGCCTGCATTTTTTCTTCGGCACTGCCGAGATTACGCATGGTAAAGGTTGCTTCCGTGCGGGCGATGGCGCCCTCTTTGTCAGCCGGATCTGCCGAAACAGCCAGAATAACCGTCTCTGCCATCATGCGGACCTGGGTGGATTCGCTCCCCGGCACTAGATTCGAGCCGGGAGGCGCTTCGGGCGGCGCGACGTCCGCGCGGGCGGACTTGGCTGAAACCAGGGCTACAAGGAAAACAGCGATGACAGTAAAAAGGGTGATCGTTTTTTTCATGGGTTCCTCTCTTTGACACGCACACTATAACATTTTCCTGCCATGAAAGTCAAATTATCCGCCAAATCAAGGCTGATATAATTTGCCTGCCATGTTCCTGACCGACACCCATTGCCATCTCGACCTCAACAAATTCGACGCCGACCGCGAGGCTGTGATTGCGCGCGCGCGGGCCGCGGGGGTGATCCGCCTGCTCGTGCCGGGACTCCACCTCGGGTCGAGTAAAGAAGCGGCGCGGTTGGCAGGGTCAAACCCGGGGGTGTTCGCGGCGGTCGGCTTCCATCCAACCGATTTGGACAAATTCTCGGAGCGGGACTTCGACCAGGTCAAGGAATTGGCGCGGCAACCCAAAGTCGTCGCGATTGGCGAGATCGGGCTGGATGATTACTGGGTCAAGGAAGCGGCGCGGCGCGCCGTTCAGCGTGAAATCCTGAAACGACAACTCGCCTTCGCCGAGGAGATCGGCAAACCCGTCATTCTGCACATGCGCGAGGAGAACGACGCCTGGTTCGGAGGCGCGTCCGCCGACCTGTTGGATATCCTCGCCGCGTGGCATGGCAACCTGAAAGCAAAAAACAATCCGCTGGCCGAACGCCCTGGCGTACTCCACTCGTTCAACGGGACGCTTGAAACCGCGCAGAAGGCCATCGCGCTCAACTTTTTCATCGGCGTGACGGGGCCGGTCACCTACAAAAACGCTGAACAAAAGCGCGCTGTCATTTACCAATTACCAATTACCCAATTACTAATCGAAACCGATTCTCCCTTTCTCGCCCCCGTCCCCCATCGGGGCATTCGCTCCGCTCGCAACGAACCTGCCTTCGTGCGTGAAATTGCTGATAAAATTGCGGAAATAAAATCCAGGAACCTGGAAGAGATCGCCGCTGTGACAACCGCCAATGCGGCGCGGCTCTTCCTGTGGTGAGACTTGAACAACGCAACTTTTTTTGCCCCCGTACAAGAACAAATTCTGTTGGTCGAAGATCGGATGCGCGCCCAGGGTGCAGATTGCAACCAGGACTTGCGCGCCGCCCTCGAACACCTGCTGACCGCGGGCGGAAAACGCATCCGTCCGAGCCTGGTCCTGCTGGTCGGCAACATGCTGGACGGCAAATCCGAATCGCTGGTCACGCTCGGCGCGGCCGTGGAACTGCTCCACACCGCCACCCTCGTCCACGATGACCTGATCGACGGCGCGCTCCTGCGCCGCGGCGCGGAGACGTTGAACGCGCGTTGGTCGTCCGCGGCCACCGTGCTGACGGGCGATTTCCTCTTCGCCCGCGCCGCCAAACTGGCCGCCGAAGTGGACTACCTGCCGGTCATGCGCCTGTTCGCGGAAACGCTGGCCGTCATCGTCAACGGCGAACTGACCCAGTTATTCTTGGCGCGCGGCGTCATCAACCGCGACAACTACTACCAGCGCATCTACGCCAAGACCGCCTCCCTCTTTGAAATGTCCACGCGCTCTGCGGCCATGGTCAATACCGAAAACAAATCCACCATCGAGACCCTGCGGAAATTCGGCTACGAACTCGGCATGGCCTTCCAGATCGTGGACGACCTGCTCGACTTCACCGGCGAACCGTCCGCGGTCGGCAAGCCGCTCGGCTCGGACCTTTTGCAGGGACTCGTCACCCTGCCCGCCATCTACTACGCCGAAATGAATCCCGACCACCCGGATGTCCGCTCGCTGGCCGCGGGCGGCTGGGGCGACCACGAACGCATGGAGCGCCTCGTCCAGTCCATCCGCGCGAGTGACGCCATCCCCAAAGCCATGCGCGAGGCCGGGCAGTCTGTGGAACGCGCCATCGCCTGCCTGGCGCCCTTTGAAGAAAGCGAAGAACGCATCGCCCTCGAAAACCTGGCAAGATACGTGGTGGATCGAAAAATCTAACATGACCAACCCTCGCAAACCCCTGCGGCTCAACGCCGGCTTCATCGTCAGCGGTGAAGTCGGCTTTAGCGCTGATTTTCCCTTTGACTTCGACAAGCTCAAAGTCGCGGACGACCTCGAACTGCGCGGCTTCCGCGGGAGCGCCAACGTCGGGCGTCTCCCGCAGGGACTGCTCGTCACAGGCCGGTTCGAAGCCGCGTTCAAGGTCGAGTGCGTGCGCTGCCTGTGCGAGTTCGATCACACCGTCTGCTGGGAAATGACCGAGTTATTCGCGTTCAACCAAAAGTCCGTGACCGACTCGGGGCTGATCCTGCCCGACGACGCGCAAATAGACCTCGCCCCCCTCGTCCGCGATTACGCCCTCACCGAAGTCCCCATCAGCCCGGTCTGCAAGCCCGACTGCAAAGGCCTGTGCGCCGAATGCGGCCAGAACCTGAACGAGAAAGACTGCGGCCACCGCGCCGAAACGAACGACTCCCCCTTCTCCGTCCTCAAAAACCTGCTCAAAAACTGAACGCTGGAACCGCCATGACCGCCCGCCCCCAACGTCGCCCCCGCTCGCGCTCCGCAACCCTGCTCGAGCAGGCTGGACTGCGGGGCAACCTGTCTGCCGGCGATCCCCTCGAATATTTTCCTGACGCCGCGCTGGACGCCCTGCGACGGCGCGGACGCGCGCGCCATCCGCGTGCCTGTCCACATGACGAAGCGCTTCCGCCAGCTCAAGTAAAAAATAGCGGAAGCGCTGGGCGACCTGTCGCCCCGCGAAGCCCAGGTGCTGCGCCTGCGCTTCGGTTTGAACGACGGCAACGAATACACGCTGGAGGAGGTGGGACAAAAGTTCGGGGTGACGCGCGAGCGCATCCGCCAGATCGAGGGCCATGCACTGCGTCAACTCAGGCATCCGCGCAGGGCAAGAGAGCAGAGTCCCCTGAGAAAGGGAACTCTGCGTTATTATTTTCTTCTCTCTTGAAAACGTTTGTACACTCGCTTCCACGCCTCCGTTGGATTTTCGGGTTTCATCTTTTTATGAGCATCCTTGCTCATAAAGAAAGCCAGGTCTTCCAGGAAGGCGGAGGCAGGCTCGCGCGGTTTTTCGAATAAGACAGGCTGTCCGCGGTTGATGGCGTCCACGAACACGTCCGGGTAATACGGCATGGCGGCCATGGCAGGCATTCCCAACGCGGCCTCGATCTTTTCGCGGGGCAGGCCGGAGCGCGGGAAGGTTGCGTTCAGGAGCAATTTTATCTTTTCCTTCGGGTAACCCAGTTTTTCGTACGTGTCGAGCGCGGCAGTGACCGCGCGGATGGAAGCCATATCCGGCGTGGCGACCATCAGGATCACATCTGCGGCATCCAGCGCCTGGAGCGCGGGATCGCTGAAATCGTGGGGCAGGTCAGCCACAATATACTCAAACTGATTTTTAAATAATTGAAAGGCAGAGGCGAGCAGTTCGGGAAGAAGCGGCTCGGCTTGCGAAGGCAGGGTTGGCGCGGCGACAAAAGCCAATCCGCTTTCGTGGGAGCAGACAATGGAACTGAGCATGTTGAAGTCCAGTTCGCCCGGCTCGAAACGCGCAATGTCCGTCCAGGTTCGACGAAGGGTCATATTCAGCATGAGCGCCACCTGCCCGGCCGTCATCGTCAGGTCGAGCAAAATGGCAGGCTTCTTCCATAAGTGGACAAAACCCACGCCCAGGTTGACCGCCAGGGATGAACAGCCCGTGCCGCCGCGCAGGCTGTGGATGGCGACCATGCGCCCGCCCTCGCGGGCGGGATGAAAGCGGGGGATTCCGCCTGGAAAACGGGAACCGCTTCCTCCATCGCGGGGGAGGCGGAAGGGGCGGATTCGCCGAAGAGTCCGCTTTCATCTTCCGCATGGAAAAAGTCGGATGAGCCGTCCACCTGGGGATGGTCAACCGCCGGACGATTCGCACCGGGCGAGGGCGCGATCCAACGGTCGAGCGCGTTGAAAAGGACTTTCGGTTCGAGCGGCTTGGTGAGGTAATCATCCATGCCCGCCTCGAGACAGCGCTCGCGGTCGCCCTGCATGGCGTGCGCGGTCATGGCAATGATTGGAACGC
>Ga0210022_1001802_pt1 | contig 13882 bp, 8 predicted proteins | sample CryGeymeta201520_FD_183984 | JGI IMG/M metagenome (GOLD analysis project Ga0210022, IMG submission 183984) | Groundwater microbial communities from Crystal Geyser aquifers in Utah, USA - Crystal Geyser metaG 2015-20 (SPAdes) (version 2) | ecosystem: Environmental > Aquatic > Deep subsurface >... | reverse complement strand
ACTCCGCCCGGTTGGCGCGCGACGTGGCCAAGAAGATCGAAGAGACGATGCAGTATCCCGGCCAGATCAAGGTGACGGTCATCCGCGAGACGCGCGCGGTGGATTACGCCAAGTAGCTCTCCGTCATTTTCAACCGAAGGTCATTGCCCATGAGCCGACAAGTCATTGGCACGGAGAAAAAGCCTTTCTATGACATTCCAACGCGTCCGGTCTGGGCGCGCTGGATCTATGTGGCTGTGGCGTCTCTTCCATACATGTTGGGTTTCGCTATCGAAAAACTTAATAACAACCATGGAACGGGAGCGCTTATCCTTGTCACCCTTCCGGTCATTGCAACCAGTTGGTATTATGGCATTCGGTGGGGTTTACTGTCCAGCCTGATAGCGACTATCTTGAATGGTATTTTTCTTCTTTCCTTTACACAATCTGGGGGGGACTCGTTGCTCATTCTGTGGCCTGGGGGACTCATGCTGTTACTTGTTTCCATTATTACTGGAAAATTGAGAGAGGGCGCAGACGAACAACTTCGCACGGGGACAGAACTTCGCGCTCGAGAACGACATCTTACGCTGGTTAATATAACCGTCAAGGATATTCTGAATCCCAAATACCCGGAGAACAGGAATTATGACCTGGTTTTACACCTGGCAAATATTTTTGTCGCCGATTGCGCTTACCTCGTTCGTTGGCACGCCGCCAAGGGGCAGGCGATCCTGGTTGCCTCCACGACATCCCTGGCGCAGCCCTTTTCTGAAATCATATTGGACGCAAATGAAACGAATCTAATACAGTCAGTATTGCAAAACGGGTCTGCCCTAGCCTTGGATGACGCGCCGAATTCGCATTACATGATCAATCCTGCCGCTACTAAAATACTTGTGCCACCGACCCAATCTGCGCTTTGTATCCCCTTAATAACGAAAGAGTACCAATTTGGCGTTGCAGTCATCACATTCAATTCCCCGCGACACATTAGCGCCCAGGAACTCTTATACGCCGACCTGTATGGCAATCAAGTCACTCTGGCCCTGAGGACTGTCGAACAGGAAGCCAGGATTCAAAAACGACTGAATGAAGCCGTTACACTATCAAACATAGAACACGCCCTTAGTAAAACCGAGCGGACCAGCCCGCGCCATGTCCTGCAAATGATCGTTGATTCCGCCAGGGAATTGATCCCTGATACGGAACAGGCTGTCATCCATTTATTTGACAAGGAACAGCAGGCGCTCATCCCACAGGCAGTTTCCGGGTTTCGGGAGACGGGCAGCGCGGGGAAGTTCAGGATGCGCCTGGGCGAAGGGGTGGCAGGGCAGGTAATCGCCGATGGGCTTGTTGTCAATATCGCGGATGTTCAGACCGACCCGCGCTTCTGGCGACAAAACAAACCGGTTAAGTACCGCTCCCTCATGGTCGCGCCGGTGCAAAGCGGCGACGACCGCATTGGCACCATCAGCGTTCAAAGCAGTTTTCCGGTTTCATTCACGCCAGACCAGGAGGAACTCCTCAGCGCGCTGGGAACACAAGCCGCCATCGCCATCGAAAATGCGCGTTTGTTTGAAACCACCCAACAGGGATTGAAAGAAGTCAACGCCCTGTATAAGATCACACGCCAACTGGTAGGGTCGCTGGAGACCGAGCAGTTGATGAAAGATGTAGTGGAACTTCTGCAACAGACTTTTGGATATTACCTCGCGGAGGTTTTCGTCATTGACCCCAAAAATGAAGACCTGGTCGTGCAACATGCAAGCGGAAAAATTGGGGAACTTCTAAAGAACCAGCGGCTTCAGGCGGGAGCGGGCATCATCGGCCACGCGGCTGAAACCGGCGAACCCTTCTTCACCAACGAGGTGGACAAGGTTGTTTTCTTCGTCCCCCACCCGCTCCTGCCAGACACCCAGTCCGAACTGGCCGTGCCCATCAAAGCAGACAGCCGGGTGCTGGGAGTGCTGGACATCCAACAGTGCCCGCCGGGACGCCTGACCGAACGCGACCTGCAACTGGTCAACACCGTGGCCGAGCAACTGGCAATCGCGCTCCAAAAAGCGAAACTGTACTCGGACCTGCAAACCTCCCTGCAACGGGAAAAAGATGTTCGTTCGCAATTGATTCAAAGCGACCGTCTCGCACTGGTGGGACGGTTGCTGGCCTCCGTTTCCCATGAGTTGAACAATCCGCTCCAGGCCATACAGAATGCGTTGTTCCTGCTCAAAGAGGAGCGCGGCATCTCCGCACAGGGACAACAGGACCTGCAAATCGTCCTCTCGGAGGCGGAACGCATGGCGGCCCTGATCGAACGCCTGCGCGCCTCCTACCGTTCGACGCGCACAGATGATTTTCAGTTCGTCCAACTCAACGCCGTTGTGGAGGATGTCTACGCGCTCGTTGCCACCCATCTGCGGCACAACCAGATTGCGTTCGAATTCCACCCGGACCCGGAACTGGCTCCTGTTTCCGTCCTGCCCGACCAAATTCGACAGGTCTTCCTTAACTTGCTGATGAACGCGGTGGAGGCCATGCCGGGCGGCGGACGTCTCAACGTGATCACCGAACAGACCGCTGAAGACGAAGCGCTCGTTTCCATCTCGGACAGCGGGCCGGGCATTGACCCCGATATCCTGCCGCGCATCTTCGATCCATTTGTGACCAGCAAGGAAAGCGGCACAGGCTTGGGGTTAACCATCACGTACGATATCGTGAATCGCCACCACGGACGGATTACAGCCGAAAACAGCGCCGGCGGTGGGGCAATCTTCAAATTCTGGTTACCCTTGCATGGAGAGGAAATGAGATGAGTCAACCCGGCCACATCCTCATCATTGACGACGAAGCCGCGCTGCGCCAGACCCTGGCGCGCATCCTGCAGCGCGCCGGGCATGAAGTCACCACCGCCGAAAGCGGCGAAGTGGCGCTGTCCCTGATCGCCAACACAACCTTCGATGTGATCTACATGGATTTGCGTATGCCGGGCATGCCCGGCTTGGAGGCCCTCAAACGCATCCAAGTCAGCCACCCCGACTTGCCGGTGATCCTGTTCACCGCCCAGCCGGATGTGAATTCCGCCGTCGAAGCGTTGCGGCTGGGGGCCACCGATTACCTGTTAAAACCGCTCCGGCCCCAGGTCCTGGTCGAACGAACACAGGCCATCCTGTCTCAACGTGAAAAGGAACGTCGCCGGCGCGAAATCCAGTCCCAGATCCAGGCCTTGCAATCCGAACTCAAACGCATGGAAAATGACGAGGAACCCCGCGCCGCGCCCGACCTGGCGGGGGCGACGAACGAACGCTTCGTTTCACGCGGGACCGTGAAGCTGGACCTGCACACCCGGCGCGTCACCGTCGGCGGACGCGTCGTCAACCTGCCGCCCACCGCTTTCCACTATTTGCTGGCGCTCGCGCGCCACGCTCCCAACGTGGTGGATTACCAGACGCTGGTGACCGAGGCGCAGGGCTATCAGGCCGAGGCGCGCGAGGCCCAGGAACTGGTGAAGTGGCACATCCACCACATCCGCCAGGCCATTGAGCCGGACCCGCAAAATCCGATTTACATCATCAACGTGCGGGGGAGTGGGTACAGGTTTGTTGGGGATTAGTACACAGGTACACAGGTACACAGGTACACAGGTACACAGGTACACAGGTACACAGGTAAACACGGAGGAGATATGAGCGAGAAAAAGCCGCTGTACGAATCGCCAGGAGAAAAAGGCAAACGTGGGTTTGAAGATTTGGAATGCTATCAACTCGCGTTGGAAGTGATGGCGAAGATCCACGCGTTCGCGGAGTCCATGCCTCCTAAAGAGAAATACGATTTGGGTGCGTTTCATTTGAGTTGGTACAATTCGCAACAATTTTCCCAACCCCGAAGGGGTGATCTGATTCTAGACAGGAAGTAGTTCATCCTTAACCCCGAAGGGGTGACATTTTCCGCTAAATCATGTCATCCCTTCGGGATTATGTTCCCAGCGCGTTCATCCGTTTACAATCATAGCATCCCTTCGGGATTGGCGATTCAAATGATCCTGGTATTTTCAACTCAAATGAAACGCACTCTTATGATTTGAACCCGGAAGATGCGAACAAAGATTGGAATATAAACGAGAATCCAAACTAACACGCGTCTACCTGTATACCTGTCTACTTGTGTACCTGTATACGACCCCCAACTTTTACCAACCCTCACCTTCCCATGACAATCGAATAACCGGGGGAAACCGGCGGATAATTGTGCCAAATGAATCCACAAGCGTCTGGCATCTTCCCTGTGCAAATCCTCATCGTGGACGATCATCCCAACACGGCCACCACACTGGCGCGCGCCGTCTCGCAAATGGGACCGCGCGTGGAAGCCTTCGCGGCCACCAGCGGCAAGGAAGCGCTGGAGCGCGTCCGCACCCGCGCCGCCGACATCCTGATCACCGATATGATCATGCCGGAGATGAACGGCCTCGAACTGCTGGAAAAATTGCAGGATCATCCTGGCGGGCGTCCCGCGCACACCATCCTAATCACCGCCTACGACGTGCCCGGCCTGAAAGAGACCGCCCGCCGCCTTAAAGTCAACGAGGTCATTCCCAAGCCGGTGCGCCCGGAGCGCATTTGCCAGATCGTGGAAAAAATTTTACAGGAGTGGGAGCAGACCAAACAGCCCGCGCTCGAAAAAAACATCCGCCGGCCCTTCAAGATCCTGCTCGCCGACGATCATCCCGACAACCTCACCCTGCTGGCGCGCTACATGGAAAATGAGGGCTATGAGCACATCACCGCCAGCGACGGGGTGGAAACTGTGGACAAGACGCGCGCCGAACTGCCTGACCTGATCCTGCTCGACATCAACATGCCCAAAAAGGATGGTTTTGCCGCGCTGGAGGAGATCCGCGCCGACCCGGCTGTGCAACACATCCCGGTCATCATCCTGACCGCGGCCCGCCTCGACCCATCGGACATTCAATCTGGCCTCAACCTCGGCGCGGACGATTACGTGACCAAGCCCTTTGACCGCCTCGAGTTGATGGCGCGCATCCGCGCCAAATTGCGCGTGAAGGAAATCGAGGATGCCATGCGCCGCCGCAACCGCGAACTGATGCTCCTGCCGGAGATCGGCAAGGAGCTGAGCGCGCGTCTCGATATCGAAGAGCTGTCCGCCGTTTTGCTGAAGCGCACCGTGGAAAACTTCGGCGCAATCCTGGGATACCTGGTCATCCTCAATAAGAACGGCCCATACCAAAAAACCTATCATCTCGCGGACACGCAGGTAAAAGAAGAGTTTCCCCTGCCCCAGAATCTGTTCAACCTCGTTGACAATTTACAGCAGGGCTTCATCATCGAAGACACCCGCTCCGACGCGCGCTGGCAGGGAATGCCCTCGGAACAGATCCGCTCGGCAGTGGCGGCGCCCCTCTTTGGCCGCCATGAACTGCTCGGCCTGCTGATCCTGGCGCATGAGCAGGAGCGTTATTTCAACCTGGAGCACATGCTCCTGCTCCAGGCAATTGCCAGCCAGGCGGCCATCGCAGTGGAAAATGCCAACCTGTTCGCGGGCATATCCTACGAACAGAAAAGGTTGACAGCCCTCCTGCAAAGCGCGGCCGACCCCATTTTGATGTTCGACTCGAACGACAGCCTGACCCTGATCAACCCGGCGGGAGAACAGTTATTCACCGATTACGAGGCCAAACTCGGCCTGCCCCTGGCGCATGGCAAGGGATACGACTCGCTGATTGCCCTGCTCGAACAGACCTACGCGGCCGGGGTTTCCCTGACCGGGGAAGTGACCTGGCCCGACCAGCGCGTGTTCGCCGCCCGGGTGACCCCCATCGAGGACGGCGGACATGTGGTCACTTTGCAAGATGTGACCCATTTCAAGGATCTGGAACGGGTGAAGAACGAATTCATCGCCAGCGCTTCGCACGATTTGAAAAACCCCATCACGTCCATTGCAGGCTTCAGCCACTTGTTGGCGCAAGCCGGGCCATTGAATGAACAGCAGACAGAATTTGTAGAACGCATCCAGTCCGCTTCGCAAAACATGACCGAGCTGGTGCAAAGCATGTTGGAACTGGCGCAGATAGACCTGGAAGCGGCGCCGAAAAAAGAGCCGGTGGATTTTGCCCAACTGGTGGCCGAGGCGCAGGATGAGTTCCAGCCGCTGGCAAAAGACAAAGGGCTGGGACTCATCTTCGAGAATAACCGCGGCCCGCTCACCGTCGCGGGTGACGCGGCGCGGCTGCGCCAGGTGGTCCGCAACCTGATCGGCAACGCCGTCAAATTTACACCGCAGGGCGGGAGCATCCGTCTCACCGTTGAGTGTCGTGAAAACATGGCAGTGTTCCGCGTGCAGGATACCGGCATAGACATTCCGCAGGAGGACCTGCCATTTATTTTCAATCGGTTCTATCGGGCGCGCAATAACGACACGAGCAATGTGGAAGGCAACGGCCTGGGGCTGGCGATCGTCAAGTCCATCGTGGAGCAACATGGCGGACAAGTGAGCGTGGAAAGCGCGCCCGCGCGTGGATCAACTTTCAGCGTGTCGCTGCCGCTTTTAGTCGGCGCAGAATTTACCCTGCCCAAACCAGTTACAACAAATTCGAGACAGCCCAATACCACTCAAGTTGAAAGGATCTAAAATGTTTTACAAAAATCTTTCTCGACCCAAGTTCTCCATGTTAACTCTCACTCTGACTCTCGTTATGGCGTTTCTACTCAATGGTTGTGGATCCCCCGCCCCCGCCAACCCGATAGATCTTTCCGACCCCGGCGAAAACGTCACCCCTACCCCATCGGGTGACAAAGCGCCGCTTCGGATCGCGGTCGCGGCGATGGTCTCGCCGGATGAGACTTTTGGCTACTATCGTGACTTGCTGGATTATATCGGCCGGAAGATGGGACGACCTGTGGAACTGATTCAGCGCGACACATACGCCGAAGTCAACGATCTGCTGGAAGCCAGACAGTTGGATGCCGCTTTTGTCTGCGCCGGCCCTTACGTCAATGGTCACGACAAATTTGGGATGGAGTTAGTGGCCGCGCCGGTTGTCAACGGCCAACCGGTTTACTACGCCTATATCATCGTGCCGGCCGACAGCGCCGCACAATCCCTTGAAGACCTGCGCGGTAAAAAGTTTGCCTTCACCGACCCAAATTCCAACACCGGCGCGCTGGTGCCGACTTACATGCTGGGCATGATGGGGGAAACCCCCGAATCTTTCTTTGCGAGTTCCACATACACCAACAGCCACGATAATTCGATCAAGTCCGTCGCCGACAAGATCGTGGACGGCGCTTCGGTGGACAGCCTGATTTACGATTATCTGGCGGTCGCTCAACCTGAGCTCATTCAAAAAACACGCATCCTCGAAAAATCCCCGCCTTACGGCATCCCGCCAATCGTTGTTCATCCTGGCACCGATCCTGAGTTGAAGGCCCAACTAGCCCAGATATTGCTGGCTATGCGCGAGGATCCGGAAGGACTGGCCATCCTGACTAAACTCAACATCGAGCGCTTTATCACGATTGAAGATAGCCTGTATGATTCGGTGCGTCAAATGAACATCTGGGTAACAGAACACCAATAAAGTAGAGCGGCCATTTTTAACTGGAGACGATATGAACAGATTAAGCTTGCGCGTCAAAATCATCATTGGCCTGGTGGGGATCGTGGCCCTGATCGAAGCCGCACTCCTGCTCGTTGTCTATAACCGCTTCTCTACGGTCATGGATAATGAGCTTGTGACGACAGGCATCGCCATTGCCGGGAATGTCGCCGCCAATAGCGCCCAGCTCATCCCTACCGATAACATTTTTGCCCTCAATCGCCTCGTCAAAGACACCCTGGCAAACAATCCCGACATCCGCTACGTGATCGTCCTGGATGTGAATAACAATGTGCTCGTACATTCATTTGAACAAGGCGTTCCAGCCAGTTTATTGCAGGCCAACTCTTACGTTTCAGGCCAACGCTACAACCTGGCAATCCTCGAAACGAATGAGGGCGTCATACGTGATTTGGCTGTGCCCGTCTCCGAAGGCCGCTGGGGGACAATACGCTTGGGTCTGTCAGATGCGCGCCAGCAAGGCATTCTGGCGACAACCACCAACCTGATCGTGGTCGTCACAATCGGGCTTTTGATCGCGGCCGCGGCCGGCATCTACCTGGTTTCCAACACGCTCGTCATCCGTCCCTTGGAGAAACTAGGACAGGTGGCCCAAGCCATCAGCCAAGGCGACCTGTCCCAGCAAGCCGTCATCACGACGCGAGACGAGATCGGCACGCTGGCAGGCGCCTTCAACCGCATGACCGCCCAGTTGCGCGACCTGATCGGTTCGCTGGAACAGCGCGTGGCTGACCGCACCAAAGCGCTGACCACCTCCACCGAAGTCAGCCGCCGCCTCTCCACAATTCTGGATCAAAAACAACTGGTCACTGAAGTGGTGGAACAGGTGAAAAATGCCTTCAACTACTACCACGTGCACATTTATCTTCTCGATGAGACCAGCGGGGATTTGGTCATGGCAGGCGGCACCGGCGAGGCCGGAGAAAAAATGCTGGCGCAAGGCCATAAGATCCCCAAAGGACGCGGCCTGGTGGGACGCGCGGCAGAAAGCAATCAACCTGTTCTGGTAGCGGATACAGCCCAAAATCCAGACTGGCTTCCCAATCCCCTGCTGCCCGATACCAAATCCGAAGTAGCCGTCCCGATCTCCATCGGCAACCAGGTGCTGGGTGTGCTGGATGCGCAGCATAACATTACAGATGGGTTGAAACAGGATGATGTTGACTTACTGCAATCCATTGCGAACCAGGTCGCGGTCGCGGTGCAGAACGCCGATCTGTATGCCCGGGCGGAAGCCGCCATCCAGGAAGCCCAGTTAATGGTAAATTACGCTCCAGAGGCAATTGTGGTGGTTGATCTGGAAACAGGCCTTTTCACCGATCCCAATGAAAACGCCGAAAAACTTTACGGGCTTTCCCACGATGATCTATTGAAGGTGGGACCCGCCCAAATGAGTCCGCCCAGTCAGCCCGATGGCCGCGACTCAACCGAGAAAACAATGGAAAAAATTAACGAAGCCATGCAGGGTGGCGCCCCAGTCTTTGATTGGATACACCGCAATGCGCAGGGACAGGATATTCCATGTGAAGTGCGTCTCGTGCGCCTGCCTGGCGCGCGCCCGCGCGTGCGCGTCTCCGTCACCGACATTACCGAGCGCAAACGTCTCGAGGCGCTTACGATACAGCGCGCCAAACAACAGGAATCGCTCAACCTGATTACCCAGAATATCCAAAGCACAACCAGCATCGAGGCGGCGTTACAGATGGCGGCGCGCGAACTGGGGCATGCATTGGGAATGCGCCAGACACAGGTGTCGCTTGACCCAGCCGCGCTGGGCGGCGAAAGCAAAGGAAACGTCATTGACTAATGTTACGATCATCTCAGTCGTAACCACATTCCAGCATCGACGCATTCAAGTAAAAAACTATAGAAAAGGAACAATATCATGATAAACCAAAAAGACTCTCAAAAGAAGTTGCAGAAAATATTGGCATTGCTTATCCTTGGAGTATTGGCCGTATTAGTCACAGGATGCGGCTCAAAGGAAGTAACGATTGATGCCTATGTTGGAGACGGGATGATCGAGCCGATGAATGCCATTAAGGAGGCGTATGAGGCCGAGAATCCGCGCGTCACCATTAATTATCATTTCGCCGGTTCGGCCACCCTGGAAGAAGCCATGCGCTCGCTGGAACGAGGGGATGTGTACATGCCTGGCGCGGCCAGTTTCATAGACAGCCTGAACGCCGATGGGCTGATCGTGGCGAGTTACCCGGTTGCCTACCACATCCCTGCCATCATTGTGCGCGCAGGCAATACTATCGTCACTTCGTGGGATGACCTGGCTAAGGAGGGGGTACGGCTGGCAGTTTCCAACCCTGGCTTATCCAGCGGAGGAAAGGCCGCGGACGCCATTATCAGCAAATCGCCGTTAAACGAAAAAATCCGCGCCAATATCACTGTCCTGGGATCGGATGTGCGCAGTGTCATCCAGTTATTGGTGGACAATGAAGTGGATGCCGTGATCAGTTGGAGTCCAGACGTCAAATTGGCACCTGGGCTGGTTACCATTGAAATTCCTGAAGAGATCAATGTGAGAAAGGAAATCTGGATTGCCGTCACTGGCTATACGACAGCAGAAAATGAAGCGCTCAAGTTCGCTCAGTTCGTCGCTGGCGAAGTTGGAAGAAAGTATTTCGAAGAGAAGGGTTTTTTGTTCATCGAAAAGTAAAGCGCTGAATGGAGAGCCTCCTGCGGGAGGATACTCATCAATGCAGAACATGGTTCTGCATCCCACGGTCTTTGAGCAAGAGCGAGGTTGATATGTCCCTTAGACTAAAACTAGGCGCCTTAATCCTATTTACCCTAATACTATTAGCAGGTTCAGCGTTCAGTTCGTTTCAAAATACGCGCCAACTGGAAGATATCGCTTCCAGGCACAGATACGAACAGATCATGTTATCCACCAGCGACAAATTAGCATTGGGCAAATTAGTGCTTCAATCAGACTTGCCTGAGAGAACAAGCACCCTCAACCAATTGCTCAATGACATCTTCCTGATGCAAGCTGCCGTTGATACCAGTCTGCAACTTGAGACCCAGTCAGAGATTGTTAATTCTCTTCAGGAGATCCAACTTGATCTACCAACGATCACCCTGTTGCTCAAAAATTTTCAAGGCCAGTTGGCCAGTGGAAAAGAATTGACACAAAGCGATATTCTCCAGATAAATCAACTGGACGGCTTCGTCAGCAACGTGAAAAACATTGCGCAAAGCTACGAAAAATATCTGAAAACTGAAGCGCAACGGGTCGAGCAGGTAACCACGATCTACACCTATCTCACCATCGTTATCATGCTCCTGATCGTTGGCGGTCTTTCACTCATCATCTATTTCAATATTTTGCGGCCGATCAGCGTTCTCACGCAGTCTTCTGAAGAGATCACAAAAGGCAATTACCAACACCAGACCCGCATTAGAAGCAAGGACGAATTCGGACAACTGGGCAATGCCTTTAATGAGATGACATCCCAACTGCGCGAGTTCATCGGCACCCTGGAACAACGTGTGACAGACCGCACCAAAGACCTGGCAACAGTGGCCGAAGTGGGGACCGCCACAGCCACCATCCTGGAAACCGACAGACTCCTGCAGGCAGTGGTGGATCTGACAAAGGAGCGCTTCAATCTGTACCACTCGCACATCTATCTATTGGATGAATCCGGTGAAAACCTGGTATTGGCATCTGGCGCTGGCGAAGCGGGTCGTCAGATGGTATCAGAAAGGCGTTCCATCCCGCTCGACCGCGAACAATCGCTGGTAGCCCGCGCCGCCCGCGAACGAAAAGGCGTTACCGTCAACGATGTAACACAGGCACCGGACTTCCTGCCCAATCCCTTGCTCCCAGATACACGCTCCGAATTGGCTGTCCCGATGATCGTCGGCGGAAGAGTGATCGGTGTCTTCGATATTCAATCTGATGTGGTTGGGCGCTTCACCGATTCAGATGTCAATATCCAAACCACACTGGCGGCGCAAGTGTCCACCTCCATTCAGAATGTGCGTTCGTTTGAACAAGCCAAAGCGCAGGCAGAGTTGGAATCGCTGGTCAATGCCATCGGCCAGAAGATCCAGCGCACCGCATCGGTGGACGACACGCTGCAAACCGCCATCCGTGAGATTGGATTGGCGCTCGGCGCCTCGCGGGTCAGCGCAAACATCGCCGGACGACAAGATGGCGGCAACGGCGCCAGCCAAGAGAGTGTGAAATGAAAAAACAATTTTTTCGCCTTCCCGAAAGTATGTCCCCCCAGGCGCGCAGCGCATTTCTGATTGCAATACTTCTCGCTGTTCCCCATTTCGCGGCGGCGGCATATTACCTGTATCTGGGCATGTCCACCGGCGTCGCTCAATTCTATGCGCTGGCCGGAATTTCATTTGCGCTTGGAGCGCTGTTCGGAATCGGCGCCCTGTTGAGCAGGCGCGGTCAACCCACAGCGGGCATCCTTCTGGTTCTAGTCCCACTGGCAGTGTCATACCCACCCATTGCAACCCTGGCTGGCGGACTTGGCTTGGTGTTGGGGCTTGCCTTGATGGTTGCTGGGCCGATGATGGCATTTCAGGTCCTGCCACGAAGGTCAGCCTGGGTGCTGACGATTGTCACTGTTGTCTCAGGACTGGCGACTCTCCTGCTGGATGTTTTTGGTTCGACAGCGCGGCCCTCCCTGCCGGGCCTTGTGATCCAAATCCTGGCCATATCTGTAGTGGGCGTGCTGATCTTTTTCCTTGTCCGCCAGGCCTGGGGATTCATCTCAACCAGCGTGCGACTTGAAATTACCGTTTGGACAGGAATGATCGTAGCAATATTGTCCATCGTACTAGTCGCTTATTCCATCATCAATACACGTCAGTCCGCAATTGACGCCGCAGAAAAACAAGCGCTTGCCATTGCTGACGCGCAAGCGCTATCTGTAAGCGAAAATTTAGATCTGCCTATGACCAGCGCGCGCACAATGGCAATTGCATTGAAAGGCATCAAAGACCCTGGCGACCCAACATCCATGACGCGCGACCAGGTCAACAAAATGCTCTATCATTTGAATGTGGAAAATCCATCTTTTTTGGGAACCTACACACTCTGGGAGCCAAACGCCTTTGACGGGTTGGATAGTCAATATAAAAACGCGCCCGCCCACGACGCGACCGGGCGCTTCATCCCGTACTGGGTGCGCCGCGCAGACGGCAGCGTAACGGTTGAATCACTTCTTGATTACGAAACGCCCGGCATAGGCGACTGGTACGTTCTGCCGCGCCAGCAAAAGAAAGAAATGGTATTTGCCCCACTGGTCTATCCCATCAACAATGTCGAAACTGTGATGGCAAGTTTCGTTGTGCCAATCATGCAAGGCGATACATTTTATGGAATTGCAGGCGTGGATGCCCCCATCAGTTTCGTGCAAGGAATGGTGGACAGCGTAGACCTATATAACGGCAAAGCAAATGCGATTCTGCTGACATCTTCGGGAACCGTGATTGGCTTTCGCTCCCGCCCGGAGCTGGTCAACCAACCCGCGACAGAAGTGTTCGCTGACTTTAAGGATTTGCAACCGCTTCTGGAAAAAGGCGAAGCCTTCACCAGCCTCAGTCCGGACGGAAAAGACCTGCGAGTCTTTTCACCGGTCAATATCGGCAATACTGGCATCCGCTGGTCCTTTGGCTTGATCATCCCATTTTCTGAGATTACCGCCCAGGCCACAGCATCCGCGATCCGACAGGCGGCGATCAGCATTGGATTGATCATTTTATCGCTTCTGGCCTTATGGTACTTTACCGGTCAGCTTGTACGCCCCATTAGCGAATTGACAAAAGTGGCAAATGCGATCACCGGGGGAAACCTGAATGCCATTGCGGAAATAAAATCACCTAATGAAACCGGTATCCTCGCAACCGCCTTCAACGCAATGACATCTCAATTACGCGGAACACTCTCCACACTGGAAAATCGTGTGGCAGAACGAACCCGCAACCTCGAACTTGCTGGCGAAGTAGGCCGCGCCATTTCGCAAGTGCGCGCCCTGGACGTCATGCTCACCGACGCGGCGGAACTCATTCGCAAACAATTTGACCTGTACTATGTGCAAGTCTACCTGGCCGACCCCAGCCAGACGAACCTGATCCTGCAATCTGGTACAGGCGCCGTCGGCGCCGAACTGATCGGTCGCGGCCACCGTTTGCCGTTGAACATAGCCTCCATCAACGGACGTGCCGCAATCGAAAAACGCTCCGTGGTCATTTCAGATACCGCCGCCAGTTCCACCTTCAAACCTA